>Ga0209798_10002309_pt1 | contig 11209 bp, 8 predicted proteins | sample DOMMetBare3Fresh_FD_187475 | JGI IMG/M metagenome (GOLD analysis project Ga0209798, IMG submission 187475) | Wetland sediment microbial communities from St. Louis River estuary, USA, under dissolved organic matter induced mercury methylation -... | ecosystem: Environmental > Aquatic > Freshwater...
AGGTCGGATGCCGGCCAGATCGATCGCGATGGCCTTGCGGGCGTCGATGACCTCAGCGACCTGCGCTCGCCACTCGTCAGCCATGCGCATGTGGGCGTTCACCCGGGCCACCAGCTCCGCCAGCGCCACGGGCTTGACGACGTAGTCGCTGGCCCCGCTGGCCAGCCCCTCCACCCGCTGCTCGAGCTCGTCGGCGCCGGTGACGACGATCACGGGCAGCGAGCGCGCCTCGTGCTCCTCCCGGATGGCCCAGAGGAGCTCGAGGCCGTCGATGTCGGGAAGGCCGATGTCGAGCACGACCAGATCGATGCCGACGCGGTCGGGAGCCGCAAGGAGGTCGAGCGCGCTGCGGCCGTCGCCGGCCTCCACCACCAGGTACCCCGCCTTCACGAGGGCCAGGCGATAGGCGTCCCGAAGGAGCCCGTCGTCTTCGACGATCAACACCCGCTGGTCTTGCATCTCGCTCCTCGTCGCTGCAGTCCGTTCGTCTGTCCTGCCTGGAGAGCATCGTCACCGGTCCTCAAGCCGCTCCCGGTCGTCCGGTCAAGATGCCCTCAAGACCGGTCGCAGCTCAGGCGTCCCTGTCCGACCTGGAGCGTCAGTCGGTGCGGCTCAGGCGCGACGCCAGGTGGGGCCGGTGGGGGTGTCGACGACCTCGATCCCCTCGGCGGCCAGCTCGTCACGGATTCGATCCGAGGTGGCGAAGTCCTTGGCGGCACGGGCGGCTTGACGCTTGGCGACGAGGGCGTCGACACGGGGGTCGGAGCCGCTCTCGTCGGCGTCCGGGGCGACGGCGGTGGCCAGCCCGAAGCCCAGCGCCCGGTCCGCGTCGGCCAGGAAGGCCCACACGTCGGCCGGGCGCAGGTCGTCGGCCTTGACGGCGTCCCACATCGCGGCCAGGGCCTGCGGGGCGTTGAGGTCGTCGGCCAGGGCCGACCAGAAGCGGCGCCGGTGGGGCTCGATGCGGGCGAGGTCGGGCCCGCCGCCCGCGTCTCGCGCCTCGACGGCCTTGGCCGTGAGGCGGCGCAGGGCGGTGGCGGCCGCCTCGAGGGCCTCCCAGGTGAAGGACTGCTGCTGGCGGTAGTGGGCCTGGAAGAAGAAGTAGCGGAAGGCCAGGGGGTCGATGCCCCGCTCCACCAGCGAGTCGACCACCAGCACGTGGCCCTTCGACTTGGAGACCTTCTCGCCGCCGAGGTCGAGGAACTCGTTGTGCATCCACACCTGCACCCACGGGTGCACGTCGAGCACGCTCTCGCTCTGCGCCACCTCGTTGGCGTGGTGGATGCGCACGTGGTCGATGCCGCCGGTGTGGATGTCGAAGCGCTCGCCAAGGTACTTGGTGGCCATGGCCGAGCACTCGATGTGCCAGCCGGGAAAGCCCCGACCCCACGGCGAGTCCCACTCCTGGTGGCGCTCCACGCCGGCCGGGGTGCGCTTCCACAGGGCGAAGTCGGCCGGGTGGCGTTTGGCCTCCACCCGCTCGACGCGCCCCGAGGTCTCCAGCTCGTCGAGGTCGACCCCGGCGAACTCGGCGTAGCGGGGGAAGGTCGAGACGTCGAAGTAGACGCCGTCGTCGATCACGTAGGTGTGGCCCTTGGCCTCCAGCTGCTCGATCATGGCGATCTGCTCGGCGATGTGCTCGGCCGCCCGAGGGAGCACGTCGGGCTCGAGGCAGCCGAGGCGCCGGCGGTCCGTGGCCCACTGGTCGGTGTAGAAGGCCGCCACCTCCGCCGCCGTCTGCCCCGACTCGGCGGCGGCCAGCTCCATCTTGTCGTCGGTGTCGTCGCGGTCGGCCACGAGGTGGCCCACGTCGGTGATGTTGGTGACGAAGGTGACGTCGTAGCCCGCAGCGAGCAGCACCCGGCGCAGCAGGTCGGGGAAGAGCTGGCTGCGCATGTTGCCCAGGTGCTGGAGCGCGTAGACGGTGGGCCCGCACGTGTAGATCCCCACCGCCGGCGGGTGCAGCGGCTCGAACCGGTGCACCTGGCGCGTGCGGGTGTCGAAGAGCCGCAGCTCCTCCAGCCCCGGGGGCGGCCCGTCGTCGCTCACCGTCAGATCATGGCCGATGGCGAGCGCGCCTCCGCCACCGCTTGTGGCGAATCCGTAAGGATGCGTGCTGGATCGCCACAAGCTCGCGGCTGGCGCGTCACACTCGGGGCTTGGCTGACTCGCCTGCGCCCGCCCGTCGCGGCGCGATCGACGTCGCTCGCTCGGCGGCCCTCGTGCTGGTGGTGCTCGGGCACCTCACGATGGCTGTCATCGACCGCGGCACCGACGGCGCGGTCCGGGGTGCCAACCTCCTGGCCCTCGAGCCGGGGATCGCCTGGTTGGCGATGCTGGCCCCGATGCCGGTGTTCTTCGCCGCCGCCGGCTGGGCCAACGCCACGGCCACGCCGGCGACGGCCGGCCGCCGGCTCCGCACGCTGGTGGGCCTCGGCGCCGTGGTGGTCGTCGCGTGGTCGTCGCTCAGCATCGCAGAGCTGCTCGTGCGCGGCGAGGGCGGCGTGGTGGCCGACGGCGCCCGCATCAGCACGCAGCCGCTGTGGTTCCTCGCCGCCTACGTGCCCTTCACTGCCCTCGGCGCCCGTCTGGGTCGGATCGCCACCCGGCCGGTGCTCGCCGTGGGTGGAAGCCTGGTCGCCCTCGCCGTCTTGGACACCGCCCGGTTCGCCCTCGACGCGCCCGAGGCCATCGGCTGGCCCGGCTTCTTCCTCGCCTGGGGCGTGCCCTGGGTGCTGGGTGCCTGGTGGCGGGCACGCTGGGAGGCCGGCGGGCTCCGCGAGGTCGGGACAGGTGCCGTGCTCGCGCTCGCCGCGCTCGCGGCCGCCACGGGCCTCGTGCTGCTGGCGGGCTACAGCCCGGCGCTCATCGACGCCGTGCCTGACCAGCGGTCGAACACCACACCGCCCGGGCTCTACACGGCGACGGCAGCGATGGTGCAGGTCGGCTTGCTCATGGTGCTGGCACAGAGCCTCGATCGCCTGGCCGTCCGCCGGCGCCGCCTGCTCGACCAGGCGGGAACCGCGTCGGTGGGGATCTACGCCTGGCACCTCACGGCGCTGTCGCTGTGCGCCGCCGCCATCGCCGCCGGCCTGTGGGCGCCGCGGCGGTTCAGCACCGGCTGGTGGCTGAGCCGCCCGGTGTGGTTCGCCGCCGTGCTCGGCATCACCGGGGCGCTGGTCGCGCTCACGGCGGCGGCGCGCGCCAGACTCCGTCGACGCGGGGGCACGGGCACATCGCGACGAGCACTCGGCCGCCTGACCGTGGTCGTCGGGATCGTCTGCAGCACCATCGGCGCGGGGTTGATCGGGCTCAGGGGGCCACGCACGCTGCCGGCGGCGATCGTCTCGATCGTGGCCTTCGTCGCCGGGTGGTGGCTGCTGCGCGCCGCCGACGCCCCGCACCCGGATCAGGGGGCGGCGACCTCGACGGCCGTGTAGCCGCGCAGGACGAAGTGCTCGCGGTGGACGGGCTCCTCGCGCAGCTCGAGCGTGGGGAAGCGGGTGGCGAGGGCCTTGAAGGCCTCCTGGCCCTCGACGCGGGCCAGGGCGGCACCCAGGCAGTAGTGGATGCCGTGACCGAAGGCGAGGTGCTGGTTGTCGGGCCGGGTGATGTCGAGCTGGTCGGGCTCCGCGAAGCGCTCCGGGTCGCGGTTGGCGGCGGCCAGCAAGGTGATGAGGCCTTGGCCGGGTTCCACCGTCACGTCGCCGATGGTGGTGGGCACCGTGGCGGTGCGGCCGGTGAGGTGGACGGGACCGTCGTAGCGCAGCACCTCATCGACGGCGCCGGGCGCCAGCGCCGGGTCGGCCACGAGCCGCTCCCACTGAGAGCGCTGGCGCAGGAGAGCGACGATGCCGTTGCCGATGAGGTTCGTGGTGGTCTCGTGGCCGGCCACGAACAGCAGCACCACCGTCGAGCGCAGCTCCTCCTCGGAGAGCCGCTCGCCCTCCTCCTCCACCGCCAGGAGGGCGGACAGGAGATCGTCGCGCGGCGCGGCACGGCGCTCCTCGAAGATGCCGTTTAGGTAGTTGACGATCTGCATGAAGGCCATCAGCCCCCGCTGCCGCGTGGCGTCGTCGATGTCGCCGTCGAGCATCCGGGTGGCATCGGCGCTCCACGGGCCGAAGAGGTGCTGATCGTCGGCCGGCACGCCCAGCAGCTCGCAGATCACCGTCACCGGCAGCGGATAGCCGAGGCCGGCGATCACGTCGAAGCCGCTGGGATCGACCCGGTCGAGCATCTCGTCCACCAGCTCGGCCACGTGCGGGCGGAGCTTCTCGACGGTGCGGGGGGTGAAGGCCTTGCTCACCAGCTTGCGCAGGCGCGTGTGGTCGGGCGGGTCCATCATCAGCATCGAGCGGGGCCGCTCCATGCCCTCGGCCACCTCCATGAACGGGAGCTGGCGGCGCCGGTTGGCCGGGTCGGAGCTCATCGTGGGGTCGCGCAGGATGCGCTCGCAGTCGGCCCACCGCGTGAAGACGTACTCGTCCCACTCCGGCACGTGCAGGATCGGTGTGGCCGTGCGCATGCGGTGGTAGTGCGGGTGCGGGTCGGCCCACTCCTCCGGCGGCACCAGCTCGACGGTCGGTGCGCCCGGGTCGGTCTCGTTGATGACCTCAGCCATTCCAACACGCTACGCCAACGGGGTTCGGGCCTTCCGGTGGACGCCACTACCCTGCCCGCCGTGACGACCATCCCGGAGAAGCCCTCGCTGGAGGGCCTGGAGGCCAAGTGGCGGGCCCGGTGGGACGCGGAGGGCACCTACCGCTTCGACCGAGCCAAGACCCGCGCCGAGGTGTTCTCCATCGACACGCCCCCGCCCACGGTGAGCGGCACGCTGCACCCGGGCCACGTGTTCAGCTACACGCACACCGACCTCATCGCCCGCTACCAGCGCATGCGGGGCAAGGAGGTCTTCTACCCGATGGGGTGGGACGACAACGGGCTCAACGTGGAGCGCCGCGTGCAGCTGCTCACCGGCACGATCGTCGACCCCACTCTCCCCTACGACCCCGACTTCCGCCGGCCCGAGAAGGTCGACCCGAAGGCTCGGGCCATCCCGGTGAGCCGGCCCAACTTCATCGAGCTGTGCGAGGAGGTGGTGCCCCAGTTCGAGGCCGCCTACCACGAGCTGTGGGCCACGGTGGGCCTGTCGGTCGACTGGGAGCACACCTACACCACGATCGGCCCGAAGGCCGTGCGCACCTCCCAGCTCGGGTTCCTGCGGCTGGCGCAGCGCGACCTCGCCTACCGGGCCGAGTCGCCCACCCTGTGGGATGTCGACATGCGCACCTCGGTGGCGCAGGCCGAGCTCACCGACAGGGAGCTGCCGGGGGCGTACCACAAGCTCGTGTTCGGCGGCCCCGACGGTCCGCTGCTGATCGACACCACCCGCCCCGAGCTGCTCCCTGCCTGCGTGGCCGTGGTGGCCCATCCCGACGACGAGCGCTACCAGCCGCTGTTCGGCCAGCACGCCACCACCCCGCTGTTCGACGTGCCGGTGCCGATCCTCGCCCACGAGCTGGCCGAGCCCGACAAGGGCACCGGCATCGCCATGATCTGCACCTTCGGCGACACCACCGACGTCACCTGGTGGCGCGAGCTGTCGCTGCCCGTGCGGGCGGTCGTGCAGCGCGACGGCCGCCTCCGGCCGGTCACCTGGGGTGAGCCGGGCTGGGAGTCGGACGATCCCGCCTCGGCGCAGGCCGCCTACGACGAGCTGGCCGGCAAGACCGTCAAGCAGGCCCAGGCCCGCATCGTGGAGCTGCTCATCGGTGCCGCGCTGATCGAGGGCGAGATCCGCCCCATCACCCACCCCGTGAAGTTCTGGGAGAACGGCACGCGCCCGCTGGAGATCGTCACCAGCCAGCAGTGGTTCATCCGCTACCCCGACAAGGCCGAGATGCTGGCCCGCGGCCACGAGCTCACCTGGTGGCCCGACTTCATGCGGGTGCGCTTCGAGAACTGGGTCAACGGTCTGATGGGCGACTGGAACATCACCCGCCAGCGCTTCTTCGGCGTGCCGTTCCCGGTCTGGTACCCGATCGACGCCGACGGCATCACGGACTTCCTCGCGCCGATCCTGGCCGACGAGGCCTCCCTGCCCATCGACCCCACCACGGCCGTGCCCGCCGGCTACGACGAGGCGCAGCGCAACCAGCCCGGCGGGTTCGCGGCCGATCCCGACGTGATGGACACCTGGGCCACGTCGTCGCTCTCCCCGCAGATCGTGTGCGGGTGGGCGGATGACCCCGACCTGTTCGAGCGCACGTTCCCGATGGACCTGCGCCCGCAGGCCCACGAGATCATCCGCACCTGGCTCTTCAGCTCGGTGGTGCGCAGCCACTACGAGCACGGCTCGCTGCCCTGGAAGAACGCGGCCATCTCCGGCTTCATCGTCGACCCCGACCGCAAGAAGCTCTCCAAGTCGGCCGGCAACGCGGACGACCCGATGACCCTCATCGAGCGCCACGGCGCGGACGCGCTGCGCTACTGGTCGGCCAACGGCCGCCCGGGCATGGACATGACCCTCGACGAGGGCCAGATGAAGGTCGGTCGCCGCCTGGCCATCAAGCTGCTCAACGCCTCGAAGTTCGCCCTCGGCTTCGGGGCGGGCGGCGGTGCGGTCACCGAGCCGCTCGACCACGCCATGCTCAGCGAGCTGGCCGCCCTGGTCGACGAGGCCACCGGCGCCTTCGACCGCTTCGACTACGCCCGGGCGCTCGAGCGCACCGAGGCCCACTTCTGGTCGTTCTGCGACGATTACCTCGAGCTGGTGAAGAACCGCGCCTACACCGAGGGGCCGGGCGCCGAGTCGGCCCGGGCCGCGCTCGGGATGGCGCTGGAGGCGCTGCTGAAGCTGTTTGCCCCCTTCCTGCCCTACGTCACCGAGGAGGTGTGGTCGTGGTGGCAGCCCGGCAGCATCCACCGCTCGGCCTGGCCCACCTCCGCCCCGCTGCTGACTGCTGCCGGTGACCGCGACCCCCTCCCGCTGCGGATGGCTGCCGACGTGCTCACCGAGGTGCGCCGCGCCAAGTCGGAGGCCAGGCGATCGATGCGCACGCCCGTCGAACGCGTTGTCGTGACCGACACCGCCGATCGCATCGCTGCCATCGGGCTCGTGGCCGACGACCTCACCGCGGCCTCTGTGATCGCCGAACTGCAGACCCAGGTCGGAGAGGCATTCGCCGTCGAGGTCGCCCTGGCTCCCGAGGGGTAGCGATCAGGTCGCCTCACCCGGCTCTTGGGTGAGGTTCCCGACCCGCAGGATCGTGCCGTTGGGCACGTGCCACACGGTGCCGTCGCCCGACCGCAGGCGGGTGGCCCGCAGCGACACCGACTCCACCGTGCCCCGCACGGCCGGCCCGCTCACCTCGCCCACGTCGATGACGTCGCCCACGCCGTACTGGTCCTCGATGAGGATGAAGATCCCGGCCAGGAAGTCCTTGACGAGGCTCTGGGCGCCGAAGCCGAGTGCCACCCCGGCGATCCCGGCGCCCGCCACCAGCGGCCCGAGGTTGATGCCCACCTCGCCGAGGACCGTGAGGGCGGCCATCGTCCAGATGGCGAAGGCGGACAATGACCGCAGCACGTGGCCGAGGGTCTGGGCCCGGGCCGCCGTGCGCACCGACGCCGACCGGCCCTGGCTGGCGAGGGTCGCCACGAACCGGACGATGACGCGCCGGAGCAGCCCCACCACGATCCAGGCCACCACGACGACGATGGCGATCTTGAGAGGCCGGGCGAAGAGGATGTCGGCAGCCTCGGCCAGGCTCCGGGAGTCGGTGCGGTCGAGCAGCTCCCGGCAGATGAACGACGGGTCTGCGCCGCAGGCGGCGCGGAGCACGTCGGGGTCGACCTGGATGAGGGCCACGGTGGCCGACGCTACCCCTGGTGCCGTAACCGTTCAGTCGGCGATGCGGCGGGCGTCCTCGACCAGGTTGATCTGGTAGAGCACCTCGTCAAGCCTGTCGCCCGACTCGATGGCGCCGAAGCGCTGCGGGGTCTCCGGGGTGCAGCACGACGGGAGGGGCGACAGGATCGTCCACGGCGTGGGGTGGCAGAACTGCACCACGCTGTAGCGCTCGCCCGTGAAGCCCGGGGCAGCCACCACGCGGTGGACGCCGGGCGGGATCACGCCGTTGGAGAGCACCTCGAGCATCATCCCGGTGTTGATGATCACCTTGCCCTCGGGGGCCACGGCGTCGACCCAGCCCTCGTCGGTCTTCACCTGGAGGCCGGGGGCGGTAGCGCGGGGCAGGGCGGTGATGAGGTTGATGTCGGCGTGCTCCCCGGCCCACACGTGCGGGGCACCCGCGGGCGCCTCGGGCATCGGCGGGTAGCGGATGGCGCGGGTGAGCGTGGAGCCGTTGGGGAGCATCGACTCGAAGAGCTCCTCATGGGCGCCAAGCCCGAGCGCGATGATCCGGAGGAAGCGTCGCTGGAGGTCGTAGATCCGCTGGTGGAACAGCATCAGCACCTCGGTGATGCCGGGCACGGCCGTCTCGGGCAGCACCTGGTCCATGTAGCGGTGGGGATACTTCCGCCGAAGGGGGTGGCCGGGCGGCGGCTCGTCGCTCCAGTTGAGCATCTCCTTCCAGTCGGGCACGTCGGCCGAGGCCGCCGTCTCCACCAGCAGGCCCGTGTAGCCGGTCTGGCCGTGGGAGCCCGGTGCGACGAAGCGTTCCTTGGTCTCCGGGTCCATCGAGAAGAAGGTGGCGAGCTTGGCGTAGGCCTCGTCGATCACCTCCTCGGGGAGGTCGTGACTGGTGTAGACGAACCCGGTGGCGAGGCTGCGCCGCACCCCGTCGACCACGGCGGCCCGGGCGGCGGCATCACCTCGCTCGAAGCGGAGCAGGTCGACCTCGAGGATCTCGGCCATGGGGCGAACCTACCCGTCGTGCGCGGGCAGCGAACCCGTGACGTCCCACAGGTGGTGCTCGATGTCGTGCAGGTAGTAGCGCCCGATCGACTCGACCGTGAACCCGGCGCCGTCGCTGCGCCGACCGGTGCGAGCCCAGCCGGCACCGCTCACCCCACGGAACAGCGCGCCCAGCGCTTCGCCGGCGGCGGTGAGCTCGCCGGTCACCTCGGCCGGGTCCTGCTCGGCGTAGCCCTCGGCGACCGCCGTGGCGTCCTGGTCCCAGTTCTCGTAGTGCGGGTCGTCCTCGGCCAGCATGCGGGCGACCCGCCCCGCGTAGACGCGGTGCACGTCCCGCACGTGGCAGGCGTACTCGAGCGGGGACCACGTGTCGCCATCCGGGCGGTCACGCGCCCCTGGCCCCGCCAGCACGGCCGCCCAGGCGCGGGACGTGACGGCGATGCGTTCGGGGAGGCGCTCGACGTCGACCGACGCGGCGTCGAAGCCGCACTCTGGGCACGGTCGGTCGATCACCCACGTCCAGTCCTTGTCGTCGGGGACGATCGGCATGAGCCGGAACCTAGCCACCGCTCGCGCTCGGCTCCTCGGCCGATTCGCCGTACCCTCGGACCATGATCGGGGGTCCCGCGCTGCACGTGCCCGACCATCCCGTGCGCGTGGTCACGGCGGCCAGCCTCTTCGACGGCCACGACGCCGCCATCAACATCATGCGCCGCATCCTTCAAGCACAGGGGTGTGAGGTGATCCACCTGGGCCACAACCGGTCGGTTGACGAGATCGTCACGGCGGTGGTGCAGGAGGACGTGCAGGCCGTCGCCGTGTCGTCCTACCAGGGCGGCCACGACGAGTACTTCCGCTACCTGCTCGATCGGTTGCGCGCCGAGGGCTGCGGCCGCGTGCGCATCTACGGCGGCGGCGGCGGGGTGATCACGCCTCCCGAGATCGCCGCCCTCGAGGCCTACGGCATCGCCAAGATCTTCTCGCCCGAAGACGGCCAGCGCCTTGGCCTGGCCGCCATGGTCAACACGATCGTGGCTGAGGGCGACGTCGACCCCGTGGGCGATCCGCTGGCCTCCCTCGACGACGTGTTCGCGGGCCACCACCGCTCGGTGGCCCGGGCCATCACCGCCCTGGAGGCCGGTCGGCTCGACTCCGGCCTCGTGGAGCCCCTGCGCGCCGCGGCAGCCGCCTCCTCCGCGCCGGTGCTCGGCATCACCGGCACCGGTGGGTCAGGCAAGTCGTCGCTCACCGACGAGCTGATCCGGCGCTTCCGCCTCGACCAGGAGGACAAGCTCCGGATCGCGGTCCTGGCCGTCGATCCCACCCGCCGGCGCGGCGGCGGCGCCCTGCTTGGCGACCGGATCCGGATGAACGCGGTGGAGCCGCCCCAGGTCTTCTTCCGCTCGATGGCCACCCGCGGCCCGAGCGAGGTGCCCGAGTCGCTCGAGGACGCCATCGCCGTCTGCCGGGCGGCCGGCTTCGACCTCGTGATGGTGGAGACCCCCGGGATCGGCCAGGGCGACGCCGGCATCGTCGACCGCGTCGACGTGCCGATCTACGTGATGACCCCCGAGTTCGGAGCGGCCAGCCAGCTCGAGAAGATCGACATGCTGGACTTCGCCGAGGCGGTGGCGATCAACAAGTTCGAGCGCCGGGGGGCCGAGGACGCGCTGCGCGACGTCCGCCGCCAGATGGCGCGCAACCGAGAGCTGTTCGACGTCGACCTCAGCGAGCTTCCGGTGTTCGGCACCATCGCCTCACGCTTCAACGACGACGGCGTGACCGCGCTCTACCAGCACCTCCGAGGCGTCCTGGCCGAGCACGGACTCGCCATCAGCGCGGGTCGGCTGCCGGCGGTGGCGGGGCGCACCAGCACCAAGGTGGCCGCCATCGTACCGGCCGATCGCACCCGCTACCTGGCCGAGGTGGCCGGGGTGGTGCGCGCCTACCACGACGCGACTGCCCGCCAGGCAACCGCCGCCCGGCGCGTGCAGCAGCTCCTCGCCGCTCGGGAGGTGCTGGCCCAGCGCGGTGCCCCCACCGGTGACCTCGAGGACGCGGTGATCGACGCCCGCGCCGCGGTCGACGACGAGGCGCGCGAGCTGCTCGAGGGCTGGCCGGCCTTGGTGGCCGCCCTCGGCGCCGACACCGACCCGGACGGGGCGTTCACCAACGCGTTTCTGCCGGCGCAGGTCGAGTAGACCGCACCACTGCCCCATCCGCAACCAGTGGGAGGTGGATCGCCGTGCGCCGGGCTTCCAGCACCACGCCGAAGTAGCCGACCGCGATCGCGTTGCCCGCATCGTCCACGTCCACGGCACGCAGGGC
>Ga0209798_10002310_pt1 | contig 11208 bp, 10 predicted proteins | sample DOMMetBare3Fresh_FD_187475 | JGI IMG/M metagenome (GOLD analysis project Ga0209798, IMG submission 187475) | Wetland sediment microbial communities from St. Louis River estuary, USA, under dissolved organic matter induced mercury methylation -... | ecosystem: Environmental > Aquatic >...
CGGAGCCGGCCGGGCGGCGCGCCGACCTCCGCGAGGAAGGGGCGCGGGGAGGCGGGGGCGGCGTAGGGGTCGCCGGCGACCGGGCCGGCGAGGACGTCGAGGAGGGCGGCCGAGTCCCGGACGCTGCGGGTGATGACGCCGTTGGTGTCGAGGCCGGACCAGGACTCCCCGAGGGCGGGGGCGTGCGAGACGCGGGCCCGCGTGGGCTTCAGCCCGAAGACGCCGCAGGCGGAGGCGGGGATGCGGATGGAGCCGCCCCCGTCGCTCGCGTGCGCGGCGGGGACGATGCGCGCGGCGACCACCGCGGCCGAGCCACCGGAGGAGCCGCCGGAGGAGCGAGCCGGATCCCACGGGTTCCGCGTCGGCCCCCGGAGCGCGGGCTCGGTCGTGCCCATGATGCCGAGCTCGGGCAGGTTGGCCTGGCCGAAGGTGACGAGCCCCGCGGCGTGGAAGCGGCGCACCACCTCCGCGTCGAAGTCGGGGACCCATCCGTCGAGGAGGCGGGAGGAGCTGGTGAGCGGGTGCCCCTTCCACGCCGCGAGGTGGTCCTTGAAGAGGAAGGGGACGCCCGAGAGGGGGCCCTGCGGGAGCGGTCCCGCCGCGCGCGCCCGCGCCTCGCCGTCGTAGCGCGCGACGATGGCGTTCACCCGCGGGTTCCGTGCGTCGGCGCGCTCGAGCGCCGCCTCGAGGAGCTCGAGCGGGGTGACCTCCCGCCGCGCGACGAGGGCGGCGAGGGCGATGGCGTCGAGCCGATCGTATTCGGGCAGGCGCACGGGGCGGCGCAAGTCTATGCTCCATTCATGTTCGCCGGCCACTTCGGAGTGGCGCTCGCCGCGAAGCGCGCCGCCCCCCGCACGTCGCTCGGGACCCTCCTCGCCGCCGCGCTGCTCCTCGACCTCGTCTGGCCGGCGCTCCTCCTCGCCGGCGTGGAGCGCGTCCGCATCGACCCGGGGAACACCGCCTTCACGCCGCTCGACTTCGAGTACTACCCGTTCACCCACAGCGGGGTCGCGGTCGTGCTCTGGTCGCTCGCCTTCGGCGCGGCGGTCCTCTGGCGCACCGGGTATCGGCGGGGCGCGGCCGTGGCCGCGGCCCTGGTCGCGAGCCACTGGGTGCTCGACCTCGTCGCCCACCGGCCCGACCTCCCGCTCGTGTGGGAGGGGCCCAGGGTCGGGCTCGGCCTGTGGAGCTCGGTCCCGGCGACGCTCGCCGTCGAGCTCGCGGTCCTCGCCGCGGGCGTCGCGCTCTACGCGCGCGCCGCGCCGGCGCGCGACGCGGCGGGGCGCTGGGCGCTCGCCGCGCTCGTCGCCTTCCTGCTCGTGATCGAGGCCGCGAACGCCTTCGGCCCGCCGCCGCCCTCGACGACCGCCATCGGGATCGCCGGGCTCGCGCTGTGGCTGTTCGTGCCGTGGGGGGCCTACCTCGACCGGCACCGCCGCGCCGAGGCGCCGGCCCTACTGCTTGAGGGGTGAGCCGTGGGCCGCCTCCTCGTCGAAGCCGTGGGCGAGGAGGAAGTGGTACATCGCGTGCTGCTCGTCGCCGCCGCCCACCAGCTCGAAGAGGAACTGCCCCTGCTCGCCGTCGGGGTCGGGCATCGCCTGCACGAAGAGGAGATCGCGCCGCTCGACGACCACCTCGCCGAGGAGCTGCTTCCCGCGGAGGAGCTGGACGGTGGGGATGCGCTCGTCGTCCTCGTCGAGGTGCCAGTGAAGATCGTCCGCGTCGTAGAGGAAGCTGTCCGGCGTCCCCGCGCGGAGGATGCAGTTGGCGTGGCGCTTGAGCCAGCGCCAGAAGCGGTCGAAGGAGAGCGTCGCCCCGGTCTCGACGGTGAGGGCCATGGGCGGGACTATAACGCGCGCCCCGGGAGGAGGAGCGCCATGACCCCTGCCTCGCGCCGCCCCGCCGCCCTCGCCCTCGCCCTGGCGCTGTCCGCCGCCTGCGCCGCGGTCGAGGAGCGGCCGCCCGCCGGACCGCCCCCGTTCGCCCAGGTGAAGGCGATCGCGCTCGTGCGCCGGGTGGACCGCCCGGGCGCCGCGCGGGCGAAGGACCCGCTCGACGCGCTCCAGGAGAGCCTGGCGGCGCGGGGGTACGCGACCCGGGTGGTGGAGGTGGGGGGAGGGGCCGACGGGGCGCTGCGGAACGTCGAGGCGCTCCACGCCCGGCTCGGGGCGAGGGTCACGGGCCCGGAGCGGGCGGGGCGCGTCGCGCGGCTCGGGCCGGAGGTGGGCGAGACCGTCGCGGCGCTCGGGGTGGACGCGCTCGTGGCGTACCACCGCGTGGAGGGCTTCCTCCTGCCGCCGCTGCCGGAGCCCCGGACGGCGTGGGGGCCGCCCTTCGCGACACCGTCGCGCGTCCGCGCGCCCGGCCGGCCGGCGGGGGCGCTCTCTCTCGTCGACCGCACCGGGACCGCCGCGTGGTTCGCGTGGGGATCGTCCGGCGACGAGCTCGAGCCCTCCCTGGCGCTCAACGCCGCCGAGGCGATCGACCTGCTGCTGCGCGCCCTCGAGGGCGAGGCCGAGGCCGAGCCCTGACCGGCGGGAGCGCCGTCAGCCTCGCCCGGGGGCGGCGGCGGGGATCCGCGAGGTGAGCGTCGTCGTCGCCGCGACCTCGCCGCCGCGCAGGTACAGCCGCGGCACGCGGGCGGTGACCCCCGCGAGGATCTCCCAGGAGATGGTGTCCGCGAGCGCCGCCAGCTCGTCCGCGTCCACGCGCTCCTCGCCGTCGCGCCCGAGGAGCGTCGCGACGTCGCCGGTCCGGGCCTCCGGCACGGCGGTCACGTCCACCATGCACATGTCCATCGCGACGCGGCCGACGACGGGAGCGCGGCGGCCGCGCACGAGCAGGTGGGCGCGGTTGCCGAACACCCGGCGGTACCCGTCGGCGTAGCCGCACATGACGAGCGCGATCCGGGACGGCCGGGCCGCCGCCCAGGTGCGGCCGTAGCCGACCGTCGCGCCGCGCTCGACCTCGAGCAGGCGGGCGACGCGGGCGCGGAGCGACATCACCGGGCGGAGGTCGGCCTCCGTGCCGCACCAGGGCGCCGGGCGGTACCCGTACATCGAGAGCCCGGTGCGGACCGCGTCGAGCGACATCTCCTTGTCGAGGAGGAGGCTCGCCGAGGCGGAGCAGTGGCGCTCCTTCAGGAACGGGAGGCGCGCCGAGACCTCGCGCAGGATCTCGAACTGCCGCCGGGTGAAGCGCTGGTCGCCCTCCTCCGCCGCGGCGAAGTGGGTGAAGAGCCCCTCCACCTCGAGGCCCGGCGCCGCCCGCGCCCGCTCCGCCAGCGCGACGAGCTCGTCGGGGCGCAGGCCGTGCCGGTTGAGCCCGGTCTCGAGCTCGAGGTGGATCGGGACCGTCCCGCCCGCGCGGCGGGCGGCGGCGGAGAGCGCCTCGACGAGGTCCCAGGACGCCACGGTGGGCCGGAGCCGCAGCGCGGCGACGCGGTCGGCGTCGGAGGGCGGCGTGTAGCCGACGACGAGGACGGGGGCGTCGATCCCCGCCGAGCGGAGCTCCTCGCCCTCGTCCACGCACACGACGGCGAGCCCCGCCGCGCCGGCGTCGAGCGCCGCCCGGCCGCACGCGACCGCGCCGTGGCCGTAGGCGTTCGCCTTCACCACCGCCCACAGGCGCGCCGGCGCGGCGCGCGCCACGAGCAGGGACACGTTGTGGGTGAGCGCGTCGAGGTCGATCTCCGCCCACACCGGGCGGCCGCCCCACCGAGACGGGGAAGAGGACATGGCGGGCATGATACCCGTGCGTCTCGGCGGGGGCGACCGCGGCGCCGCGTCCGCTCCCGCCGGGCGGGCGCTCGAGTTCCCCGTCTCCTCCGGACGCCCGCTCCCCCCGGCGCGCGGGGCGCGGCGGGGCGCCGCTCACGTCTCCAGGAAGCTCTCCTCGTACCCCGCGTCCTCGATCGCGATCGCCTCCGCCGTCGCCTGGAGCGGCTGGTGGCAGTCGAGCATCACCGCGACCTCGTTCGTCGTCCGCGTCCCGAGGGACCCCTCGTACGCGCCGGGGTGGGGGCCGTGCATCAGGCCGGAGGGGTGGTGCGAGATCGAGCCCGGGCCGACGCCGCGCCGGGAGGTGAACTCGCCGCGGACGTAGAAGATGATCTCGTCCACGTCCACCGAGGCGTGCGGGTAGGGGCAGGGGACCGCCTCGGGGTGGAAGTCGAGGACGCGGGGGACGAAGGAGCAGACGAGCGCGCCCTTCGCGGCGAACGTGCCGTGCCAGGTGGGCGGCAGGTGCACGAGCCCGGCGCGCGGCTGGAAGCACAGGATCGGGAAGGCGAACGGGTACAGCGAGCCGTCCCAGCCGACGACGTCGAGCGGAGAGGCGTCGAAGCGGAAGCCGTGGAAGGTCCCGCCGCGCTTCACCACGAGGTCGCGGATCCCCTCGTCCTGCGGCCCCGTCCACTCCACCCGCCGGAAGTCGCGGTGCGAGTAGGGCGCGTCCATGCGGAGCTGGCCGGTCTCGTTCCGCCACTGCGACGGCAGGTGGAACCCGCCCGCCGCCTCGAGGGCGAGCCAGCGCTGCGGTCCCGGGTCCGGCACGATCCGGTGGAGGAGGCCGCGCGGGACGTAGACGTAGTCGTCCCTCGCGAAGCGCAGGTCGCCGAGCGGCGAGCGGAGGAGCCCGCCGCCCTCGAAGACGTAGAGGAGGTCGTCGCCGTCGCCGTTCGAGACGTAGACCGGGTCGGCCGCGTCCGGCGCGACGAGCGAGAGGACGAGGTCGGAGTTGAGGAGGAGGGGGACGCGGGCGTCCACCGGCGGGCCGCCGCGCGCGGGGAGGTCCGGCGTCCGGTAGTGGCGCCTCGCGAGCCTCCGGGCGGGAGCGGGCACCGCGGGGCGCCAGCCGTGGCGCGCCTCGACGGGGTGCGTCGCGTGGGGCCGGCCGCGGTGGTAGGCGAGGGTGTAGGGGCCGTCGAAGCCGGCGCGGGTGTAGGCCTCCTCGTGGAGGAGCCGCCCCTCCCCGTCGCGGAAGGCGAGGTGGTGCTTCCGCGGAACCGCGCCCTGGACGATCCGGTCGAGCATCGTTCCCCTACGTCCGCCCCTCCCGCTGCTGCTCGCGCTCGATCGACTCGAAGAGCGCGCGGAAGTTCCCGGCGCCGAAGCCCTGGTCGCCCTTGCGCTGGATGATCTCGAAGAAGAACGGGCCGGCCTCGGGCTCGTGGTAGAGGCCGGCCGAGTCCTTGAGGAAGATCTGGAGCAGGTAGGAGCCCGGCCCGGCGCCGTCCACCAGGATCCCGAGGTCGCGCAGCGCCGCGAGGTCCTCGTCGATCTTCCCGATGCCGGTCGCGCGGATCCGCTCCGGGAGCGCGTCGTAGTAGGAGCCGGGGGTCGGCATGAACGCGACGCCGCGGGCGCGCAGGCCCGCGACGGCGGAGAGGATGTCCTTCACCGCGAGGGCGGCGTGCTGGATCCCGTCGCCGCGGTGGTCCTCGTTGAAGACGTTGATCTGGGAGGACTTGAACGCGGGCCGCCAGGGCTCGTTGTTCGCGAACTTCACGCCGGAGCGCGGGTCCTTCATCACGACGGAGCGGAGCCCCGAGCCCCGCTGCGCCTCGATCGCGGCGCGCCGCGCCTCCGCCGCGTCCTTGGTGTGGAACTCCACCTCCCAGAACTCCTCGAACCCGAGCACGTGCTCCATCCAGAGGAGGGCGGGCTTCATGGTCTGGAAGTTCGAGGTGAGGTGGTCGATGAAGCCGAAGCCGAAGGCGTTCTTCCCGCCGCGCGGCGCGCGGCGCGCGACCATCCCCGGGTACGTCCCGGCGTAGCCGCGCCGCTCGACGAAGCGGAAGGTGGTGTCGCCGAGCGGCGTCGTGACGTTGAACGTCCGCAGGGTGCCCCCGCCGTCGCGGTGCTCCTGCACGTCGGTGACGGGGGTGCCGCCCCGCTCCTCGAGCAGCCGGAAGCAGCGCTCGGCGTCCTCCACCTCGAACACCACCGCCCCCACGCCGTCCGGGTGCTTGCGCAGGTACCGCCACGCCCGCCCGCCGTCGCCGCGCGGCTGCGAGCAGACGATGCGGACGGCGCCCGCCTCGAACACCGCGCTCCGCTGCCGGCCGTCCCGCTCCAGCTCCGGGCCGCTCGCGGCCACCTCGGCGAAGTCGAGCTTGTCGAGGTAGAAGCGCCGGCTCCGCTCGAGGTCGTGGACGTAGTAGTGCAAGGCCTCGATCCGGACGATCCCGAGCGGCGCGAGCGGCGTCGGCCCCTTCATGGCGACCTCCTCTCCGACGGCGGCGCGTCGGGCTGGCGATCCGGGTGGGCGGCCTGGAAGGGCGCGAGCGCCGCGCAGGCCTCCTCGACCCGGCGGAGCGTCGGGTAGGGCGCGAGGTCCACGCCGTAGCGGCGCGCGTTGTAGAGCTGCGGCACGAGGTAGCAGTCGGCGAGCCCCGGCGCGTCCCCGTGGCAGAAGCGGCCCGCGCCGTCCCGCACCGCCCGCTCCAGCGCGTCGAGCCCGCGGGCGATGAAGAGCCGCGCCCATTCCCTGTCCCAGCCGGGGACCTTCTCCCGCAGCGTCCGCAGGACGAGGGCGTTCTGGAGCGGCTGGATCCCGGAGTTGACGTGCTCCGCCAGCGCGCGGACCCGGGCCCGGCCCTGGAGGTCGGCGGGGAGGAGCGGCGGGTCGGGGAACCGCTCCTCGAGGAACTCCAGGATCGCCATCGACTGGGCGAGGTGGACGGTGCGGCCCTCCTCGGTCACCTCGAGCACCGGCACCTGGGACATGGGGTTTCGCGCGCGGTGCACGTCGGAGAACTGTTCCTGGGCGGCGAGGTCCACCGCGACGATCTCGTGGGCGAGCCCCTTCAGCGCGAGCCCGATCCGGACGCGCCACGCCGAAGACGAGCGCCAGTACGAGTAGAGCCGCAGGGTCATGCCGCCACCACCCGCTGCGCGATCGTCCCGAAGACGTTCCGCCCCGCGCCGTCGCGCATCTCGATCTCCACCGTGTCCCCCGCGAGCATGAACCGCGTGCGCGCCGCGCCGGAGTCGATCATCTCGAGGGCGCGCTGCTCGGCGATGCAGGTCCACCCGCGCGCGCGGTCCTCGTTCGAGAGCGTGCCGCTCCCCAGGATCGTCCCGGCGGTGAAGGCGCGGGTGCGCGCGACGTGCTGGAGGAGGTCGTGGAAGGAGAAGTGCATCTCCGCGCCCGAGACGTCGCCCACCTGCTTGCCGTTCCAGCGGACCGTGATGCGCAGGTGCACGCGCCCGTCCCGCCACGCGGGGCCGAGCTCGTCGGGCGTCACGGCGAAGGGGGAGTACGCGGTGGCGGGCTTCGACTGGAAGAAGCCGAACCCCTTCGCCAGCTCGCCGGGGACGAGGTTCCGGTAGGTGAGGTCGTTCGCGAGGCAGAGGAGCCGGACGTGGCGCCCCGCGTCCGCGGCGCGGACGCCGCGGGGGACGTCGCCGAGGATGGCGCAGACCTCCCCCTCGAAGTCGAGCCCCCACTCCGGATCGGGGAGCGGGATGTCCTCGGTCGGGGCGAGGAGGACGCCGGAGCCGCCCTGGTAGCAGAGCGGGTCGGTCTCGAGGGTGGGCGGCGGCTCGGCGCCGCGGGACCGCCGGACGCGCCGCACGTGGGAGAGGAAGGCGGAGCCGTCGATCCACTCGAAGGCGCGCGGCAGCGGGGAGAGGAGGGACCGCGGGTCGAGCGGCTCGCCCCGGACGCGCCCCGCGTCGAGCGAGGCGGCAAGGGCAGCGAGGGCCGGCCCGGCGGTCTCCCAGCGGTCGAGGGCGGCCTGGAGGCTCGGGGCGACGGCCGACGCGTCCACGGCGGCCTCGCCGTCCCGGTGGACCAGGAGGAGCCGTCCGTCGCGGCTGCCGTCGCGCGCGGTCGCAAGCCGCATGGCCCGGGGTGTAACGGCCCCGCCGCCCCGATGCGAGCGCGCCTTCGGGCGGTGGCGGCACCCGCGCGGGGCTGCCGGGATTGCGCCGCGCCGAGGCGGGCGGCTATGAACGGCCCGTGCCCGGCCTCGCCCTCTCGATCCACGGCTCGATCGCGGAGCTCGGCGCGGCCGAGTGGGACGCCCTCCTCGCCCACGAGCCCGGGGCGGCGAGCCCCTTCGTCCGGCACGCGTTCCTCGCGGCGCTGGAGGAGAGCGGCTCGGCCTCCCCCCGCTCCGGCTGGGCACCCCGCCACCTCGCCGCCCGGCGCGGCGGTGCCCTCGTCGCGGCCGCGCCGGCCTACCTCCGGACCGGGTCCGACGGCGACTTCTCGCGCGACTTCGACATCGCCGCCGCCGCCGGGCGCGCGGGGATCACCTACTACCCGAAGCTCGTCCTCGGCGTCCCGTTCTCGCCGGTGACGGGGCGGCGCGTCCTCGCCGCCGCGGGCGAGGATCGCGGCGCGCTCGTGGCGGCGCTCCTCGAGCGCGCGCTCGCGCTCGTCCGGGAGGAAGGGCTCGGCGGGGTCCAGGTGATCTTCCCGCGCGCCGACGAGGCGCGGGAGCTCGAGGCCTGCGGCCTCGCGGTCCGGGTGGACTTCCAGTACCACTGGCGGAACGCGGGCTACCGGACGCCGGACGACTTCCTCGCCCACTTCTCCTCCAAGCGCCGGAACGCCATCCGGCGGGAGCGCGCGGCGCCGGCGCGGCAGGGGATCGCCATCCGGACGGTCCGCGGCGACGAGCTCGCCCGCGACCCGGCGGGCTGGGCGAGGGAGGTCTTCGCGCTCCACCGCGCCTCCACCGACCGGATGACCTGGGGGATGCGCTGGGTGAACCGGCGCTTCTACGAGCGCGCCATCGCCGCGCTGCCCGACGCGGTGGAGGTGGTCGAGGCGCGGCGGGAGGGGCGGCTCGTCGCGATGGCGTTCAACCTCGCCTCGCCCGACCGGCTCTACGGCCGCTACTGGGGGGCGATCGAGGAGCACCCGTTCCTCCACTTCAACGTGGCGCTCTACCACTCCATCGACGAGTGCATCCGCCGCGGCGTCGCCGTCTTCGAGGGAGGCGCCGGCGGCGAGCACAAGCTCTCGCGCGGCTTCGAGCCCGCCGAGACCTTCACCGCGCACGCCCTCGCCGACCGGGGGCTCGACGCGGCCGTTCGCCGCCACCTCGCCGCGGAGCGCGGCGCGCGCGAGCGGGCGATCCGGCGCTGGCGCGAGGAGCACCCGCGGCTCGGGGGGTGAGGGGCGCGCAAGCCGGCTCCCTCCCCCTCTCCCTGGCCCTCTCCCCCTGCGGGGGAGAGGGGAGATGATCAGCATCTCCGGGCTGGGATCGTGTGGATTCCTCCCTCTCCCCCTGCGGGGGAGAGGGGAGATGATCAGCATCTCCGGGCTGGGATCGTGTGGATTCCTCCCTCTCCCCCGCTCAGCGGGGGAGAGGGTGGGGGTGAGGGGGTCGTCCTCGCCGGCGCGCCCAGTGGAGGTGGATCTCCCGCCGCCAGACCGCGCCTCCGTGCTCCACCGCGAGGCGGCGCGCGGCGGCGAGGACCTCGGCGAGCCGCGCCGGGCCGAGGGCCGGTCCGACGTAGGAGAGGGAGCGGAGCACCGCGTCGAGCCGCTCGGGGTCGAGCCTCACCTCGTCCTCGAAGGACTCCTCGGCGGGGGCGCCGAGGCCGGCGACCGAGCGGAGGAGCGCGACGGGAGGCGCGGCGCGGCGCGCCTTCGGGTTCGCCGCGGCGAGGAGCGCCTCGAGGGCGCGCAGGAACGGGGTGTCCGCGAGCCGCGGCTCGACCACGGCGAGCGCGCCCGAGCGGGCGAGGAGCCGCGCCACCTCGCGCCCGGCGCGCCCGGGGTCCACCCACTGCGCCGCGTCGGCGAGGAGGGCGAGGTCGAAGACGCCGGCCGGGAGCCCGGTCTCCTCGGCAGCGGAGTGGACCGCGGCGACCGCGAGGCCGCGCGCGTCCTCCTCGAGGACGTCGAGCATGGCGCGGGCGGGCTCCACCGCGTCCACCCGCGCGCCGAGCCGCGCGAGCGGGATCGCGAGCTGGCCGGTCCCCGCGCCGAGGTCGGCGACGCGCGCGCCCGGCCCGCCCGCGATCGCGAGGAGCCGCACGGCGAGCGCCCCGGGGTAGCCCGGGCGCCGCCGGTAGTCGGCGGCGAGCCGGTTGAAGACCCAGCGCGACGGCTCGGTCGGCTTCGCCCCGCGGCGCGACACGGGGCGGAGCCTAGGCGAGCGCGCGCGCGGCCGCCAGGGCGCCGCCCCCGCGCCCGCTAGAGCTCGTACCGGACGCCCGCCAGGAACGACAGGTTCGTGTAGTCCCAGTCGATACCGAACGTGGTCGAGTCGGTGTAGTTCGTGGAGCGCTTGACGAACTCCGCCTCCGCCACGGCGGAGAAGCGCCCGCCGAGCGCGTAGGCGGCCTCCGCGGCGACCGCCGTGCGCGAGTCCTTGCGCCGCGTGGCGGTGCCGTCGAGCCGGGTCGAGCCGTCCGGACCGAAGGTCCGGTACCAGCCCTCGTAGCGGACGCGCCCGGAGAGGCGATCGGAGAAGGCGAGCTTCGCGAGCAGGCGCGGGTGGTGGCCGGTGTACGAGTAGTAGCCCTGGTACGGGTCGTCCTGGATCTCGAAGCCGTACTGGAAGGAGAGCTCGAGCTTCCCGCCCATGCGCGAGAGCTCGAGCTCGACGGAGGGCTCCACGTCGACCAGCTCCTGCTTGTCGCCGGTCGGGCTCGCGGCGCCGGAGCCGGCCTGCCGGGCGAGCAGCGTGGCGTACCTGTCTCTGGAGGCGCCGAGCCGGAGGGCGAGGGCCCACGCCTCCTGGTGGTGCCGCCACGAGAGGTCTGCCTCGTGCCGGCTGCGGTCGCGCGGCGTGAGGTGCATCGGGTCGAGGGTCTCGTCGAAGGCCGCATCCTGGACGTAGTCGTAGCTCACGAAGCGGTAGCGCGCGCGGAGGTGCTCGTGGGCGGCGGGGCGGGCGTAGAGCTCCGCGCCCCCGCGCCAGGCGACGTAGCTGTACCGGTCCGTCGGGGGCCGGCCGGGCTGGTAGAGGTCCGGCCAGCCCAGGCGGCTGGCGCCGGCGACGCCCCCGGTGAGGCCGAGGCGAACGCGCTTCGAGACCTGGAACCAGGGCTCGGCGTCGACGGCCCCCGTGGTCTCGGACAGGTCTGCGCCGATCGTCTGCCGGCGCGCCACCCGGAACGGCACGCCGATCCCCCAGCCGCTGCCGCGCAGCTCGGGGCTCGCCCTGACCTCGATGACGGCGAGGCCGCCGGAGTCGGTGCGCACGCCCTGGCCGTCGAAGGCGCCGCCGAGGGCGGTGGC
>Ga0209798_10002311_pt1 | contig 11206 bp, 14 predicted proteins | sample DOMMetBare3Fresh_FD_187475 | JGI IMG/M metagenome (GOLD analysis project Ga0209798, IMG submission 187475) | Wetland sediment microbial communities from St. Louis River estuary, USA, under dissolved organic matter induced mercury methylation -... | ecosystem: Environmental > Aquatic >...
TGACTGTGAAAAGCTAAATCAAGCATTGCAGTTACTGCATAACGACCTTTAGTGGTTAGTCGCACAAGTTAATCCTTGACAAAAACTAGTTAAATTATACCACTATACTTAACCTAGCTAATTAGTCAACTATTAAACCCATTTGCAGACTTTTCCGAGGAAACGCAGGAGATCGGTTAATCAGGGAGCTTACAGGCATCACGAAAAGCTTCTATCAGCTATCGGATTGTCGGAATTCAGCTTTCAGGTTTTGCCGGACCATAGTATGAAAGGTGAGTGAAACTCACTGGCAGTCCCTCGAGTATTTGCTGCTACAATTCTTCATGGCGTTGGAGAAACTCGGCTAAACCTTGGTGTCATTTATGTAGCCGTCCTCAATTTCACAGCCATCCAAAGCATCAATTGGCATGCCGGTGCATTGAATTCCGGCGTCATTCAGTTCTTTTTGCATGGTTGCAATTTGTTGATCCATTGCGTGAATATGTGCCAGCATACTGTTGATTGCGTGAGCAACCGGGTCCGGCATATCTGCTTTTGTGCCATAAGGATCAAAATCTGCTTTGCCGGCAATTGCATCCAACGGCAAATCTATTTTTGATGCGCTGGGGTCGATGATATGTCCTGGAATGCCGACGATGGTTGCTCCCGCTGGAACAGGTTTGAGCACCACCGAGTTTGAACCTACCCTGGCGCCTGCGCCTATTTCGATAGGGCCTAAGATCTTGGCTCCGGCGCCAACTACGACACCGTTGTGCAGGGTTGGATGCCGTTTACCTTTATTCCAGGTCGTTCCACCCAGTGTGACGCCGTGGTATACGGTACAATCATCACCGATGATGGCTGTTTCGCCTATCACTACGCCCATACCATGATCGATAAAGAAACGTCTGCCGATTTCTGCGCCCGGGTGAATTTCGATCCCGGTCAACCATCGGTTGATGTGCGCAATAAACCGGGCCAGCCATTTGAACCCAGCCTGCCAAAGCATATGGCTGACACGATGAATTAAAATTGCATGAAATCCGGGATAGGCAGTAATTACTTCGAGCACTGATTGTGCCGCAGGGTCACGCTCAAATACACAGGCAATATCTTCTTTTATCCTGCCAAACATCAGTTTTTCCTCTTGTGGCCTTGTGACATCCTTAAAATACCTCTGAGAATGTCCAACTCTTTGGTATCCGGTTGTATCCGGTTATAAATTCGGCGTAAACGCCGCATGATGGTTCTTGATTTATCCGGATGCATAAAGCCGATATCAACCAGTGCCTCAGATAAATGCGAATAAAAAGATTCCATTTGAGCCGCCGTCGCCAAGGGTTGCGAACCTTTGTCACCAATTCGTATTTCTTCCTTGCATCCGGTTGCAACAAATAATTCATAGCAAACGATTTGCACGGCTGCAGCCAGATTTAATGAACTGTATTGGCTATTGCAGGGAATGCGGAGTAGAAAATGACAGAGGTCAAGTTCATGGTTTTTTAAGCCCGAGTTTTCCCGTCCAAATACAATGGCCACTTTGCGACTAGGTTGTTGGGTGACAATTTTCTGTGCACATTCTCTCGGGGTCAGTTCCGGCCAGCTAATGGTTCGACAACGGGCGCTTGCTCCCATGACCAGTTCACAATCGGCAATGGCTTCCTGCAGCTTTGCGCAAACGCTTGCGCGTGATAAGACATCATCGGCGCCTGAAGCCCTGGAGGTGGCGTCGGCACTGGGAAATATCTTGGGTGCAACAAGACATAAATCAGTCATTGTCATCGTTTTCATGGCCCGGGCGACAGCACCTATATTTCCAGGATGCGTTGTGCCTACCAGGACGATTTTTATATTGGATAGCACAAGGTCTTTTTTGAATTAAAAAAGGATAAAGTTTACCAAAATATTTGATATTCTATACCGATTTATCCGCACATTAAATTGCTTATGCAACCCATGCTCAATATTGCCATTCGCGCAGCAAGAAGCGCCGGCGACCTGATTCTTCGTTCAACCGATAATGTTGGCAATCTGCACATCGACCAGAAAGGCAAGAATGATTATGCCAGCGAGGTTGATCGCATGGCCGAACGGGAAATTATCAATATCATCAAGACCGCTTATCCCGACCACGCCATTTTGGCAGAGGAAAGCGGACAGCATCAGGGCAATGATTATGTTTGGGTCATCGATCCTCTGGACGGGACCACAAATTTTTTACACGGTTTTCCCCAGTACGCTGTTTCCATCGCATTAAAACATAAAGGCAGGCTTGAAGTCGGTGTCGTTTACGATCCGTTGCGCGATGAGTTATTCACTGCCAAGCGCGGTGGTGGCGCCATGCTAAATAATCGCCGCCTTCGAGTAACTAATCAATCCACCTTAAAAGGCGCACTAATCGGGACTGGTTTCCCTTTTAAAACGGATCAATACCTGGACGCTTATGTAGGGATGTTCCGCGCGATAACCAAGGATTCGGCCGGTATACGCCGTGCAGGGGCCGCAGCACTTGATTTGGCGTATGTTGCAGCCGGCCGGCTGGACGGCTTTTGGGAAATTGGCGTCATGGAATGGGATATAGCCGCCGGTGTTTTACTGATAAAGGAAGCAGGCGGTGTGGTGACCGATTTTTCTTTTAATGAATATTATATCCAATCAGGCAATGTGATTGCCGGTAATCCTAAAATGCATCAGATCATGTTTAAATTGATTGAGCCGTATGTTACTGATAGCCTGAAATAAATTGATAAAGATAGCAAGTGGAAGTCAAAAGGTTAAAGGCACTGCCTCAAAAATCTGTCTTGGTATCATAAGCCTGGTGCCTAAATAATAATATTTTGAGAATTGAACAAGCCATCATGAGTAATCCGACAGCACTTTACCAATCGACATTGACGTCTTTAAAGCTTCGCTCGCGCGGAAAAGTGCGCGATATTTATGATATTAATGACAATTACATGTTGATAGTTACGACAGACCGGCTTTCTGCATTCGATGTGATTCTGCCTGATCCCATACCCGGTAAAGGCCTTGTTTTAACCCGTGTGTCCAATTTTTGGTTTGAAAAAATGAAACACATCATTCAAAATCACTTGACCGAAATTCCGCTCGAACAAGTGGTTCCCGATGTTGCCGAACGGGCACAGATCGAGGGCAGGGCAATTGTAGTCAGGGTTTTGAAACCACTGCCTGTTGAAGCGATTGTACGAGGTTATCTGATCGGTTCCGGCTGGAAAGATTACCAAAAAACCGGTTGCGTATGCGGTATCCGCTTACCCGAAGGTTTACGACAAGCGCAGCAACTACCGGAAGCGATATATACGCCGTCTACCAAAGCCGAAGTTGGTTTACACGATGAAAACGTAACTTTTGCAAAAACAGTTGAATTAATGGGGCAAGAGCTGGCAGAAAAAGTGCGTGATACCAGCTTGAAATTATATACAGAAGCAGCAGCCTATGCTAAAGAGAGGGGTATTATAATTGCCGATACCAAGTTTGAATTCGGTGTCGATGAGAACAAGGCCTTATATTTGATAGATGAGGTATTAACGCCTGATTCATCGAGGTTTTGGCCGGCGGATCAATATCAGCTTGGCATAAGCCCACCCAGTTTTGACAAACAATATATTCGTGATTATTTGGAAACCCTGGCTTGGGATAAAACAGCGCCGGGTCCATCCTTACCCATTGAAGTGGCCGGACATTGCGCGGCAAAATATAAAGAAGCGGAAATTAGGTTGACGCAAAGCTAATACTTCCATTTGCTTGATTGACAAAGTTGCACTAAGCTTAAAACATTTTTAGCCATTCAACTTAGATTTGCGCTGTTAAGACAGGAAGCTGTGTCATTTCGGTGTGGCAACTGCGAACAGTAGGAGTCGCTGAGCCTAACAACAATGAAGGAAAGTATTCTTGTTCGTAATCCCAAAAAATTAACCCTAAACTGGGCGCAAAGAATTGTCGATCAACACGCTGTTGATGCCAAAGTTTTCAATGTTGATATTGCCTCTGTCGATATTGGCACAACGACGAGGGTGCGGCTAGCTATTGAACATAATGGACCTAAGACCCTGCCAAAGCGATGGTTCGTCAAATTTCCATCAATGTCTTGCCGGGCCAGGTTAATTACTGCTTTACCGAGGCTGCTTCACACCGAAGTGCGGTTCTATCAGGAAATAGCCCCTTCAGTACCGGTCAGCAGGCCTAACATTCTGGCCGGACAAAGCTCGTTCGGGCAAGGAGCGACATTGGTTTTGTCAGATGTTACCGAATTCGGGGCAACCCCAGGCAATCCCAGTGATGCCTTGTCTGTGTCGCAAGCCTCGATAGTGATTGAGCAATTGGCTCATTTCCATGCCCATTTTTGGAAACCGGCGCACCATGATTCAAGTTTTCTTTGGCTGGCAGCTCCTGTTCGACGTGTGGAAGATAATCTGGGCGCTTTATTGGCGGTACCATTGATGAAGAGGGGCTTAAAGCTTGTGGGAAACCTGGTGCCTGCGACTCTCCATGAACCGCTCATGCGGTACGCCAGAAATCGCAAGCAAGCAATGAGTTTCCTTACGTCGGAAACTCAAACTCTCATTCATCACGATTGCCATCCCGGTAATTTGTTTTGGGTCAAATCCTCCCCAGGTTTTCTTGATTGGCAGCTCGTAAGGATCGGAGAGGGAATCAGCGATATATCGTATTTTTTAGCCACTGCGCTCGATCCTGAAATTCGCAGGAACCACGAGAATAATTTCCTGGAAATGTATTTACATGTCCTTGCTGAAAAGGGAATTGCCGAAATCGAAAAAAAAAGTCTGTTACATAGGTATCGGGCCCACCTTGTTTATGCTTTTGAAGCAATGATAATGACGTTGGCGGTTGGTGGCATGATGCCTATTGCTAGCAATATCGAATTAATAAGGAGAACGGCGCAAGCCATTGAAGATCACAATGCACTTTCAGTGTTGCCGATATGATCGAGGGTATAAAGCCTTCGCAGAGATGTGAGGGCGGCAAGGAAAAAATATATTTGCGCCCTCTCATTGTTCGCCTAATTTAGTGAGATGAGATTAGCGGCTAACCTGCGCAATCCAGTCCTGTAAATTATAATAATTGGTAATGCGGGCGACTTTGTTATGACGAATTTCGAAAAACGCACCTGCCGGCAGACGGTATTTCTGTCCTTTAGCAGCCGGTAATCCTTCATCTGTTTTGAGATATTCCCCTAACACGACAAATTCGGCTGCCGCCCGGCTGCCGTCGGGTGTGGACATGATGACCATATCGACCAATTGTTCCTTGTAATTGTAGTTCATGCACGCCATGAACTGGGTAAACGCCTGTTTACCGATTTCACGTTTGCCTTGATTGATATCATGAATGACATCGTCGGTTAGCAGGGCCAGGAAAGTGTCCATGTCTCCGCCGTTGAAAGCGGCATAGTATTGTTCTATAAGTTTAATTGTTTCTTGGTTCATAATTTTTCCAGAAAATTACAGGTAATCAAATCCCATTATTTTATAGCTAAATGATTTTTTTACCCCGATTATTTTTTGGGGATGGCAATTTAAGTAAAATTCGCAAGCTATAATTTGATGGTTCTCATCAACGGCATAGTGCAATTTACGCCAGGTGTGCCGAGCTGCAACGTCATGTTTTTCCTGATGCCATTCGTCCTTACCGTAAACCTTGAGCCCAGTTGATTCGACATGACACACTGCCAGGCTCCAGCCCTTGGGTCAGCTTATGCCGGGGCAAGCCCGCGCTGCGCTTGGACAGGCTGCTGAAATCAGGGGCGCTAATGGCGATACCCAAAGCCTTGATCAGCGCATTGATAAAGCCTTGCGTTTGCCGGAGCGGCAGGCAGAACACTTGACGAAGCATCAAGCTGATCATTATCGCAAGAGCCGAATAAAGCTGCGGGGGGCCACGCCCTCCCGCCTTAGTCGGGTGCCATTCATCGATCACTTCTTCGGTAAAATAGACCGTGAAATCGTAGCGGTTCCGTAATGCGTTGTTGTAACCCGATTTATTCAACAACGCCGTTCATCGTTCATATCGCCGGGTGAAGCGAGAAAAATATGATAGATTTTATGGGTTTGAGGCTTGGCTAACATAGGCTCAGTCATTGAGGTCTGCAGTGATAACCTGGATATTCGAATAATATCACGGTAAATTCCGCTTCGGATATGGCCATAAAATTTTTCCAGATCGTCATCCCATAGCCACAGGAACCACGTGGATTGCCGGAACAACTGTTCCACAGATAGGTTTTGGCTTGCCAGTCATGGCAAGGGATTCCCGCTCTTGTGTCCCAAGTGGGTATCACGGTGAGAATGACTAACTTGTCAATTATCAGGCAAAATAACATGAATCAACCGCCGCAGGTTGCCAGGACTGACAGAACCTCAAAATTAATCTTTTCAAAGGTTTAGGACTGGCCGTTGTGTCAAGCTATCGGGACAGTTAAAGATCAGAGGAAATTCAAGATTTCTTTATTGAGCTTAAGATGTGAAGCTTAAGTTACTGATATTTTGGTACCGAGGAAAGGACTTGAACCTTCACGGAGTTGCCCCCACTAGCACCTGAAGCTAGCGTGTCTACCAATTTCACCACCTCGGCAGGTAAAAAGCTGTGAATAAGCTTATAAAGTGATCGACAAATATACTGAGTCAATTTGCATTTGTCAATCAAGCCTAATAGCTTTTTATTCGAACCAACCATAAGTTGCCCCGCCCCGGTGCAGCGTGGTTTGCCTTTGCCAAAGCTAAATTGAGTCGCGAGCTTGACCAGTGGAAAAAGTAAAGCTGGATAATGTTGTTGAAGCTTACTATAAGCAACTGGGCGGCTTAGGTAGGCCAGCGAGTTTGCAGGCATATTTCAAAGGACCGTCGGGAAACAATTTATGTAAATTCCTGCTGTTACCCTTGCTTTCGCCTAATTCTTTGGCGATGGCTTTGGTAAATAAACGGGCGTTGGGTAAATGCTTAAACCGCTCATAATAATGACGAATAAAAAAAATGATTTCCCAGTGCTCTGGGTTCAGTTGGATATTATTCGCTTCCGCCAACTGTTCGGCAACCACTTCATTCCAGTCCTCAGCATTGACTAGAAAACCTTGTTCGGTTGTTTCCGGATAATTTGTCCGAGAGATCAGAACCATGATTGAATGATCTGATTGTCAACCGTTAATCCTACCAACTCCCTATAATCAATCACTTCAATGCCATTAACCAGTTCGTCAGCAGCAATTCCCCTGATTCTCAGATCTTCCGATAATGCGCAAAGACGATTCTTGCTGAGTTGTTGTGTTAATATATCGGCTAAAAAGCTATTTTGCAGAATTCGTAGCACCGAGTTCTCAAGAAATACGGCAACATCGCCTGAATCAAGGCGCTGCAGTATGGCTGTATCGATGGGTGACTGAAAAATGAGGTGTAACACGTCAGTTTGTATCGGATAACTTAAGGCCAATGATGCCGGCAATCACCAGTGTAATTGAAAGCAGTCGATGCCAGTCATAAGATTCCTTAAATAAAATAATGCCCAAGATAGCGACACCAATGGCGCCCATGCCCGTCCAAACAGCATAGGCCGTACCCAGCGGTAAAGTCTTGATGGCCAGCATCAACAAATAAAAGCTGCAACCGCCAGAAACCATGGTTGCCACACTGGGCCAAAGTTTGGTGAAACCTTGATTGTATTTGAGGCTCAAGGCAAACGCTATTTCAGCGATGCCTGCAGAAAACAAAAGAAACCAGGCCAAAAATATACTCCTTTAATATACAAAATATTAAAGGATATTCTACAATAGAATTATCATAATATAAGTCGTAAAAAAATGGACAACGAATCAAATTATTCATTATATGGCGCATCGCAAATTTATAATAAATTACTGTTACTGTTTAACGGTAAAAGCATACTCAGTGCCCATTTTGGTGATAGTCACGATTCCTTTTTAACTACCATTATCGAAGTCGATAAAAAAAACAATACGCTGATTTTGGATTATGGCCCCAAAGAATATTTAAATAGGACGGTGTTAAATGCCAATAAAACTATTTTTAGCACCGAATACACAGGGATAAAAGTTAGTTTCAGTTGCACATCCATAAAGAAAATTAATCATAATGGAGAATTGGCTTTTAGCATGCCGTTTCCGAAATCGATGTTATGGCTTCAGCGTCGTGAGTTTTACCGGATTCGATCGCCGATCGCAAAATATAGTTATTGCCAAATCATGCTTCCGGAGCGGGAACCGCTAAAATTGAATATTTACGATATCAGTATTTCCGGTTTTTCCATGTTGACTTATGATACGCCGCTGGCAGCCCAATTGCTTGAAATTGGGCATTTTGAAAATTGTAATCTGGTATTGACCGATGCCGGCGAAGGCCATGTTGCTTTCGATATTTTGTACATGTGCATCATTAATCCCCCTAAACTGAATAAAATTGAAAAGTTGGGCTGTAAGTTCACGCAAATATCGAAAGGGTTCGATTCAACAATACAACGTTACATGCAGCAAGTCGAAAGGGATGACATGGTTAAGGAATAATTGCAGCCGCCTGCAATTTTAGATGTGCGTTTGACGTTAGAGCCCCGGGCTTGACTGTTAGGTCATCAGCAGGGAGTTTCGGCAAGCCGAGAATGATCTGGTCAGACCGAAAAACTCTCGCCGCATCCACAGGTCGCTTTGACATTCGGGTTGTTGAACTGAAACGCTTCATTAATGCCTTCTCTGCGATAATCCAGTTCGATGCCATTGACCAATTGCAGATCATTTGCATTGACAATGACTTTAACGCCGTAATCTTCAAAGACGGCATCATTTTCATTTAGAGCATCCGCATAATCGAGTGCGTAACTGTAACCTGAGCACCCGGACTTTTTTACCCCCAATTTTAAACCTATGCCTTTGCCGCGTTTTTCCAGCTGTTTTTTAATTTGACGAGCTGCACGCTCGGTTAATGATATGGACATCAAACACCTCAACAGATTATTCCTGACGGACCAGGATTTTTAAAAGATTAATAAATTCGGCTATCTCATCCTCAGTATTGGTTCGCCCCAAACTGATGCGTATAGCGCTTTTTGCAAGACTGGCTTCGACACCCATGGCAGTTAATACTGAACTGGGCTTGCCGCCGCCGCTGGCACAGGCTGATGCGCTGGAAATGGCGACGCCTTTTTGATCCAGCTTCATTAGCAACATTTCACCATCCATTTCCGGGATGCCGAATTGTACGGTATTTGGCAATCGCTGGGCCTGATGAGCAAAAATCGTTAGCTTAGGAATGGTCATTAAACCGTCCTCTAGCAATTTTCTCAGTACGCTCATACGGTTGTAGTATTGGGCAAGTTCTTCCTGCGCAAGTTCCGCTGCTTTGCCGAATCCGGCAATGGCGGCTACATTTTCGGTTCCGGCTCTCAGATCTTGTTCTTGTCCGCCGCCAAATAGCATGGGCTTTATCTGGACGCCTTTCTCGAAGATCAATGCGCCACAGCCTTTAGGTCCATAAATTTTATGGCTGGACAAAGACATCAAGTGAACGCCCAGCCTGTTAAATGCGACGGGAATTTTACCGGCTGCCTGGACAGCATCGGTATGGATCATGACCCCTTTGGCTCTTAATTGAGAAGCCACATGTGCCACATCCTGGATGATGCCTGTTTCATTGTTTGCCAGCATAATCGAAGCCAGGCGGGGCTGGTAGCGAATAAGCTGATCAATCGCATCCTGGGTGATGAGCCCATTGCTGTCCACCTCGATGATAGTCAGACCGTGGCCGCATTTTTTTAAATTCAGCGCTGGTTCGGTAATGGACGGATGTTCAATAGCCGAGACGGCGAGGTTTGTCCCGGAGCTCAATGTAGCCAGAGCCAGATTGTTGGCTTCGGTTCCGCCGCTGGTAAAGATAACCTGGGATGAAGCACAGCCAGCTAAAGCGGCAACTTGTTCACGAGCCCTATCTATCGCGGTACGGGCAACTCTTCCATGGCGATATAAACTGGATGGATTGCCATAGAATGATTTCAGAAACGGCAGCATGGCATCCAACACCCGGTCATCAACCGGCGTCGTCGCATTATGATCGAGGTAGATCATTGAGATTAAACGTTAACCCCACTAGCGGGATGAATTTCAATGACTTTTTGAGCTTCCAGGTCCTGCCTTCTGGCTACTTCCTGAACATGATGTTTTTCCAGGAGTTCAGCCAAGGTAATGTTTTTAAGATAGCTTCTGATCTGATCGCTTAATCCCATCCACAGTTCATGGGTCAGGCACGCCTGGTCCTTTTGGCAATTGGCTTCGCCGCCACAGCGGGTTGAATCGATTTGCTCATCGACAGCGGCAATGATATCAGCAACATTAATGTCGCCGGCTTTGCGGCTCAGCTTATAGCCTCCCCCTGGCCCGCGCACACCTTTAACTAAGCCTGCACGGCGTAATCGGGCAAATAATTGTTCCAAATAAGATAGTGAAATAGTCTGACGGGTGGCAATGTCTGTTAAGGTAACCGGCTTTTTTTGACTGTGAAAAGCTAAATCAAGCATTGCAGTTACTGCATAACGACCTTTAGTGGTTAGTCGCACAAGTTAATCCTTGACAAAAAACTAGTTAATTACCACTATACTTAACCTAGCTAATTAGTCAACTATTAAACCCATTTGTGTGGCTTTGTTGAAAAAATCAAATTTTGGGCGCAAAGACTTGTTTAGGCACTCTGCTAGATTTGAACAGACACAGGCATCCCCAAGCTTGTCATTCGGTTGAGCGCAACAGCGGTAACCCAAGCCTCCGTTTTTTGCTGCGACAATTTGCGCGCTTTCATCGTATTATCAAAAATACGTTTTACTCGCTGCATGGCAAGTTCGGCATAATTGCGTAAACCATTGCCCGTTTTCTTTTGCCAGGCAATGCGGCCAAATTCGTCAATTACCCGGATATGATGGTCTCGTTGGTTATTGCCAGCAGGTGAATAGACAGCGGTTTTGTGTGGCGGAACGACCACTTGTGCAGCCGGTTGTTGTTTCAATACGGTTTGGGAAACCGGGTCACCGTCATAAGTGCCATCAGCAATAAAGGTGTCAAATGGCGTATCAATTCGGTCAAGCAAATTCGGTATCGCCGTGGGTTCGCCAGTTTCTGGCGTTGTCAATTCGCAGGCTATGATTTGATGTTTTTCATCAACTGCAAGATGAAGTTATCGCCACGTGCGCCGAGCTGCAA
>Ga0209798_10002313_pt1 | contig 11204 bp, 11 predicted proteins | sample DOMMetBare3Fresh_FD_187475 | JGI IMG/M metagenome (GOLD analysis project Ga0209798, IMG submission 187475) | Wetland sediment microbial communities from St. Louis River estuary, USA, under dissolved organic matter induced mercury methylation -... | ecosystem: Environmental > Aquatic >...
CTTTTTTCATTATTTTTTTTATTACTAAATTAAAACATTTCCCGTCATTTCTTTTGGGATAGGCAATTTCATAACAGTTAAGATAGTCGGAGCAATATCTCCCAGCTTTCCGGATTTAATACTTCCTTTCCATTCATTGTCAATAATAAAAAAAGGAACCGGGTTTAGTGTGTGTGCAGTATTAGGAGTGCCATCCTCATTAATCATATAATCTGAATTACCATGATCGGCAGTCAGAAAAATAGTATAGCCATTTTTTAATCCGGCTGTTACTACTCTTTCCACACATTTATCAACGGTTTCTGCTGCTTTAATAGCCGCTTTGAAAACACCTGTATGCCCCACCATGTCAGTATTTGCATAATTCAGACAAATAAAATCAGCAGATTTATTTTCTATTTCAGGGATTAAGGCATCCGTTATTTCAAAAGCACTCATTTCAGGCTGTAAATCATAAGTGGCAACTTTGGGTGATTGTTTCATGATTCTCTTTTCACCTTCAAAAGGTACCTCCCGGCCCCCGCTGAAAAAGAAAGTAACATGCGGATATTTTTCTGTTTCCGCTATACGGATTTGCTTCAACCCGTTTTTTTCCAAAACATCGCCTAATGTATTGGTCAGATTATCAGTATCAAAGATTATATGAACATTGTTGTACGTTTTATCATATTCTGTCATCGTTGTATAATGCAATGACAATTTTTTCATTCCGAATTCTTCCATATCCACTTGTGTCAATACCTGTGTTATTTCCCGGCATCTGTCCGTACGAAAGTTGAAACAGATTGCTACATCACCATTTTTGATAGTAGCCAACGGTTGCTGTCCTTCATCTAAAATTACCGTTGGTTTTATAAACTCATCTGTAATATTATTCCTGTAAGAATTTTCAACAGCTGCAATTCCGTCTGTGGCTTTTGCGCCTTCACCTTTCACCAGCGCATCGTAAGCCAACTTTACTCTTTCCCATCTTTTATCCCGGTCCATAGCATAATAACGACCGCTTACAGATGCAATCTTTCCCACTGTTTTATTTAAATGTTCCTGTAATTCTGTGATAAAGCCAAGTCCACTTTTAGGATCACAATCCCTGCCATCTGTAAAGGCATGTATGTATACTTCATTTAATGCTTCAGCATGACACAGGTCTACGATTGCTTTTAAATGATTCAGATGTGAATGAACACCACCATCACTTACCAATCCAATAAGATGTAAAGGTTTATTGGCATTTTTAGCAAAACGTATAGAATTCAGCAGTGCTGTATTTTTTGCAAAAGAGCCATCTCTTATTGCCACATTTATTCGTTGTAATTCCTGGTATACTACTCTGCCAGCGCCGAGATTAAGATGTCCAACTTCTGAATTACCCATTTGACCATCCGGAAGTCCTACTGCTTCTCCACAGGTAATCAATGTTGTATGAGGATATTTCGAATATAAAGATTTTGTAAAGGGAACATATGCGTTTTGAATAGCGTCAGCCGAAGCAACTTTTCCTAATCCCCAACCGTCCATTATTACAAGAATTACTCTTTTTTGTGACATTTTATATTAGAAATTTATTTTTTGATGAAATAAAATCATTTTCGGGTGGCTTTACCATCCAGAACACTGTAAAACTACAATCAAATAGTTTAATTACAATTCCGGATTTAGAAAAGATGCTGATTTTTAGTACTTTAGTATCCTGATTCGGGCCTTTGAATAGTGTGGCATGTTTTTAGATTATTACTGCTATGAAAACCAAATTTGATATGAAACATTTATTTACATCTTTTTTATTTATTTCAGTGTTACTGCTTTCATCATTTAAGCAGCAAAACACTATTGATGAAGTTATTGGTGCTTTACGTTCTGGTAATTCAGCTCAGCTTTCATCTTATTTTGATGAGAATGTCGAGCTAACCCTGCCTGATAAAAGTGACAGCTATAGCAAAGCCCAGGCTCAACTTATTATAAAAGATTTCTTTTCTAATAACGGAATAAAAGGCTTTGAACTAAAACATAAAGGAGATTCTCCCGGGGGTCATTTCTGCATTGGAACGTTGCAGACCAATGCCGGAAATTTCCGTACCAATGTTTTCATGAAAATGAAAAAAGGAAGAGAAGTAGTTAAGGAAATCCGCTTTCAGGCTATAGACTAAATCTTTTTTTAAATATTCTTTGAAGCTCCGGCATTACCTGTCGGGGCTTCTTTATTTTTGTCCCTATGAACTATAACGAACAATTGAAGCACCTGGTAGACGAAGCATTAAAAGAAGATATAGGTGATGGCGACCATTCTACCCTTTCAAGTATCGACCCGGGTGCAAGAGGAAAAGCTGTTTTAAAAATTAAACAGGATGGTGTGCTTGCAGGAATGGAAGTTGCCAGAATGATTTTTTCTTTTAAAGAACCGGAAGCCATATTTATTCCATTCAAGAAAGACGGAGATTCTATGAAGTATGGAGAAAAAGCATTTGAAGCAGAAGCCCTGGTGCATACAATTTTACAATGTGAAAGATTAGTACTGAACTGCATGCAACGGATGAGCGGCATTGCAACCTTAACAAAGCAATATGCAGATAAATTGAAAGGGTATAAGACACGGTTATTAGATACCAGGAAGACAACTCCGAATTTCAGGTTATTGGAAAAAGAGGCTGTAAAAATCGGGGGAGGAGTGAATCACCGGTTTGGACTGTACGATATGATTATGCTGAAAGATAATCACATTGATTATTGCGGTGGCATTGAAAAAGCTATTGAAAAAGCGTATGAGTATGTAAAGACTGTAAAGCCAGACTTAAAAATAGAGGTTGAAACAAGGAGTATAGAAGATGTGAAAAAAGTGATTGCAACCGGAAAAGGAAAAGTATTCCGCATAATGCTGGATAATTTCAAGCCGGATCAAATAAGTGAAGCATTATTATTGATCAAAGAAGATTTTGAAACTGAAGCCAGCGGTGGCATCAATCTTGACAATATTGAAGACTTTGCAAAAACCGGGGTGGATTATGTAAGTGTGGGAGCTTTGATTCACCAGGCTAAAAGTCTTGATTTAAGTTTAAAAGCGGCCCCCTTAAATCCCCCCGTAGGGGGGACTTAACACTCCGCAGGTTGAAGTTTTCCTTAATTACTATGAAGCATTTTATGAGCAAGAAAAAAAAACCCGATACAAGAGGTTTCGTTTATAGTACCGACCCTGATTTTTCTTTTGAAGAACAACAATCAACTACACAAACATTATTGCCTGCTCAACAAAAACTGAAAGTACGGTTAGATACCAAACACCGGGCCGGCAAAGCTGTAACATTGGTTGATGGTTTTGTTGGTAAAGAAGAAGACCTGGAAGCTTTGGGTAAAAAGTTAAAATCATTTTGTGGTACCGGAGGTTCAGCAAAAGATGGAGAAATAATAGTTCAGGGTGACCAACGGGATAAAGTGGTGCAATGGCTTAACAAAAATGGGTATACAAATGTGAAACGTTCAGGCTAAAGCTTATTTATTTTCTTTTTCGACTAATTCCGTATCATTCATTTTAAAACTCAATGCACCGCTTGGACATTTTTTTACCTGTTCAATAATTTCTTCTGAGGCAGCTCCATTAATATTTATCCAGGGTTTTACTTTATTATTGAAAACGGTATTCAGGCCTCTCACACAATTGCCTGAGTGGCTGCACAGATTGGGTTTCCATATTACCGTCACTTCACCATTAGAATACGTAAATGTTTCTTTTGGCATAATTGATTTTTTTATTTCTGAATTATAAAGATAAAATTTATTGTCCCTGTGCCAGGCTATAGGCTTTTTTGTTATCCCACATATTCAATAACTCAAAAGAACAGATCTTGAAGTTACCACTCATGCTGACATACAGACCAATTACATCCTGTTGATTTAAGGGTTCGTCATTGATACTTTCAAAACGAACATTGTATTGGTTCACCAGGTTGGTATAAACTGATCCGGTTGGCCATACCTGAGTGCCGCGGTTACTGATACTGATAAGATTAAATTTTACACCACCATGTCGTTTGCATTTATCTGCAATTGCTGTTGGTTGTTCGCCGCTTTCAATAAATAAATCAACACCAACAATCACTTCATTTTCTGATTCTTTTGAAATCATCATTGGATTTGTTTCCAGTTTCAATGGAGTGGGGGTGCCGGGTTTGTTAAGAATAATTTCCCTGGCACCTACCTCCGGCAGTTTACCAAAATTACTGATGATGGCATCAGCAAATTGTGTGGTATTTGCCGGTGCTTTTGATTTATCGCCAAAGTCGCCGGTACGTACACCGCTTTCCAATGTATATAACAAAGCATTTTCGATGATTGCTGCATTTTCAGTAAGGCCTACATGCCGAAGCATGGCAATGCCGCTTAGTAGCAACGCTGTAGGATTGGCAATGTTTTTTCCTGCAATATCCGGTGCTGTGCCATGTACTGCTTCGAAAATAGAAATATGGTCGCCGATATTTGCAGAAGGAGCAAAACCTAATCCGCCAACCAGTCCGGCACAAAGGTCAGAAACAATATCACCCTGTAAATTGGTTAGAACCAATACATCAAATGTGTCTGGCCTGGTAACTAATTTCATACAAAGATCATCAACGATGATGTCATCTGTTTTCAGTTCAGGATATTCTTTAGCCACTTCCTGGAAACATTCAAGAAACAAGCCATCAGTAATTTTCATGATATTGGCTTTATGAACACAGGTAATACGCCTGGCTTTTTTAATCCTGGCCATTTCAAATGCGTAACGGATGACCTGCATACTTCCCGGGCGGGTAATAAATCGGCGGCTCAGCGCCACATCATGAGTGAGCATATGTTCTATACCGCCATAGGTATCTTCAATATTCTCCCGAACTACAGTTATATCAATTGGAATTCCTGCTTTACTGAAAACAGTATCTACTCCATGAAGGGTTCTGAAATCTCTTTTGTTCGCAAAAGTGTTCCATGTTTTTCGGGCAGTTACATTAATGCTTTTAACCCCTTTCCCTTTTGGTGTTTCCATCGGCCCTTTAAAAAGTAAACCCAGGGCTTCAATAGTTTCTTTAGCTTCCGGCGTCATGCCATTATTAAAACCTTTGTCAAATACCCATTTACCCATTTCAACAAAATCATATTCTAATGGCACTTTATTGGCAGTGAAAATTTTCAAAACGGCTTCCATAATTTCCGGGCCTATTCCATCACCCTTTGCAACTGCTATTTTCATAAAAATGAAGATTTGATTATTTGAGGCGTAAAATTAAGCCCTGGCAGCCTATTTCACTATAAATACATATAAGATTTGTATAAAGCCATTTTTGTTTAATTTTACCGCATGACGAGTATGATATCAGAAGGGGTACAGGTAAGTGTAGAAACATTTTACCAGTCAGAATACAGCAATCCGCTGCAATCCGAGTTTATGTTTGCTTACCGCATTCAACTGGAAAATCATAATGCCTTTCCGGTAAAGCTGCATCGCCGGCATTGGTATATTTTTGATAGTAACGGATCTCACCGTGAAGTAGAAGGCGAAGGTGTAATAGGGGTGCAGCCAACCATTCAGCCCGGTGAAAATTATCAATATGTCAGCGGCTGTAACCTTCGGTCAGAAATGGGTAAAATGCACGGCATCTACCAGATGGAAAATCTTCTCTCCAAAAAAATGTTTGATGTCAGCATTCCGGCTTTTGAGATGATAGTTCCGATGAAGAATAATTAAAGTGAAATTTTCTTAGTTCTCTCTTTCATCAATGCAATTGCTTCTTCTTTAGATTGAAACATATTGCCGTTAATATTAACCAGGTTGTCAGCCAGCTTATCATAACGTTTCGTAAGCAACCATGTAAATATGTGCAGGTAGTGAATGCCATCGAATACAATGGCTTTATTACTGGCAAATTCATCTTTACGTTTTAAAAATTCACCGGGCATTTCGGTATAGTGCATTCCGGGCCGTAAGTGATGGATGATATGATAGCCATCATTCCAGCATGTTTTATTATATACAGTATTGATACAATTGACAGAACTTTTGTACAGGTTATCAGGTTCTTTTGCATCAATAAAAGAATGCTGCGTCCAGTTGCCCAGCATCATTACTAATCTTGCAAAAAGTATGGGAACAACAAATACCACCAAAGTGGCTTTCAGATTAACAAAACACATGGCAATGCAAAATGCCAGGTACACATATTCGCCAAGTGTAAGACGCTGGTAAAATTTCTTTCTTTTTCTACTGAATAAATAGCGGATTGTATTTATCACTCCTACAAATATGAATTTAAAGAAATAAGCAAGAAAGTCCTTAACACTATCCCGTTGATATGACATGGTGCTGCTTGTATCATCCGGCATATTATTTTCTATATGGTGCATGCCGATGTGATGACTGAAATATCCTTCCGGTGCATGCCCGAATAAGGGACATAAAATCCAGGTGATATAGGCATAAAGTGGTTTCTGGTATGGAGCTTTAAATGTTTTCCTGTGACATAAGCAGTGAAACATTAATCCAAATCTGCCTTTGAAATAAAATTGTGATACATAGAAATACGGAATGGCTACAGCCCACCACCACCAGCCGGACAATACAGGAGTAAATAAAAGAATCGCTACTGGTAAAACAAGTATATGAATTTTTGTAAGCAGGTAGATAAAGGGTAAATCCCTTTTATCATTCATTATTCGTAACCAGAATTTGTCGTACAGGCTGTATTTTTCTTTTGGAATATAAACCGGATCTGATAGTGTTGCTGCGAGAGATTTCATAATGAAGTAAAAATACGAAAATTCTTCGCCTTAATAATGTGCATATAGAATTAGTATAACAACAAATGGTTGCTGTTTGTAACTGTTGCGTTTTTTGGTTTTATTTTGGTTTGTATTTTGCCTGATCCAGAATTATCGTGGCATCAGTTTTCATTAATTCTTCAGGTTTCATACCGGTATTTTTTTCAGCAAATTTTTTCACAATCTGCCATCCTATCCATTGGCCGATATTACCAGGAGAAAGCTCCTGAGATAAGCCTTGTGTAAATGGGCCATCACCAATATATGTTTGAAGAACAGTTGGATTCAGCGATTGTAAATCTTCATTTTTAATGAGGTAGCTCCAGATTAATCCTTCATTTTCTTTGCACCAGTCCAATTGCAGTTTCGTATATCCGGTTTTCAGTGAGTCGGGAGTTTTGGGTAAAAATTTGTCCAGTAAATACCATTGTTTTCCTTTTTCTACCATTTGTTCAATCAATGGTTTGCCGCCACTCTGATCAGGAAACAAATCTTCAACAACTGCTTTCATACTGTTCGATGATATATATTCCGGAGCAAATCTTCTTGAAATATATAATGGAAAAAGTTCCTGTCCCGGTCCAGACTGATAAACCGAAAAATCTTTACCGGCATATTGCTGTAGTCCAATAGCCAATCCTGATTTTGTTGACGCAATACCGGGTGCATCAAATGGTCCGAGAAAAAGAATGACTTTACCGGTTGTGTATTTTGGGAAATAATATTTCACATACTGAAATCCTTTACGAAGTTCATTTTTCAGCCAATCTGTATTTTTATACATTAATTGAAGTGAATCATAAATAGAATGGTAGCCCCGTAAAAACTCCCGTGTTACCAATAAAGTATTCTTGCTGGTATCGGATTCATTAACACCCAACACTTGTTGCATAAAATCAGTATAAAAATCCGGATGTTTTTGTTTTACATTTTGTAAACCGGCGCTGATATTATTTGTATCAATACTGAAAAAGGCCTGGTCAAACCGTTCAATTTCGATATCTGCTGCAATACCTGAAACATCAGGAATCCCTTTATTGTTTTCGCAGGAAATAAGGAAAATTGAAATAAGTACTGGTAATATAATTTTTCTCATGGTTATCCGAACGGGATATTAATAATAATGTTGTGTACGAAGATAGTTTAAAGATTTTTTTATAGTTCATTAACGGTAAGGAGCGTAATTTTGTATAATGAAAATCGCCTTAGCGCAGCAAAATTATCATATTGGCAACTTTGAAGCCAACACTCAAAAAATCATTGAAGCAATTGACTGGGCAAAAAGGCAGGGAGCTGATCTTGTGGTTTTTTCTGAATTATGTGTATGTGGCTATCCACCCCGTGATTTTTTAGAGTTCCAGGATTTTATCAATAAATCCTATGAGGCGATTGATAATATAAAAAAGCATGCTGATACGATTGCTGTATTGGTTGGGGCGCCTGACAAAAATCCGGTTAAAGAAGGAAAAGATTTATTTAATGCTGTCTTTTTTCTTTATGAAAAAGAAATAAAAGCAGTGGCGCATAAAACATGCCTGCCTAATTATGATGTATTTGATGAGTACCGCTATTTCGAACCGGCATACAACTGGAACGTAATTGAATTCAAAGGGAAAAAACTGGCGATTACTATTTGTGAAGATATCTGGAACCTCGGTGATAACCCGCTGTACCGGAACTGCCCCATGGATGAATTGATGAAGGAACAGCCGGATGTTATGATTAATTTATCTGCCTCACCTTTTGATTATACACATGTAGAAGATCGGAAGGCTATCGTTAAGTTAAATACAACAAAATATAAACTGCCCATGTTGTATTGCAATTGTGTGGGTAGTCAAACCGAAATAGTTTTCGATGGTGGTTCTCTTGTATTTGATAAAAAAGCTAATCTTATCCGGCAGATGCCCTTGTTTGAAGAGGCAATGGAAGTTTTCGAATTAAACGATGACGGAACATTTACTTCACCGGTTCTGGTAGCTGCAAAGGATTTGCCAGATGCAGAATTCAGCCCGGCAGAACTGAACTATAATTTATGCACACCTGAAATATACAAAGCCATAGTTATGGCTATAAGTGATTATTTCAAAAAAATGGGTTTTACAAAAGCAATACTTGGCAGCAGTGGCGGTATAGACAGTGCCGTTACATTGGTATTGGCATGTGAGGCATTAGGAAAAGAAAATGTAAGAGCTGTATTAATGCCCTCTCAATATTCTTCTGATCATTCCGTAAGTGATGCAGAGCAACTCAGCCGGAATCTTAATAACCCCTATGATATTATTCCGATTAAAAATATCTATGAAAGTTTTTTAAACGAATTAAAACCTGTTTACAAAGATTTGCCTTTCGGAGTTGCTGAAGAGAATATTCAGGCGAGAACGAGAGGAAACCTGTTAATGGCCATTGCCAATAAGTTTGGTTACATATTGCTGAATACATCTAATAAAAGTGAACTGGCTACAGGTTATGGTACGTTGTATGGGGATATGGCCGGTGGATTAGGTGTGCTGGGTGATTGTTATAAAATGCAGGTATATGCACTGGCAAATTATATTAATGAAAAAACCCTGGCTGCCGGCAGGCAGGTAATTCCGGAAAATATTATTACCAAGCCTCCTTCAGCAGAATTAAGACCGGGACAAAAAGATTCTGATTCATTACCTGACTATGCAATTCTAGATAGACTATTGTATCAATATATTGAAAGAAGACAGGGGCCAAAGGAAATCAAAGCACAGGGTTTTGATGCAGCTTTAGTCGACAGGGTTTTAAGGCTGGTTAATATTAATGAGTATAAGCGTAACCAGTTCTGCCCCATTATCCGGATATCACCAAAAGCTTTCGGTGTTGGAAGAAGGGTCCCGATTGTTGGGAAATATCTCAGTTAAAATAAAAAAAGTGGTTGAATAAAAAACTGCGAAACAAATGGTTTCGCAGTTTACTAATTTTTAGATGCTTTAATTAATTAATGTATAAAAGTCACTACTGCATTTTGAGTAGTTCCGGAAACAGTAATATTTTGAGAGAGTACTAACTGTGTTGCAGTCAAACTTTCTATAGTAAACGTACTGCTGCCACCGGTAAATAATGTAGCTGAAACGAATAATTTAGTTTCATTCTCTAAAAAATTCCATGTAAATGGGCTGGTTTGAGGATCGCTTCCGTTGCATTTTAATGGTCCTTCATCCAGTGTTCCTGTACCAGCAGCAGCAAAAGTTATAATATTATCTTTCTGGCATGCTTGTAAAAAGCCAGCTACATCGATGCCCCCAACAGTAGCCGCATTGAATTTCCATGTACTTGAAGAAATCTTTTCTGTATTAGTTTTATCAGCAGGAGCAGGGTCATCTTTACTGCAGCCTGTAAAAATCAGCAAAGAAAAAATGCCCAGAATTGCAAGAGTATAGAATTGTCTTTTCATAGTAAATTGATTCTTTTACAAATTAAGTATTCTTTTTCAACAATAAAACGGTAAAAAGCCGGAAATAGTATGGTATTTTCTTCTAATAGCAATATCGGCAAATATTTTGCTTAGTTCAAGTTCGTATTTTGTGACTCTTAAATAGTTTCCGATGTTAAAAACTGCTGAAGATATCAGGCTGCTGAATGAAAGAATCAGCCACGCAAGCCAGTTTACAGATAAACTGAAAGAAGAAATTGGACATGTCATTATTGGGCAAAATCAAATGCTTGACAGATTACTAATCGGTTTACTCAGTAACGGCCATGTATTACTTGAAGGTGTACCCGGATTGGCTAAAACGCTATCGATAAAGTCTTTGTCTGAAGCAATACATGCCAAATTCAGCCGGATTCAGTTTACTCCTGATTTACTGCCTGCTGATGTGATTGGTACAATGATTTATAACCAGCAACGAAATGAATTTGTCGTTCGTAAGGGTCCCATATTTGCCAATTTCATTTTGGCAGATGAAATAAACAGGGCTCCGGCAAAAGTACAAAGTGCCTTATTGGAGGCTATGCAGGAACGGCAGGTAACGATTGGCGACAGTACGTATAAACTTGATGAACCATTTTTAGTGCTTGCCACACAAAATCCGCTGGAGCAGGAGGGAACGTATCCTTTGCCGGAAGCACAGGTAGACCGGTTTATAATGAAAGTCGTCGTTGATTATCCTACTATGCAGGAAGAGAAATTAATCATCCGTCAAAATATCCAGGGGGTTAAATTTCCTACAGTTAAGCAAGTGGTTTCTATTCAGGAAGTGATCAATGCCCGGGATTTGACAAGGCAGATTTACATGGATGAAAAAATTGAACAGTACATTCTTGATATTGTATTTGCAACAAGAAATCCGGAAAAATATAAATTAGAAAAACTGAAACCACTCATTTCTTATGGGGCTTCGCCAAGAGGAAGTATCAATTTAGGGTTAGCGGCTAAATCACAGGCTTTT
>Ga0209798_10002314_pt1 | contig 11201 bp, 6 predicted proteins | sample DOMMetBare3Fresh_FD_187475 | JGI IMG/M metagenome (GOLD analysis project Ga0209798, IMG submission 187475) | Wetland sediment microbial communities from St. Louis River estuary, USA, under dissolved organic matter induced mercury methylation -... | ecosystem: Environmental > Aquatic > Freshwater...
TCGCAGGCAGCGGTGGTGGCGATATGCGTGGTCGACTTGCCGCGCGCAGTGGTGCCGTTGTGGCAGGTGGCGCACCCGGTCGTGATGCCAGTGTGGCTGAAGGTGGCGCCGGCGAAAGTGGTGGTGCTCTTGTGGCAAGTCTCGCACGCCGCGGTGGTGGGGATGTGCGTGTTGGACTTGCCGCGCGCCGTGGTGCCGTTATGGCAGGTGGCGCAGCCGGTGGTGATGCCGGTGTGGTCCATGCCGGCCCCGGCAAAGCTGGTGGTGCTTTTGTGACACGCCTCGCAGGGCTGAGTTGTCGCAATGTGGGTCGTGGATTTGCCGCGCGCGGTGGTGCCGTTGTGGCAGGTGGCACAGCCCGTGGTGATGCCGGTGTGACTGAAGGTGGCGCCGGCGAAGGTGGTCGTGCTCTTGTGGCAGGTTTCGCAGGCCGCCGTGGTGGGGATGTGGGTGTTCGACTTGCCGCGCGCGGTGGTGCCGTTGTGGCAGGTGGCACAGCCGGTCGCGATGCCGGTGTGATCCATCTTGGCGCCGGCAAAGCTCGTCGTGCTCTTGTGGCAGGTCTCGCAGGCCGCCGTCGTGGGAATGTGAGTGTTCGACTTGCCGCGGGCGGTGGTGCCGTTGTGGCAGGTGGCGCAGCCGGCGGTGATGCCGGTGTGGTTCATCGTGGCGCCGGCGAAGCTCGTCGTGCTCCTGTGGCAGGTCTCGCAGGCTGCCGTCGTGGGAATGTGGCTGTTCGACTTGCCGCGCGCGGTGGTGCCGTTATGGCAAGTGGCGCAGCCGGTGGTAATGCCGGTGTGGTTGAAGGTGGCACCCGCGAAGGTGGTGGTGCTCTTGTGGCAAGTCTCGCAGGCCGCCGTGGTCGCGACATGAGAGGCCGACTTGCCGCGCGCCGTGGTGCCATTGTGGCAGGAGGCGCAGCCCGTGGTGATGCCGGTGTGATTGAAGGTGGCGCCGGCGAAGCTCGTCGTGCTCTTGTGGCAGGTCTCGCAGGCGGCGGTGGTGGCGATATGAGTGGCCGACTTGCCGCGCGCGGTGGTGCCGTTGTGGCAGGTGGCGCAGCCGGTGGTGATGCCGGTGTGATTGAAGACGGCGCCGGCGAAGCTGGTGGTGCTCTTGTGGCAGGTCTCACACGCTGCCGTCGTGGGAACGTGGGTCGTCGACTTGCCGCGGGCGTTGGTGCCGTTGTGGCAACTGGCGCAGCCGGTTGTAATCCCGGTGTGGTCCATGCGGGCGCCGGCGAAGCTCGTCGTGCTCTTGTGGCAGGTCTCGCAGGCCGCCGTCGTGGCGATGTGCGTGGTCGACTTGCCGCGCGCGGTGGTGCCGTTGTGACAGGTGGCGCAGCCGGTCGCGATGCCGGTGTGGTCCATGCGGGCGCCGGCAAAGCTGGTCGTGCTGGTGTGGCAGGTCTCGCACGCCGCCGTGGTGGCAATATGGGTGGCCGATTTGCCGCGTGCGTTGGTGCCGTTGTGACAATTGGCGCAGCCGGCGGTGATGCCGGTGTGTGTCCACGTCACTGCCAGGAATGAGAAAGTGTTCTTGTGACAGCTTTCGCACGCCGCTGCTGTCGTGACATGCGTGACCGGCTTGCCGCGCGCGTGGGAGCCATTGTGGCATCCGACGCAGGCGCCGACTGCCTGGCTGTGGTCATAGCGAATCTGCTGCCAGGCCGTCTCGACATGGCATCGTTCGCACGCATTGGTCGTGCGGGCGTGCTTGGGGGATTTGCCGGGCGCGACCGTACCATTGTGACAGCCGGCGCATTGCCGAGGCGTTCCCTTGAAGCGGCCGCCGATGTGACAGGAGGTGCAGTCGACGCTGAAGTGAGCCCCTGCAAGTGGAAAGCCGGTCGAGAAGTGATCGAAGGATCCGCTTCGCTGCGCTTGAGCAGCCGCGCCAAACAAAGCCGTCAGCATGAACGCCATGCACAGGCGCCAAGCCCATGACCTGAATCCAGACCCGACAACGTGAGCGAAGGTCCCGCCCATCCCAACTTGCCCCCTTCAATCATCGTTCCCCGAAGTCAAGCGTGAGCAACCTCGGGTACTCATGATCTCGCCAAGAGCGAAGACAATGCGATCCCGCTCGCACTGCGCATGCGCGCCGCGATTGAATTCCGCACGTCAACGGTCCTGGCTTCCTCGGATTAGCCCCGTTCACCCCGAAACGGGTGGCCCACGATCCTCGCTGCTGCCCAACCCCTGGGCTTGCACCATCAGGTGTGTCTCGACAGTGCGGGCACGGATCACGCCACTATGGCTCCCGACACATCAACTGAACTCTCGCAACGCCCCCCGTTTCTCTGTAAACACCCCACTACTCAAACCGCAATTGCTTGAACGCTCGCGGTCACTTCTGTATTTAGAATGATCCTGAACTGGAATGGGAGCGTGTGCGCGACCATTGTTGGGCCATTTCGTGACGACGCGCCCACATGATCTTACCCAGCTCAGCCGCAGTGCTTTGTTATCTCTGCAAAACCGGCGCGCATTACCCTGCAGAATTTTTCAGCCAAACGGCTTCTGCGTTGGCCCACTCGAGCGCCGCGCGCCTATACACTGCCACCGGGGCAGCATTCAGCGGTTAAGCTGCACCGCTCGAGTAGCTCGCTTGAGTCCGCTCAGACGCGACTCGTGGCCACCAGCGTCATTCAGACCTGTCGCGTCATCGTTATCCAACTGGCACACGCAATCACTGTCTCTCAATCGCGCAACACGTCCCCGACCAGCATGATCAGGTCGCAGCGAAAATCATCGGCCGCCTTGCCACTCTGATCTTCAATGTGATGGTAACAAGCGCTATTGCCAAACTGTCGGTTTTCGAATTTGCCGTTGCGGTCCTGGACCACCTCCGCCCGAACCTTCCTGCCGAGAAAATTGTACAGCGCCTTGGCCTTAGTCGAGCTGCAGGAAAATATGAGAATGTTGCCGTTGTCTTCGACCGCGCTGGTTGCGATCGCTTCTCTGATGCAGTCGCTCATGCCCGACAATGTCATTGACGGCGGATTGATCTGGGCATGAGCTGAGACCGTCGTGATAACGACAAAGCAGATTGCGGCTTTCAACCGACCCATTGGATCCTCCCACCAACAGCCGCCGAGAGCTTTTTGGTCTTTCGGCCGGCCTCGCTGGATAGCCTATAGCGCACCTATCGGATTTGGTCGGCACCGCGGCACCACAGCTCGTTCATTGCGGATTCTGCCGGCCGCTCGGACGCCTGAGGGGACTGTCGCGTGCGGGCTCCGTCTGCTCAGAGAGGCGCGATCCACATTCACGATCATCGCCGAATGATACCGCGCTTGAATGACGTCGTATTGTGGCACCGCTCACAGGACTTTCCGAATGAGCCTTGATGCACGTCGTCCCCGTTGTGGCAACCAGCGCAGGCGCTCGAGATCGCAATCTTGCTCGCGACCTTGACCGTGTGGCAGGCGTGGCAATTGAGGCCTCGATGCGCCCCATCAAGAGCGAATTTGGTCTGCGTGTTGTGATCAAAACGCCAGCGCACCCAGCCATTCGGGTTGTGGCACAGCGCACAATTGCTCGCCAGGCGGCCTTCATGGTGCTGATCCTTGTGGCAGCTCGCGCATGCGCGCGGGGCCTCCTTGAAGGAGGTGGTGCGGTGGCATTCCTCGCAGGGGACGATGGCGTGACGGCCGATGAGCGGGAATCGCGTGACGTCGTGATCGAAGGCCACTTGCCGGCGCCAGCCGGTTTCCTTGTGGCACTGCTCGCAGCGGGTGCCGAGCTGGGCTTTGTGGGCGTCATCCTTCTTGTGGCAGGAGACGCAGGTCGTCGCGAGCTTGTCGCGATAGAGATCGCCGGTGTGACAGGTATCGCATTTGACCTTCGTGTGTTCCCCTCGCAGCGGGAACTTGGTCATTCGGTCGTGATTGAATTTGACCGTCTTCCACTTGGTTGAGGCGTGGCAGGTCTCGCACTTGCTGCCATAACGGGCGGCGTGCGCGTCCTGCAAACGATGACAGGAAACGCAGGTCGTTGCGAGATCCTTGTAGCGTTCGCCGGCGTGACAGGAGGCACAGCCAACCTCTTTGTGGGCGCCCTCGAGGGCGAATTTTGTCTTGCTGTGATCGAATGCCTTGACGCGGCGCCAGCCATCCTCGCTGTGGCAGCCATCGCACTTCTCACCGAGCCGTTGCTTGTGGGGCTCCTGCGTTTTGTGGCAGTCGTAGCAGCGTCCGGCGGCACGGCGGAAGGCGACTGTTGCCGCGTGGCAGCCGTCGCAGCGTACCGTCTTATGGCCGCCCTTGAGCTCGAAGTTCGTGGCGGCGTGATTGAAGGTCTCGCGGTCGAGCTGGACGATATCGGCGTTTCGCCCCTTGTGGTCGGTGTGACAGTACTTGCAGTCCTTGTTCAGGGCGTCAGGCTGGCGGCCGTGAAAGCCTCGACGATCCCGGCGGTCATTGGCCGTCTCCTTGTGGCACGCGATGCAGAGCCGGGTCTGCGACTGCCTGGAAAACGGCTCATGGCAGCTGTTGCACTCCTTTTCGAGCTTGGCGTGCCCGGAAATCAGCGGGCCGGGCATGACGAGCGACTCGAAGATGTTCTGCGCCTGGGCACCCCAGGTCATGGCGCCGATCGCTCCGATCACAAGCACCCGTGCGACGAAACCCTTCAATGTCGGAGCTCCACTCAATAGAAATGGACCGCGACAACGTGGATGATGGCCGCCAGAACAAGCAGTATGAACAGCGGTAGATGCAAGACATGCCAGAGGGAGAAGAGACGCTCGTAGAACGCAAACGCAGCCGCTTTTCTGACGGCGGCCAGATGCAAGGTCATGATTTCGACGGCGGCGGCCAGCCGATCGCGCCGCAGCCGGCGCGGCCAGCCTTGCCGTTTCGCCTCGCGTTTGATGAGACCGCGCGCCTCGACCGATAGCCGTCGGCGCAGGGTGCGCGCCCGTCCATTGAGCACGAACATCCACCAAAAGCTGGCGAGGGCGCCGGCTCGCGGTGCCATGGCGAGCCTCGCGAAGGCGTCGAGCTCCTCCGCGATGCGCTGTGAGGCCGGGACGCCATCGCCCAACAGGCGCTTGAGTGCGTCTACATCCACGAGGATCTCGCGCACAGCGGCTTTGCGGCCATAAAGGCCAAGGTGAACTTTGGTGTAAAGGTATCTTCCGACCAGGCCGCTGCCGGCAACGGTCAACATTGCAAACAGGGCGACATTGCTGTTGACCGATCCGAGCTGGAAGTTGGAATGGAAGAGGATCAGCGCCGGCCCGACCAGCCCCAAAACCATGTGGACGCGGAACCAGAGCGACACACCGCCAATGAGCCGCAGTAGCTTGATGCGCTTGCGAAGCGGATAGAGCAACAGCAGCAGCATTGAACCGGCGCCGACTATTCCGAGCCAGTACCCCAGGCCGGTTTCTGGCGTCAGGTGACCTTCGTTTCGGTTGACCCAGCCGACGGCCAGAATGACGATCAATGCGGTGGTGAACGCAATGGGAACGATCGTCTCGTTGGGGTGCGCCAGATAGTGTGCGAAGCGCGCCGCACCACGCGGACGTTGCGGCGCGGCGCCGGCTTCGCATGTGGTGGTGCAGGCGCCCGGCCGCTGGGCCGGAACGAAATTGATGTTTGCTTGCGCTACTGCTCGACCTGCCATGAATCCCCCGTGTATCCCCAACGCCATCCCCATGGCTCTCTATCGCGATGTGGTACTCCGCGCATGCGGCAACAAAGCGAAAGGGGAGAGATAAAGAGCAAAGACAATTCGTCAGCTTTGCGGCTTCGCTGCGATGCCGCGTCGGTTATTTGTCAGTTGCAAATGACACTCACTCCGTTGCATGGCGAGCGTCTTGATCAACCGAGCATCGTGTTCGCTGTCACAAAACGGCCCGCAAGTGATGTTTCGTCCGCGGTCGCAACAGCAATCGTCATCATGAACGCGATAGCCATGCTTGGCTTGAACGATTTGGGTTGAACGATGATGGTACGACGATAGTGGTAGCAGTATGCTCCAGAACTCACTGATCGTCGTTTACGGATTACCGCTGCTGATTATCTGGGCGCTCTACCTCGGGCTGCGCAAGAGAGCGGAAATCCGCAGCCGGTCGACGCTCAATGAGGCCGCAGAGGCCGGCTTGCTCGAGCCTGCCTCGCTCCATCCGGTGATCGACCCCGTGAAGTGCCTGGGTTGCGGCGGCTGCCTGCGCGCCTGTCCTGAAGGCGACGTCCTCGGGTTGATTCATGGCAAGGCGCAGTTGATCGAGCCAACGGAATGCATCGGGCACGGTGCCTGCAAAACGGCATGCCCGACCGGTGCGATCACGCTCGTATTCGGCACCGAGACGCGCGGCGTTGAGCTGCCCCTGGTCGGCCCGGACTTTCAAACCAACGTGCCGGGCATCTTCATTGCCGGCGAGCTTGGCGGCATGGGCCTTATCCGCAACGCCATCGAGCAGGGGCGCCAAGCCATCGAGTCGGTCCGAAGCCTGGACGGGCTTGGACGACCCGACATTCTTGATGTTGTCATCGTCGGCAGCGGTCCCGCGGGGTTCTCGGCGAGTCTTGCGGCCATGCAGCACAAGCTGCGCTTCGTGACGGTCGAGCAGGAGAGCTTTGGCGGAACGGTCGCGCATTTCCCCCGTGGCAAGCTCGTCATGACCGCGCCTGCGACGCTTCCCATGATCGGAAAAGTCAAATTCAGAGAGATCAGCAAGGAGAAGCTGCTCGCTTTTTGGGCAAAGGCGGCGAAGAAGACCGGCCTGAAGGTCAGTTATGGCGAGCGGGTTGATGCCGTCGTGCCGAACGGTGGCGATTTCGAGATCAAGACGACTCAAGGCATTTACCGCGCTCGCTCCGTTCTGCTGGCCATTGGCCGCCGTGGCACGCCACGCAAGCTTGATGTTCCGGGCGAGGATCAGCCCAAGGTGGTCTATCGTCTCATTGATCCGCAGCAATATCGCGGGCAGCACGTGCTCGTGGTCGGCGGCGGCGACAGTGCGCTGGAAGCCGCTGCCAGCATTGCCGAAGAACACAACACCCAGGTTACGCTGTCCTATCGAAGCGAGGCCTTCGCCCGCGCCAAGATGAAGAACAGGCAGCGGGTGGATGCCGCACAGCAAACCGGTCGGCTGAACGTCCTGCTCCGATCGGGCGTCAAGCGAATTGGCGCCAGTGATGTCGAGATCGAGCATGCCGGCAAGCGAACATTAATCCGGAACGATGCCGTCATCGTATGCGCCGGCGGTATTCTGCCGACGCCGTTCCTCAGGAGCATGGGAATTGATATCGAGACGAAATATGGAACGGCCTAGCGTCGATCGGGTCCTTTCCCTGGGAGCGCTCGTGCTGGCGCTGTTCGCAGTGGGGGCCGATGCCACACGGGCGCAAAGCGACCGCAAGGGCTCGCCTGGAATCGACCAGGCCGTGCGGTCTGGCCAATTCGAGCAGGCTGCGGCCGTTCTCAGGCGCGCCGCCGAGGCCGGCAATGTCGAGGCGCAATATGAGCTTGCCGCGCTTTACCGATTGGGCCGCGGCGTACCGCAGGATGACGAGCAGTCGTTCCGATGGATGAAGGCTGCTGCCGAGAGAGGCCATCAAAAGGCGCAGCTCAATCTCGGCCGCATGCTGCTGACCGGGCGCGGCGCATCGCTCGACGTCGCGCAGGGGCGGCTATGGCTGCAGAAGGCCGCCGCGCAAGGAAATGAGGATGCGGTCAAGCTTCTGGCAGAGGTCGCAGCGCAGCATGCTGCTGGCTCCCAGCAGGCGCGATCGGAAGCAAAGGCTCAGAAGCAAGCCACCACCGCACGGTCAAACATTGCCGCCCAGCGCAACCTGGATGAGGCGGCCAGGAATGGCCGGCCTGCCGTTTTGGATGCGGCCTGGCGTGGCCAAGTCGATGCGGTGCGGCAATTGATCATGAACGGCGCCGACATCAGGGTGCGGGACGAGGATGGCAATACGGCGTTGGCACTGGCCGCGGCCGCGGGCAAGATCGACGTGGTCGACGTGCTGCTGTCCGTCAAGGCGGACGTCAACGCCAGCAACCGTTCCGGGGAGCGGTCGCTCATGCTGGCAGCCGCGAAGGGGCATGCCCATGTTGTGGCGCGTCTACTGGCTGGCGGATCGAATGTCGCTGCCACAAGTGCGAGCGGCGAGACTGCGTTGACCTTGGCTGCGCGTGGCTGCCATGAGCAGGCGGTAGTCCATCTTCTCGGACACGGTGCTGCGGCGAATGTCATTCTCGAAGGTGGCGTGACTCCGCTCATGCTGGCGGCAAGCAACTGCTCCGACTCTGTCATTCAGGCGCTGATCGACAAGGGAGCCGACGTCAATGCCGCGGACGGCTCTGGACGCACCGCCCTCTGGCTGGCTGCCAATCGCGGCAATGAGCGGGTCGTGGCGGCCTTGCTTGACAAGAACGCAGACCAGCGGGTTGCCGACAAGGATGGGCTGACGCCGCTTCACAAGGCGCTGGAGAACGGTCACGCTGCCGCAGGGGAGGCGCTTATCGCCCGAAATGCCGATCTGTCGCAACGGACCCCGGCCGGCAATACGCCATTGATGCTGGCTGCAAGGAGCGGCCTTACCGATGTCGTTCGCGGTCTATTGCAGCGAAGCGCTGCTCCCAACGTCAGAAACGAACAGGGCAATACGGCCCTCATGATTGCAGCGCGGGAGGGGCAGCTTGCCGTCGCGAAATTGCTTGTTGATGCCGGGGCTGATCGGGGCCTCAGAAACAAGAAACGCGAAACCGCGATCGATATTGCCGCGGCGTCAGGCCACACGAGCGTCGCTGAGATGCTGAAGCGAAAGTGAGAAGTGACGAACCGGTTTCATACGTTTCGAACGGGGTCTCGGTGTGGAAGCGCCGAGATTGAGAATTGCTGACCAGAGACTGACGCCCGAAATCGGGCGACCGCGGTCCAGAATTGGAATTTGCCAGGCCGAACCGGTCTCAGTGGCGGGATTTCCTGATATCAGGGAAAAATACAGCGTCACCACCAGTGGCCCTGCAGCACGGGCATCTCGTCGTGACGATACGGTTGCCAGCTGCTGAAACTGGGAAGGGGCATCAAGACATGCGAAGAATCCTGGTCATCGGTGCGCTTGGTCAGATCGGCTCGGAACTGATCCCGGCTCTGCAGGATCGCTACGGCGCCGGACAGGTGGTCGCCTCAGATTTGCGCATGATGCCGTTTGACCGGCTTGCCGGAAGCAGCTGCGAACATCTCGACTGCACGCAACCCCAGCAGGTCCTGGAGGTGATCCGCCGGCACGACATCGGCACGGTCTATCATCTTGCCGCGCTTCTTTCGGCCGTGGCGGAGGAAAGTCCGCATGTGGCCTGGAGCGTCAACATGGGCGGCCTCTACAATGTGCTGGAGGCGGCGCGCCAGTATCGCTGTCAGGTGTTCTTTCCAAGCTCAATCGGCGCATTCGGCCCTTCGACGCCGCGCGAGCGCACCCCGCAGGTGACGGCGCAGCGCCCCACCACCATGTACGGCGTTACCAAGGTTGCCGGTGAGCTCCTTTGCGACTACTACGCCAGCCGCTTCGGCGTTGATACGCGGGGGCTGAGACTTCCGGGGCTGATTTCGTATGTCGCGATGCCGGGCGGGGGGACGACCGACTACGCGGTCGAGATTTTCTATTCTGCGCTGCGCTACAAGCACTATTCGTGCTTCCTCCGGCACGACACGCGCCTCGACATGATGTATATGCCGGATGCGATCCGCGCGATGATCGCGCTGATGGAGGTTGATGCAGCGCGGCTGCATCATCGCAACGCCTATAACGTGAGCGCGATGAGCATCACGCCCGCCGAGCTTGCCGCGGCGATCCGCAAGCATATCCCCGATTTTGTCATCGACTACCAGGTCGATCCCGGTCGCCAGGCGATTGCCGACTCCTGGCCGCAATCGCTCGATGATGGTGCGGCGCGGCAGGATTGGGGCTTCGACCCGCGCTTCGACCTTGCGGCGATGACCGCGGACATGCTCACGCGATTGCGCACGAAGGTGCGCGGGCCGACTGGCGGTTGATCGGAGAACAAGATGCCGACCCATGCCCTGACCAACGTGCTCACCGCGCGGCTAGACGACATGGCGCGGAGCGGACGGCTCAAGGGCAAGGAAAGCGTGATCCGCGAGGTCGTTCCTGCCCGGGACGGCCGCGGGCCGCGCTATCTGATCGCGGACGAAGGCGACAAGCCGTTCCTGCGCATGAACTCCAACAGCTATCTCGGCATGGCGCTGCGAAGCGAGGTCATCACCGCGGAGGAGACGGCGGCGGCCAGTCTCGGCGCCGGGCCGGGCGCGGTCCGGTTCATCAGCGGAACCTGGTCGACGCACGTTGCGCTCGAGCAACGGCTTGCCGCCTTCCACGGCCGCGCCGCCGCCATGCTGTTCTCGTCGGCCTACGCGACGGTCATGGGGCTGATTCCGCCGCTCGTCACCGACAGGACCGCGGTGATCAGCGACGCGCTCAACCACAACTGCATCATCAATGCGATGGCGCTGGCGCGGCCGGCCGAAAAGCACATCTACCCGCACCTCGACATGAGCGAGCTTGAGCGTGCGCTCGCAAGCGCCTCGAAGAGCTGCAACCGAGCGATCGTGGTCACCGACGGCATTTTCAGCATGCGCGGGGATCATGCGCCGCTCGACAAGGTCATGGCGCTGGCGCGCAGCTACGACGGTGCCTTCGCGGAGAACGCCATCGTGGTGGTCGACGATTCCCACGGCGTCGGCGCATTCGGGGCGACTGGCCGCGGCACCGAGGAGTACACCGCCTCCGGGCCAGCCGATCTCCTGGTGGCGACGCTCGGCAAGGCGTTCGGCGTCAACGGCGGCTATGTGGTCGCGGACGCGACGATCATTCGCTACCTGCGCGAGACCTCGCCGTTCTACATCTACTCCAATCCGATCACTCCGCCGGAGGCCGCCGCCGCCCACAAGGCGGTCGATATTCTGGACAGTCAAACCGGCCGGGCGATGCTGGCGCATCTGCAGGCGATGACCGCGCGCTTTCGGGCAGGGCTCGTCAAGCTCGGGCTCGAGATGCTCGCGGGCGAGCATCCGGTGGTGCCGCTAATGCTGCGCGACACCGCCCGCACCGCCGCGATGGTCGCGCATCTGCGCCGCGAGGGCATTCTCGCCACCGGCCTCAACTATCCGGTCGTGCCCAAGGGCGACGAGGAAATCCGGTTCCAGATCAGCGCCGATCA
>Ga0209798_10002315_pt1 | contig 11200 bp, 12 predicted proteins | sample DOMMetBare3Fresh_FD_187475 | JGI IMG/M metagenome (GOLD analysis project Ga0209798, IMG submission 187475) | Wetland sediment microbial communities from St. Louis River estuary, USA, under dissolved organic matter induced mercury methylation -... | ecosystem: Environmental > Aquatic >...
GACTGGATTTTGACGCCCCATCCGGGCGAAGCCGCCCGCTTATTAAACTGTTCTACGGCAGACATTCAACAGGACAGGTTCGCCTCAGTCACCGCTATTCAGGCAAAATATAACGGTATTGCCATTCTTAAAGGTGCAGGCACATTAATTGCCTCTAAAGATGATTGTGCTGTTTCTACCACGGGCAATCCAGGAATGGCTTCAGGGGGAATGGGGGATGTGCTCGCAGGTGTTATTGCCGGTTTACTGGCACAAGGCTTATCTTTGAAAAATGCGGCACAGCAAGGCGTTTATAGGCATGGGCAGGCTGCTGATTTAGCCGCAGAAAAGGACGGGGAAAGAGGTTTGTTAGCCAGTGATTTGATGCCCTATCTCAGGCAATTGGGTTTGTGATGCAGAAATATTTGAATAGCGAGGAAGACACAGAAAAGTTTGGTGCAGAATTATTTGAAACGATGCCTTCAAAATGTCTGATTTTCTTAAGGGGTGATTTAGGTGCAGGAAAAACAACACTGGTCAGGGGCTTTCTTCGGGCCGCAGGCTATAACGGCGTGGTTAAAAGCCCAACCTATACGTTAGTAGAAGAGTATACGCTAGCCGCTCGTAAAGTATTTCATTTTGATTTATACCGAGTGGTCGACCCTGAAGAGTTGGAATGGATAGGTATAAGAGATTATTTTGATCAGGACAGCGTCTGTTTTATTGAATGGCCAGATAGGGGTAAAGGATTTTTGCCCGAACCCGATAGAATCATTACTATGAAAGCGAATGGGCTGGGGCGATCTCTAACTATGGAACCCGGTTAAAAAAAAACTTGCAAGGGATATATAAAAACAACGACATACTGGTATAATCTAATCCAAATTGTTGTATTTGAGGTTATCGCTATGAAAAATTACTGGAAAGTCTTGTTTTTCTTTGGATTACAGTTATTGTCTGTGTCGATTTTTGCTCAGCAAATCAACGTAAATTCGTTGCGTTATACCACTACCTCAAAGCAAAATCGCATGATGTTTGATGTAACGGCATCCCCCCAACATCGGGTTTTCGTTATGAATAATCCGTCGCGTCTGGTCATTGACATAAAAAATGCCCAATTGGAACGCTCACTTAATCAACCATCGTCAGCGCACCCTTTGTTTGCCCGAGTTCGTGCGGGTACAAAAAATGACACCGATTTAAGAGTTGTTGTTGATTTAAAAACACCGATTAGTTCAAAAAGATTCTCCTTAAGCTCTAATAATAGCGATGAACATCGTTTAATTATTGATTTGTTCAATAAAGACCCTATAGTCTCCACAATAACTGATACTAAAGATGTGGCTAATTCAGTTGCTATTAAAGCTTTTGAACCCAAAACAGTGGCAACTAAAACAATTTACAATAAGCCGGCTAAACCTATCAGAGCAAACAGCATAGTCATTGCCATTGATCCGGGGCATGGTGGTAATGATCCCGGTGCTCATGGCCCCCATGGCACTGAGGAAAAAAAAGTGACCTTCGCGATTGCAAAAAAACTGGAAGCATTAATCAATGAACAACCGGGTATGAAAGCGGTCATGGTTCGTAAAGGCGACTATTACGTGGGCCTTAGAAATCGTATGCAAATAGCCCGGGCTGCCAAAGCGGATTTATTTGTCTCAATACACGCCGATGCTTTTCAGGATGCAAGTATAAGAGGCGCTTCAGTTTATACCTTATCCACTAGCGGAGCCTCAAGTGAAGCTGCGCGTTGGCTAGCAGATAGTGAAAACGCTTCTGATTTAGTAGGGGTTAGTCTGAACGATAAAGAAGATGTTTTAGCATCGGTTTTACTCGACTTATCGCAAACAGCGACCCAGGAAGCGAGCGTAAATGTTGCCAATCATGTGTTAAAAAGTTTCGACAACATTGCGGAATTGCATAAGGAATCCGTGCAAAAAGCAGGATTTATTGTCTTGAAATCACCCGATATACCGTCCATATTGGTAGAAACTGCTTTTATCTCTAATCCTTCAGAAGAACAAAACTTGCTGAGTGCCCGTTATCAAAAGAAAATGGCTAAAGCTATTTTCAAAGGTATACGAAGCTATTTTAGGCAATCAGCGCCGGTTGATAATAGAATCGCTGCATTGCATTTATGATAAACCCTGCTTTGGGTTCAAGGCTTCCTTAGCCTTGAACCCAAATCGTTGTACAAAACTATCACGATTTTACTCACTCCTATAGAATACGCTTTTTGCTTTAGGCTGGCTGATGCGTATTCATACTCTCCCCATTCAACTGGTCAATCAGATTGCTGCTGGTGAAGTGGTTGAAAGACCCTCGTCTGTAGTCAAGGAACTGGTTGAGAACTGTTTTGATGCCGGCGCTAGCCAAATTGCAATCGATATAGAACAAGGTGGCGCTCGACTGATAAAAATCAGGGACGACGGTTGCGGCATAGTAAAAGAAGACTTGCCGTTAGCCTTATCGCGACATGCGACCAGTAAAATTGCCACTTTAAAGGATCTGGAACAGGTCGCCAGCATGGGTTTTCGCGGTGAGGCCCTGCCGAGTATCAGTTCTGTGGCAAGGCTTACGCTCATTTCACGCACTGCCGATGCCCAGTGCGCCTGGAGCGTAACGGCTGATGGCTCGGAACAGAATTTTGATCCACAGCCCGATCCGCATCCTCAAGGCACCACGGTTGATGTGCGTGATTTATTTTACAACACCCCCGCCAGACGCAAGTTTCTAAAAACCGAAAAAACCGAATTTGATCATATAGAAATCCTAATAAAAAGAATGGCTCTAAGCCGCTTCGATATTGGTTTTAGGCTGTCCCATAATCAAAAAGAAGTACTCAATTTAAAACCGGCGGCAACTGAAACAGCGCAAGAGCAAAGGATTGCCGGTATTTGCGGGTCGGCCTTTATTGAGAATTCGGTAAAAATTGACTTTGCAGCATCAGGCTTGCAACTAGCCGGTTGGGTTGGTTTGCCGACCTTTTCCCGCAGTCAACAGGATATGCAGTTTTTCTACGTCAATGGTCGATTAATAAGGGATAAGCTGGTTTCCCATGCGGTTAAGCAAGCCTATCAGGATGTTTTATTTCACGGGCGGCACCCGGTCTTTGTTTTGTATTTGACACTAGACCCTACTCTGGTTGATGTCAATGCGCATCCGGCAAAACTGGAAGTTCGATTTAGAGAAGGCCGTCTGGTGCATGACTTCTTATTTACAGCGCTGCACCGGTCACTGGCTGATATTAGACCGGAACACAGCGTGGTTCATGTTAGCGATGGTTCGATAGACTCGTCACCGACAGACGTAAGCCAGCAACCGGCGTCTGAATTTACGCCGCAGCCGCAGACACGTTCCGGCTTTAATGCTAAAACCTTTTATAATCACACTTCCCCGCAACAAGCATCACTGCCTTTAACGGTCGCAGAAGCGGTAAGCACTTATGCGTCATTGTACCCGGAAGACCAGCCCGTACAAAAACAACACCCTTTTCCTCAAGTACAAGATACGCCACCGTTAGGCTATGCTATCGCGCATTTACACAATATTTATATTCTGGCCGAAACTCCCAAAGGCATTATCCTGGTCGATACCCATGCCGCCCATGAACGGGTTACCTACGAGCGGTTGAAACAGCAATATCAACAAGGCGCTGTACCCAGTCAACCCTTATTGCTGCCTATCAAGATTAACGTTAGTTCAGCGGAAGCCGATTTGGCGGAACAGGAACATGAATTCTTTAGTTCACTCGGCTTTGAACTCAACCGGTCCGGGCCTGAAACCATTGTTCTCCGTTCAACACCCGCGTTATTGGGCAATATCGATAAAGAAACATTGATACGTGATGTGCTGTCCGATATAAGCGAACATGGCATGAGTCATCGCATACAAGAGCAATCCAACCGGCTGTTGGCCACCATCGCCTGTCATGGCGCGGTACGCGCCCGTCGCCGTTTGAGTATAGACGAGATGAATGCATTACTGCGCGATATGGAACAAACCGAACGGATAGGGCAATGTAACCACGGCAGGCCCACCTGGATAGAATTATCGACCCATGACCTTGATAAATTTTTCTTGCGCGGTCAATAAAATTTCGGGCTGCAAAGCCTCGACTGGCTGAGCTTTCATCTTAATATTCACTGCAAGTTACTTGTCATAGCTGCGGGGAAGCGGGTTTTCATTGCCATGGATGCTAAGCTCACCTCAAATCCATCCCTGAAGACTGGATTCCGGCAATTCATGTCGTAATGACGGACTTGTGTATAACGATGGGGCTGAGCGAAGCCAAAGCCAGCAGTTGTGTCGACGCTATAGACGTTAAAAAAACCGGTTCCACACATGTCCGCAAAATAAACAAAAAATAATCTCAAGCCATGCCAAAAAAAATCTTACCCCCAGCCATTTTCTTAATGGGCCCCACGGCTTCAGGAAAGACAGCTCTTTCTGTAAAACTGGCTCAGGCTTTGGGTGGGGAAATCATCAGTGTAGACTCCGCGCTGGTATTTAGAGGCATGGATATAGGCACTGCAAAGCCCACATTGGAAGAACGAGGCGGAATTCCCCATCATTTGATAGACATCCTTGATCCATCAGAGTCCTACTCTACTGGCCAGTTTAGAACTCATGCACTCACCTTAATGGATGCGATTACCCGACGCGGAAAAATACCGATTTTAGTCGGCGGCACCCTGCTATATTTTAATGCCCTATTGAATGGGCTCGCTGTGTTGCCAGAAGCCAATCCAGAAATCAGGGCCAAACTTGATAAGGATTTAGAGCAGATAGGTAAAGACGCTTTGCATCAACGGCTAGCCGATATTGACCCGGAAGCGGCGGCAAGAATTCACCCTAATGACCCACAACGCATCCAACGCGCTTTAGAAGTCTACGAAATCAGCGGCAAACCCTTATCCTCATTTTTTAATGAAGCCCAAGGTGAAGACCTGCCTTATCAAAAAATAAAACTGATCATTGCCCCACCAGACCGGAAAATCCTGCATGACATCATCGCTCAACGTTTCCGGGCTATGCTGGAGCAAGGCTTCATCGAAGAAGTAGAAACACTCTACCGGCGTGGCGATTTAACAGAAAAAATGCCCTCCCTCCGCGCTGTAGGTTATCGGCAAGTCTGTGCCTATCTGCAAGGTAAGGATACTCTTGAAACCATGACAGAAAAAGCCATTATCGCCACCCGACAGTTAGCTAAACGGCAATTTACCTGGCTGCGTAGAGTAACTGACGCGACCAGCTTTCAAACGGGGCAAGCGGATTTATTAGAAAAGGTAGTAACGGAAATTAATAGCGATATCGCCAACTAGTTTAGATTGATTTCACATTCATTCATTAACTTTGTTGCCCTGATAATTAATAACTTCCAGACAGGCGTTTTGTTGCAGTTTGGCCTTTAACAATCGATTTTTAAGGCGACGATCCAAACAATACTAAAAAAATAATTAAATGAGGCTTAACAAAGTCTTTCTGTTGTAAGATTTCAGCGGCATTCGAAACTGTCAGGTAAAAATATATAAGTATTAATACCTACGTATTTATACGTATATTCCTTATTAAGATTATGGTATAGAATGATAATGTTCAGATGTATCTGCTTTAAATATTATTTGAATGCTATTTTTACATTACAAGCTATCGGTTATGAACTTAAGCCAGGAATTCACCCGTGCCCAAAGCTTCAAACAAACGCAGGATAGAACAACACTATCACCTCACCTGCTCATGGTGTTTTTGGATGAAAAACCAATAGTTGTTTTTTAAGTTCATCACTGCATTAAACATTATTTTAGGAGACAGAAAATGGCCATTACACGTTATGAACCCTGGAGTTTATTGAATCAATTACAAAGAGAACTGCAAGGTTCCCAGGATGAAAAAACCAGTGAAGGATCAATTGCTACTGCCGAATGGGCACCTGCGGTTGATATAAAGGAAGAAACCGATAAATTTGTTATTCTTGCCGATATTCCCGGTGTCAAACCGGAAGATATTGAAGTCAGTATGGAAGCGGGCGTCTTGACCGTAAAAGGCAAAAAAGAATCCGAGACCAAAACTGAAAAAGAAGGTTATAAACGGGTTGAACGCACATCCGGTTCTTTTTACCGGCGTTTCAGTCTGCCCGATTCTGCTAATGACGAGGCCATTAATGCCAAATGCAAACACGGCGTGCTCGAGATTGTTATTCCCAAACGGGAAGCCGTTAAACCAAAACGTATCAATGTGTCATCGGAAGAATAATTACAACAAATCTTTACTATTTTTCTGGCAGATTTTATAAATGCAGAAAAACATCAACGGTTAAAAAGTAAAGACGCTTAAACCTGAAAACCTCAGTATTCAGGTTTAAGCAAAGGGTAACCAAAAAGGAAAATATATAATGCTTGAAATGAAATATCGTAAGTTTTTAAAACGCTTAGTGTTATTCGCAGTTCTTTTGGTTATTCATTATGTATTTATGTTTCTGCCAGTCCTGGAGTTTTTTTTGCTCTATCTCATTATGTTTAAACCAAAATGGTTTCAGGATTTTTAAGCCCAGAATAATATGGTATCTATCCGTCGGCTATAACTACTGCAGATTGATCCAGCTTTAGCGTAACCCAAAAAATCCGGACTAAGGCATAATTAAATAAGTAATCATCTGAAAGGAATCTGGCGTTAAGGGCAAAAACACTATTAAAAAACGGCTCTGACATAGTAACTTAAGCAAAAAAAGGAGATTATTATGGCAACATTTCAACAATTGAAACAAAATATCGGTCATGCTTGGGAGTATCTGGCTGAAGGCTGGGATAGTCTGACCCGTAAGGCAACAAACGCCATTACCCGCTTTACAAGCAGTGATAATAAAGATAAACACTCGGACGAGGAGCATAAAGAATTGGCAAATCGCAATGCCGGTTGGGGAGTTATGGCTGCCGAGGTATTTGATGATGATGACAGGGTTATTGTCAGACTGGAAGCGCCCGGTATGGATAAAAATGAATTCGATTTGCAGGTCATTGATGATGTAGTTATTGTCAGAGGCGAAAAAAGAATACAGAGGGAACATACAGAAGGCCACTACCATGTCAAGGAGTGCGCCTATGGCCGGTTTGAGCGCGCGATAGGGCTACCTGACGAAGTGGATTCTGATAAGGCTCAAGCCAGCTATAACAATGGCGTCTTAAAGATTGAACTGCCCAAATCAGCCAATAAGCGCAGCAAAAAGATAAAAGTTGATATCTCCTGAAAAGCTGTCTTAGCTAATGATTCCTTGCAGTGCGTCATCAGGTTGAATTAAAAATCGCTTTTTCCCTACCGGTAGACAGCGACGATAATTGTATTAGACGCAAATTGTTTAGATTTTCCCCTGAACGTGCCCTCTCCGAAGAGAAGGCTTTTCAGCTTGGACAATTAGGGTAAACTTCAACGCATTGTTTTAAGGGTAAGTCCAGCAGATTCAGCCCTTTGTAATCGGATAATAACAACAATATGCAATATAAAGATTACTATAAAATCATGGGGCTATCCCGGGATGCCAGTAAGGATGAAATCAAACGCGCCTATCGTAAATTGGCGCGTAAATATCACCCCGACGTCAGCAAGGAAAAGGATGCCGAGGCCAAGTTTAAGGAACTTGGAGAAGCTTATGAGGTGCTCAAGGATCCAGAAAAAAGAGCTGCTTATGATCAATTAGGCGCTCATTGGAAAGCCGGGCAAGACTTCAGGCCCCCGCCAAACTGGAATGAAGGCTTCGAATTTAAAGGCGGCGGTTTTACCGGTGGTGATGCCGGAGCCTTTAGTGATTTTTTTGAACAATTGTTTGGCCATGCAGGATTTGGCGCAGCCAACCGGAGCCAATATGGCTTCCATGCCAGGGGGCAGGACAGCCATGCAAAAATTTACATTGATCTGGAAGACAGTTTTCACGGTGCGACACGGAATATCTCCTTGAGTACCCCGGAAATAAATAGCCAAGGCCAAGTACAGCTTAAACATAGAAGTCTGAATATCAAAATTCCCAAAGGCATCAAGGCGGGTCAACATATCAGACTTGCCGGTCAGGGTAACCCGGGGGCTGGTGAAGGGCAATCGGGTGACTTATTTCTGGAAATAGCCTTTAACAACCATCCCCTCTTCCGGATAGTAGAATCAGACGTTTACCTTGACCTTCCCGTCACGCCTTGGGAAGCGGCTTTAGGCGGTAAAATCAAAGTGCCTACACCGGAAGGCAGTGTCGACCTCAAAATACCACCCAATTCCAGACAAGGTAGCAAACTGCGTTTATCGGGCCGAGGCCTCCCCGCACAGGTGCCGGGTGATTTCTATGTGGTATTGCAAATTGCCCTGCCGCCTGCAAATACCGAAAAAGCCAAAGCGGTTTACCAAAAAATGCATGAAGAACTTGATTTTAACCCGCGCCAGTCTCTAGGGGTATATCAGCAATGAAATCACATGATTTATTATTAGTGCTTACTGGAACGGTTATTGAAGAAGACAGTTTGACCCTGGGACAACTGTGCCGCGCTTGCGGTGTGCATGCAGACTGGATAATCAGCCTGGTTGAGGAAGGCATCATTGAACCCCAGGGGGAAGATATGCGTTTATGGCGTTTTTCAGGGGCAAGCCTGGTGCGGGCCCGGACTGCACTTAGAATACAGCGTGATCTGGAAGTTAATCTGGCCGGTATTGCGCTGGTACTAGACCTGATGGAGGAGCTAGAAAGCCTTCGTACGAAAATGAAAACATTAGGCCATGTCTGAGAGAATCAGATTAGTAAGCTAAGGAGAAAGCTCCTTAATAACGGAAGATTCAAAGAAATGTGTTATTTAAAAAAATTTACCCCAATAGGAAATAATTATGAAATCAACGTTAATACTCGTCGCTGATAACGTTCGTGCACGCATCTTTAGTGCTGAAACGCCCTCTTCTCCTTTAGAAGAAATCGAAGCTCTCGCTCATACGGAAGGCCGCTTGCATGACCGGGAAATGACTTCTGACCTACCAGGAAGGATTAAAGGCGAAGGCAGCGTGGGACATGCTTTTGAACAGCCTACTGATCCAAAAAAACATGAAGCTGACAATTTTGCCCGTCGCATTGTCCATTACCTGGAAGAGGCGCATAACAAAAAAAAATTTGAGCAACTATTGATCATTGCAGAGCCTTCTTTTCTTGGCTTGCTACGGATTCATTTGCCGGAACAAATTAAAAAACTGGTCTGTTTTGAGCTTGATAAAAATATCACTACACATAGCGTCGATGATATACGCAAACATCTGCCGACCTACTTGCCAAGTCATTGATAAATTAAGGCTTGAACTTTTTTGTTTTTGGGGGAGCGGCTTTAGCCGCGTTCTTCGTGGCTAAAGCCGCTCCCGCAATAAATCTATATGTTCAGGCTGGTCAGGAATGGTAATTTATAACATGAACATTTTATTTCATTCCCATTCCTTAGTATCCATCCAAAAATAAGTTGAACAAGTTCGATAGTGAACTTGAAAAAGCCCAAAACAGAAGGTAGATTTTCATGGTGAATGGAACTATACCATCCTCCCTCTGATATAAAGTTATACAGGTTATTTTTGACAGCGACTTGATTATCGTTCCCTTGAATGATCTATGCCTTGCATATTACCCATTTTCGGCAAACAAGCTGAATTAATTACCAACAGGTGAAACATTATGGAAATACCATTACAAATTACTTTTCGTGGGATACCTCATTCTGATGCTGTAGAGGCTAAAATTCGTGAAAAAGCCGCCAAGCTCGAAAGATTCCACTCGCATATTATGAGTTGCAGGGTTGCGGTTGAGGCCGAGCATCAACACCATCATCAGGGTAATCAATACCATATCCGCATTGACATCACCACGCCGCGCAAAGAACTGGTCATCAGCCGGGAACACCATGACAAGCAGGCTCATGAGGATATTTATGTTGCCATACGTGATGCCTTTAACGCAGCGACAAGACAACTGGAAGATTACTCCCGGGTTCAGCGCGGTGAAGTTAAAACGCACGATTTGCAAAGTAGCGGAACCGTATTGCGTTTATTACCTGAAAAAGATCACGGTTTTATTGAATCTGAAGAGGGCCGTGAAATTTATTTTCACCGGAACAGCGTCGCAGGGGAAGGTTTCGACTCATTAGCCGTTGGCGATGAAATCCGCTATGTTGAAGAAAAAGACGATCTCGGCCCGCAAGCCAGTATTGTTTATCCCTAATCAAGTTAGCTGAGCGTTCGTGCTGTTATATAAAAGCATGAACAGCCAGCCAATTTATTATTCCAAATCCTTAAAATCACGACGAATTTTTTCAACCTGGGAGCGATAGGTTTGCGCATCGCCATAATTGAAAAACTTCTGATAACGGCTATGCAGGGTTTTTATCCGTTTGGCATGCTTAATAGGGCACCAGAATTGTTCTGTACGTCCCGCTATTTCCTGAAAATAGGCGAATAGGCCATTGACATAACTGCAGTAAGCACAGTTAACCTTTTCAATAAGATTCAAATAGTGGAGATATTGCCTGTCAAAAACAACATATTCTTGCCGATTAACTTTAGGGATGCCATAAATAGGAAAACAGACTGCTTGATACAAGCTGATAGTCGCATCCAATAATAGAGAAGGAATAATACAGATCCAGACGAAGGGTGCGCTGAGTATATGCTTTAATGGCGCATCGGTGATGTAGTTGAATAAGCGTTTAGCATATTCTTTTTGTCGAATAATGACATTTTTTTCAAAGAAGACCCGTTGTTTTCGAATTTCATAAGAAAACTCTTCCTCCTGTTTTTGTAATTCCTCGATCAGTTCGGTTTCCAGGACTTTTAATTTATCCAGCAGTATTTCAAGTTGGGGGGTCATTATCAATTCCTAATAGTTGAAAGCCAGCTGGTATAAAAAAATGAATGGATAAAACCAGAAAACTTAAGCTTTGTGTCCCATTTGATCTTATAGCTGTGCAGAAAAGTTTTGTTCTTTCCTAACTTTTCCCGACCATCTACTGTAGGGCGTGCTATGCGCGCGTATGGAACTAAGGCGCGCATAGCACGGCCTACGCATGCTGAATAGTTTCAATACAAGTAGAAAGACAGCGAGTATAAAAAAGGTTCAATTATCGGGCTTTGCATTAAAATCCTTTCTAATGGCAGTAAATTGCAACAACTGGGCTTCAACCTGGGCATTTAATGAATCCGCCGGGTAGTTGCCCTGCTC
>Ga0209798_10002316_pt1 | contig 11194 bp, 9 predicted proteins | sample DOMMetBare3Fresh_FD_187475 | JGI IMG/M metagenome (GOLD analysis project Ga0209798, IMG submission 187475) | Wetland sediment microbial communities from St. Louis River estuary, USA, under dissolved organic matter induced mercury methylation -... | ecosystem: Environmental > Aquatic > Freshwater...
AGGCCGCCGCGGCCATGGGGCGGGAGCTGCGCCTGCCCGGCTTCCGCCGGGGCAAGGTGCCGGCCCCGGTCGTGATCCAGCGCGTGGGGCGCGAGGCCGTCCTCGACGAGGCCGTGCGCTCGTCGTTGAGCCGCTGGTACGTGGACGCGATCGACGCCGCGGGGATCAAGCCCGTCGGCGACCCGACGCTCGACGTCGGCGAGCTGCCCGTCGAGGGCGAGCCGCTCACGTTCTCGATCGAGATCGGCGTCAGGCCGACGGCGTCGCTGGGCGAGTACCGCGGGCTCGAGGTCGGCCGGCGCGAGCCCGAGGTCGGCGCCGACGCCGTCGACGCCGAGCTCGAGGGGCTGCGCGAGCGGCTCGCGACGCTCGCGACCGTCGAGGTCGTCGCCGAGCGCAGCGACTTCCTCGTCATCGACTACCTCGGCACGCTCGACGGCGAGCCGTTCGAGGGCGGCGAGGGCCGCGACCAGCTCGTCGAGCTCGGCGGGGAGCGGCTGATCCCGGGCTTCGAGGAGCAGCTCGTCGGCGCGAGCGCGGGGGAGGAGCGCGCGATCGAGGTGACCTTCCCGGACGACTACGGCGCCGAGCACCTGGCGGGCAAGCCCGCCGCGTTCGCGGTCACCGTCAAGGAGGTCAAGCGCAAGCAGCTGTCCGCGCTCGACGACGACTTCGCGGTCGAGGCCGGCTACGACACGCTCGCCGAGTTGCGCGAGGACGTCGAGCGGCGCCTCCGCCAGGCGCACGAGGACCAGATCGACGCGGAGTTCCGCCAGGCGGCGGTCGACGCGGTCGTCGAGCGCGCCACGGTGGACGTCCCGGAGGACCTCGTGCGCGCTCGCGCGGCCGAGCTCGTGGAGCAGCTGCTGCACTCGCTCGCCCACCAGGGCATCTCGAAGGACGCCTACCTGCGCATCTCCGGGCAGACGGAGGAGCAGCTCCTCGAGCAGGCGCTGCCCGACGCCGAGCAGTCGCTCAAGCGCGAGGCGGTGCTCGCCGCGCTGGTCGAGGCGGAGGGCGTCGAGCCGAGCGAGGACGAGCTGCTCGCCGCGCTCGCAAGCAGCGCCGAGCGCGAGCGCACCACGCCGAAGAAGCTGCGCGACCGCCTCGCCCAGGCCGGTCGGCTCGAGCAGCTGCGCACCGAGCTCGCCGCGCGCCAGGCCGTCGACCTCGTGGCCGCCGCCGCGAAGCCGATCCCGGCCGAGCAGGCGAAGGCGCGCGAGCAGCTGTGGACGCCGGAGAAGGAAGCCGCGGAGGCGCCCGGCAAGCTCTGGACGCCGGGGGGCTGACCGAGGTCCGAACGAGCCCGCGCAGCGCCGCTGGACGCGCCCGGACGGCGAATCGCGATTGCTAGACTCGCTCGACCGGCGGGGAGGACCGGTGGCTCGGTTGGGATTGGAAGGAATCCAGCGGGCGAAGCGAAACAAAGCGAGCACTGTGAGCCCACTTGTTCCCATGGTCGTAGAGCAGACCTCCCGCGGGGAGCGCGCCTTCGACATCTACAGCCGCCTGCTCAACGACCGCGTCGTCTTCCTCGGCACGCCGGTCGACGACCAGATCGCGAACCTCGTCGTGGCTCAGCTGCTGCACCTCGAGTCCGAGGACCCGGACAAAGACATCTCGATCTACATCAACTCGCCCGGCGGCTCCGTCTACGCGGGGCTGGCGATCTACGACACGATGCAGTTCATCAAGCCCGACGTGCAGACGATCTGCGTCGGCATCGCGATGTCGATGGGCGCGCTGCTGCTCGCCGGCGGCGCAGCCGGCAAGCGCATGGCGCTGCCCAACGCCAAGATCCTCATCCACCAGGTGTCCTCGAGCTTCCAGGGCCAGGCCACCGACATCGAGATCCACGCGCGCGAGATCATCGACATCCGCCACAAGCTCGACGAGATCATCGCCAAGCACACGGGGAAGGACATCGAACGCGTCAAGACCGACACCGAGCGCGACTACTTCATGAGCTCGGAGGAGGCCAAGGAGTACGGCATCATCGACCGCGTGATCTCGGAGCACTAGCGCTCCGCGCGCGGCCGGAACCCCCACGCAGATGGCACGGCCGACGGATTCAAACGAGCAGCTGCTCTGCAGCTTCTGCGGGAAGTCGCAACGCCAGGTCAAGAAGCTGATCGCCGGGCCGGGCGTCTACATCTGCGACGAGTGCATCGATCTCTGCAACGAGATCATCGACGAGGAGCTGACGGCCCCGCCGAGCTTCGACATCGAGCACCTGCCCAAGCCGCGCGAGATCTACGACGTCCTCAACGAGTACGTCGTCGGCCAGGAGCAGGCCAAGCGCTCGCTCTCGGTCGCCGTCTACAACCACTACAAGCGCGTCCAGATGATGCACTCGGGCGACGCGGAGATCGAGCTGCAGAAGTCCAACATCCTGCTGCTCGGGCCGACGGGCTGCGGCAAGACGCTGCTCGCGCAGACGCTCGCGCGGATCCTCAACGTCCCGTTCGCGATCGCCGACGCGACGGCGCTGACCGAGGCGGGCTACGTCGGCGAGGACGTCGAGAACATCCTCCTCAAGCTGATCCAGGCGGCCGACTTCGACGTCAAGAAGGCCGAGACGGGGATCATCTACATCGACGAGGTCGACAAGATCGCGCGCAAGGCCGACAACCCGTCGATCACGCGCGACGTGTCCGGCGAGGGCGTCCAGCAGGCGCTGCTCAAGATCCTCGAGGGAACCGCGGCCTCCGTGCCGCCCCAGGGCGGGCGCAAGCACCCGCACCAGGAGTTCCTCACGATCGACACGACGAACATCCTGTTCATCTGCGGCGGCGCGTTCGCGCACCTCGACAAGGTCATCGAGCGCCGGATCGGCCACAAGGGCGTCGGCTTCGGCGCCGAGGTCAAGTCCCGCTCGCAGCGCGATCTCGGCGAGGTCTTCGAGCAGTGCCTGCCCGAGGACCTGATCCACTATGGGCTGATCCCGGAGTTCATCGGCCGCCTGCCCGTCGTCTCGGCGATCCACCAGCTCTCGCGCGATGACCTCGTGCGGATCCTGACCGAGCCGCGCAACGCGCTCGTCAAGCAGTTCCAGCGCTTCTTCACCTTCGACGGGATCGAGCTCGTGTTCTCCGACGACGCGCTCGTCTCGGTCGCCGACAAGGCACTCGAGCGCGAGACCGGCGCGCGCGGCCTGCGCTCGATCATCGAGGAGGTCCTGCTCGAGGTCCAGTTCGAGCTGCCCTCGCGCCGCGACGTGCGCAAGTGCGTCGTGACGAAGGAGACGATCGAGAAGCGCCTCACGCCCACGCTCGTCACCGAGGCCGTGGCCGAGGAAGAGGAGCCGGCGGCCGAGTCGGCGTAGGGGCGCGGTTCCACCGGCCGCGGCGCCTTCGCCCCGGTCGGGGCCGACCGGGGCGAACTAGACTTCCCGCTCCATGCCCGGCCCCGACCTGCGCGCCACGCTCGAGTCCCGCACGCGCTACGAGCCGGCCGAGGTCGAGGCGCGGATCCTCGAGCGCTGGCTCGCCTCCGAGCTGTTCCACCCCGAGCCCGACGGAACCGCGGAGGAGAACTACTCGATCGCGATCCCGCCGCCGAACGTGACCGGCGCCCTGCACATGGGGCACGCCCTCAACGGGACGATCCAGGACACGCTCGCCCGGTACCACCGCATGCTCGGCCGGCGCACGAAGTGGATCTTCGGCACCGACCACGCCGGCATCGCGACGCAGACCCAGGTCGAGCGCCTGCTGCTCGAGGAGGGCACCAGCCGCGACGCGATCGGCCGCGAGGCGTTCGAGGCGCGCGTGTGGGAGTGGCGGGAGCGGTACGGCCGCACGATCGTCTCCCAGTTCCAGCGGCTCGGCGCCTCCGCGGACTACGGGGACGAGCGGTTCACGCTCGACGACGCCTACGTCCGCGCCGTGCTGAAGGTCTTCGTCGACCTCTACGACAAGGGCTACATCTACCGCGACCACTACCTCGTCAACTGGGACCCGGGCTCGGGCTCGGCGATCTCCGACCTCGAGGTCGAGGACCGCGAGGTCACCGACACGCTGTTCTACATCGACTATCCGCTCGAGTCCGGTGCCGGCGTCGTGACGGTCGCGACCGTGCGCCCCGAGACGATGCTCGCCGACACGGCGGTCGCCGTGCACCCCGACGACGACCGCTACCGCGCGCTCGTGGGCCAGACCGCGATCCTGCCGCTCGTCGGCCGACGGCTGCCGGTCATCGCCGACGACTACGTGAAGCCCGAGTTCGGCACCGGCGCGCTCAAGATCACCCCGGGCCACGACCCCAACGACTTCGAGATCGGGCGCCGGCACGGGCTCGAGGAGATCTCCGCGATCGGCGAGGACGGGCGCATGACCGCAGCCGCCGGCGAGCGCTTCGCGGGCCTGACGGCCGCGGAGGCGCAGGCCGCGGTCGTCGCCGCGCTCGAGGCGGAGGGGCGCATCTCGCGCACCGAGCCCTACACCCACGTCGTCCCGTTCTCCCACCGCTCGGGCGAGCGCATCGAGCCGTTGATCTCGCTGCAGTGGTTCATGCGCATGGACGAGCTCGCGCGCCCGGCGATCGAGGCCGTGACGAGCGGTCGCGTGCGGATCCATCCGGAGCGTTGGTCGCGCGTGTACCTCGAATGGATGGAGAACATCCGGCCCTGGTGCATCTCGCGCCAGCTGTGGTGGGGGCACCGGCTGCCCGTCTGGTACTGCGACCCGTGCGAGGAGACCTACGTCGCGCTCGAGGCGCCCGGGCGCTGCGGCGCGTGCGACGGCGAGCTGCGTCGCGAGGAGGACGTGCTCGACACCTGGTTCTCGTCGGCGCTGTGGCCGTTCGCGACGCTCGGCTGGCCCGAGCAGACGCCCGAGCTGCGCGCGTTCTACCCGACCGACGCGCTCTCGACCGCGCGCGACATCCTGTTCCTGTGGGTCGCGCGCATGATCATGATGGGCCTCGAGTTCACCGGCGAGGTCCCGTTCACCGACGTCTGCATCCACTCGGTGATCCAGGCGCCCGACGGGCGCCGCATGTCGAAGTCGCTCGGCACCGGGATCGACCCCCTCGACGAGATCGACGCGCATGGCGCCGATGCGGTGCGCTTCGGGCTGCTGGCGATGTCCTCCTCGCAGGACGTGCGCTATGCGAAGGAGAAGCTCGAGCAGGGCCAGGCGCTCGCCAACAAGCTCTGGAACGCGTCGCGGCTGATCCTGCTGCGCGTGCAGGACGACGTCGCGCCCGCGCCGGCGCCGATGACGGTCGAGGATCGCTGGATCCTGTCGCGCCTCGAGCGCGCGAAGGCGGAGGTCGGCGAGCGGATCCAGGCCTACGACTTCTCGCACGCCGCGCTCGCGCTGTACGACTTCGTCTACGGCGAGCTGTGCGACTGGTACCTCGAGCTCGTCAAGCCGCGCCTCTACGACGAGGACGCCGACCGCACGGCGCTGTCGGCCACGCTGCTGCACGTGCTCTCCGAGACGCTCGCGCTCGCGCACCCGATGATCCCGTTCGCGACCGAGGAGATCTGGTCGTTCGTGCCGGGGGCGGAGGGGCTGCTCGCCGCGGCCCGGCTGGCCCCCGCCGACCCCGAGCGGATCGATCCCGCGGCCGAGGCCGAGCTGGCCGCCGCGATCGAGGCCATCCAGGCGCTACGCGGCTGGCGCGACGGCGCGCGCGTGCCGGCCGGGGCTGTGCTGCCCGTCCGGCTCGACGCCGACGGCTACGGCGCCACGGCCGGGCACGTCGCGCGGCTCGCGCGCGTCGAGCTCGTGACCGACGGCGCCGCGCCGCAGGGGTCGGTCGCCGTCCCGGGCGGGGTCGTCCACGTGCTGCCGTCGGCCGCCTTCGATCCGGCCGAGGTCGAGCGCCGCCAGGCGCAGCGGCGCGCGGGGCTCGAGGACGAGATCGAGCGCGTGCGGGCCAAGCTCGCGAACGCCGGCTTCGTCACGAAGGCGCCGCCGGCCGTGGTCGCCGCCGAGCGCGAGAAGCTCGCCGCGTTCGAGGCCGAGCTCCGCTCCCTGTGAGCGCAGGCTCGGGCCCGCGCGGCCGTCGCGCCGCGGCGCCCGTCGCCGCGGCGACGTGGTCAGCGGCCGAGGCCGAGGACCGGCTCCTCGCCCGCGAGCTCTTCGGCATGCGCTTTGGCCTCGACCGGATGCGCGGCCTGCTCGCGGCGCTCGGCTCGCCCGAGCGCGCGTTCGACTCGATCCACGTCGTCGGGACGAACGGCAAGTCCTCGACCGTGCGCATGATCGCGGCGATCCTCGAGCGCCACGGTCGGCGCACCGGCGCCTACCTGTCGCCGCACCTCGTGCGCTTCGGCGAGCGCATCCAGATACGCGAGCGCGACATCGACGACGCGGCCTTCGCAGCCGCGGTCCAGCGCGCCGCGCTGGCCGCCGAGCAGGTCGATCGCACGCTCGAGGGGGAGGACCGCGTGACGCAGTTCGAGCTGCTCACGGCCGCGGCGTACTCGGAGCTCGCTGCGCGCGGCGTGGAGGTCGCCGTCATCGAGGCCGGCCTCGGTGGGCGCTTCGACGCGACGAACGTGATTCCGTCGCGCGTCCAGGTGCTGACCAACGTGGGGCTCGAGCACACGCGCTGGCTCGGCCCCACGGTCGTCGACATCGCGCGCGAGAAGCTCGCCGTAGTGCGCGACGGCTGCACGCTCGTCGTCGGCGCGCTCGAGCCCGCGGTCGAAGCCGAGGCCCGTGCCGCGGCTGCCCGGCACGGTGCGCGCTTGGTGCACGCCGACGCCGCGGGCGACGCCGCCGGGCTCGCCGCGCTCGGCGCGTTCCAGCGGCGCAACTTCGGCCTCGCGCGCGCGGCGGCGCGCGCCTATCTCGGCGAGCTCGACGAGCGCGCCGCGGCCGCGGCGGCCGCCGCCGTCCGCGTGCCCGGCCGCCTCGAGGCCGTCGCGCAGGCGCCGCTGACGCTGCTCGACGGCGCGCACAACCCCGCGGGCGTCGAGGCGCTCGCCGAGTCGCTGCCGACGGTGGTCGGCGGCCGCGCGCTCGTCGTCGTGGTCTCGATCCTCGACGACAAGGACGCCACCGCGATGCTGCGCACGCTGCTGCGGGGCGCCGCGGCGCTCGTGTGCACGGCGAGCTCGAACCCGCGCGCGCTCGCGCCCGCGACGCTCGCGTCGCTCGCCGGCCGGCTGGCGCCCGAGCTGCCGTGCACGATCGAGCCCGACGCGCGGCGCGCGCTCGTCCGGGCGCGCGAGCTCGCGGGCGCCGACGGCGCGGTGCTCGCGACCGGGTCGATCTACCTCGTCGCCGACCTCGTCAGCGCCCCGGGCGAACGGCGCGCGTCGACCCTGTGAGGCAGAATGCTGCCGTCATGAGCGACGACGACCAGCCCAGCATCCTGCCGATGATCGCCATCGTGGCGATCATCGTCGCGCTGGTGATCCTCGTGTTCTTCGCGCTGGGCTACGGCTTCGGCCGTCTGTTCCTGTAGCGGGCGCACGCGCGCCGCGCGCACCCGTGGTGACTTTTTCCGGCCGACCGGCCGGTACACTCGCCTCCAGTGCCGCCCCTGGCCCTCTTCGGGATCACGAACAGCAGCGTCAGCCTCGCGGTCAACCTGCTGCTCCTGGTCCTCGTCGTCGTCTGGCTCGCGTTGGTCTACTGGACCTACGCCGATGCTCGCCGTCGGGTCTCCGACCCGATGCTGATCGGCTGCGCGGTCGCCGCGTCGCTGTTCCCGTTCGTGGGCACGATCGTCTACGCGATCGTGCGCCCGCCCGAGTACCTCGAGGACGTGCGCGAGCGCGAGCTCGAGATGATCGCCGCCGAGGCGCGCATCCACCAGCTCGACTACCGGCTCTGCCCGCACTGCGACAGCGCGGTCGAGCGCGACTTCCTGCGCTGCCCGAGCTGCATGCGCAAGCTCCGCGACCCGTGCCCGACCTGCGCCCGCCCGCTCGAGCAGACGTGGTCGGTGTGTCCCTACTGCGAGACGGAGATCGGCGGGCGCTCGGCCGCCGCCAGGCGCGCCCCGGCGCGGCGGCGGGAGCGCGACGCGACCGCCGAGCACCCGGCCATGGCCGAGGTGCCACCGCCCGCGCAGTAGTGACCCCGTCGCGACGCGAGCCCTGACCACGAGCGCGGTGATTCAATGCCGCGCGCACGACCGCGCAGCAGCGCCGTCGCCGAGCCCCGAACCCCTCGACAAGGAGCGCACATGGACCGGACCCTGATCCTGGTGAAGCCGGACGCGGTCGCCCGCAACCTGACCGGCGAGATCCTCGCCCGCTTCGAGCGCAAGGGCCTGCGCATCGCGGCGCTCAAGCAGATGACGATGAGCCGCGAGCTCGCCGAGCAGCACTACGCCGAGCATCGCGAGAAGCCGTTCTTCGGCGAGCTCGCCGACTTCATCACCTCGGGCCCGCTGGTCGCGCTCGTCCTCGAGGGGCGCGCCGCGGTCGCTGCCGCCCGCCAGCTGATCGGCGCGACGAACCCGCTCGAGGCCGCTCCCGGCTCGATCCGTGGCGACTTCGCGGTCGAGACGGGCGAGAACATGGTCCACGGCTCCGACAGCGACGCCTCCGCGGCACGCGAGGTCGGGCTGTTCTTCCCCGAGCTGTCCTGACGCCCGCGCCGCTCATCCTCGCCTCGAGCTCGCCCCAGCGGCGCGCGATCCTCGCGCAGCTCGGGCTGCGGTTCGAGGTGCGCGAGCCCGCCGGCGTCGAGGAGCTGGCCGCCGGGGAGCCCGCGCCGGTCGCGCTCGAGAACGCCCATCGCAAGGCCGCGTCGGTCGCCGCGGAGCTCGCGCCGCCGGCGCTGGTGCTCGGGGCCGACACCGTGGTCGCGCTCGACGGCGAGCTGTACGGCAAGCCGACCGACGCGGCGCATGCGCGCGCGATGCTCGAGCGGTTGGCCGGGCGCACGCACGAGGTCTGGTCCGGGCTGGCGCTGCTGCCGGCCGGCGACGGCGAGGGGCGGATGACGGTCGCCCGCACGGCGGTGACCTTCCGCGCGCCGGACGCCCGCGTGCTCGATTGGTACATCAGGGGCGGCGAGTGGTCGGGCCGCGCCGGGGCCTACGCCATCCAGGGCCGGGGGGCCGCGCTCGTCGAGGCGGTCGCGGGCGACTTCTGGAACGTCGTCGGCCTGCCGGTGCCGGCGCTCCTCGAGCTGGCGCCCGAACTGCTGACCGGCGCCGTTTGAAACCGGGATTTCCAGCGTTTTCGTGGCTGCCCGCGGGTTGCCGGCGCAAACCCTCCGCTACACTCGCCGGACGCGGCACCGCGGCCGCCTTGCGGGCGACCGCAGCTCAGGGCCTCGCCGCGATCCCTCGATCCATCCATGGGCTTCTTCAGCTACCTCACCGGCTTCGGTGGCCGCGACATGGCCGTCGACCTCGGAACCGCGAACACGCTCGTCTACGTGCGCGGTCGCGGCATCGTCCTCTCGGAGCCCTCGGTGGTCGCGATCGACTCGCGCACTGGGGAGGTGCACGCGGTGGGCATCGAGGCCAAGCGCATGCTTGGCCGCACGCCCGGCACGATCTCGGCGATCCGGCCGCTCAAGGACGGCGTGATCGCCGATTTCGACGTCACCGAGGAGATGCTGCGCCACTTCATCCAGAAGGTGCACCAGAACCGGTGGGCGCATCCGCGCGTCGTCGTCTGCGTCCCGTCGGGCGTGACGGGCGTCGAGAAGCGCGCGGTCGAGGAGGCGTGCCTGTCGGCCGGGGCGCGCCAGGCCTACCTGATCGAGGAGCCGATGGCCGCCGCGATCGGAGCGGGGCTGCCGGTCGGCGAGCCGACCGGATCGATGGTCGTCGACATCGGCGGTGGCACCTCCGAGGTCGCGGTCATCTCGCTGGGCGGGATCGTGGTCTCGCAATCGATCCGCGTCGGGGGCGACGAGCTCGACGAGGCGATCATCAACTACGTCAAGCGCGAGTACAAGCTGCTCATCGGGCAGCAGACGGCGGAGGAGGTCAAGCTCGAGATCGGCTCCGCGTTCCCACTCGAGGAGGAGGTCCAGGCCGAGATCCGCGGCCGCGACATGGTGTCGGGCCTGCCCAAGACGGTCGTCCTCACGAGCGAGGAGGTGCGGATCGCGCTCGAGGAGCCGGTCTCGCAGATCCTCGACGCCGTCAAGGAGACGCTCGACCGCACCCCGCCCGAGCTCGCCTCGGACATCATGGACCGCGGCATCATGCTGGCCGGTGGCGGCTCGCTCCTGCAGGGGCTCGCCGAGCGCCTGCGCGACGAGACCCAGATGCCCGCGCACCTCGCCGAGTCGCCGCTCACCTGCGTCGCCGTCGGGTCCGGCCGCTCGCTCGAGGAGTTCGAGGCCATCCACCGCAGTCATAAGAATTCACGGAACCGGCGGCGCCGCTGATGCAAGCGCGCCCGGTCCCCCCGCAAGGCTTGGAGATGCTCGACTCGTGTACGACAAGACGGTTCGCAGGCGACGAGCGGTGCTGGCACTGCTCGTCGGTCTGTCCCTGGCCCTGCTGACGGCCTACTTCGGCGAGTCGCGCGGGGGTCCGCTGCACTCGGTCCAGCGCGGCGTCCTCGAGGCGCTCGCGCCGGTCCAGGACGGCGCCAGCCGCGTGCTGAAGCCGTTCCGCGACCTGTTCGGCTGGGCCGGCGACACGCTCGACGCCAAGGGCGAGCGCGACAAGCTCAAGCGCGAGAACCAGCAGCTGCGCCAGCAGGCGCTCGCCGGCGAGGCGGCCGTGCGCGAGAACGCCCAGCTCAAGGCGCAGCTCGGGTTCGACGAGCAGTACGGGTTGACCGGCTTCGGCCGCGTCACCGCGCGCGTCACCGGCGGCAACCCCACGCTCTGGTACCGCACGATCCAGATCAACAAGGGCTCGGATGCCGGAGTGCGCGCCGAACAGCCGGTCGTGACCGGCGACGGCCTCGTGGGCAAGGTCCTCGAGGTGGCGCCCGACACGGCGCAGGTGCAGCTGATCACGGACAGCGCGAGCGGCGTCTCGGCGCGCGTCAACAACAGCGGCGTGACCGGGATCGTCGAGACGAAGGTCGGCAACCCCAGCGACCTGCTGCTGGACGCGCTCTCGCCGGGGCCGCCGGTCGTCATCGGCGCGCGCGTCGTCACCTCGGGCTCGACGACGAGCCGGCTGGAGTCGCTGTTCCCGCCCGGCATCCCGATCGGGCAGGTCACGCGCGTCGACGACGCGGCGAAGGTCGTGCACCTGAAGGCCTACGCGGACCTGCGCCGGCTGGAGTTCGTCCAGGTGCTGA
>Ga0209798_10002317_pt1 | contig 11193 bp, 15 predicted proteins | sample DOMMetBare3Fresh_FD_187475 | JGI IMG/M metagenome (GOLD analysis project Ga0209798, IMG submission 187475) | Wetland sediment microbial communities from St. Louis River estuary, USA, under dissolved organic matter induced mercury methylation -... | ecosystem: Environmental > Aquatic >...
CCCGGCACGGCCGCGCCTGGCACCCGGGTACTCGAAGAACGTGATGTCGGCGCCGGGGCTTCCCTGCTCGTCGGCGTAGAAGAGGTGGTAGACGGTCGGGTCGTCCTGGTTGACCGTCTTCTTGACGAGACGCAGGCCGAGTACGCCGGTGTAGAAGTCGACGTTTCCCGGCGCGTCGCCGGTGATGCAAGTGACGTGGTGTATGCCCTCGAAGCGCATCGTGCTCCTCTGTGTCGCCGGGCCAGGCTGTGCTGGCAATCTGGCCGCTCATGATAAATACTTGCCTGATCAAAGAATATATTTGCATACACAAGGAGATCTCGTCAACCGCTTGAGCCCACTCGAGCTCGGCGCCTGGCGCGGCCTGCTCCGCGTGCACGCCCGGCTCGTCCACGACCTCGACCTCGAGTTGCGACAGGTGCACGGCCTGCCGCTGCACGAGTACGAGGTGCTGCTCACGCTCGAGTCTGCTCCCTCCCGCCGGCTCCGGATGACCGAGCTGGCGAGCAGCGTGCTCCTCAGCCAGAGCGGCCTCACGCGCCTCGTCGACCGCCTCGTGCGCGACGGCTTCGTCGAGCGCGAGCGCTGCGCGGACGACCGCCGCGGGTTCTTCGCGCAGCTCACCGACGCGGGCCAGGCGCGCCTCGAGGAGGCTCGCGCGACGCATCTGCAGGGTGTGCGTGAGCGGTTCCTGACACGGTTCTCCGACGCTGAGCTGGCCGAGCTCGCACGCAGGTGGGAGCGCGTGCTTCCCGGCGCGTCCTCGGAGTGAATAGGCTCCCCGCGTGAAGATCGGCATCGTCGTGCCGTTCTCGTGGTCGTTCTGGGGTGCGGTCGTGGAGCACGCAGAGCTCCAGGCGGCGGCGCTCGAGGACCGTGGCCATGAGGTACGCCTCGTGATGGGCAACGACCCCCGCGGTCAGTTCACGCGCGCGCTGCACCCCCGGGTCGGGCGCCACGGCGATCCGCCGCCGAACGTGATCCCGATCGGGCGGAGCGTGATCGTGCCGGCCAACGGATCGCTCCCCAACATCATCCTCAGCCCTCGCGCGATCGTGCGCATTGCCAGGGTGCTCGAGCGTGAGCGCTTCGACGTGCTCCACCTCCACGAGCCGATGACGCCCGTGACGTGCATCGCCGCGCTCGTGCTGGCGACCGCCCCGATCGTCGCCACCCACCATGCCTCCGGCGAGCTCGGCTGGATGAAGCTCGGCAAGCCGGGCTGGGGGTTCCTGATGGACAGGATCGACGCGCGCATCGCCGTGTCCGAGCGCGCGCGGGAGTCCGCGGCGCGCTGGCTGCCCGGTGAGTACGAGATCGTCCCGAACGGCGTCCTCATTCCCGACGGGGTCTCGCCGGCCGGCCGCGAGCACACGATCACGTTCGCCGGGCGCCAGGAGCAGCGCAAGGGGCTGCACGTGCTGCTGCGGGCGTGGCCGGAGATCCGGCGCCGCACCGGCGCGCGCCTGCAGGTGTGCGGCGCCGACCCGCTCGCAGTGCGCCTGCTGCTCGCCCGGCTGCGGATCGCCGACGACGGTATCGACATCCTCGGATTCCTCTCACAGGACGACCTGACTGCACTGCTCACCCGCACGAAGGCGCTGATCGCGCCGTCGCTCGGTGGGGAGAGCTTCGGCATGGTGTTGACGCGCGCGTTCGCGTGCGGGCTGCCGGCCGTCGCCTCGGACATCCCGGGCTACCGTGAGGTGTTGACCTCCGAGATTTCGGTCTCGGTGCCCCCGGACGACGTCGGCGCACTGACCGACGCGGTGGCCGGGCTCCTCGCCGACGAGGCCCGTCGCGAGGCGATGGGCGCCGCCGCCCGCGCGCTCGCGCTCGAGAAGTACGCCTGGAGCGACGTCGCGCGACGACTCGAGACGATCTACGACCGGGTCACCGGGAGGCTCGCGGAGCCGGCTGCTGCATGAGGGCCGTGCGCTGGCTGAAGAACCCGTGGGCCCGCGGCGTGCTCGTGCTGTTGTTGCTCGCCTCGGCCGTCCTGGCGGTCTGGTGGCGTGGCCCGGACTGGAACACCGTCTACCACGCCTTCGACTTCGTCGCGTGGCGCTGGGTCGTCGTGGGTGTGTTCCTCAACCTGCTCTCGGTGCTGGCACGCGTGATCTCGTGGCGCCTCACGATCTCGCAGGCGCTGCCCGACCCGCAGCCGTCCTTCGGACAGGTGTTCTCCTCGTTCGGGATCGGCCTGCTCGGCAACGCCGTCTTGCCGGCCCGAGCGGGCGAGCTCGCCCGTGTGGCAGTGCTTCGCCGCCACCTGCCGCGCCACGGCGCCGGCACCACCGCCACCCTGCTCGGCACGGTGTTCGCCCACCGCCTGTTCGACCTCTTTCCGGTGTCGCTGCTCGTCGCCTACGTGCTCCTGACCGCCAAGATCCCCCACTGGGCGGTCACGAGCCTCGCCATCTTCTTCCTGGTCGGCATCACCCTGCTCGCGGTGGCGATCATCACCGCGCGCCGTGCGCACTCGACCCCCCACCCGATCGGCTCGGGGGTGGGCACAGCCCGCAGGCTCCTCGCCATGGCGCGGCAGGGCCTCGCCGTGCTGCGCGCCCCGGTGCCGGCGGCGGCAGCGATCTTCTTCCAGATGATCGGCTGGATCCTGCAGCTGTTCGCCGTCTGGGTGGTGATGAAGGCGTTCGACATGGGCACGCCGCTGCCGGCGGCAGGGCTCGTCCTCCTGCTGATGAACGTGGCCACCATCTTCCCGCTCTGGCCCGGGAACATCGGGCTCCTGCAGGCCGCCATCGCGCTCCCACTGGTGCAGTACGGGGTCGCGTACGGCACCGGCTTCGCCTACGCGCTCGTGCTGCAGGCGGTGGAGATGTCGGTCGGCGTGGGCGTCGGCCTCATCTTCCTCGCCCGTGAGGGGCTCTCCCTCGCCTCGCTGCAGCGCATGGAGGAGGAGCAGGAGTCCGAGGAGGCGGCGATCGTCGCCACCGAGGCCGCGCGGATCGAGGCCGAGCGCGCCCCGGCCCTGTAGCCCTACGCGGGCGCCCGTGAGACCGTGGGGCCGAACGACCCGAGCCGCGCGGCGATCACGGCGTCCGCGGCCGCGCGGGCAGGCTCGTGGCCGGTCACCGCCGCGATGAACTCGTCCCGCTCGAGTGCGTGAAGCGTCACGTCCGTCGCGGCGGTGACGGTGGCCGTGCGCGGCACGTCCCGCAGGAGCGCGATCTCGCCGAAGCCCTCTCCCCGCCCGAAGCGCTTGCCGCCGATCTCGACTTCCCCGGCGCCGACGACGTAGAAGCGGTCGCCCGCCTCGCCCTCGCGGATCACGACGGCGCCGGCCGGGTGGCGCACCTCCGTGAGGGAGCCGGCGAGCAGCTCCAGGGTGGCGAGCGGGAGCGCCGCCAGGAGCGGGACGCCCTGCAGGAGCTGGAGCTCGGCCGGCGCCGCCGTGCGGTGGTCGATCGAGCGCAGCCGCGCCGAGGCGAGCAATGCCAGGGCCGGGAGCAGCAGCCCGGTGGCGACGAGCGCCCAGCGGATCCCCGTCACCTCGATCAGCAGCGGCGCGAGCAGCGCCCCCACGCCGATCGAGCCGAGCAGCACCCCCTCGAGCACCCCCAGCACGCGCCCCAGCACGGCATCCGGGACGGTGCGCTGCATGATCGTCAGCGCGTTGATGTCGACGAGGGAGTTGCCGAGGCCGATCAGCCCGAGCGCCAGCAGCGCGACCGGCACGGATGACGCGATCCCGACCAGGGCGAGCGGAACACCGAACAGCGCGATGCCGAGGCCGAAGTCCGCGGCCAGACGGCCCCTCGAGGCGAGCACCAGCGCCACGAAGCCGCCGACGAGGCCGCCGACGCCGAGCGCTCCGTTGAGGTAGCCGACACCCGATGCGCCGACGTCGAGCAGCTCCAGCGCGGCCACGACGACGAGCACGTTGAGCGCTCCGGCGACGAGGGTCTGCGCCGTGTAGAGGCCGGAGAGGACGAGCAGGTCCCTGCTCTCGAGGATCGCCTTGAAGCCGTCGCCGATGCCACCCCCTCCTTCGTGGCTGGCGCTCTCTTGTCCGTCTGGCCCGGCCGCGCCGACGCCGCGCACTGCCAGCACGAGCAGTGCGGACCACACGAACGAGACACCGTTGACGACGAACACCGTCTCCGCGTTTGTGAGCGCGAGCAGCAGGCCGCCCAGCGCGGGCCCGATGAAGGCGCCCACCGACTCGAGCGTGCTGGAGGCGACGTTGGCGGCGGTCAGCTCGCCGGGGCTGCGAGCCAGGTGAGGCAGCAGCGCCGCCTGCGCCGGCCTGAACACGGTGCCGGAGACCGTGGAGAGGGCGACGATCGCGTAGACGACCCATTGCGACCAGCCCTGCCAGATCGTCAGCGCGGCCAGCACCATCAGCGTGGCCCGCACGAGGTCCGCGACCACCATCACGAGCTTGCGCGGATAGCGGTCGGCCAGTGAGGCGAGAAACGGCGATGCCACCGCGGCCGGGAGCATGCGGATCACCCCGACGAGGCCGACGGCGGTGGCGCCACCCTGGTCGTACGCATACACGGCCAGGGCGACGAAATACGACCAGTTGCCGATCAGCGAGCCGGCCCACGCGAGCTGCAGGCGGCGCAGGTCCGGGTTGCGAAACACCTCCCCGAACGAGCGTGCCGACTCGCCGAGACGCTCTCTCAACCCTTGCACTCGACGGCCCTGGGTCCCACCATGGGCCAACCACACCACATCGGCGGGAAGATTTCACCGTGCCGGTGCGTCTAGTGGTCAGAATCGGTCGCGAGCAACGGCCACAAGCGGTTCTACGAGAGGAGATCCACTGTGTCGGACGAGAGAGAGCGCAACGACCCGGGTGAAGCAACCGAGCGGCACGACGGCGAGCCGGACTTCGAGGGCCACGGGCACCGCGGCGGCGATCAGGTCACCGAGCAGGTGACCGAGCGTCACGACGGCGGCGAGCCGGACTTCGAGGGTCACCGCTTCATCGAGAAGCACGTCGAGAAGCACGTGGAGAAGCACACCGACTGAACCGCAGTCGCAAAGGTGGGGGGAGGGTGCGGCCTGGGGGGTCTGCGCCAAGGGAGCGCGGTCGGCTCGAGCGGTCGAGGGGTTCGCCCCGCAGCCGGTCGAGACGACCGCGCTCTCGTGTGTCAGGTGGGGCGGCGCTCGCGGAGGAGCGCTTCGAGCGCGTCGAGCAGCTGCCCGCCGACGAGCGCGTCCGATTGCTCCAGAAGCCCTGCGATGCGGGCCACCTGGGCGGCGCGGCCCTCTCCGAGCTCGAGCGCGGCCCGCGCCCGTCGCGCCCTCTGCAGGAGATCCAGGCCGATCGCGGCCTGATGGGCGAACAGGGTCAGCAGATCCATCTCCGCGAGCGAGAAGGACGTGTCGTCCGGCCGGTCGAGCACCTGCAGCACGCCGAGCACGTCCTCGTCGATCAGGAGCGGCACCGCCATCAGGCCGTGTGGCACGTAGCCCGTCGACTCGGCGGCGTCGCGCGCGAAGCGGGGGTCCTGTTGCAGGTCGTCGACCACGAGCGGCTGCCGGGTGACGAGCACCCAGCCGGCAATGCCCGTGCTCGACGGAAAGCGCCGGCCGACGAGCTCACCTTCGCCCTCGCCCGAGACGGCCTCGAACACGAGCTCGTCGGTCTCCTCGTCGAGCAGGAACACCGACGCAGCCCTGGCAGCGAAGATCGCGCGCGCCACGTCGACGACCGACTGCAGCAGCGCCCGGTGCCCCTCCTCGGAGGCCAGCATCCCGCCGGCGGCAGCCTCGCGGTAGTCGGGCTCGTCGGTCATGGGGCACCTCCGGTGTTCGTGGCGGTCAGGTAGAGGACGCTCTTCAGCTGGAACGGGGTCAGGCCCGGGTGCTTGGACAGGATCAGCGCGGAGAGGCCGGCGATGTGCGGGGCGGCGAAGCTGTTGCCCGTGCAGCGCAGCGTGCCGCCCCCCGACCAGGCGACGTCGAGGTCGACGCCGCGGGCAAAGAACTCGACCGGCGGGCTCGGGTTCGCATACCACACGAGCGAGTCCGTGCCCTCATGGCTTCCGACGGAGATCACGGACGAGAACCGCCACGGGTAGCTCTCGACCGGCATGTTGTGCGCCGACGCGACCAGCACCGTGCCCTGGAAGTAGGCGCTGTCGGCCAGCTCGTGCAGCAACTCGGCGAACCGCCGCTTGGTGGTGGAGAGGCTGAGGTTGACGACGTGGAAGCCCCGCTCGATCGCGTGCCGCAGCCCGCCCAGGATCAGCTCGCCGCTGCCGGTGTTGCCCTCCCCGAGCACCCGCACGCTGTGCAGCCGGCACCCCGGGGCGAGCGCCCGCACGATCCCCGCACAGGCGGTGCCGTGCCCGCAGACGTCGCCGAGCTCGTCCGGCTCCACGCGGGTCTCCTCCCCGTCGAGCGACACGGCCACCGCGCTCGTCAGGCCGCCGACCAGCGGATGGTCGCCGTCGACGCCGCTGTCGAGGATGCAGACGTCGACACCCTCGCCTCTGGACCCGTCGATCGCCCAGGCGCGCGTGACGCGCTCCGGCCAGCTCGCCGGGATGCCGATTCCGTCGACCGCCTCGGCCGCGAGGCTCCACGCCGGCAGCGCCCGTGAGCTCACAACGATCCCAGGGCGCGGGCCCGTGCGGCCCGTGCCGCCTCCACCAGCTCCGCCGCACGGTCGGAGCGGTCGTCACCCGGCATGGTGGCGAGGTTGACCTCGACGAGATGCGCCCCGGAGTGGGCGGCAGCCTCGGCCAGCGCCGCCGCAACCGCGGCATCGGGTCGCAGCGCCTCCTTTCCGTGTGCGGTCGCGAGCGCGGCGAGCTCGGCCACATCCGCAGCAGCCTCCGCGATCGCCAGGGGGATCAGCGCTGCCACCACGAGCGCCTGGCCGAGCGCGAAGTCCCGCTGCTCCGTCTTGGTGTCCGCGTCCGCACGCATCGCGCCGAGCACCGCGGCATAGGCGCGGGCGTCGGCGTCGCCGAGCTCCAGCAGCCGGTCGCGCAGCGTGCGAGCCTGCGCAGCGACCCCCGCGCCGTCCTCCCAGGCGGGCGAGCCGCGCCCGACCATCGTCACGAGCGCGGCCGCCATCGCGGCCACGTTCGCGGCAGCGGTTCCACCCGAGCGGGAAGGAGCCGGCGCCTCGAGCTCGTCGAGGAAGTCGGCGAGCGACAGCGCCGCTGACACGTCGTGGCCCGTCACACGTCGAGGCGCTTGCGCAGGTGATCGACGAGATTCCGACGCGGCTCCACCCCGGCGGCGCGGAGCGCCTGCTCGAGATCGGCGACGAGCGCCTGCCTGAAGGAGGCGTCCTGCTCCGCGCGCTCGACGAGCGCATCGAGGCCGGCGCGTGCCTGCGGCAGCTCCTGGGCGGCGCGAACCCACCCCTCCGGCACCGGCCGCAACACCCGCAGCAGCTCGGCCAGACGCTCTTCGTCGTATCCCGTCATGCGATCACCTGCCTACAGGACGCGGGGCACGGGCGGTTTCTTCCAGGCCGCGGCATCGGTTATGCCTCGAGCTCGGTCTTCAGCCGGGCGAGGCACCGGGAGATGCGGCTCGCGATCGTGCCCGCCGGGATGCCGAGTGCCTCCCCGATCGTCTTGTAGCTCTCGTCCCGGCAGAAGAACCGGTCGAGCACCTCGCGGCACTCCTCCGACAGGCGGGCCAGGCACTCGTGCACGGCGAACGCCTCGTCCAGGTGCTCGATCTCGTCCTCGGCGGCGCTCTCCGCGACCTCGTCGACGATCAGCTCGCGCTTGTCGCCGCGCAGGCGGTCGAGGCAGCAGTTCCGGGTCAGCTGCCCGATCCAGGGCCGGATCGCCGCATCGGAGCGGAGCGTGTCGAGACGCTCGAAGACACGGCCGAACACGTCCTGGAAGACGTCTTCGGCATCGTGCTGCGGCAGGCGGAACGCCTGCGTCGCGATCGCGTAGACGTACCGGGAGAAGCGCTCCACGAGCTCGTTCCAGGCGTCGGCGTCGCCGGTCCGGCAGCGTTGGACGAGCTCCGCGTCGGGCAGGACTGCCACTCCCGTAGTCAATACGAGTTGACCGGGGCGGTCTACCGCGCCTGGGCGGAGCGCAGGCGCTCGGCGAGGATCTCCAGCAGCTTCCACGCGAGCTCCGGCCGCTGTTCCACGAACGGCCGGAAGCTCCACACCGGGAGCGCATACGCGACCATCGGCGTGTCGGCGGTCACGGTGGCCGACCGCGCCGACTTGTCGACGAGCGCGACCTCTCCGAAGGCGTCGCCGCGGCCGAGCGAGCCGACCGTGTCGCCTTGCACGGTCACCGTCGCCTCGCCCGAAGACACGACGAAGAAGTTGAGCCCGTCCACTCCCTCGGTCGCTATCGCCGCGCCCGGGTCGAAATGCCGCTCGATGAACTCGGCCGCCAGGGACGCCAGTGTCTTGTCGTCCAGGTCGGCGAAGAGCGGAACGCCCTTGAGCAGATCAACAGGAGGCTGTGCCATGCCGCGACCCTACAGATCCGGCGCACCCGTGTCACGTGTGTCCGACGCAAGCCGCTCGACGCGTCCCTCTGCTTCCTCGAGCAGGGCCGAGCAACGGGAGAACAGCTCCTCGCCCTGCTGCCACAGCCGAATCGCCTCGTCGACACCGACGTCGCCCCGCTCGAGCCTGCCGACGATCTCCTCCAGCTCCCGTTGGAGCTCCTCGAACGTCCGCTGCTCCTCCGTCACGTCCGCACCTCCTCCGCCCTCGCGGCGAAGCCGCCCGACCGCAGCTCCACGTCCACGAGCGTCCCGGCGGTCACCGCGGCCGCGTCCCGCAGCGCCTCGCCTTCGAGCCGGACGATCGCATAGCCGCGGGCGAGCGTCGCGCGCGGCGACAGCGCCTGCAGCCGTGCGCCGGTGCGATCGAGCGCGAAGCGACGCCGCTCGAGCAGCAGGCGTGGGGCGGTGCGGAGCCGCTCGCCGATCCGGCCCAGGCGCTCCGCGTCGCCGGCGAGCAGGCGCCGGACGGACCGCTCGAGCCCGACCCGCGACCGTTCCAGGCTCGCCTGCAGCTCGTCGAGCGCCGGCACCACGAGCCGCGCCGCCGCCGTCGGTGTGGAGGCCCTCACGTCGGCCGCCAGATCGCAGAGGGGCGTGTCCTGCTCGTGCCCGACTGCCGACACCAGGGGCACCGGGCAGCCCGCCACCGCGCGCACGACCCGCTCGTCGCTGAAGGGCAGCAGATCTTCGAAGCTTCCACCTCCGCGTGCGAGCACGACCACGTCGACCAGGGGGTGCGCCGCGAGCGCGGCCAGGGCGGCCACGATCCGCTCGGCGGCGCCCCGACCCTGGACACGGGTCTCGGCGACGACGACGTGCGCCGGGGGGAAGCGCGCCTGGATGCCGGTGAGCACGTCGCCGCGGGCGGCCGCATCGGCCCCGGTGAGCACGCCGATCGCCCGCGGGAAGCGGGGCAGGCGGCGCTTCCGCTCGGTCGCGAAGAGGCCTTCGGCAGCGAGTGCCCGTTTCAGGCGCTCGAGCGCGGCGAGATGCTCGCCCAGGCCGACGCGCTCGATCGTGGTGACGCGGAATCCGAGCTCTCCCTTCGCCTCGTACAGCTCGGCGCGTCCCTGGACCTGGACGGTCTCGCCGTCGCAGAGGCTGAGCTCCAACGCGTCGAAACGACGGCGCGGCATGGTGGCGGAAAGGCACGCTCCGGAGGCGGGGTCCTTCAACGTGAAGAAGACGTTCGCCCACGCCTCGTTGCGGCGCAGCTCGGTCACCTCGCCCTCCACCCACAGCTCCGGGAGGCGTCTCAGCCAGAGCGAGACGCCGCGGTTGAAGGCCGCCACGCTGAACACCTTGCGGTCGCCGTAGAGCGTCGCCTCGACCGTCATGGTCGCAGCCTAGATGTTCGCTAGAGGAGGATCTCGGTGGCGGTGAGGGGGCTGCAGCCCTGGCGCACGAGATCGACGCACGTGTGGAGGTCGGCCTCGCTCGCGGCCAGCTTCTCCGCGAGGGGGAGTGGGAAGCCGGCTTCGATCAGGACGTGGAGGCGCCAGCCCTCCACCTTGGCCTGTTCGCCTCCAAACTCGACGGGTGTCTCGGTCGTCTCGGCCATCTGTGCCCGGGGGATTCGTGATCGCTACGACGTTCCCTTCCGGAAAATGTTGGCCGGCCGGCTATGCGGGCTCGTCCAGCCGCCGGGCGAGCTCGTCGCGGGAGAGCACCTCCACAGCGCGGTCGAGCTCCCGTGCGAAACGGGTCGCCGTGTCCTCGCGGATCTCCCGCATCCGCTCGTCGAAGGCGGTCGCGGCGATCAGCGCGTGACGCTCGATCTCCCGCTCCGTCACCCGCTCGAGCCGCTCCGTCTGTCGCCGCTCGAACTCGAGCAGCGTCTGCTCGAGACGGGCCCGAGCGTCGGTCTCGGCACGGTCGATCCCCTCGGCGATCGCCGCCTCTCGTGCCCGCAGGCGCTCCGTGATCTCCTCGATCGCGCGGCGGCGCTCGGAGGTGTGCGCCTCGAGGTCGTCGAGCGCCTCGGTGACGGCCGTGCCGGCAGCGCGCTCGAGCTCCTCGCGCAGCCGCACCACCGCCTTGCGCTGCTCGTCGGAGGTGAAGCCGAGCTCGTCTGCCTCCGCCTGGATCCGTGCCTCCACCTCGGCGATGGACTGCTCCTGGCGCTGCGCCAGGCGCGCGAGCTGGGCCTCGAGGTGCCGTTGGGCGCGCTCGAGGTCATCCGCGAAGCCGCGCAGCCTCTCCTCCAGCCGCCGTTCGGCGAGCGCCAGCGTGTCGGCCAGCCCCTCGCCGGCGCGGCGCTCCCGCTCCGCGAACTCCGCGCGCCGCTCCTCACCGAGCCGGCGCTCCTCCGCTGCGAGCTGCGAGACGGCGTCCGCCCGCTCGCGCGAGAGAACGCGCCGGATCTCGTCGACGTGCGCTGCCGTCTCCTCCTCGACTGCGGCCCGGATGCGCTCCCGGGCCGAGGCGACGAGCTCGTCGGTCGCGGCCGCCCTCGCACGCGCACGGTGCAACGCGTAGGCGAGAGCGAGCAGCGCCAGGGCCGAGACGCCCAGCGCGCCGGCGAGAATCCAGACGGTCATGACCGGAGCCTAGAGGCTTGATGTGGGTTAGGGGTGCGGCTGGGGCGGTTCTGCACCAAGGAGCGTGTTTGCCGGGGGCGGTGACAAGGCTGGTGGCCTTGGCGCCGTCCCCGGCGGACGCGAGCCGCAGCGTGCAGGGCCGCATCCAGACGTGCTTCTAACCCACATC
>Ga0209798_10002318_pt1 | contig 11193 bp, 9 predicted proteins | sample DOMMetBare3Fresh_FD_187475 | JGI IMG/M metagenome (GOLD analysis project Ga0209798, IMG submission 187475) | Wetland sediment microbial communities from St. Louis River estuary, USA, under dissolved organic matter induced mercury methylation -... | ecosystem: Environmental > Aquatic > Freshwater...
ATAGACAACAACCAGCGGTGGCGATGCGAGATAATTGGTCTTGGTGAGAGGATGCACGCGTCCTTCAAAATTTCTGTTTCCCGACAGCACCGCAGAAACAACCAGATCATTTTCCAGTATCGCTTTTTCAACGGCTTCATCCAGTGGGCCGGAATTACCAATGCAAGTAGTACAGCCATAGCCTACGAGATAGAAGCCAAGCTGTTCCAGAAAGTTAAGTAACCCCGACTTCTTTAAATACTCCGTGACCACCAGTGAGCCGGGAGCAAGCGAGGTTTTCACATAGTTTTTAACTTTTAACCCCCGCTCTACCGCTTTTTTGGCAACGAGACCGGCACCGAGCATGACTGACGGGTTACTGGTATTTGTGCAGGAGGTAATCGCTGCGATGACGACGGCGCCATGCGTGATTGTTTCACTGGTGCCCTTGCTCGACACGACGCCGCTACGTTCCAGATCATGCCCGGATAGCCCCATGCCCTTGTTACCAAGCGGGGCGGTGAGTGTTTGCCGGTAGGTTGGTCCAACCTGACTGAGTGGGATTCTATCCTGCGGACGCTTGGGACCTGCAAGCGCCGGTTCAATTGTGCCGAGATCAACTTCCATGGCTTGGGTAAATTCGGGATCCGGCGTATTGTCTGTGCGAAATAGCCCCTGCTCCTTGGCGTAACGTTCGGTGAGTTCGATTTGCTCGGGTCTGCGTCCGGTCAGACGCATGTACTTAAGTGTCTCGTCGTCAGTGGGAAAATAACTTACCGTCGAACCTTGCTCGGGCGCCATATTACTGACTGTAGCCCGATCCGGAATACTTAAATGCGCCAGACCGGAGCCATAAAATTCAATGAATTTCCCAACCACACCAAAGTTTCTGCACAGTTCTGTAATGCGTAGCACGAGATCAGTAGCGGTGACACCCGGCGGCAGCATACCGGTCAATTTAATGCCAACCACATCGGGAATCAGCATATAAATCGGTTGATCCAGCATCACGGCTTCGGCCTCAATACCACCGACACCCCAGGCAAGAACCCCCAGTCCATTAACCATCGGCGTATGTGAATCAGTGCCGACACAACTGTCGGGATAACAGACGTTGTTGTTCTTATTATGGAAAATGACTTGCGAAAGATACTCAAGATTTACCTGATGAACGATACCTGTAGAAGGAGGAACCACACGGAGATTTTGAAAAGCAGCTTGCCCCCATTTCAGGAACTCATATCTTTCGGCATTTCTTTGAAACTCGACGGCTTCATTTAATGACAGGGCATTGGCCTTGCCGAAATAATCTACCTGTACTGAGTGATCAATGACCAGGTCACAGGGAATAAAAGGATTAATTTTTTTCGGATCGCCACCCAGCTGTTTCATCGCATCGCGCATTGCCGCCAGATCGACAAGAGCAGGCACACCGGTAAAATCCTGGAGCACCACGCGGGCTGGTTTATACGGGATTTCTTGCCTGATACCGTGTGGTTGCCAGCTGGCAAGGCTCAGAACATGTTCTTGCGTAATCGCAAAGCCGTCGCAGTTGCGTAATAAAGACTCCAGCAGAATTTTTATCGTATACGGCAGTTTTGAAATAGTTGCCTTACCAATATTTTCAAGCTGAGACAGACGGTAGTAAGAAACCGGGCCTGAGTGCTCAAGATTCAATAATTGGTGCGCATTGAATGGATCATAGTTTTTCATGATAGAAACCTCTCTTCTAAACTCAAACCATTTTGCCCACAGCCCCAAGTTACGCCTGGCTCCCAAGCTGATGCGCAACAAGAAATGCAACATTCAAGATGCACCCACCCTTTTATTATTATTTCCGAAAGAAATAAGTGGATTGCGCTTATGCCGCATTTCAAACTTATTCGCCCGGCTTTTTTAGCATCTTGCGCACATCACCTAAATGCATTTCCTCTTGAGCGATCATGCGCCGGGCATATTCTTCAAGCAGAACATTGTGGCCGTTCACCAGTTCAAGCAGCTGAGTGTATTCGGCTAAAGCCAGCGTTTCATGCTCCAGAGATTCCCGCAGAATATCGCCAATATCGTGGCGATGCGTTTCCAGCAAAGAACCGATCCCCAAGGAAGGATGACTGCCCAAATGGGTAATCAATTCGCCCGCTTCATTGGCATGGATCAAGGACTCAGTTGCCTGACTACGCATCCAGGAGACAATCGGGATGCGGTTGTAGCCGAAAACCATCAACGCATAATGGGTATAACGAACAACGCCTGCCAATTCCGCCTCCAGAATTTTATTCAGTACGGTAACCACTGCATCAGTATTGATTGGGGTATTTGTCATCAGAGTCTCCTAAATTCAGATTGAATAGGATTTGACTATAACGGTTTTTTCTGTGTTTGAATAGAAAATTTCTTGATCGTGGCAGAGACCCAGGGTACTGGTAATTTGGTGGGGATCCATGCAAAGTCCCTAAATATACATATCTTCTTAAACTTGGCGTCAGCGGTGGTAGCCGTGTCCACCACCCCAACTATACCCCCTGCCTCCACCATACCCTCCTCCCCAGCCAAAACCTCCTCGGCCATGACTTCTGCCGTAACCGCCGCCCCAACCGAAATTTCTGTACGGCTGGTATCCGTAGTAGTTATGCGGCCGATATCTATAGGGCTGGTAGCCATAATTGTAGCCATTATATGGACCATAACCGTAGTAAGCTACGGATGGGCTATAAGGGTAGGGATAAACGGCGCAACCTTGTAATAAAAGTACTAATCCCAGGATAGCGGATAACTGTAATAGTCGTTTCATAAAAACCCCCTCAAGCAATATCCGTTATTGTCATTATTTAATATTTACTATTTCGATTGGTATTGATATCAATAATTCAATACGCGTTCGATAAAATAAGGTTTATTTCATCCGATCTGCGAGGTTGTGATTCATCTTTGAATGGTAATCAACTAACAGGGTAAAAAAGTTGTAATTACTCAGCAGTTAGAAAAATAGAACACGGATGACACGGATTTGACGGATAAATACTGATAAATAAATAAGTAAATCCGTTTAGACCCGTCTAATCTGTGTCATCCGTGTTCTCATAGAGCCGGAATCTGCTGAGTAGTTACAAAAAGTTATCAATAGAGGACTTTGCACATGCCGGAGAATTTCTTGCCTGGATTTTATATCCTGCTGAAAAATGGCTTCTATACCCACGGATTTTGTGATCCTATGACTATTGACTGAGCAATGGCAACCGGATTTGCCTGCTGATCATAAATAATACCGCGTGAACTGCTGGTACCTTAATCTATCGCTAAAATATACTGCATCGCTGGCTCCCTTAATGGCTATAGAGCTAAACCTGCCGGTCATTATTTTACCTTACCCCGTCAGTTAAAATGGCGTTTTCGCCATGCAAGCAGTATGCTTCCCAAACAAGACTTAACGGTCAGATCGAGCGGGGGTCTACCCACCTTGTCATGCAGAAACGAGTAAAACAGCCATGCAGCGAGATTTTTCTAAATTGACAACTCAGCCTTTTGATGTCCTCATCTGCGGCGGCGGTATTTATGGTGCATGGACAGCGTATGATGCCGCGTTGCGGGGTCTAAAAGTTGCACTCGTTGAGCAAGGCGATTGGGCCTCTGCCACCTCATCCGCTTCCAGCAAATTAATTCACGGTGGCCTGCGTTATCTGGAGTCATTGGATATCAAACTGGTCAAAAAGGCTTTGCGTGAACGTCAGATGCTGTTGCAAGTCGCCCCGCACCGTGTCTGGCCGCTACGTTTCGGGATTCCCGTTTTTGCCGGTAGCCGGCTTAACAGATTCCGCTTGAAAATCGGTTTAACGCTCTACGATTATTTGGCTGGAACGCTGGGCGGTAGTCAAGCTCACCGTTACTTCAGTCGCGGCGTATTCGCTGAGTACTTTCCCTGTCTTGATCCGTCGTCACTCATAAATGGCTTTAGCTATCTGGACGCACAAACCGACGATGCCCGTTTCACGCTGGAATTGATCGATGGCGCTTTATCGGCCGGTGCGGTGTGCCTGAATTATTGTAAGGTAACAGAATTTATCGAACATAACGGTCGACTCTGCGGTGCTAAAGTTCATAGCAGTGTTGAGGATCAATCTGTCGACGTATTTGCTCGTCAAATCGTCAATACGACCGGTCAATGGCTAAGCGAAATCCAGCCGGAACCGGTTGAATACAGATTGACTAAAGGTGTGCATTTAATTCTACCCAAGATCCTTGAAAACGAAGCCCTGTTACTGACAGCCCAAGCGGATGGACGGGTGTTTTTTATGATTCCGTGGTATGGGCTGACTTTGCTCGGCACCACCGATACGCCTTATGACGGCGATATTGAACAGGTGAAGGTCGAAGCGGATCATATTGATTATTTGCTGACTGAAGCTAACCGTGTTCTGAAATCCGTACACTGGAATAAGTCCGACATTATTGGCCAGTATGCCGGTCTAAGGGTATTGAAACAAAGTCCAAAAACGTCGCCTTCTGCCGTGAGTCGCGACTGGGAGCTGAAAATTGCCTATAACGGTTTGCTGACGTCCATTGGTGGTAAATTCACCTCGGCACGCGAGGATGCCGCGCAGATCGTCAATACAATCTGTCATAATCTGGGTCTCAATGAATCGTGTCAAACCGATGGAAAGGCTTTTCCGTGGCTGCCTGAAACTGACTATCGCCAATGGTCAGCTACAATTTTGGCTAACGCAAAATCCCTGTACATTGATGATGAAAGCGCCCTTTGGCTTATTAAGCGACACGCAAAGCGCGTTCCTTTAATTTTCGAACTAATCGCCAATGCTCCACATTTGGCTAAGCGCATCATTCCATCATTGCCTTTTATTGTTGCCGATTTAGTCTTTTGTGCGCGTCATGAAATGGTTGTGCATCTGGATGATCTACTGCGACGGCGAATGCCGTTATTCATTTTATCCAAAATGACTCCCGCTGAATGCCGGGCTATTACCGACATTATCGCCACGACGCTAGCGTGGGATACAGATAAATTAAACGATGAGTTGGCAATCTGTACCCGAAAAGGGTTCTTTTCTGGTAAAACTATTCAGCGGTTAGAAAAATAGCACACAGATGACGCGGATTTGGCTGATAAGCACTGATAAAATTTATTTTTTTCATAAGGTTATTACAGAAAAACTTATTAAGGTGCTTTATGAGGCCGCTAACGTTGTGGCTTCGGTTTTTTTAAAATCCGTTTAAATCCGTCCAATCAGTGTCATCCGTGTTCTATTATGCTGAATAGTTACTAAAATTATTGATTGCAGTTGCTCAGGATTTTATCTTGTTCTATCCGCTTCGATTTGCTGCGTGCCATATTTAAGATATGCTAATGAACGCGGGAACAACTTTAGTTGCTCTTCATGTGATACTGACCAATGACCTTGTTTTAATGACAGTGACTAAGCAAGCATGGGAAAAAGAAAACAAAGCCATTGTTCGCACTCTGAGTCCATTTTATGCACACAGTAAGTCCTGTAAAAAGTAATATAGCAAGAAAGGTTAATCAGGTGATTTTTTGTCAACTACTATTTACTAACTGATTGATAATAAATCAATAATAATTATTGACTTAAAACTGTTCAAAGTAACAAAACTGTAATAAAAACCGTTAGTAAGGTCTTTTAAAAACCCGTTATTCACAGAGTTATCCACAGCTTCTGTGGGTAACTCAAATAGTCTAAAGTCGCATCGTTACTTAGCATTAAAATATCAAAAATAATTTAACGCCTATGGCTAAGTTGCACCCTGAAGATGACCTGATTTTCAGCTGTTGAAATAGCAATGTCAGCAGACAGGGGGTGCAATTATTATTGCCATTACTAATGTTTATCATCTGCTTTGGACAGCAAGCAGACTGGATTAAGCGGAGCTAAAGAAACCGTACTCAATCAATATCTTTGATCAGCGCCATCATGTCCTCAACCGGCATTTGCCGCTCACTTCGCCGCCTTCGAGCAGGCTACTGGCTAAATCGCGTTTGTGTTTATGCAACTCGACAATTTTATCTTCAATGGTGTCTTTGGCGACCAGACGATAAATAGTGCCCGGGCGTTTTTGCCCCATACAGTGCGCTCGATCGGACGCCTGATCTTCAACCGCCGGATTCCACCAGGGATCCATGTGAATGACATAATCGGCAGCGGTTAAATTTAAGCCTGTACCACCGGCTTTCAGGCTGATTAAAAATAAATCGCCCTCACCTGCCTGAAATGAATTCATCGCTTTTTTTCGTTGCGGAACCGGCGTTGCACCATCAAAAGCAGAACTAAAATGTTCGGCAGCTAGTGCGGTGACAGTCGGCATTCTAGCTGAATTTAAAGACTAATTTAGGAATAATTAGGGTCAGAGTTAAATAAAAAAGTGATAAGTGATTTTACTCTGGCTCTAATCATTTGTAATTATTTGTGATCCCAATTATTCCTCGCCATGCTGAGGATGCTCCGTTTCGACTGCCAGGGATGGTGGAAGTGTCGCAATCGGTCGGGAACCGGATGCGGCCAAACTCACTTGATCGATTTGTTTATGATCGTAAATACGTTCACCAATCGGTACTTGATAACCGGTGCGTTTAATCAGAATCGCGCCGGTTGGACAAATGTGCACTGCCTGGTCTGTGTCCTCTAAATCGGTATCTTTTAACAACCCGCTTTCAGCGTTAACAATCAGGCGTTGATTAATGCCGCGCCCGCTGATCGCAAACACATCCTTGCCGTCTTTTTGCTGACTGGCGCGAACGCACAGCGTACAAAAAATACAGCGGTTGTGATCAATCATTACCTCAGGATGCGACGCATCAACCACCCGATTCGCAAAAAAATGCGGGAAATGGTTATCCAGCATATTCAAATGATAGGCGACCGCCTGCAATTGACAATTACCGCTTTTTTCGCAAGACGGGCATAAATGATTGCCTTCGACAAACAGCATTTGGGTAATTTTCTGCCGGTCATCATGCAAATCTTTGCTGTTGTTTAGTACATCCTGACCTTCCACTGCCGGAAAAGTGCAGGCCGAGCAGTTGCGACCATTCACTTTTACCGTACACAGCTTGCAACTGCCATGTGGGGTAAAGTCGGGATGGTGGCATAAATGCGGAATATAGACACCGGCTGCCGTCGCCGCTTCCATAATAGTTTGCCCTTCTTCGAAAGGGATCGCTTTGCCATCAATCGTAATTGTTTTACTCATGGTTCTCCTCCGTCTGCGCTAAATGCGCACCGGCATCGTTACGCTTTGCCAATCTTCGGGCTGTTTCCAATGCACCATCCAGATCAAAACCCGGTTCATAACTAATTTCTTTCAATTTGCTTTGATATACTTCGGGATAGCGTCCCAGCGTTGTTAACACCGGATTCGCAGCCGTTTGCCCCAAGCCGCAGTGGCTATAGTTTTTAATTAACTGACAGAGTTCTTCCAGCACCACCACATCACCCGCTGAACCATGACCCTCAACAATTTTAGCTAGCTGTTTTTTCAATAATGATGTGCCAACACGGCAGGGCGTACAAAATCCGCAACTTTCGTGGGCAAAAAAACGGGTGAAATTATTGACAATATCGAGGATATTACGATGGTTATTGAATACTATAAATGAGCCGCATGTCGACAAATCTTCAAAAGCCAGCCGCCGATCAAATTCCTGGTTTGAAATAAATGTGCCTGATGGTCCGCCTATTTGGACTCCGAGAACATCGGATGCTCCGCAATCCTCTAAAATAGTCTGGATGGTTGTGCCAAACGGAAATTCGTAGATGCCGGTGCGCGTGCAATCACCGCTGATACTCAGGATTTTGGTGCCTTTCGATTTTTCCGTACCCACATTGGCAAACCACTCGCCGCCATTGACAGCAATCGCAGAGGCCGCATAGAACGTTTCGACATTATTAACTACCGTAGGTTTCCCCAAATAGCCTTGCGTCACAGGATAAGGCGGACGGTTTCGAGGAATGCCGGCTTTCCCTTCCAGCGATTCGATTAACGCGGATTCTTCACCACAAATATAAGCACCGGCTCCTAAACAGATTTCAATATCAAAATCCAGTCCTTGTTGCAGAATATTAATACCCAGCAAGCCAGCCTTTCGGCGTTCATTCAAAATGCTTTGCAGCTTATCGTAAAGATACAGATACTCGCCGCGCAAATACACAAAACCTTTTTGAGCCCCGATAATGGCCGCGCATAAGGTCATGCCTTCAAAAACCTGATGTGCAAATGAATTTAACAGCACCCTGTCCTTAAACGTTCCGGGTTCGCCTTCATCGGCATTACATATCACATAACGCTCATTCTGCTGTTCTTCCAAGCCGAATCGCCATTTCATCGCCGTTTTAAATCCGGCGCCACCCCGACCCCGCAAACCTGATTTATCGATTTCTGCCAGTGTTTCTTGCATTCCTCTTTTAAACGCCGTCCTCAGTGCCGCGCCATGATCGATCTGCTGTTTTAACAATAGGCCGGGCTTGTGGATATTATCTTCTACCTTAAATAACTCGGCAGGCCATTCGGCAAGGGGTTTTTGTTGATTAATTAACTCAGTGATGACATCAATTCGAGTGCGATCCAGCCGCGGCAAGGGGTGGCCATTAACCAAGCCGGCAGGGCCTTGATCACATAGTCCGGTACAAGAAGTATTATCCAGACTAACCATCCCATCTTCGCGCACCCCACCGACAGCAACATTCAACTGCTTTGCCAGATAGCCAGTCAAATTTATCTTACCCAACATGTGATCAGTAATGGAATCACTAATCAGGAGCTCATAGTATCCTCTGGGTGTTAAATGTAAAAAGCTATAGAACTCAACAACACTGATAATACGGGTTCGGGGAATGTGTAACAACCCGGCTAACTGTTCTATCGCATCCTTTGGTACATAATGATAGCGGGACTGAATTGCTCTTAGGATTTGCAGCAAATGCGTTGCCTGATGGTGATTTTTTTCTGCGAGGAACTGAATAAATTGTCTCATTTTATCTCCCAGGTTTAATTCTACTTTGTCAAATCACATGATCACTCAATCCTCTGAATATCCGCTTCCCTGAGGGTATGACGAGCTTGCATGTTAATCAAACAAAGTAGAGTAAAAAATTTCTGGATGCTTATAGTATAATTTTACATAAATTGCGCTGATTGTATGAGAAGACTGGCATCTAGTCTTTAGGTTCAAGCCCTACACACTGTCATTTAATATCACCATCGCTTCGTGTTTTTGATTTTTTCTTTGCTGTACAGATCAATGACTTCGATAGTGATATTGTCGTCCGGTGCAGCAGCCAGAAAATCCTCAATCGTCTCCAGAATATCGTGATCAATAAACGTGGCTTTGCTCGCGGCGATAGTGACGGTACTTTGTTCCGGGATGCTCAAAATAAATTTTTTTAATAGCGCTTTATTCAGAAAAGAAACATCTTTATTCAGCGATAACAGATAATGCGAGCCAACTTGAGTGAGTGTAATGGCCGAGTGATAATTGGCTTTGATGACAAAAAATAGGCCAATAACCATACCTATGGCCATACCCTTTAATAAATCGGTAACCAGAATTGCAATCACAGTGATGACAAAAGGCAGAAATTGACTCATGCCTTTTTGGTAAAACTTCTTGAATAAAACCGGATTTGCCAGTTTATAACTGGTATGCAACAAAATGGCCGCTAAACAAGCGAGTGGACTGAACAACCACCAGCTAAAGCTGGTGGGTTCGTATAATGGACTAAAGTCCGGATACGGGTCATAAGACCCGTTCATGTTTCTGTCCTAAAATTATCATCGCCTTTGGGTTCAAAATGATGTTCCAGATAATTTTTTATCATTTCATCTGTCAATTCACCAGATGTCACGCAAAAGTAACCCCTTGCCCAGAAGTGTCGGCCCCAATAGCGTTTTTTCAAATCTGGAAAACTCTCGAACAACTTCATCGAACTTCTTCCTTTAATCCGTCTCATAATTTCGCTCGGTGCCAGATTGGGTGGCGCAGAAACCAAAATATGGACATGATCCAGGCTGACAACGCCTTTCAGAATCTCTATCTCAAAGGCTTCACAAGTTTGCCTAATCAGTTCACGAACTTTCAAGCCAACGTCACCTTTCAACACCTTGTAACGATACTTTGTGACAAATACAAAATGATATTGAATTTTAAAAACAGTATGACTTCCATAACGGTAATCCATAAGGCCTCCTACTTTTCTGTTCAGAGCAATATCATACGTCAAAAAATCATAGATAAATCTAACCGCCTAAAAGGCGGTGGTTTTAACCTTACTACGGACTAATAAAAACTAAGGTTGGTTAACGGCCAGAACCGGTCCTTCGTTGTTTCCGATAACTGACTTTCACATCGTCAAAACCAGACACTCATAGACAGAAATGCACATTAAAATTTAAAGTTGGTAAGCGATTCATTATGTTAATTTAATGCCTGGACAGACCGAAGTCTAGCCACAATGAGATCAACAAACGTTCTGACTTTTGCCGATGCATAACGGCCTTCACGGTGGATAACATGGATAGGCAAAGGCGGCGGCTCAAATTCTTTAAGAATTGCTTGCAGCTGACCTGAACCTATGTATGACGCAGTTTGGTAGGATAACAACCGGCTAATGCCCATGCCGTTTAGTATTGCTTCGATGGCGGCGTCATTGCTGGTAACAGTCAATCGTGGCTTTACTCGAACAGTGATGTCCTGGGCAAATTTCCAGTTCACGACAGGCGATACAGCACTTGCGGCGACTATCTTGTGGGAAGTGAGTTCTGAAGGACTTTGTGGTATCCCTTTTTTTGCCAAATAGGTGGGTGACGCACACAATACGCGCCGAACATGACCAACACGAATCGCCCTCATACTGGAATCCGGCAGTTCACCAATCCTGACACCGACATCAAATCCCTCCTCAAGCAAATTCACGACCCGGTCAAGAAAAACCGCTGAAACTTCCATATCGGGATAGCGTTGCAGATAATCAACAATACCGGGAATCACAAATATCCTGCCGAATAACACCGGAGCCGTTACTGCCAAGTGTCCCCGAGGTTCCGCATTAATACCGGCGGCCGCCTCGTCGGCTTCATCCAGTTCGCCAATTATGCGGCGGGCATCGTCGAGATAGCGATTTCCTGCATCGGTCACGCGCACATATCGGGTTGTCCTGGTAAGCAGCTTTACGCCTAACCGGTCTTCCAGCG
>Ga0209798_10002319_pt1 | contig 11192 bp, 9 predicted proteins | sample DOMMetBare3Fresh_FD_187475 | JGI IMG/M metagenome (GOLD analysis project Ga0209798, IMG submission 187475) | Wetland sediment microbial communities from St. Louis River estuary, USA, under dissolved organic matter induced mercury methylation -... | ecosystem: Environmental > Aquatic > Freshwater...
ACGGGCGGTACATATAAATATGGTGGAAGGATTAATTTTTATTTGCCTTGCCGATAATGCACCTGATTTTTCCGGCATTAAAAAAAGTTTATCCCCTTATTTAAAACCATTTGCAATAAACGATGCAAAAGTTGCCTGCATAAAAAATTATACGCTAAGGGCCAACTGGAAACTGGTGGCGGAAAATTTCCGGGAATGCTATCATTGTGGCGGTGCACATCCTGAATACTGCAGCGCCGTTATTGGTGCAAACCTCAGAGAAAATACCGATGAATTGACTGCAACCAAACAAAATGTATGGCGTACAAAAGGTTTGCAAACGGATTTAGTAGAAGTAACACCCGGCACCACAACTTACGCTGTACGTTATCCATTGCGGCCCGGTGTGGAAAGTTATAGTGTGGATGGTAAGAAAATTTCTTTGCCCATGGGAAATCATAAAGACCATGATGCAGGTGTGGTGGGATTGGTAAACTATCCCAACTTCTGGCTGGATGCTGTAAGTGATTATGTATGGACAATGAAAGTTACAGGTGTTAATCCATCTACTACCAATGTTGAATTTTGTTGGCTGATAAATAAAGATGCTGTGGAAGGAAAAGATTATGATTTAAATCGCCTTACAGAATTTTGGGAAATTACAGGCGAACAGGACGGGCAACTTTGTGAAAATAATTTTCGCGGTATCGAAACACATGGATACCGCCCCGGTCCTTATGCTCCGGTAGAAGACCAGGTAATAAATTTTGTAGATTGGTGCGTAGGAGAAATAAAGAAGGGTCTTTGAAATTTCAATACCAAATTTTCTATTTGAATTCCCAGTTTTTTATCAAATTTTAACTCTTCAGATTTTTGATTGTAAAATTTTCACTGCTGTCAATTGATATTGCTCCATTTTATCATGGTAAATAAAATCTGAACCCATAGCATTAAATACTAAATTCCTTAATCCTTTAATTAAAACCGTGCAGCGCCGCAGAGGAATTACATCCGAATTTGATTCATAATATAATTTTTCGTCACAGTATTGCGGTCAGAAATCATTTCTCCCTTTTGGGAAAATCAATACTGCCACATTTTTATTTCTGCAAGCTTCCAAAGCTTTCCTGACATACGGCACTGCGTTTTGTGCGAGTTGGGTACATAGCCAAACTGGGTAAAGTTTAAAGTATCCTGCGAATAATATTCTAAAAAAGGAAAAGAAAAAAATAAAAACATTATCCCCTTCATAACTATTCTATTATTGTTTTACCAATTCAACATCCTTTTCGTTTTTCATAAAAATAAAAAGTAATAAAACAACCAATAATACTACACCTGCATTTATTAAAAAAACACCAGATATTTTCATACCCCAGCTTAATAAATATTCAGTCCAGTAATTACCGGCAATAGCCCCAATGCCAAAGTAGGATGCATATAATAATGACTGGCCGGTTGCCAGCCAGCGTTCATCCACCAGTTTGTTTACATACTCCACACATACAACCCAAAACAAACTCCAGCTAAATCCATGCAGCATTTCAATGGGTAATGCAGCAACAGGATTTTTAACTGCACTGTATAAAAACAATCGTATAACAGTAGCTCCCGTGGTAAGGAGCAATGTATTTTTTAACCCCAATCTTAAAATGATACGGGCCGAAAAATAAAACAGAGGCAGCTCACACAAACCCTGAAACGAAAGGCCATAACCCACCAGCGAATCACTGGCACCATTCTCTTTCATATAAGTAGAATAAAAATTCCAGATGCTGGTAGCGCCGGCAGAAATGATGAATACACAGAGCAATAAAAAAAGCATCCGCTTGCTTTTAATCACATCGCTGACATTTTTAAAAGAACTACGCTCAACAATGTTTCCATCTGCTGCTTCCTCTTTCAACCAAAAACTAAAAATAAAAACCAGCAGCATGGTGATGAATGAAACAACAAAAATTACAGTAATGTTGATGGCATCAATAACCTGCCCGGTAATAATAGAAGTAAAAGCCCAGCCAGCAGCACCAAAAATGCGTAAAGTGCCATAAGAAAATTTTTTATCGTGTTTTGCAATCTGCAATGCAATACTATCCAGCACCGGTTGTATGGTATTATAAAATATTGACATGATAATTGTAACTGTGACAAACCACCAAAAACCGCCATTGTATAAATATCCCAAATAACTTACTGCGGAAAGCAGTGAAGCAACCAACATTGTTTTTTTATACCCGAGTTTATCTGCCATCATGCCATACAAGGGCTGTACGGCAAACATCATTACTGGTGTAATACTGAGCAATAAACTTGTTTGTGAGTTACTCAGGTTTTTGCTTGCGCAAAAGTCTGCCAGCTTGGGCAGCCATGCACCGGTGCAACAAAATACCAGGAAATATAAAATGCGAAGAACAGTGGCCTTACTCAGTTTCATGCAGGTAATTTTGCGGGAGTAATGAGGCAGCATCTGCGTCTAACATTATTAACCCGTTCTTATGTATTTGCATAATAGTGGAAGGAATTTTTTCTGTAACTTTTTCTTCAATTGTTTTTTTAATTATAGCTGCTTTCTTCTCACCATTGGCAATTAAAATAACTTTTTTCGCTTCCATTAAATGCTGCAGGCCAATGGTAATGCCTTTCAAAACTTTTGTTTGGGAAGAAAAATATTTTTGCCCTACAGTAACAGTTATTTCATCCAGTTTAATGACATGAGAATAATTTTTAAATGAAACGCCCGGTTCGTTAAACCCGATATGACCGTTCAAGCCAATACCGACTATCATTAAATCAATTCCCGCTTTTGACGATATAGCGGCATCCATTTTTTCACATTCATGTTCCAAATTTTTAGAAATTGAGTCAAAAACATGAAATTGGTTTTTATTTAAACCAAGTGGATTGAAAACAGTATTGTTCAAAAAGAAATGGCAGCTTCCTTCATTTTCCGGTGGCACCCCTACCCATTCATCCAGGCCCAAAAAAGTTGTTTGTGAAATATCAACGTTTTGTTCTTTCCTTTTTTGTACAAATAGTTTACAGGGTAATAGTGGTGTATGGCCGGATGCCAGGCAAATGACTGCATTTGGCTTTAATTGAATGGTTTGAAGCATTGTATTTGCAGTTGCTTCGGATAATGCTTCGTAGTTTTTATATATTCTTATCTGCATATTACCATTACTCAACTTTAAGTGTTTTAAATTTTTCACTTACACCATTTTCATTAATAGCTTCTATAGTATAATAATAGTCCTTTAACTTATCCATTCCTTTAAAATAATATTCATTGGCATCATGTACCATTATGCAGTTATATAATTTACCGGGAGCCGTGCCATAATATATGTTGTATGCAAAGGCATTATCAACCGGGCTCCAGCGTATCCAGGCACTGCGTTTATCTTTTTCGGTACGCAATACCATGAAAGTTTTTACAGCATTGGGTTTAACTCCATTACCATTTCCAAATATCCTTAATCCGCTTATGGCAAATTTGCCGGCAGGCATGTGTATGTTTTCCAGTTTTATAAATCTCGCCTGCACTGGTTTTTCTAATTCTACATAATCATGCGGCACGTCGTTTTTGTTATTGCTTTTATCTATTAGTATATTCCATTTTTTTCCATCCAATGAGTTATATATTTTGTATTGATGATATTGTTCATCACCATTTATCTTACCTAAATGGTCTTCAGCCACATCCTGGTCGGCATAATTTATTTGAATGGCATTAATGGTTGATACATTTCCTAAATCAGATTGTATCCATTCGCCCTTGTTGGCAGTTACTGCACTCCAATAAGTTTTTATGTTTTCATCATTGGCATTATTAGCATTGTAATTTGCAAGTGTTGAGGAAACAGTAATTGGTTTTTTGTAATTAAGCAAATACCAATCTGGCCTGATGCCCTGCGCCTCACTGTGCAAAGAAGGAAGAAATTGCGGATAATCCCCAAATGCTGTATTGCACCACATTATATCATCTTTATCAAAACCGGCAGGCCAAATACCAATCCTTCTTTCAAAATTATTTTTTACACAAATGCCGATGGTGCTTACATGCCACCAGTTATTATTATTATCCTGAAATGTGGCGCCATGACCGGCTCCTCTCGCAAAACCACCGGGTTTAAAGCTTAATGGATCGGATGTATTTTCAAACGATCCCAATGGTTCATTGCTGATGGCAACACCATCTGCATAACCACTCATCTCTGTTCCCGGTGCTCCGTATTGAAAATAATATTTTCCATTGTGTTTGGTCATCCAGCTACCTTCTATAAATCCATCTAAGAAAGTATCATCCATATATTCACCGAAGCGCTGCCAGCCAAAACGCCAGCTTTCCAATCCATAAATTTCTTTTCTTGTGCCAATGGGTTGAAATGTTTTTCTGTTTAATTCTACTCCATAAGTCGGATAACGGTTACTGCTGCCATTGTACATATACAATCGTCCATCATCATCGGTAAAAAATGCAGGGTCCCAACCGCCAATGGCAAAGGAATCAACTAAAGGTTTCCAATCATTGGCTTTTGGATTCGTACTCATCCATATTGTAAATTTGCTTGTATAGGTAGAACCAAACACAATCATGGTATCACCAATAATCCCAACGGCCGGTGCACAGAGTTCATCATACGTTCCGGTATTCCAGGAACGCAAAAATTTTTTTGAAATAAATTTCCAGTTAAGCATATCACTGCTCCACCAGTAACCCCATTGATTAGTGCTGAATAAATAAAAATCTCCTTTGTAGTTTACAATTACCGGGTCAGCAGTGGCACGATGCCTTCCCCATTCAGAGAAGTTAGGGATTGGTGTATAGCCATAATCAATATTTATGGGGTTGCAGTAAGTCTTTTGTTGTGCAGATGCAGAGGAAACATTGAGCAAAAGGACAATGCCAAATAGCATTACTGCAGTTGAAGTGTGCGACGCAACGAAGATGCCATGAAAAACTGAAGCTGGTTTCATAATTTACCTTTTCTATTTTTTAAACACCCGGTTATCTAATGCGAATGCACCCGGACCTGTTACGATAAAAACAATTGCTAATAAAATAAATAAGAAAGGATGTTGATCGCCCTGAAATATTTTTCCTTTATCGCCAAGTATAAAAATGATACCGCTAAATGCAGCAATACTCGCAATGGAAGCCAACCTGGTGAATAAACCCAGCGTAAATCCAATACCGGCGAGTAATTCTGCAATCTTACCTGCATAAGCCCATGCGGAAGGATTGGAATAGTGCCTTTCCACGAACCAACCGGTATATTTATCCATGTCTGTTATATTGAAAACTTCTTTGCCGTGATAAATTAATAATACTCCTGTAATGATACGAATGATGGCAATGCCATAATTCTGAAAAATGGGGGAAGGTGAAAAAAATTTATTCATAAATAAATAATTTAGTTAGAATATTTTTCTCCTCCAAGCAATACTTTGAAGGGTTGGTTTATTTTTTCTGCTTCTTTTATAAATTCATTTACATCTGCCGTATTAAAACTAAACAAATCATAATGACAGGGAATAACAATTTTTGCCTGAATAGCTTTTCCCAGTACTGCCGCTTCTTTACAATCTAAATTACCGGCAACTTTTCTTTCTGGTTTGTTTCCATTAATTGGTAATAAGGCAACATCCACATTAAAAGGTTTTAATAAACCAACCATTTGATCATACCAAAGCGTATCTCCGCTATGATAAATTTTATAATCTCCAAATTCAATAACATAACCCATGTATTTGCAATTGCCATTTTCATCCCTGTTAATTTCATTATGCTTTGCTGGTATGCCTTGAAAGGTAAACCCATCTACAGTTACAGATTGATTATCATTTAACCCAATTGGGAAATTTTTTTCACATTTCACTCTTTCGGCGACAAAATTTCTGTTGGCCTCAGGAATAATAAACTTTATGCCCGGATTATTTTTCAAAACAGGAATCAGTGTTTCTGCATCCAAATGATCTGTATGATTATGGCTGGATGTAACGATGGAAATATTTTTTAATACTTCAGGTTTAATGACCAATTCACTTATCCTGGTGTGTGGTTTATCTGTGTTTAAATATTTTTTTGTCAAAGACTCTGATAGATATGGGTCAATTAAGACTCTTTTGCCATTCCATTGTAATAAAAAACCGCTTTGGCCAAGCCACCATAAATTAAATCCCGGTTCATTTATTAATGAATCTATTTCTGCAACCAATACTTCGTTTTTTTTTATTGCAGGAGTCTGGCTCATAAATTTTCTCTTACTTTTTTTGCCCCTTTTACCATATTTATTAACTTTTGTCTTGATGCCCATCTTGCTGTCTGGCTAAGCCCGCAATCGGGAGCAACGGATAATTTATCGGCAGACACATACTTTAAACATTTATTGATTCGTTCCACCACATCATCTACACTTTCTATATAATAATTTTTAACATCAATAATACCTACGGCCACATTCATCTTTTCTGCAAATGGTGCCAACAATTCTATTTCTGCAAATTCCCTGTTAGCCATTTCAATATGAATTTCATTTACTGTCATATCAAGAAAATCAGGCAGCATGGGCTTAATACTCCTGAAACCGACCGGCCTGCCTTTAAAATTTCCAAAACATAAATGTGTACTGAGATTGCACTTACCAACAATTGGTTTTACTGTGCGGTTAAAAATATCAACAAAACGTTTGGTGTCTTCTTTATATGCATAACAACTCATACTGGGTTCATCAACCGTTATCTCGGTACAACCTGCAGCAACTAATGCTTCCAGTTCTTTACTTATAATGGGAAGTAATGCTTCGGTGATGGCAAATCGGTCCTTGTATTTATCGTTCGGTAATAATCTTCCGCTTAATGTATACGGGCCGGGAATGCTTGCTTTTAATACAGGACCAGCCGGCGCTAATTTCTTCAAACGCATAAATTCTGCAACAGCACCTAATCCATTTGGAGCAAGTAAATCACCAATAATATTATTTTTTCCCCGCTGGTCATGTGCAGGCGGGCCAAATTTTCTGGTTTCGGTTTCATTGTTTTCAATTCCTTTTATAAATCCATAAAAAGATAAATTGAAATCCAACCTTGTTTGTTCACCATCGGTAATTACATCAAGGCCGGCAGTGGTTTGGTCATAAATGGCCACTATCACTGCATCTTCTATCATTTCTTCAATATCGGCTTTGCCAAACTTATTCATGTTTTGCGATGCAAACTCTAACCAGCCCGGAAAAGGATAGCTGCCTACAACTGTTGTACGAATGGGAATTTTTTGCATATAATTTTTATTTGCCCAAAGGCGGTTTTACCAACATGGTATCTGTAGCCAATGATTCAACTTTATACCCTCCTGTATCAATTGCTACAGTTGGAAAAATTGTTTTAAGACCCTGGTAATCTTTGCCAGTAACATTGGTTCTATATAAAAATATTTGTTTAAGATTGATTAATCCTTTTAACTGCATTAATCCACTCATTGATGTATTTGTACCTGTAATATTAAGATATTGTAACTGAGCCAACGCTCTTAATGGTTTTATCCCTTTGTCGGTAATACTGGTATTCTCCAAGTATAATTTTGTAAGATTAGTAAGTTTTGAAATAGTACTCATTCCTGAATCTGAAATTTTTGTGTTACCCAGCTTTAACCAGATTAATTGATCTTTTAATGGTTCTAATAACTGTAAATCTTTATCAGTAAAAATAGCAGTAATAAAATTAGCAGATAAATAATTACTGTTTTGTGCAACGGGAATTACAACAACACCTAAGGCTTTTAATTTTTGTACTGCAAAAGCATCTGCCCTTTTTACTGGCTTTCCGGGAATATCCGCAATTATATTTTCCTCTTTTGCACTTGCAGTTTGCAAAGCAAGTAGTGCTGGTTTAATATTTTCAACTTGCTGAAATTCTTTTATTTTTTTATTAAAATCTACACCGCTATTGACCCACCAATGAATTAAATCAATATTATATTGTGATAATTGAGGTTTTTCTTTTGGTGGCATATGGTCATCATTTTCCTTTGGCAACAAAATTCTTTTTATCAATTCGCTTTCATCTGCCTTGCCTGCCAGGACTATAACGCCGTCTTTACCGCCTTTTAAAATAAAATTTGGTTCATCTAATCTTAATTTTCCCTTTTGTTTGTTTTCGCCGTGACAACTATAACATCTGGCCTGAAAAATTGGTTTGATAACGTCGTTATATAAAATAGCTTCCTGCACGTTGGCAATAGGTTTAATTTGAATATTTGAAATAGAATTTTTATATAACCCTTTAGTAAGATACCCGGAACCATGCGTTAATGATCCGCCCAAATGCCCAGTGATAATAATTAATATTCCTAAGAACAACATTATCCATTTAAGAAATAATTTTTTTTTCTTGTAAAAATAATAAGCAATTATTGAAATGAGTGCTGTAGCAATACCCAGCCATTGGTGTTTTGAAATCAATTGCTCATCATAATCGCCGGTATTTGATAATAAATACCCGGTAATACAGGAAAGTACAGCACTTATCATTCCTAAAATCAAACTAAGGCCAATGGCAACATGAAGTGATTTATACTTTTCTTTTTCAACTAATATCTGAAAGCATATTGCAATCAATAAAATACCAATTGGAAGATGTACCAATACAGGATGAAAATGGCCAATAAATTCTGTAATGCTTAAAATCATGAATACCGCTTTCTTAATAATTGTAACATGTGAAGGTTAATTGCCCATTGGTCGCTTACGGTTTGTAAGGTGTAGGGGAGTGTGTGCATATACATGGGTGGACCGAACTCTGTTAAGAAAGTCATTCGTTCCCCATTTGCTTTTTTTCTTTGTACTACTTTATCCCACCACTCAAAATGTTGTTTTACGGCGTAATCCCATTCGGGTGCACGGGGGTCGTTTACCTGCGGGCCCTCTTCGTAACCAATTCTTGCATGTATATGGTCGGTTCTTTCAATAGCCAGGTTCACGGTTTCTTTCTGGTCGCCCAGTAAACTTTCATGCACATTGCACCAATGAGAAATATCCAGCGTTAATCTTAACTCAGGAGTTTTTTCTATAAACTGCCTTGTGATATGTGCTGCAAATAATATACGGCTGCGGTGTGTTTCATGTAAAATTTTTATGCCGGTTTCATTTGATAAGTTTGTTGTAAAATCTATAAACTTTTTATTTTGTTCAAAACTATAATGGTCTCTTGCTGAATGGCAATTAATATATAAAGGTTTTTGAATGGTTTGTTTGACTGCAGCGTTTACCATTTTTTTAAAGTTTACCAAATGTTCATCTGGATTATTGCCCCAGGCGCCACATAAAAATCCAACATCGAGGTTATGTTTTTTTAATGCGGCAAATAATGCATCCCTATCTTTGGCATCTTCCGGCCAGCTTGTTTCCATTCCATCATATCCGGCTTTTTTTATTTTTTCGCAAAAGGCATCACGGCTTCCTTCAAATCCCCAATCGGTATTGAATATTTTTAATTCGTAATTTTTATTGGTTGGAAAATTTGGTTTTGCTGTTGATGCAAAACTTTCTAATGATGATAAGAATAAACCAGCAGAGCCGGCAGCAGTTGTTTTGATAAAATTCCTTCTGTTATGTTGCATATTTTCTTTTATCGAATTTATCATACTGTTGAACGGAGCGTCGCCAATGTCGATGCCATGAAAAACTGAAGCTGGTAACCAAAAAAACCTCACCCCTAACCCCTCTCCAAAGGAGAGCGGAAAAGTTCTATCCAATAATTTCCGTTATCACTCTTCCACTCACATCAGTCAATCTAAATGGCCTTCCCTGAAACTGGTACGTAAATTTTTCATGATTGAACCCTAACTGATTTAATATTGTTGCTTGAATATCGAATGCCGTTGTTTTACCGCTGATGGAACTGTAACCAATTTCATCTGTCTCGCCAAAGCTGCCACCTTTTTTTATTCCTCCACCGGCCATCCAAATGGTAAAGGCTTCTGTGTGATGGTCTCTTCCTTTAAAAGGAACAGCTTTGCCAGCACGGTTTTCCTGCATTGGTGTTCTTCCAAACTCACCGCCCCAAATAACCAAAGTTTCATCTAACAATCCTCTCTGTTTTAAATCGAGTATCAATGCCGTCATGGCTTTATCAACGCTGCGGCATTTATTAATATGGCCAATATCTATAGCAAGGTTTGCATCGGTGCCATGTGCATCCCAACCCCAATCAAACAATTGAACAAATCGAACTCCCTTCTCCACTAGCTTTCTTGCAAGCAATATATTATTTGCAAAACTTTCTTTACCTGGTTTGGTGCCATACATGTCATGAATGTATTGCGGCTCATCGGCAATATTCATAACTCCCGGAACAGAAATCTGCATTTTATACGCCATCTCATATTGCGATATGCGGCTTAAAATTTCAGGGTCTTTAAATTCATTATACTCTTGCTGATTTATTTCGTTGATAGTATTGATACTTGCTTTGCGCAAATCTCTGTTGATACCTTCTGGGTCTTTGATAAATAAGACGGGGTCGCCTTCACTCCGGCACTGCACACCCTGATAAACGCTTGGCAAAAAACCATTGCCCCAAACACTTTTACCACTGTCTGGATTTCTGCCGCCGGATGTTAATACTACAAAGCCGGGTAGGTTTTGATTTTCTGTTCCTAAACCATAAGTGACCCATGAACCGATGCTTGGTCTTCCCAATCGTGGTGAACCGGTGTGCATTAATAATTGTGCCGGTGCATGATTGAACTGGTCGGTGGTTACTGCTTTTAAAAAACTTACTTCATCAACAATGTTTGCAAAATGCGGAAGATAATCACTTACCCATGCACCACATTCTCCATGCTGCATAAACTTTGATTGTGGCCCCAGCATTTTTGGAACGCCACGTATGAATGCGAATTTTTTTCCTTCGAGTAAACTTTGCGGACAATCCTGTCCGTCCATTTTCATCAGCTCGGGTTTGTAATCAAATAATTCTAATTGTGAAGGGGCACCGGCCATGTGTAAATAAATAACCGATTTTGCTTTACCTGGAAACATAGGTGATCGTGGCAGCAACGGATTAGCAGGATCAAATAAAATATTATTCGTTAATGAGGTATCATTAAAATTACAACCGCCTAGTAAATTAGCCAATGCTAAACCACCAAAACCAAAGGAAGCTTCTTTCAAAAAATGCCGCCGTGTATAGAAACGGTTTTTTTCTTCCTGTGA
>Ga0209798_10002320_pt1 | contig 11192 bp, 7 predicted proteins | sample DOMMetBare3Fresh_FD_187475 | JGI IMG/M metagenome (GOLD analysis project Ga0209798, IMG submission 187475) | Wetland sediment microbial communities from St. Louis River estuary, USA, under dissolved organic matter induced mercury methylation -... | ecosystem: Environmental > Aquatic > Freshwater...
CTGCCCAGGTCGGTGTCGACCACGCAGACCTCGTCCCCGGGGGTGACCCAGCCGCCACGGTCCCGGATCTCCCCGCAGAAGGGATGCGTCTTGCGGTAGACGCCGAGCAGCGACCCGTCGGGACCGATCAGGGCGCTGGAGTTGTAGACGACGCCACGCTCCCCGCCGCGCTCGTAGGTGCCCACGCACACGTGAACGCCCAGCGTCGCGGCCGCGTCCTGGATCGGCGCGATGACCGGACCCGGCAGCTCGGAGACCAGGTCCCACAGGTCCTCCGGGGAGCAGCCGGGGGTGAAGCCGGTCGTCGCCGACTCCGGCAGGACCACCAGCTCGGCTCCGGTCGCCTCGACGCAGCGGGTCATCCAGTCCACGCACTGCTCGATGTTTGCCTTGACCACGGCGGGGCTCAGCGGTCCCGCCACGGGGGCGATCTGGACGGCGGCGGCGGTGAAGGCGCGCATGTCAGCGCCCCCTTTCGGCGATGCTTCCCTTGCGGGGAGGGTGAATCGGGCAGGGAGCCTCGATACTAGTGGACCTTCTCGACGTCCCTGGGTTCTTCGTCGAGGTCCTTGTGAGTTCCCTTGACGCCCACCGTGATGATCGCGCCACCGGCGCCGTTCTTCATGTGCTCGGGAGCCAGCGCGCGAGCCAGGTGATAGGCCGTGATGGCGACGATGGTGCCGAAGGCGATACCGCTGAGGCTGAACGTGTCGGTGAACGCAAGGCTGGTGTTGCCGATGCCGATCACGATGCCTGCCGCCACCGGCACCAGGTTGACCGGGTTGGCGAAGTTCACGTCGTTCTCTATCCAGATCTTCGCGCCGAGCAGGCCGATCATGCCGTACAGGATCACCACGATCCCGCCGAGGACGCCACCGGGGGTCGCGGCGACGAGCGCCCCGAACTTGGGTGAGAGCCCGACGACGATGGCGACCGCTGCGGCAACGTAGTACGCCGCGGTGGAGTAGACCCGGGTGGCCGCCATGACCCCGATGTTCTCGGCATACGTCGTCGTCGGCGAGCCACCCACCGAGCTGGCGACAATCGTGGCGAACCCGTCGGCGGCGATGGCCTTGCCCATCACGCCGTCAAGGTCAGTTCCGGTCATCTCGGCGACAGCCTTGACGTGGCCGGTGTTCTCCGCGATCAGCGCGATCACGATGGGAAGGACGAGCAGGACTGCCGCCGCGGAGAAGGTCGGGCCGTGCCAGCCGACGATCTCGTTGGCGCCGACACCGCTGGTGTGCGGCGGAAACCCGATCCACGGCGCGCTCATGACGCCGTCCCAGTTGACCCGGAAGTGCTCGGTGATCTTGCCGGCGCCGGGGTCAAGGGCAGAGATCGTCCCGAAGACACGGTCGAGGATCCACGACAGGGCGGTGCCGAAGATGAGCGAGAGGAAGATCGAGATGCGTCCCATGAAGCCCCGCACCCCCACAGAGCAGAAGATCGCGAACGCCATGGTGGCCAGCGCAACCCACTGGTCCTGGGGCCAGTAGACGTTCGCCACGACGGAGGCGAGGTTGAAGCCGATCAGCATGACCACCGCACCGGTGACCACCGGCGGCAGCAGCCGGTGGATGATCCCGGCCCCGAGGAGGTGGACGAGGATGCCGACCAGGGCCAGCACCACACCGACCACCAGGATCGCGCCGGTCACCGTCGAGGAGTCGCCACCCTGTGCCCGGATGGCTGCGACACCGCCGACGAACGAGGCGCTGCTCCCGAGGTAGCTCGGGACCTTTCCCTTGACGATGAGCAGGAAGCAGATGGTCGCGAAGCCACTCATCATGATCGCCAGCTGGGCGTTGAGCCCCATGAGCAGCGGGAACACGAACGTGGCACCGAACATGGCCACCACGTGCTGGGCGCCCAGGCCCGCGGTCTTCGGCCACGACAGCCTCTCGTCCGGAGCAACGACCTCGTCCGGGCCGAGTGTCCCCTCGTGCAGCTTCCAACCGATCGACATCGTGCCCTCCAAGGGGTCGCGTCTTGCGGGTGACGCAGGTCACGCCCCGTCGCGATGAAGGTAACCTATGCCCATTCTCAGGCGGACACATTGCAGACTATTGACATAGAGGCCGTGGCTTCCTTGGCAGCTTGCGCCAACAGCTCAGATACCACGCATCTGGACCACCAGCAGTGCCAGGGACAGGGTCAGCCGCAGGTTGGGGTCCGTGGTGAACGGACCCAGCATCCGCTCGAGCTTCACGATCCGGTAACGCAGGGTGTTGTAGTGGAAATGCAGCACGCGAGCCGCCTCGGCGACGTTGAGGTTCGCGTCCAGCAGAACACTCAGCGTCATCCGCAGGTCCCGGTTCTCCGTCGTGTCGCTCGCGATCAGGTCACCGAGGGCCTCGGCGGCGAAGCTGCGCAGCTCGGCGGTGTCCGGCACAAGGCTCAGCAGCCGGAAGATGCCGAGACCGTCGAAGTGCGTCAGGGCTGACGGTCCCGCCATCTGACGGCCGACACTGACCGCCTTGCAGGCCTGCTCGTACGCACCCGGGAGCTCGTCCGGTGAGTCGATGGGCCGGGAGATCCCGGTCGAGAACGACCGCCTGCCCCCACCTCCGTCGCCGCCGACCCGTCGGGCCAGGTCACGCACGATGCGGGTGATCGACTCGGTGTCTGCATCCTCGGACACTCCCAGCACGGACACGACCTCCTGGCTGAAACCGACCACCGGCGCCTGAGGGTCCCGATGCCCGACCTCCCGCGCCCATGCGGCGGCGTGACGCTCCTGCAGAGGGCGCAGTTCCTCGAGCGGCAGCTCAGGTGGCGTGGAGCCCGGGTCGGACTCAGCCACCACCACCACCATCCGGCGACCGATGTCCCAGCCCAGGGAGTGCCCGTGGGCTATCACGTTCGCGGCGTCGCCTGCCCGGCCGGCCAGAGCGTCGCGCAGGAAGTCGGTCTGGTACTTGCTCTCCACTGCCGACACCGCATGTTCCTTGGTGATCGCCAGAGATGCGACCGTGGCGGCCCGCTCGAGGATGTGTACGTCGTCGCCGGTCAGCTCGCGCACGGCGGAGAAGGCCACGAGCCTGCCATGGTTCAGCGACCCGGCCACGATGGGCACCACTGCCCGGCGGGCACGCGCGTCACCGCCTGGTCGGGTCCCTACCGGCTCGAGCTCGACGAGGAACCGCCCGGAGCCATCGAAACAGTCGAGAGCCAGAGCGTCCTCGAGCTCGCCGCCGACACCGTCGCTGGCCAGCACGCGGCCGTCGGTGCTGGTGACTATCGCGGCACCCTCGAGGATGCCGACAAGCTCGGCGCAGAGCATGTCCAGGCCGCCGCCCGTCAGGACGATCTCGACCAGAGCGCGGTGCACCTCCTCGGCTCGCGCGAGGACCTCGGCCTGACGGTTGAGCACAGCGGTCAGCACCTGGTTGATCACGTCGTCGAAACCGACTCCGTCGGGAAGGGCGATGATCGGCAGGCCGACCCGGTCCGCTTCCGAGAGCATGGCCGCCGGCAGCTCGTCCAGGTAACGGCCCAGCTTGACGCCGATCCCCGCCAGACCTCGGCCTGCCAGCTCCTTCACCAGGACAGGCAGGTCGTCCGGAATGCTGCTCAGCGGGTAACCCGTGGTCAGCAACAGCTGGTTCGGCCGAACCCACGGCAGGATGTCAGGGACCTCCATGACGTTGAGCCGGCTCACGACCCGGTCGAGCCCGCCGCGACCAGCCAGGACCCGGGCTCCGCCCAGGCATTCCATCTCCAGCACTGCCCGCAAGCTCAACCCCAGCATGGAGACGACGACGTCGCTGGCCCGACTGCGAGCCGGGTCTGGCAGGACTTGGTGAGAAGAGGTGGGACTCTTGGCAACTTTGTCCATGACCCGGACTGTACGGCAGAAGTTAACATCGCTCAGAGGCGCCCGTATCCTCGGTCGGCACGCGACTACCAGCAGCAGCCCAGCCCGCAGAACTCAGACACCAAAGCTAGGACAGGATCCGGCCCGTGACGCCCCAGGCTCCACTGCGCGAGGTTCCCGGCGCCGGGTCGCCGCTGAGCCAGGCCGTCCTGACCGGGCCATCGAGGCAGGCTGTGGTGCTGGCCAGCTTTCCCACGGCCCTCTACCTGTCGTTCGGTGAGCACCATGAGATCCTCCCCGTCCTCGCATCCGATGCCCTGATGCTCCCCACAGCGGTCCGCCTGTCCGCGCCGAGCCGGGCCCTGGCCTGGGGCGTGCAGCCCGGGGACCCGGTGACCATCGGCCGATCCGAGATCCGCCTACCGGCCTGGCGGGTACGGCTGGTTCGCCAGTGGCGACCGGCGCGGGTCGGCGCCTTTCACCAGCTCGCCGGGCCGGCGCTGCTCTCCGAGATCGCCGACACGCTCTCCCGTCACGCGAGCTCGGCCCAGCTGGCGGAGCAGGCGACGGCTGTATGCCGGGCAGCTCGCTGCGGCGACCATGGCGAGGTGCACCGCGCGACACGCCGGCTGCTCGGCGCCGGGATCGGGCTCACCCCCAGCGGGGATGACGTGCTGTGTGCTGTGCTCCTGGTACTCAACGGGGTCGGGGAGCCGGCGCCGATCGCCCTGCTGGGAGGGGCCGTCCAGGATCGCTGGAGCTCCACCACGAGCCTGTCAGCCTCGCTGCTGGATGCTGCCCGGGCGGGATACGCGGTGCCTGAGGTCGCCGCCCTCGTTGAGTGCGCCCTGCACGGCGACCTGCCCGGCGCCCTCAGGACGCTGCCGCCCACCCTCGACATCGGGAGCTCCTCCGGCGCCGACCTGGTTGCCGGGCTGGCCGGCGCCCTTCGAGTCCTCGCGACGTCCAACTCACCCATCCCAACCCGCTGAAAAGGGGAAACCCGTGACCGATCTTGTCGAGGTGCGCCGCGGCGCCTACTACGACTCCGTGAGCCTCATGCAGGTCTCGACGGCGGTGCGCGGCGCGCCGGGCGTCAGTGCCGCGCTGGTGGCCATGGCCACCGGGCTCAACACCGACCTGCTGGCCGGGATGGGCTTCAGCGTGAACGAGGCCGTCGGGCCCAACGACCTGCTCGTAGCCATCCGCGGTGAAGACGTGTCTGCCATCGAAGCCGGAAGGACCGCTCTGGACGGGGCCCTGGCAGCGCTCAAGGCAGCCGGAGCCTCCGCGGGCGGGTTCGGCGATGCGCCACCGCCGCGCACCGTGGGAACTGCGGCCGCCCGCAGCGGTGCCAACCTCGCGCTGATCTCGGTGCCAGGTGCCAACGCCTTCGTCGACGCGATGGATGCCGTGAACTCCGGCGCATCAGTCATGCTGTTCTCCGACAACGTCAGCGTGGAGCAGGAGATCGTGCTCAAAGACGCTGCCGCGGCGGCTGATGTTCTGGTGATGGGACCTGACTGCGGCACCGCCGTCATCGCCGGGGTGGCCCTCGGCTTCGCCAACCTGGTGCGTCCCGGATCGGTTGGGCTGATCGCCGCGTCGGGCACCGGAGCCCAGCAGATCATGTGCCTGCTCGACATCGCGGGGGTCGGCATGAGCCACTGCCTGGGGGTCGGCGGGCGGGACCTGTCCTCCGCGGTGGGGGGTCGTGCCACCCGCCAGGCACTGGCCGCGCTCGGCGCCGACCCGTCGACCAGCTCCATCATCGTCGTGTCCAAGCCCCCGGCTGCCGATGTGCTCGCCGCGGTCCAGGAGTACGCCGCGACCGTGGGCAAGCCGGTCCACTGGGCAATCCTGGGCCAAGGTCGCCCAGACCTCACTGCAGCAGTGGAGTCCGCGCTGGCAACAGCAGTGGACGGCATACCAGAGTGGCCGCACTGGCTGGCAGACGCGCCGGCCGAGCTCGCGACACCCGCAGGCGGTTTCCTGCGCGGGCTGTTCTGCGGAGGCACGCTTGCGGACGAGGCGATGATCGTTGCCAGCGAACAGCTCGGCCCGATCCGGTCCAACACCCCGCTGTCCCCCGACCTCGCGCTCGGCCCGGACCTGCGCAGCCCCTCGCATCTGGTAATCGACTTCGGCGACGACTCACTGACCCAGGGACGACCGCACCCGATGATCGACCCGTCGCTTCGGCTGGAGCGCATCGCCCTCGAGGGCGCCGACCCCACCTGTTCCGTGCTCCTGCTCGACCTGGTCCTGGGGCTCGGGTCCCACCCGGACCCCGCAGACGAGCTCGCCGCGGCGATCAGGTCCGCGCGCACGGCGGCCAGTGCCGGCGGGCGTGAGCTGCCCGTCGTCATCTCGCTGGTGGGTGTGGAGGGCGACCCCCAGGGCTTGAGCGCCTGCGCCAAGACCCTGAACGCCAGCGGCGCCTCGGTGTTCGTGTCCAACGCCCAGGCCACTCGCCACGCCCTGTCCCTGCTCGCCAACACCTCGGCCCAGGAAGAGACCTCATGACCAACACGTCCACACCGCTGCGCGGTCTGCTGAGCCGCGACCCATCCGTCGTCACGGCGGGAGTCGGCCTCTTCGCCGACGCTCTGCGTGCCCAGGCGGCACAGGTCACCGAGGTGGACTGGCGTCCGCCGATGCAGGGCACCGAGGCCGACCTGGCCATGGTGATGAGCGACCCACGCCGGGAGGCTGCGAACGCCGAGGCGCTGTCCCGGCTGATGTCGGCCAACGCCGAGCTGGTCGACGTGCGCCCCGCCCGGGAGGTCCTGGGCCTGGAGAAGGGGACGTTCCTGCATGCCGGCCCGCCGATGACCTGGGAGCAGGCATCCGGTCCGATGCGCGGCGCCCTGATGGGGGCAATGATCTACGAGGGCCTGTCCGACACCCCCGAGCAGGCCGAGGCTGCCCTCGCCTCCGGAAACGGCATCACCCTGGACTCGTGCCACCACCACCACGCCGTCGGGCCGATGGCCGGAGTGGTCTCCCCGTCGATGTGGATGTTCGAGCTGAAGGACTCCGTCCACGGCGGCACGGCGTACTGCACCTTGAACGAGGGACTGGGCAAGGTGCTCCGGTTCGGCGCCTTCGGCCCTGAGGTCATCGAGCGTCTGCACTGGATGTCGCGGGTGCTCGGGCCGCTGTTGCAGCAGGCTGTTCGCGCGCACGGACCGCTGGACGTCAAGGCGATCATCGCCCAGATGCTGCAGATGGGCGATGAAGGGCACAACCGCAACCGGGCCGGGTCGCTGATGGCCCTGCGCGACCTGATGCCCGCCCTCGTCGCTGTCGACGCCCCGTCTGCGGACGTGGCCGAGGTGGTCCGGTTCGCCGGCGCCAACGAGCACTTCTTCCTCAACCTGGGGATGCCAGCGGCCAAGCTGGCCACCGATGCCGCCCGCGACGTCCCCGGGTCGACCCTGGTCGTGGCGATGGCCCGAAACGGCACCGACTTCGGTATCCAGACCTCGGGCACCGGCGACCAGTGGTTCACCGGTCCCGCCGACACGCCGGTGGGTCTGTACCTGGGAAACTACGGCCCGCAGGACGCCAACCCTGACATCGGCGACTCGGCGATCATGGAGACCGCCGGCCTCGGCGGCTTTGCCATGGCTGCGGCCCCCGCGATCGTGCGATTCGTGGGCGGGGACGTCCCGCTGGCTCTGCGGACGACCCGAACGATGTACGAGATCACCCTGGGCGAGCACCCCGTGTTTCAGGTCCCGATCCTCGAGTTCCGCGGGACACCGACCGGGGTCGACGTCACCAGAGTCGTGCGCACAGGCATCCTTCCCCAGATCAACACGGGTATGGCGGGCTCGGTCGCCGGCACCGGCCAGGTCGGCGCCGGCCTGGTCAACCCGCCGGCGCAGTGCTTCCCCGCCGCACTGGCAGCGCTGGCGAAGGCGGTGCCTGTGGGCTGAGTGGTCAGCTGAAGCTCAGTGAATGCGCCCCGGCCATCTTCGCCCGAGCCGGTGATCCGCCTCTCGGCGTCGGCGTGGGGCGATGATGCGTTCGCTTCAGCCCAGGTGCGAGAAGACCGCGATCATCTTGAGTGCGGCCGGGCCGATAATGACGATGAAGAGAGCAGGGAAGATGCACAACAGCATCGGGAAGAGGATCTTGATCGGCACCTTCTGAGCCTTCTCCTCTGCGCGCTGACGCCGGATCAGTCTCATCTGGTTCGCCTGTTCACGCAACACCTTCCCGATGGGCAGTCCAAGCCGGTCGGCTTGGACGAGCGCAGTGACGAACGTCTTGATCTCCGCGACGCTGGTACGTTCCGCGAGCCCGGAGAAGGCGGTACCGCGAGGTTTGCCGATCTGGATCTCCTGCAGCACCCGGGCAAACTCGCCGGCGACCGGTCCTCTCAGAGTGCGGGCAACCTGCATGATCGCGGCGTCGAAACCCTGACCCGCCTCGACGCAGACGGTGAGCATGTCCAGGGCGTCCGCCAGACCCAGCCGCAGCTGTTCCTGGCGCTTCTGTCCAGCGTTGTACACAAGGATGTCCGGGAGGAAGAACCCAAAGGCCGCGGCGGCGGCACCGATGAGCAGGCCCCGGAGCGTCAGACCTCCACCAAGAACCAGGCCGAGAACGCCGAGCATCAGCAGCCCCGCCCCCTTGGCACCGAGGAGGCGTTCGAGGGTCCACGTGTGCGGGTTTCCCGCAAGGTCCAGGAGCTTGGCCAGTCTCTGACCTGTCCCTGTCGGTGAGAGTCTGAGGGCCAGGTCGCGCATGGCACGCAAGAACGGTTTGGAGAGTCGCTCGGATGCCGGCAGCTCGTTGCGTCCGACCTCCTGAGGTCTCACTGCGTGCTCGATCAGGACAAGGCTTCGCGCCACCCCGACGACCTGATCCCGCCCGCCCAGCGCGAGCACCACCGCGAACGCCAGTCCGCCGACCGTTGCACTGACTGCCAGGTAGAAGAGACCGGTAGCCATCAGACGTTCACATTCACGGTCTTGCGCATCCAGAAGATGCCGAGTGCCAACGAGACGAGACCGCAGCCAGACAATGCCAAACCCATCCCAGTGGTCCAGAGCGGCTCGACGTAAGGCCTGTTCACCGCATACATGTAGAGGAGCATCCCGGCGGGCAGGGCGGCGAGGATGTAGGCGGACAACCGTCCGTCCGCCGACAGCGCCGCCACCTGACGCTTGAGCGACTCACGCTCGCGCAAGGTGGACGCCGTGGTCCCCAGTGTCTCAGCGAGGCTGCCACCGACCTGGCGCTGGATGCGGATCGCCATCGTCGTCCACTCGAGGTTGTCGCTGCCCATCCGGTGAGCCAGCCGGTCCAGGCTGTCCTCGAGGTCCGCGCCGATCCGGGTCTCGGCCAGCGCGCGACCGAACTCCTTGGCCGTGGGCTGGGCCGCGTCGCGGACGACCGCGTCGATCGCCTGGGGCAGTGAGAAACCGGTCGTCAGGCTGCTGGCCATGAGGGTCAGCGTGTCCGGCAGCTGGGACTCGAACCTTCGGGACCGCCGGCTGGCTGCAAGGCGCAGGAACATCGCCGGGGCCGCGACACCCAGGCCCACCCCCACGACGATCGCCACCAGCGTTCCCACCGGTGAGCCGCGCAGCAACAGCCAGGCCGACGTGAAGGAGACGACGACCGCGACGAAGCGCAGGACATACCATTCGTTCACGCGAAGGGGCAGGTCCGCGCGCTCGAGCAGGAGTGCCGAACGCGCGGTGGACTCGCGGCCCGACGTCAGCCTGTCGCTGAGCTGGAGCATCTGATCGCTGATTGCGCTGGGTGCAGCTTTCCTGATGGCCGTGCTGGCACTGCCTCCGCCCGCGCGGTCGAGCGCCTGGACTCGTTGACGCGCGACCGGGGTGAACAGGGGGGAGATCAGGAACCAGCCCACTGTGAGCAGGCCGGCGAACACCGCGGCGGCCCACAGAAGCACCGATGGGGTGACCCTGGCAATCGTTGGTGGATCAGCCGGCCCTGTCTGGCCAAGCGGGGAAGTGACGTTGTCGCCGGCCCCGAGCGAGCCCGCTGCCACGCCGACCGGTAGTGACACTGTTGTCGTAGCCTGCACGTGACGGTTGTTCGCGACCGCCTTGACGACCAGGGTCTGCTGTCCGCTCAGGCCGGACGGGACGTCGAAGACAAGTCGGATCTGCCCGGCAAGAGCCGTCGCGGCCGCACGAAACGCACCAGTCAGAGCAGTGGCGTTGCCCGCTCGCAGGAGACGTCCGCCGCCCGCTGAGGCCAACGAGGTGAGGACGCTGTCCTGCCCCTCGGCCGTGCGGAAGCCGACCACCTCAATTCTGGTGCCGGAAGTCTTGATCACCCTCATCACCCCGGTCAGGTCACTCTTGCTGACCGTGTCGGCGCCGTCGCTGAGCAGGATCACACTTCTGCTGCCCGATGCTCCAAGCCTCGTGAGCCCGACCATCAGGCCGTCGTACAGCGCCGTCTCCCCTCTGGCCCTCAGGCTGGGAAGCACTCTGGCAACTGAGGCCCGGTCCCTGGTCGGGGGGACCAGCAGATGCGCTGCATCGCTGAACGTGACCAGGCCGACTCGCACGTCGGCGGGCACCACGGACAGGTAGGCCCGAGCAGCCTGGGCAGCGGCCGCGATACCAGGGGAGCCCATCGACCCGCTTGTGTCGATGACGATGAAGGAGGACCGCACCTCCTGCTGCACCTGGGCAACAGTCGCGACGACGGGCTTGCCGCCAACGGACACCACTACCGAGCCCTCCTTGATGGCGACCGCCTCGACCGTCGCAGGGACCGTGAGAACCGTGCGGACGCTCGAGCCCGCCACCTGCGTGTCACTCAGGCTGGCCGGCAGGGGGGCCGGTGCGGCAGACGCGGTCGCAGCGAGCAGGCCACCGGCTGACACTGCGACGACTGCCAGGACGAACCGGCGAACCATCCGTGGCGAGCGGATCGTCATTCCTCACCGGCAAAGGGGAATGCGCTGTTGGGCACTTCAACTCCAAGGTCGCTGAGGTGCTGGGTGAACTTCGGGCGCAGCCCCGTGGAGCGAAGGGTGCCCAGGAACCGGCCGGTGGAGTCACGGCCAGCCGCGTAGTCGAAGGTGAACAGATCCTGCAGGGTGATGATCTCACCCTCCATCCCGGCCACCTCCGTGATCGCCACGATCCGCCGGGTGCCGTCCTTGAGGCGCGCCTGCTGGATGATCAGGTCGATCGCCCCGGACACCTGCTCACGGATAGCCCGGACCGGCAGATCCACCCCTGCCATCAGCACCATCGTCTCGAGGCGCGACAGGCTGTCGCGGGCCGAGTTGGCATGGATGGTGGTGATCGACCCGTCGTGGCCGGTGTTCATCGCCTGGAGCATGTCCAGGGCTGCGCCGTCACGAACC
>Ga0209798_10002321_pt1 | contig 11189 bp, 7 predicted proteins | sample DOMMetBare3Fresh_FD_187475 | JGI IMG/M metagenome (GOLD analysis project Ga0209798, IMG submission 187475) | Wetland sediment microbial communities from St. Louis River estuary, USA, under dissolved organic matter induced mercury methylation -... | ecosystem: Environmental > Aquatic > Freshwater...
GCTGTATTGGTCAATATCACCGAAGATCACCTGGATCGTTACGATTACAATTTTGAAAATTATATACGGAGCAAATTTCGTATCACGATGAACCAGCAGAAAGATGATTTTTTCATCTACTGCGCCGATGATGAAGTAACTATGAAATATCTAAACAAATTCAGTATTCAATCTAAACAACTGCCAATTAGTATGAAAAGAGAACTACCAAACGGAGCATTTATTAAAGATGGGGACATGTATATCAGAACCGGACAGGAATTTACAAATATGAGTGTTTTTGATTTTGCATTAAAAGGGAAGCACAATCAATACAATACGATGGCAGCCTGTGTAGCAGCTACCACACTGGATATCAGGAAAGATAAAATTCGTGACGCCGTTCAGAATTTTCAAAGCCTGGAGCATCGAATGGAGCCGGTAGCTACCGTTCGGGGTGTTGAGTTTATTAATGACAGCAAAGCTACAAATGTCAACTCAGCCTGGTACGCCCTGGAAAGCATGACTAAACCAACGGTGTTGATACTTGGTGGTGTGGATAAGGGGAATGATTATTCATTGATCGAAGAACTGGTAAAAGAAAAAGTGAAAGCAATTATATGCCTTGGAACCGATAATCGTAAAATTCATGAGGCATTTGGAAATATAGTAAGTACGATTGTTAATACGTCATCAGCAGTTGAAGCGGTACATGCCGCATTTCATTTTGCATCAAAAGGCGATGCAGTGCTTTTAAGCCCTGCCTGTGCAAGTTTTGATTTATTTAAGAACTATGAAGATCGGGGTAATCAGTTTAAACATGCAGTTAAAGAATTATAAATAGTAATGGAAGCAACAAGAGAAATACGGTTTAATGATTTAAGGAATAGTTTCAATACGAATAACCTTCTCAGCAAGACCAAAGGCGATAAGGTAATATGGGCGTTGGTGGTTTTGCTTACGATGGTTTCATTGCTTGCCGTATATAGCGCCACTGGCTCATTGGCCTATAAAAATTACAAAGGCAACACAGAAGTTTACCTGTTCAAACAGGTGGCTTTTATTATTGTGGGTTTTATGGTTATCTACTTTGCACACCTGGTTAACTATACTTTTTATTCAAGAGCCGCAAATATTATTTTCTTTTTATCTATCCCGCTGCTATTCTATACTTTATTCTTTGGGGTAAGAATGAATGAAGGCAGCCGCTGGATTCGCTTGCCGTTTATAAATATGACAATGCAGACATCGGACCTGGCCCGTCTTGCATTATTTATCTATCTGGCAAGAATGCTTAGTAAAAAGCAGAACGTTATAAAAGATTTTAAAAAAGGGTTTATTCCTGTTATTGCACCGGTGGTAGTTACTTGTTTATTAATAGCACCTGCTAATCTGTCTACGGCTCTATTGCTTGGCGCCAGTTGTATGTTATTATTATTTATCGGAAGAGTAAGTGCAAAACATATTTTGATAACAATAGGAATTGCATTGATACCGATATTGATGCTGATTTCAGGAGCAGTAATACGTCATCAGAATACTGCTGATGAAGAAATTGCAGTTACTGCTAAAAAGTCATCAACCTTATTTGGAAGAGTAGATACATGGGTAGGCAGGATGGAAAGTTTTATTTACGGCAGCAAAGAATCAGATAATGATGCCTACCAGGTAAACCAGGCTAAAATTGCTATTTCAAAAGGAGGTGTATTTGGTGTAGGTCCGGGAAATAGTACTACAAGAGATTATTTACCGCAGGCATATAACGATTTTATTTATGCAATCATTATAGAAGAGTATGGTTTGATGGGAGGGGCATTTATCATGTTTATTTACCTGGTTTTTCTGTACCGGTGTATTCGGATTTTTAAAAGATGCCCTTTTGCATTTGGTGCTTTCCTGGCGTTGGGGCTCAGTTTTACACTGGCAATTCAGGCCGTAGCAAATATGGCGGTAACGGTGAATTTGTTTCCGGTTACGGGTGTTACGCTTCCATTGGTAAGTATGGGGGGTACCAGTTTCATATTTACTTGCCTGGCAATCGGAATTATTTTAAGTGTGGCAAGAAATGTTGAACAGATTGAGGGAAATAAGGCAGCTGAATTTGAAAAATAAATGAGTGAATGAGTAAGAGAGTAATTATAGCTGGTGGCGGAACAGGCGGACATATTTTCCCTGCAATTGCAATTGCAAATGCGTTAAAAAAAATTGATGCAAATATAGAAGTGTTGTTTATTGGAGCGAAAGGAAAGATGGAAATGGAAAAAGTACCACAGGCAGGATATAAAATAGAAGGAATAGATATAGCCGGATTCAACAGAAGTTCTTTGATAAAAAATATCGGGTTGCCATTCAAGCTATTAAAAAGTTTTTTGGAGGTGCGAACCATTTTCAAAAAATTTAAACCAGATGCTGCAATTGGAGTAGGTGGTTATTCCAGTTTCCCGGTATTAAGGTTTGCTCAGGCAAGAGGGATTCCCACATTTATTCATGAATCAAACTCTTTTGCAGGCAGATCCAATATCCTGTTAGGGAAAAAAGCAACAAAAATATTTACGGGAACTGATGAGATGGAGAAATTTTTTCCTGCTGATAAAATAATGGTAACGGGAAATCCGGTTCGGGCGGCCATCACAGCATCAGGTGTAAGTAAAAGTGAAGCAGTAAAATTCTTTTCATTGGATGAATCGAAAAAGACATTGCTCATTATAGGTGGCAGTCTGGGTGCTAAGTCGATAAATGAAGCTATCCGGAAAGGCCTCGATGATTTACTGAACGCAGGATTGCAGGTTATCTGGCAAACAGGAAAACCATTTGCAGAAATGGCAAAAGAAAAAGCAACCGGGAAAAAATCGGTTTGGGTAAATGAGTTTATTACACAAATGGAATTTGCTTATGCTGCAGCTGATGTTGTAGTAGCCAGATCAGGGGCAATGACGGTTGCAGAATTATGTGTGGCAGGAAAACCTGTATTATTTGTGCCTTATCCTTTTGCTGCAGAAGATCATCAGACGGTGAATGCAATGCAGTTGGTCAATAAAAATGCAGCATTAATGGTGAAGGATAATGAAACGATGCAAAAGCTGGTTTTTATGACGATTGAGTTGTCCAAAGATCTGAGCAAGCAGGATGAGTTAAAAAAGAATATTGCGGCATTGGCAATCAATAATGCTGATAAAGTTATTGCCGAAGAAATTTTGAAAGTGATTTAAAAAAGATAATGAACGTACAAGCCAATACTGTCCTTATGAATACCCCCTTCCGGGGGATTGAAAAATTGAATGAAGTTTATTTTATCGGCATTGGTGGAATAGGGATGAGTGCAATAGCAAGATTTTTTCATGCAGGCGGAGTGAAAGTAAGTGGTTATGATAAAACGGCAACAGTGCTGACAAAAGAATTAGAAGCCGGTGGTATTGCAGTTCATTACGAAGACAATATTGAGTTGATTCCGAAAAAGGCAGACCTGGTTGTTTATACGCCGGCCGTACCGAAAGATCATAAAGAGTTGGTTTTTTACAGGGAGAATGGGTATAAAGTAGTGAAGAGAAGTGATGTGTTGCAATTGATAAGTGAAAGTTCTTTTAATATATGTATAGCAGGCACACATGGAAAAACAACTATCACTACCATGGTGGCGCATTTACTGCGTGACAGTGGTTTTGGATGTAATGCTTTTTTGGGAGGTATTGCTGTTAATTATGGCACCAACTTCTGGAGCAGTGAAAAAAATGTATGTGTGATTGAGGCTGACGAGTATGACAGAAGTTTTTTGAAATTAAGTCCGGATGTGGCCATCATCACTGCGATGGATGCAGACCACCTGGATATTTACGGAACTGCAGAAGCGATGGAGCAGGCATTTATTGATTTCAGTAAAAGAGTACGGCAGGGTGGTTTATTGATCCGGCAGTTTGGTTTGAAAAGAGGAAAAGAATTGAAGGCAGATAATCAGATCACATACAGCCTTCAGAACGATAGTGCTGATGCCTATGCTACCAATATCCGGATGTCGAATGGAAGCTATGAGTTTGATGTGATGTTAAAAAACAATATGCTGGAAAATGTGAAACTGAATATGGGTGGCATGCACAATGTAGAAAACGCTGTGGCAGCTATTGCAGTAGCCAGTTCTTTGGAGATTGAGAATGATAAAATCAAAACGGCTGTAGAAAATTTCCGGGGTGTAAAGCGAAGGTTTGAATATGTAATTAAGAATGACAGATTGGTTTTTATTGATGATTATGCGCATCATCCGGAAGAGCTGAGAGCATTGATAAATGGGGCAAAGACGTTATTCAGACAAAAAAAGTGTACAGTTATTTTTCAACCACACCTGTATACCAGAACACGGGACCTGGCTGATGGATTCGCTGAAGTTCTTGATTTGGCAGACGAAGTCATTTTGTTGCCGATTTATCCTGCAAGGGAATTGCCAATCGAAGGTGTGAATAGTGAAATGATAATAAAGAGAATGAATAATAAGGATGGAAAAGTGAAGACAAAAGAGGGATTACAGGACTGGATAAAAAATGAGTATTCAAAAAAAATAAATACTGAGTTTGGAGAAATACTAATTACAGCAGGAGCAGGTGATATTGATATGCTGGTGGATCCTTTAAAAAATGAATTAAAACATATTTAAAAGTGAATGCAAAGTCAACTATAAAGAAAGTATTGTTTATCGCACTATGGTTGTGTATTGGCGCAGGTATGTTTACACTGCTGCTTGCCGCCATCAGTAATAAAAATAAAGGTGAGTGCAGGGAATACACCATTAAATTAAAAGCGGCGGATAAAAATTATTTTATTGATGAGAAAGATGTGGAAGTATTACTGATGAAAGCTACGAACGGAAAAATTACAGGTCAGCCTGTTTCTTCTTTCAACCTGTTCGAACTCGAAACAATGCTGGAAGATAATACCTGGATAAATAAAGCAGAACTCTATTTTGACAGTCGTGATGTATTGCATGTTACTGTAACTGAAAAAGAACCGGTAGCCAGAATTTTTACTACGGCAGGCAATTCATTCTATATCGATAGTGCCGGAAGAAAAATACCGCTTTCACAAAAAATGAGTGCAAGAGTTCCTGTTTTTACCGGGTATCCTGATAAGAAAAAATGGAATGCAATTGATAGTATGTTATTGAATAGTGTAAGAGTTACTGCGAATTATATTATGCAGAATACGTTCTGGCTCGCACAGGTTGCACAGATTGATATAACTCCTGAAAGAACTTTTGAAATGGTGCCGGTTGTAGGCAATCATTTGGTTAAAATAGGTGCGGGAGAGGATATTGATAGAAAATTTAATAACCTCAGGATATTTTATTCACAGGTATTAAGTAAAACTGGTTTTGATAAGTATAAAATTATTGATGTTAGATTCAAAGGGCAGATAGTAGCATCAAAACAAACAGGTGATTCAAAAGTCGATTCAGTACAGTTGCGTAAAAACGTTGATAAGTTATTGCGGCAGTCCGTTGAGGCAGATAAGGATACTGTTTTCAGAGTTGCCCCTTCTCCGGTAAAACTTGAAAAAGACCCGGTTGATGAACCTGTAATTGAGTTAAATGCCAAAGAAGAAAAAAACCAGGGGATTACTAACAATCCCAATACGGCGAATTCTTCTTTATCCAGTCAAACACCAGCAATGGGTAAAGTTTCTGAAACAGTACAAAAAGAAAATTTCGATGTAAAGAAAAATCCGGCAGAAGGTAAAAGAGTGCCCAAAGCTGTAATGCCTAAAAGAGAAGTAACAGAACAAAATAAAAACAATAATTAATAAAAACGATTTCGAAATAAACAACAACTAAAAAAACAACAATTATGAACAACGAACAACCCATTATTGTCGGCCTGGACATTGGTACCACCAAAATAGCCGTCATAGCCGGACGTAAAAATGAATTCGGCAAACTGGAGATTCTTGGATTCGGCAAAGCCAATTCCAACGGAGTAAAGCACGGACAGGTGCTCAACATTGATGAAACTATCAAAGCAATTAAAAGTGCTTTGGAAAATTGCTTTGCTTCCAATCCGAACCTGGAAGTAAATGAAGTATATGTTGGTATTGCCGGTCATCATATTAAAAGCCTGCAAACCCGTGGCGACATTGTCCGCCAGAAAACAGATGAAGAAATTACACAAAGTGAAATTGATCAGTTAATCGCCGATCAGTATAAAACATATATTCCGGCAGGCGATCAGATAATTGATGTAATACCTCAGGAATTTACAGTCGATAATTTTCAGAATATTCCTAACCCGATTGGGTATGGCGGCGTAAAAATCGGGGCTAATTTTCACATCATCACCGGTGATAAGAATGCAATTAAAAATATTAACCGCAGCGTTGAGAAGGCGGGGTTAATAACCAAAGATCTTGTATTGCAGCCATTGGCATCTTCTTCAGCTGTAATGGGGCAGGAAGATTTAGAAGCTGGTGTTGCTATCGTGGATATTGGTGGTGGCACTACTGACCTTGCTGTTTTTTATGAAGGTATCTTAAAGCATACTGCAGTTATTCCTTTTGCTGGTGAAAATATCACCAATGATATTAAAACAGGGTTGGGTGTATTGAAAACGCAGGCTGAGCAAATGAAAGTACAATTTGGAAGTGCATTGTCTAATGAAGCAAAATCGAATGCATATATCACCATCCCGGGTTTACGTGGAATGCCTGCAAAAGAAATCAGTGTTAAAAACCTGGCCAATATTATTCAGGCCCGTATGAGTGAGATAATGGATTTTGTTACCTATCACTTAAAACAGGTTGGTTTGGATAACCGGATGTTAAACGGAGGTATCATACTTACAGGTGGCGGTTCACAACTGAAGCACCTTATACAGCTTACAGAATATGTAACGGGCTTACCGGCAAGAATCGGATTTCCTAACGAACATCTTGCAGCTGGTCATATTGAGGAATTGGCAAAACCAACTTACTCAACCTGTATCGGTCTAATCCTGAAGGGGTATGATGATTATGAGCACAACCGCAAGCAATTTGAAAAAGAATATAAGAAAGTGGAAGTGCCTGACGGATTGAAGCAGCCGGCTGTAGATGAAACACTGGCAGATCTTGAAGAAGCTCTAAGCCAGGATAAAGTAAGGCAGCGTAAAGGCCTGAGTAATTTCTGGGGCAAATTCAAAGATGGCATTATCGATTTGTTCAAAGAAGAAGAGGACAAACATTTATAAATAATTTATTTAACAGTAAAAGTTAATTACTAACCCAATTACCAACGGCTTAACCAAAGCCAGCTAAATTCAAAACACTATGATACATTTTGATCTCCCAAAAGAAAAATCATCCATCCTGAAGGTGATAGGAGTAGGAGGTGGTGGAGGCAATGCGGTGAACTTTATGTTTAGCCAGCAGATAGATGGCGTAAATTTTATAATATGTAACACCGATGCACAGGCGTTGCACAATAGTGATATACCCAATAAAATACAACTGGGCCCGCATCTTACGCAAGGTCTTGGTGCAGGAGCTAATCCGGACATTGGACGGCAAGCCACGGAAGAATCTCTGGAAGAGATAAAAAGAATTCTGGAAGTAAATACCAAGATGGCTTTTATCACCGCCGGTATGGGTGGTGGTACGGGTACGGGCGGCACACCAATCATTGCTAAAATTTGTAAAGACCTTGGCATTCTTACAGTAGGTATTGTTACCACTCCATTTGCTTATGAAGGGAAGAAACGTCAGCAGCAGGCACAGGAAGGTATCAAAACATTAGAGCAGTATGTCGATACGTTGCTTGTAATCAGTAATGATAAATTACGGCATCAGTTTGGGAATTTAAAAATGCGGGAAGCATTTGAAAAAGCAGATAATGTACTGGCAACAGCTGCAAAATGTATTACGGATGTCATTAACAGTACAGGTCAGATAAATGTTGACTTTGCAGATGTATGCACGGTAATGCGCAATGGTGGTGTGGCTATTCTTGGAAATGCCGAAGCAGCAGGAGAAAACAGGGCACAAAAAGCAATCGAAGAAGCATTGAATTCCCCGTTGCTGAATGATAATGATATTAAAGGGGCCAAATGGATTCTTATTAATATTAACTCAGCATCCGGAGAACATGAGTTTACCATGGATGAAGTAGAAGTGATTCAAAACTACCTGTTGGGCCAGGCCGGGGAAAATACAGATGTAATACTTGGGATGGGGTATGATAGTACGCTGGGAGATAGAATTGGTATTACATTGATCGCAACAGGGTTTGAGCATAAAGATCCTTTTGCTAAACCAATACCCAAAAAAGAAGAACCCATAAAAGAAGAAAAGATAGTAATGGTATTGGGCCAGGTAGAGGAAAAGAAAGAACCGATCACCTTGAAAGCAGGTAAACCTGAAGTGGAAATCGAAAATAAAACGGACGAGTTAAAGAAAGACAGGCAAGTCGTACCGGCAGATGATTACCTGATGCCAAAACTGGTAGAAGATTTCCCGGTAATGCAGGCACCGGTGATTGATTTTTCAGATATCAGGCAGGAAGAAGAGCCCATTATTATTCATTTCGAATTGCAGACAGACGAAAAAGTACTTAGTAAGACTACGGATCAAAACAGTGGTACAAATACTGTTGAAAAGATGTTGTTCAAAGAAAAAGATGAAAGTATAAATTCGATGAAGCAATCGCAATCCGTTCCCGTTAATTATAAAGAAACAGATGCTGAGATGATTCTCAGTATGAAAGATAGTACTAGTAGTACAAACCCGGTGTCTGCAGCATCGGGAGGTTATCTGGCCAGACCGTCCAATATCTACGCAGAATCTAAACCAGAGGTCGTTACCTCAAAGACTTCTGCCGAAGAACCGGTCCCTTCCACTATTGCCAGCAATGAAGAGGAAGAACTCCTCGATTTGCAAATGCAAATTATCGAACGGGATGACATTCCTGCGGCGGATATGCCGTTGGCCCATCAGGCTCAGACACCTTTGTTTCCCGAGGTTGAGGATTCTGCACTGCAGGACGAAACCGAAGAACAAAAACGTAGGGCTGCTGAACGTTTGCATAAGTTGAGAAACTTATCGTTCAACGTTAACGCTGCTGACCCCAATAATGAGTTTGAAACTGTGCCGGCTTATATCCGCCGCAATATGGAATTGTATAACAACAATACACAGGTAGAAAACTTCTATAGCAGCTACGAGGTCAAAACTGACCAAAACAATCAAACACAAATCAGCACCATTAATACTTTTTTAGAAGGTAAAAAACCCGATTGATATATAACTGTCATCCATCATTCCGCCACAGCGGATTGATGGATGATAAAATGACATTCGTTCCAATGAAGCCACTGAGCATTAAGCTAGTGTTTTTTAGTTGTTCCCTCCGGTTTCCACCGGAGGGTTTTTTTTATTTGCCCGGTTACTTTCGTCCTTACGTATACAGTGTCATTCCGGGTTTAACCCGGAATCATTTCTTGAATAGTAGTTGCCCGGCTGTATTACTACTATCATCGTCTGTTGTGTCACACTCTTGTACGTTCAGTAATTCTATTGAGCATTATGGAAAAGTCACTTTTAAAACAGATTAGTCCTTAATTTCCTGCCTTATGCGGAAAAGGCTTATTGGTTGGTGAAAGAAAAACACCAGCCATAGCGTAAAAATTTATACCAGTTAGAAAAGTATTACTATTTTCAATTAATGAAATTAATAATCAGTTTACTTTTATTATTTGTTTCTTTTTTACATTTTAGTAAGGCTTTTTCCCAGTCTTTAAATGATTCAATAAGAAAAGATGATTTGGAAAAAACGGTTAGGTTCCTTGCTTCCGATAAACTTAAAGGAAGGGTCAATTTCTCCAAAGAGCAATTGGAAGTTGCGCAATATCTCAATAATGAATTTTCAAGTTATGGACTTGAACCATTTCCGGGGTTGTCAAATTTTTATTTTCCTTTTAGAACATCTTCAGGCAGCAGGCGGGACGGAGGAAGATTAAAATGGAATGGAGAAAAAAAAGACGACAGTGTATTCATTTTTTTACCCGGAAGTCTTAATGATTCATCTTATAACCTTGATGATTTTTTTCTGTTACAGGCACTGCCACCATTGGCAGATTCCATATTATTTTATAATTGGAAATCTACTGGTACTAAGTTGCTTCTATGGGTAGTACTAAATGATAGTTTAAGTTTTTCGGAAGCAACAAAAAAAATAATATTGCCCGCTGGCCTGCCGGCATCTGATATTTTAATAGTAGGTTCAAAAGAAGAACCAATTGATCTGAATTTCCTGACTGCAAAAAATGATAAGAGTAATTATTTATATAATGTAATCGGAATGCTTCCGGGCCGTAATCTTGCTCAGGAAGCTGTTATTTTCTCCGCACATTATGACCATGTCGAAAACGCATTAGGTGGCATTTCTGCAGAACTATTTAATGGAGCCAATGATAATGCATCAGGAACGGCAGCCGTATTGGCACTGGCTAAATATTTCTCGATGCGTAAAGACAATGAAAGAACTATCATCTTTTGTTTGTTTGCCGGTGAAGAACTGGGATTACTCGGCTCTAAAGCTTTTGTTAATCAAATAGAACCTGAAAGTATTAAAGCTGTTATCAATATTGAGATGATCGGAATGACAAATGCAACGGGCAAAAATGCTTTTATGGTTACCGGGTCTTTCTATTCCAGTCTCGCAGATATTTTAAGAAAGAATTTACAAGGTGAAAAATTCAAAGTGTTGAATTTAAACTATGATGCTAAGTTGCTCTTTCAGCGTTCTGATAATTATCCATTCGCTATGGAAGGAATTCCGGCACATTCTATAATGTGCAGTGATGATAATGAACCCTGTTATCACAAACCATGTGATGATGCTAAGCGGATAAATTTTGAAAATATGGCAGCCGTAACAAGGGCTATTGCAAAAAGCTGTACATCATTACTGAGCGGTAAAGACACACCTTCCCGAATAAAAAAAATAGCAAAGTGACGGGATAAATGACCTTTGCTAGGGCTTTGTTTCATTTTACAAATTCAACCTGCTTCCGTTTCTTCAAAAGAATAAAATTTATTAACAGCGTACTGATCATTGGCACCCACACGATACTATAATATACAAAGTAGGAAACGGTTACTTCAGGTTCAGGTTTTACAGTAACCAGCAACTGATCGCCAATAGCACCCGATGAGAAAAGAACACCCTGTGTCAAGTTCCATCCCAGGTGAATTGCACAGGG
>Ga0209798_10002322_pt1 | contig 11189 bp, 10 predicted proteins | sample DOMMetBare3Fresh_FD_187475 | JGI IMG/M metagenome (GOLD analysis project Ga0209798, IMG submission 187475) | Wetland sediment microbial communities from St. Louis River estuary, USA, under dissolved organic matter induced mercury methylation -... | ecosystem: Environmental > Aquatic >...
CCGGTATCCCGTTGCCGTTTGTCACGGTGGGAGGCTCGTCCATGGTGGCGAACCTGCTGGCGGTCGGGGTGCTGCAGGCGATCCACGCGCGCGGGCGCTTTTCCGGAGGACGTTGATGCCTGCGGGCCTCGGTGTCGGCCGGCTGTTGGCGCTCGTCCGCGAGACCCGCTCGCTCGAGCAGCGGGCCGGAGCGATCTCCATTGACGGACCGGGAGCCGCCGGGCTCGCAGCCGGGCTCGCCGCAGGCGGTGACGCGAGCGCCGTTCGTGTCGGCCTGCAGCAGCCGCGGGCGGCCGCGACGGTGTTCCTGCTCGCGGCCGCGCCCGGGCAGGAGGAGCAGGAGGCGATGCGACATGCCGCCCGCGCCGGGGCCCCGCTCGTCGTCGTGCGTGTCGGAGGCTTTGCCGGCCCGGTTCCGTACGCCCTCCCGTCCGACGTGATCGATGCGAGTGAGGACGACGCCCTCCTCGGCCGCGTCGTCGACGTGCTCGCAGCAGCGCTGGGCGGCGATGACGCCGTTGCGCTGGCCGGGCGCCTGCCCGTCCTGCGCGACGCGGTCGAACGGCGCGTGATCCGGCGTACCTCGCTCGCGAACGCCGCGATTGCAGCCGCACCGTGGCTGAAAGAGGCACATCTGCCGCTGCTGAGCCTCGCGCAGGCGCGGATGCTGCTCGGCCTCGGCGTGGCCGAGGGGAGCGCACTGCCCCATGACCCGCAACGGCTCGCTGCCGCGGCCGGCCCCCCGCTCGGCGGTGCGCTCGTAGCCGGCTTCGGGCTCCGCGCGCTGTACCGTCGCCTTCCGGTCGGCGGGCCGCTCGCCGCAGCTCTCGTCGCGTACGCGGGTACGCGCGCGCTCGGCGAGGTGCGCACCCGGATCGCGCCGTAGCTCCTCGCCCACTCGTTGCGCCCCTGCGCCGGGTCCGTCCGGACCGGGTCCTAGGATCGCATCCGACCCCGGACACGAGGGAAGGAAACGACACGTGGCGGACACGGAGCTCGCGCAGGAGCTGCTACAGATCGAGGAGGCCGACGCCTGGTTCGAGTACCTGGAGGCGACGCGCGGTCAGACCGAGACCCGCTACGCCGAGGTCGAGCCGTGGGCGTGGGCCAGACTCAACCAGCGACTTCGTGCCGTCCGTGCGCGGCGCTCGCGCCTCCGCCCTGCGGCTGCGTAGCGCGCGTCACTCCGGACAGGCCACGTCCCCGTGACTGTCGCCGCGCAGCCTGCCGGCAGCCTCACTGGTAGGCTTCGGCGCGAGGCCCGATCGAATATGGCCACGGTTTTCATCATCCGCAGCGCGAGGCCGGCATCCCGGCGGGATGACCTGCGCCCGCGCGCGCTACAACGAGGAGATATCTCTTTTGCCCTGGTTCCGAAGGAAGAAGAGCAAGATCGAGCAGGAGGCGCACGAAAGCGCCACGACCGACGCCCCGGTACAGGCTGAGCCGGCGCAGGTCGACGAGCCCGCCCCCGAAGCAGGGGTGGACGAGCCCGGTGACGGGTCCGAGGCACCCAAGAAGAAACGACGCCGCGGCAGCCGCGGGGGCCGCGGCCGCAAGAAGCCGGGTACCGCCGCCGGTAGCGAGGGCGAGACCGACGTAGACGGTCCCGCGAAGGACGCGGGCGACGCGACGGCCCCTCCGGCCCCGCGTGAGAAGCGCGAGCGGAGCCAGCGGGCCGAGCGGGCGGCCGACCGGCGCTCACGGACGCAGAGCGGCTCGCAGCGCCGCCGCCAGCCGCCGCGCCGGGCGCCGTTGCCCGCCGCCAAGCGCGAGCTGCTGATCTCCGTCGACATCGGCGAGCAACGGGTAGCCGTGCTCGAGGACGACCGGGTGGCGGAGGTCTATCTGGAACGGCCTGAGCGCCGGTCGATTGCCGGCAACATCTACCTCGGCGTCGTCGACAACGTGCTCCCCGGGATGGAGGCCGCCTTCGTCGAGATCGGGCTCGAGAAGAACGGGTTCCTCTACGTCGACGAGATCGTGGTGCCGGAGCTCGAGGGCAAACGGCACGGCAAGAAGATCCAGGACCTGATCTCCCGCGGCGAGCAGCTGCTCGTGCAGGCGGTGAAGGATCCGATGAAGACGAAGGGTGCGCGCCTCACCACCGAGATCTCGCTCCCCGGGCGGTTCCTCGTGTACGTGCCGAACGGGGAAGGGCTCGGCGTATCCCGGCGGCTCGAAGACGCAGAGCGTGCTCGCCTGAAGGACATCATCAAGAGCCTCGAGGTGACCGACGGCGGCGTGATCGTCCGGACGGCGGCGGACGGTGCCTCGGCCGAGGATATCGAGCGCGACCTCGTGTTCCTGCAGCGCCTCTGGAAGACGATCCAGACGCGGGCGAAGGGCGCGAAGGCGCCCGAGCTCGTCTACCAGGAGGCGGAGCTGCCGTTGCGGATCGTGCGCGACCTCTTCGCGGGCGACTTCGAGTCCGCCCACGTCGACAACGACCGGGCGCACAAGCGGATCGTCAGCTACCTGAAGAAGACGTCGCCGCACATGATCGAGCGCGTCCACCGCGACAAGGAGCGGGAGCCGCTGTTCGAGCGCTTCGGCGTCGAGCGGGAGATCGCGTCCACGCTCGACCGGCGCGTCGATCTCCCTTCCGGGGGGTATCTCGTCTTCGACTACGCAGAGGCATTCACCGTCGTGGATGTGAATACCGGGCGCTTCGTCGGCTCGCGCTCGAAGACGTCGAGCCAGCGGCTCGAGGACACGATCACGAAGAACAACCTCGAGGCGGTGAAGGAGGTCGTGCGCCAGCTGCGGCTGCGTGACATCGGCGGGATCATCGTGATCGACTTCATCGACATGGCGAACCCGAAGAACCGCGCGTCCGTGGAGGAAGCGCTCCGGAACGAGCTCGAGCGCGACCGGACGAAGACCTACGTCGTCGAGATCTCGCCGCTCGGCCTCGTCGAGATGACCCGGCAGAACGTCACGGACGGCCCGCGCGAGATCCTCACGCGCAAGTGCCCGACGTGCGCCGGCGACGGCATCGTCGTGTCCGACCAGACGGTGGCGATGCAGGTGGAGCGCCGGCTCCGCGCGCTGCCCGCTCCAGGCAGTCGTGTGCAGGCATACCGCGTGGCGGTGCACCCGCGCGTCGTCCACCTGCTGGCGGGGCCGGGCGGCGCCCGGCTGTCCGCGATCGAGGAGGCGACCCGCAAGCGCTTCTTCCTCGTGCCTGCCGAGGGGCACGTGCACACGGATCACCTCGAGATGCTCGCCGAGGGCAAGCTCACAGACCTGCAGCCTGCGTCTCCGTTGGTAGAAGGGGCCACGCTCGAGCTGAAGCTCGTCGAGGTCGGCCTGCATGACGCTGCCGCGGGCGTGGGCAAGGTGGACGGTCTCGACGTGATCGTCGCGGGTGCCGCGAAGCTCGTCGGCAAGAAGGCGACCGTGCTGGTCGGCCGCGTGCTCGAGGGCCAGGCGTTCGCGACCCTGCTCGCGGAGGGCGAGGCGGTCGACGGGCCCATCACCTTCGAGAGCGAGGCCGAGAAGCCGACCCGTGCGCCGGCGCGACGCAAGCCCGCGTCAGCCGAGGCGACCGGGGTGGCCGAGGCAGCCGAGATGGGAGAAGACGAGCTCGAGGCCGAGCTCGAGCTCGAGCCTGAGCTCGGGGACGCCGAGGCAGAGGAGGACGAGGCCGAGGGCGAGCTCGACGCCGTCGCAGCGGAGGCGGAAGGCGCCGTCGACGGAGAGGCGCCGCCGAAGAAGAAGACCCGCCGCGGCTCGCGCGGCGGCAAGCGGCGCCGGAAGAAGCCCGCCGCCGAGGGAGACGAGACGGCGATCGACGAGACCACGGGCGACATGGAGCCCGAGGACACGCTCGAGAGCAGCGAGCCCGCCCCAGGGGAGGCGCTCCCGCAGCCGGCCGCGCCTGCCGACGGCGACGGTGCGCGCCAGCAGGCGCCGCGGGCGCGGCGGCCGCGGACGCCGAAGATCCACGTTCCGGAGAGCGATGGCGGGTCGGGCAGGAACGGCGGCAAGGCTGCCACGGGGTCCGCGCCGGTCGTCGAGGTCGTGCTGGCCGCGACGGACGCCGAGGCAGAGCCCATCGTCGAGGGCCAGGAGCCGACCGACGGAGTGGCGCCCGCGGCCAAGAAGCGGACGCGGCGCGGCACGCGCGGCGGGCGCAACCGGCGCAAGCCGACCGCTGCCGCCGGGAACGGCGACGTCTCCGAGGAGGACGCTCCCGGCGAGCGCGGTGAGAGCGCCGAGGAGCAGCCGCTCGAGGCGGTCGCCCCGCGGCGCCCGTCGCCCAAGCCGCAGGAGAGCGGGGAGGAGCAGACGGCCGAGACGGCCCCCGCCGCTCCCGCGGGCTACGTGCCCATGTCCGAATGGCTCGACGACTTCGACCGCAGGTAGATTCGACTTTCGCTACAATTGGACGGCTCGCGGGCGTCTGCCCGCGTTTTCCACGCTAGAGGCCAACCCATGAGCTACGCGATCATCTCCCTCGGTGGCAAGCAGTACCGCGTCCGCGAGGGAGAGCGGCTGCTCGTCGACCGTCTTCCCACCGAGGACGGCAAGACGTTCACGCCCGACGTGCTGCTCGTCGGCGGCGACGGTGACACGGTTCTGGCGCCGAAAGACGTGACCGTGACGGTCAAGGTCGTCGGCCAGCAGCGCGGCCCGAAGATCCGGATCGGCAAGTACAAGAAGCGCACCGGCTACAAGCGCCACACCGGCTTCCGCGCCGCTCTCACGCAGATCGAGATCGAGTCGATCGGCGCCAAGCAGACGCGGGCAGCGAAGCCGAAGGCGGAGCAGGCCGCATCGGCCGAAGAGAAGCCGAAGGCGACGCGCACCCGCGCGGCGAAGCCCGCGGAGGCCGAGGTGCCGGCCGCCGCCGAGCCGGCGCAGGAGGGAGAGAGCTAGATGGCACACAAGAAGGGCCTCGGCTCCTCGAAGAACGGTCGCGACTCCAACGCCCAGCGCCTCGGTGTCAAGATCTTCGCCGGCCAGCAGGTCAAGGCGGGCATGATCATCGTGCGCCAGCGTGGGACGAAGTTTCGGCCCGGGCCTGGGGCCGGCCTCGGCCGCGACGACACGATCTTCGCCATGCGCGAGGGCGTCGTCGAGTTCCGCCGCAGCGGCGAGAAGCGCTTCATCTCCGTGGTTTCCGGCTAGCGCCGGAAACCACCAGGTACGTCGCTGCGCCTTCCGGATTGGGCGCGCGGCGCGCTGGAGGGTTACTACATTGAGCGGTCATGACGGATCCTTCCGGCGTCTCTAGTGATTCCCGGCGCAGCCGGGAGTCACTCTTCCACGATCGCACCACCATTCGGGTCAAGGCGGGGCGCGGCGGCGACGGCGGCCTCAGCTTCCGTCGCGAGAAGCATGTTCCCCGGGGCGGCCCCGACGGCGGTGACGGCGGCCGCGGCGGCAGCATCGTGCTCGTCGCCGACACCGACCTGCGCGATCTCTCCGCCTTCCGGTCGAAGACCGTCTTCGAGGCACAGCGAGGCGGCAACGGGCGCGGGACACGCAAGCACGGGGCCGATGGTGCGGACATCGAGATCAGGGTGCCGGTCGGGACACAGGTCTACGACGTGGCCGACGGCACGCTCGTCGTCGACCTCGCGCAGGCGGGCGGGCGCACGGTCGTGGCGCGTGGGGGACAGGGCGGGCGGGGCAACGCGACCTTCACCTCACCGACCCGTCAGACCCCGCGCTTCGCGGAGACGGGGCTGCCCGGCACGGCGTGCGAGCTCGACCTGCGCCTGAAGCTGATGGCCGACGCGGCCTGTGCGGGCCTCCCCAACGCGGGCAAGTCGTCGCTCCTCCGGCGCATCTCGAACGCGAAGCCCAAGGTGGCGGACTATCCCTTCACGACCCTGGCGCCGGTGCTCGGCATCGTCGACGGCCCGGACGGGCGCCAGCTGACCGTCGCCGACGTCCCCGGCCTGATCGAGGGCGCCAGTGAGGGCATCGGCCTGGGTCACGAGTTCCTCGCCCACCTCGAGCGCGCTCGCCTGCTCCTGCACGTGATCGACGCCTCGGAGGGCGACGCCGACGAGCGGTTCGGCGTGATCGACCGCGAGCTTGCCGAATACGGGGCCGGGCTGGCCGAGCGCCCGCAGGCGATCGTGCTGAACAAGGCGGATCTGCTGCCGGGCCCGGCGGCGTTCGCCGTCGAGGACGAGCGGATCGTCGGCGTGTTCAGGGTCTCGTGCGCGACGGGCGCAGGCATCGACGAGCTGAAGCGCGCGTTGTTCGCGTTGTGCCCGGCCGCTCCCGAGCTCGAGCGGCCGACCGTTGCACCCGAGCTGCCCGACTTCCTCGAGTATCGTCCGCGCCCGCCCGAGCACCGCCGCTTCAAGGTCCTGCGCACCCAGACCGGCTTCCGCGTCGTCGGCACGGCGCCGGAAGGCGAAGAGCTCGAGCAGGCGCTGCGCGCGGCAGGCGCCAGGAAGGGTGTGGAGGTCGAGATCGGCGACGAGGTGTTCGAGTGGGAGTGAGCGGACGAGGTGTCGGCATCCTCGGGGGCGCGTTCGACCCACCGCACGTGGGTCATGTCGCGCTCGCCGAGGAGGCGGTGCGCCATTTCCGGCTGGATCGGCTGCTCGTGCGCGTCGTCGCCGACCCGGGGCACAAGGAGGTCGGCACCGCGCCCCAGATCCGACTGCTCCTGGCGGAGCTGGCTTTCGCCGCGCTGGACGAGGCCGAGGTGGCTCTCGACCCGTTCTCGCGCACGGTGGATTCGCTGGAGCAGCTCGGCTTCGAGGATCCGGTGTTCCTGATTGGCGCCGACGAGTTCGCCGACTTCCTCGACTGGAAGGAGCCGGACCGCGTGCTCGAGCTGGCGCGGCTCGGCGTCGCCACCCGCCCCGGTACGGAGCGTGCGGTCGTCGAGGCCGTGCTCGCCGGCGTGTCGCGGCCGGATCGCGTCGAGCTGTTCGCGATCGAGCCGCTCGACGTCTCCTCGTCCGGCATCCGTGCCCGGATCGCCGCGGGCGATCCCGTCGAGGGGCTCGTGCCCTGGTCGGTGGCTGCCGAGCTGGACCGGCTCGGCCTCTACCGGGACGAGTGACATCCGTGAGCCGCGGGTACACTCCCCGCACCCGACCGAGGACGCTGACCGACCTGACTTCACCCGAGCTAGCCCGCCGCACCGCCGCTCTCTGCGAGGAGAAGCTGGCTGCCGACGTGGTCGTGCTCGACATGCGGGGCGTGTGCGACTACACCGACTTCTTCGTCATCGCCACGGGAGCGAATCCCCGGCAGACGAAGGCGATCTACGACGAGGTGCACTTCGCGCTCAAGCGCGACGAGACGCTGCTGCCGCGCTCTGCCGGCGGGGTGCAGGAGGCGACCTGGATCGTCGCCGACTACAACGACGTCGTGCTGCACGTGTTCACGCCGGAGACCCGCGCCTTCTACCGGCTCGAGGATCTCTGGAGCGACGTGCCGAAGCTCGAGGTGGCAGCCAGCGCCTGATCGTGTTGCCCACTCGGGCGACGGGCCATCTCGTCGACGGATCCACCTCCGCCTTCGACCCAGCTAGGGCGACAACGGTGTAGGCGTGAACTGCCCGACGAGTTCCCTCGCGAGTCTCTACACTTCGCGGCATCCCTGGGGCCATAGCTCAGCTGGGAGAGCGTCGCGCTGGCAGCGCGAAGGTCGCCGGTTCGAGCCCGGCTGGCTCCATTCGGTTCAAACGTGCCCCGCTTTGTATGAGGCCAACGGTCACGTAAGAACCATGCCCTGAGCCGTGGGGTCGGGCGCGTTAGGCGACCGGTTCGAGGGCCTGCCTGACGATGTCTTCGAGGGTTGCCGTGGCCGCCGCAAGTCGGGCGGAGTCGAGTTGTTCGGGCGGCAGCTCCGCCTCGAGAGCCTCGAGCGCCGGGCGGGCCGCGAGGCTGTAGGAGGCCGGGAGCTGCTCGTGGCCGAGTACGAACGTGAGAACCGTCGCCGCCTGCTCGGGCTCACCCGTGGCGCGGAGCACCGCACCGAAGCCGCTGAGCGCGAGTAGCTCGAGCGAGAGCGCCGCCGAGGCGTGTGCTCGTTCGAGCGCCGTGCGGAACGTCCGTCGTGCTTCGTCGAAGTCGTCGAGCGCCAGTGTCGCGAAGCCGATTCGGCAGAGTGCGATGATCGTGCCCCACCTGTGGTTGACCTCGCGGAACGCCTCGTAGCCGGCCCGACCAAGCCGCAGCGCCTCCTCGTAGTCCCCCGTTCCGTAGGCGCTGTGGCTGGCGCGGCTCAACGCGTAGCCGGCGCCACCGACGTCCCCGACCCCGGTGAACAACTCGTTCGCCTCCATGTGCAGGCCCATCGCGTCGCCGAAGCGCTCCTCGGCATCTGCGAGGAGCCCGAGCTTGCTCGTGGCGTACGCGCGCAGAAGCGGGTTACCCAGCTTCTCCGAGAGGAGGTGCGCAGCCTCGAACGCCTCGCGTGCCGCTTCGAGGTCGTCCACGAGGAGTCGGGCGAAACCGAGATCCATGCGAGCCCCGCTCTCGGTGAGCCCGTCTCCGATCGCGCTCGCGATCGGCACCCCCTCGGCGAGGAATGCTATCGCCTCCGGGTAGAGGTCCCGATAGGCCGCCATGATGCCGAGCGCGCACAGGCAGCGTGCGAGCTCTCGCTCCAGGTTCCGCGCGCGCAGGACGGGGAGGCAGCGCGCGGCGAGCTCCTCGGCCGCCGGGTCGTGCCCGAGCCGGGCGCCGATCGCGACCCTGTACATCGCCGCCGCCAGCGCGACGGCGCTCGCGCTTCCGGGGTCGTCGGCGTCGAAGCCTGCCGTGCGCCCGAGCAGCTCGAACGTCTCGGCCCCGTCGAACCAGCTGTGCATCCAGAGAAACGCGTAGAGGGCGTCCAGCACCGGCAGCGCCACGCGCTCGTCGTCCTCGGCCACGACCCACTCGGCCGCAGCGCGAAGGTTGTCCAGCTCGCCCCGCAGTTCGTCCCGCGCGACCGCGAGCTCCGGGCCCATGAGTGCCGCCTGCCGCTCCATCAGCATGGCCTTGTAGTGACGAGCGTGCCGCTCGTGTGCGTCTCTCGCCTCGCCGGGTGACGCGGCCAGCCGCTCGGCCGCGTACTGGCGCAGCAGCTCGTGCAGCTCGAAGCGGCCGAAGCCCGAGCGTCGAACCAGCGACTTCGACACGAGCTCGGAAAGCAAGCGCAGGTCGGCGCCCGCGACTGCCACCGCCGCCTCCCGTCCGAAGTCGCCGCGGAGCACCGAGAGCCGCGCGAGGGCCTGTTGCTGCTGTCCGGAGAGGAGTCTCCACGACTGGTCGAACGCGGCGCGCAGGCTGCGATGCCTCTCGGGCACGTCCCGCTTCGATGTGGCGAGGAAGTCGATGTTCTGCTCGATCTCGTCCGCGATCTCCGCGCACGAGAGCATGGAGACCCACGAGGCGGCAAGCTCGATGCCCAGGGGCAGGCCATCGACCAGCCCGCAGATGCGACGCGCCTCGATGTCCTCGTCGTCGTTGAGCGAGAAGCCCGGCTCGACCTGGGTTGCGCGGTCGACGAAGAGGCGGAGCGCGCCCGAGCCTCCGTCCCCGTTCTCCGTGAGGCCGAGGCCATGGACGTCGAGCACCCACTCGCTCTGCACGTTCAGGCGCTCGCGCGACGTGGTCAGCAGCTCGACCTTCGGCGCGCGCTCGATGATCTCCCCGAGCAGGTCGGCGCCCTCGACGAGGTGCTCGAAGTTGTCGAGCACGAGCAGCGTCGACCGCTCGCCCAGATAGTGGAGGAGCTGCTCCTGCGCCGAGAAGCCGCTGTGGACACCGTCAATCGCGAACTGGATCGACTCGGCAACCGCCGGCGCCAGGAGCTCCGGCGACGCCACTGAGACGAGGGGGACGAAGTGCACGCCGTGCGGGTAGCGCTCGATCCGGCGAGCGGCGGCCTCGAGCGCGAGCCGCGTCTTGCCCGCCCCGCCCGGCCCGACGAGCGTGAGGAGACGGCACTCGGGATCCTCGAGCAGCCGGTCGATCTCGTCGAGCTCCGCCGCGCGGCCGACGAACGACGTCCGCGGGGCCGGCAGGTTCTTCATGCCCGCCTCGATCGTCTTCAGTAGAGGGAAGTCGCCTGGCAGCCCGCCGACCTCGAGCTGGTAGATACGCTCGGGCGCGCTGAGGTCCTTGAGGCGATGCACGCCGAGGTCGCGGACGTCTGCGTCCACCAGCGCGCGGGTCGTCTGCGAGAGGAGCACCTGTCCGCCGTGGCCGACCGCAGCGATCCGGGCGCCCTTGTGCACGTCGAGGCCGACATAGCCCTCCTCCGTCAGGCGCGGCTCGCCCGTGTGCAGCCCCATCCGCACGCGGATCTGCCCGCCGGCAAGGGCGCGTTGGCAGTCCGCGGCAGCGGCGACCGCACTCGACGCGCCGGCGAAGGCGACGAAGAACGCGTCGCCCTGCGTATCGACCTCGACGCCCCCGCGCGCCGAGAACGCCGCGCGAAGCCGCCGCCGATGCTCCTGCAGCGCCTCGCCGTACTCGTCGCCGAGCTCGTGCAGCAGCCGCGTGGATCCCTCGACGTCGGTGAACATCAGGGTAACGACACCGGTCGGGAGGTCGCGCACCATCGCACACCATCATCGGGCCGCACCTCTCCCCTGTCCAGTGCGCTCAACTGCAGCGCGCGCCCGGGATCGCTGCAAAAGCCTTGCTTACCGATGCTGATAACGGCCGTGCCCAACTCGTTCGATCGGACTGTCGAGGCGGCGAGCGTTCTTGTGCAGGCAGTCCTTGACGGTGTTCCAGGAAAGCGCTGTTCCGGCCAGTTCCTGGTCGGCAGAGTGGATCTCGCGAGCCCGCAGCGGCTTGCCGGCTGCCGCAAGCACCTGAATAGTTGCCTCCTGGACAGCGCCGGCTCGCCGTCCTATTTGGCTCCGCGCCTGCGTTTCCGGCTCCGACCTCGCCGCCAGCGAGCCGGCCAACAGATAGGCGCTGGCAAGCCGGGAGCGGTTCAGACGTGCCCCGTTTTCTTCCACTTCGAGAGATCCGTCACGAGGGGGTCTTTCCCGTCGTCGGACGGATGCACCGGGTTTCGGTTGAGCGCCGCTCACGGTGAGCAGGGCTCGAAGCTCGTGCTCTCACCCAACGATCCGGCCGGGGTCCAGCAGTGTCTCCAGATCCACCTCGCGGGCCACGTCGAGCAGCGCCCGCGTGAGCAGCGGCTCGGGCTCGCGGTCGAGCCAGACGAGCCCGATCGAACGTGTCGTCTGCGGCTCGACG
>Ga0209798_10002323_pt1 | contig 11186 bp, 9 predicted proteins | sample DOMMetBare3Fresh_FD_187475 | JGI IMG/M metagenome (GOLD analysis project Ga0209798, IMG submission 187475) | Wetland sediment microbial communities from St. Louis River estuary, USA, under dissolved organic matter induced mercury methylation -... | ecosystem: Environmental > Aquatic > Freshwater...
GCCATGCTCCTCGGCCGCTTCGTGCCGGTCGTCCTCGTGCTCGCCCTCGCCGGCAGCCTCGCCAAGCAGGAGCCGGTGCCGGCCGGTGCTGGAACCCTCGAGACCGACCGGCTCCTCTTCGCCGGGATGCTCGCCGTCGTCACGGTCGTCCTCGTCGCCCTGACCTACCTGCCGGCGCTCGCGCTCGGCCCGCTCGCCGAGGGCCTGCTGTGACAGGCCTTTCCACGGCACCGACCACCACCGACCACCACCGACCACTCCGAGGCAGGCTCGCCCAGATGCCCACGCCACTGATCACCGACCCGGCCGGCCGGCCTGACGGCCGCGGCCCCGACCCGGTCGCGTCGTCCGGCGGTTCCGCCGGCGCAGCCCCCCGCCGTGTCGCGGGTGGCCTGCTCGACCCGCGCCAGCTCGTCCGGTCCCTGCCCGACGCGTTGCGCAAGCTCGACCCGCGCACCCTGTGGCACAACCCCGTCATGGTCATCGTCGAGGTCGGCTCGGTCTGGACGACGGTGCTGGCCATCTCCGACCCGTCGGTGTTCGCCTGGCTCGTCACCGGCTGGCTCTGGGCGACCGTCGTCTTCGCGAACCTCGCCGAGGCCGTCGCCGAGGGCCGTGGCAAGGCCCAGGCCGAGTCGCTGCGCCGCGCCCGGCAGGACGCCACCGCGCGCCGGCTCGCCGACTGGCAGCCGGAAAGCGCGGCAGCGGCGACACCCCTTCTGGAGGAGCGGGTCCCGGCCACCGCGCTCCGGCTCGGGGACTTCGTCGTCATCGGGGCCGGCGAGGTGATCCCCGGTGACGGCGACGTCGTCGAGGGGATCGCCAGCGTCGACGAGTCGGCCATCACCGGCGAGTCCGCCCCCGTGATCCGCGAGTCCGGCGGCGACCGCTGCGCGGTCACCGGCGGCACCCGCGTACTGTCCGACCGGATCGTCGTGCGGATCACGCAGAGGCCGGGCGAGAGCTTCCTGGACCGGATGATCGCCCTCGTCGAGGGTGCCGGCCGGCAGAAGACGCCGAACGAGATCGCACTGAACATCCTCCTCGCGGCGCTCACCGTCGTCTTCCTCCTCGCCGTCGCGACGCTCCAGCCGCTCGCCATCTACTCCGCGGTCGCGGCCGGCGCCCAGGAGGGTCAGGCGATCGGTCCCGACGGCGTGAGCGGTGTCGTCCTCGTGGCGCTGCTCGTCTGTCTCATCCCGACAACCATCGGCGCCCTCCTGTCGGCGATCGGCATCGCCGGCATGGACCGGCTCGTCCAGCGCAACGTCCTGGCGATGTCCGGCCGCGCCGTCGAGGCGGCCGGTGACGTCAACACCCTGCTCCTGGACAAGACCGGCACGATCACGCTCGGGAACCGGCAGGCCCGCGACCTGCTCCCCGCCGACGGCGTCGACGCGGCCGACCTCGCGGACGCCGTCCAGCTGGCGAGCCTGGCCGACGAGACGCCCGAGGGCCGCTCGATCGTCGTCCACGTCAAGGAGCGGTACGGCCTTCGCGAGCGGCACGAGGGCGAGCTCGCCGGCGCCGTCTGGGTGGCGTTCACGGCGCAGACCCGGATGTCCGGCGTCGACCTACCGGACGGTGCCGGGATGCGGCAGGTCCGCAAGGGTGCGGCGGCTGCCGTCCTCGCCTGGGTTCGCGAGAGCGACCCCGCCGGCCGGTCGTCGGCCGGGCTCGGTGCCATCGTCGACGCCGTCAGCGCCTCGGGCGGCACGCCGCTCGTGGTCGCGGAGCGGGGACCGGACGGCCGGGCACGTGCGCTCGGTGTCATCCACCTCAAGGACGTCGTCAAGGTCGGCCTGCGGGAGCGGTTCGACGAGATGCGCCGGATGGGCATCCGGACAGTCATGATCACCGGCGACAACCCGCTGACCGCCAGGGCGATCGCCGAAGAGGCGGGCGTCGACGACTTCCTCGCCGAGGCCACGCCCGAGGACAAGCTCGCGCTCATCGCCAAGGAGCAGGCCGGCGGCCGGCTCGTCGCCATGACGGGCGACGGCACGAACGACGCGCCGGCGCTCGCGCAGGCCGACGTGGGGGTCGCGATGAACACCGGGACGTCGGCCGCCAAGGAGGCCGGCAACATGGTCGACCTCGACTCGGACCCCACGAAGCTCATCGAGATCGTCGAGATCGGCAAGCAGCTGCTCATCACCCGCGGCGCCCTGACGACGTTCTCGATCGCCAACGACGTCGCTAAGTACTTCGCGATCATCCCCGCGATGTTCGCCGGGCTGTACCCGGGCCTCGACGCGCTCAACGTCATGCGCCTGGCGAGCCCGACCTCGGCCATCCTCTCAGCGGTGATCTTCAACGCTCTCGTCATCGTCGCGCTCATCCCGCTCGCGCTGCGAGGCGTCCGGTACACCCCTGGCGGTGCGGCTGCCCTGCTGCGCCGCAACCTGCTCGTCTACGGCCTCGGCGGCGTCGTCGCCCCGTTCGTCGGCATCAAGATCATCGATCTCCTCGTCTCTCTCCTCCCCGGGATCGCCTGATGTCTCCCACCACCACCCAGCCGCCCCGGCCCGCACCGAGGGCCTCGAGGTCCCTCGGCACCGTCCGGTCGCCCTGGCTCGCACAGCACCTCGCCGCCGTCCGGGCCCTCGTCGTTCTCACCCTGGTCACCGGCATCGCCTACCCGCTGGCCGTCATGGCCGTCGGCCGGGTCCCCGGTGTGTCCGACCGGGCGGACGGCTCATTGGTGACGAACGCCGCCGGTGCGACCGTCGGGAGCGCCCTGCTCGGCCAGTCGTTCACCGACTCCGACGGCGCCGCGCTGCCGCAGTACCTCCAGTCCCGACCGTCCGCCGCCAGGGACGGGTACGACCCGCTCGCCAGCGGCGCGTCCAACCTCGCCCCCGAGGACGTCGTCGACACGCCTCCGGACGCCGCCACCGGCGACGAGAGGCGGCTCAGCCTGCTCGGCCAGGTGTGCGCCCGCAGTGCCGCCGTCGGCGCGCTCGAGGGGGTCGACGGTCGCCGCCCGTACTGCACGACCGCGACCGGTGACGACCCGGCGACCGTCGTGGGTGCGGTCCTCGCCGTCTTCCGCGAGGGCGGTGCCGCCGGGCCGGTCACCCGGGTGGTGAGCACGAACCAGCTCTGCCCGACGACGCCGTTCGTGGCCGCCTACGCGGGTGTCGAGGTGGACTGCCGGACGCCGGCGGACGACCTCACGGGCGCTGAGGTGACGCCGGTCCGCGGCGACGCTCCGGCGGAGCCGGTCGTCCCGGCGGACGCCGTCACGGCCAGCGCCAGCGGGCTGGACCCGCACATCAGCCCCGAGTACGCCCGGCTGCAGGTGCCCCGGATCGCTCGCGCCCGGGGGCTGTCCGAGCAGGCCGTGCTCACCGCCATCGACCGGCACACGGACGCGCCCCTGCTCGGGTTCCTCGGCCGGCCGGCGGTCGACGTGCTCGGCGTCAACCTCGACCTCGACCGCGGCAGCCCGGCCGGGTCGTGACGGCCGGGGTCGGCGACACTGTGGCCATGGCGACCGGACAGCTGCGGGTCTACCTCGGTGCCGCACCGGGGGTCGGCAAGACCTACCGGATGCTCGAGGAGGGCCACCGGCGGGCCGAGCGCGGTACCGACGTCGTCGTGGGCTACGTCGAGACCCACGACCGCAAGCACACGGCCGCCCTCGTCGACAGGCTCGAGGTGGTCCCCCGGCGCCGGATCGTCCACCGCGGCTGCGAGTACACCGAGATGGACGTCGACGCGGTCCTCACCCGGCGTCCCGAGGTCGCCCTCGTCGACGAGCTCGCCCACACGAACATCCCCGGTTCGCGGCACGCCAAGCGCTGGCAGGACGTCCAGGTCCTCGTGGACGCGGGCATCACCGTCATCACCACGCTCAACATCCAGCACCTGGAGTCGCTCAACGACGTCGTAGCCCAGATCACGGGGGTCACCCAGCGCGAGACCGTGCCCGACGCCGTCGTCCGGGCCGCCGAGCAGATCGAGCTCGTCGACATGACCCCCGAGGCGCTGCGCCGACGGATGGCGCACGGCAACGTCTACGCGCCGGACCGGGTCGACGCCGCGCTCGGCAACTACTTCCGCGTCGGCAACCTCAGCGCCCTGCGCGAGCTCGCCCTGCTCTGGCTCGCCGACAAGGTCGACGAGCAGCTCGACGACTACCGCGCCGACCATCGGATCGACGCGACGTGGGAGACCCGCGAGCGGGTCGTCGTCGCCCTCACGGGCGGCCCCGAGGGCGACACCCTCGTCCGCCGCGCCGCACGGGTCGCAGCGCGGTCCAAGGGAGCTGACCTGCTCGCCGTCCACGTCGCCCGCAGCGACGGCCTCGCCGACGCCGACCCCGCGAACCTGGCCCGGCAGCGCATCCTCGTCGAGGGGATGGGCGGCACCTACCACCAGGTCGTCGGTGCAGACGTGCCGACCGCCCTGCTCGCTTTCGCCCGCGGCGTCAACGCGACCCAGCTCGTCCTCGGGGCGAGCCGGCGCAGCCGCCTCGCGCACCTGTTCTCCCCCGGCGTCGGGGAGATGACGACGGCGCACAGCGGCCCGATCGACGTCCACCTCGTGACGCCCGAGGGCGCGGAGCAGTCCCGGCGGCTCCTGCGGGCGGGGGCCGCGCTGAGCCCGCGACGGCGCGCCACCGGGTACGCCGCCGGCGTCCTCGGGCTGCCGGCTCTCACCGGGCTGCTCCTGCTGTCGCAGGAGCACCTGTCGCTCCCCAGCGACATCCTGCTCTTCCTCGCCGCCGTCGTCGGGGTGGCGCTCATCGGCGGGCGCCGGCCCGCGATGATCGCCGCCCTGCTCGGGTTCGGGCTGCTCAACTACTTCTTCACCCCGCCGGTGCACCTGTTCACCGTCGCCGAACGGGAGAACCTGCTCGCGCTCGTCGTCTTCCTCGTCGTCGCCGTCGCGGTGGCGACCGTCGTCGACCGGGCAGCTCGCCGCACCGGAGAGGCCGCACGCGCCCGCGCCGAGGCCGAGACGCTGTCGACGCTCGCCGGCAGCGTCCTGCGCGGGAGCCGCCCGCTGCCCGCGCTCCTGGACCAGGTCCGCGAGACGTTCGGCCTCACCGGCGTCAGCCTGCTCGAACGCCGCGCCGACGTCATACCAGGCCCGGACACGCCGCACGACCCCGCCGACTGGGTCGTCGTCACGGCCGTCGGCGACCGGCCGAGCACGTCACCGGCCGACGGCGACGCCGAGGTCACCGTCGACGGACCCGCCGGCACCGAGCTCACGCTCGTCCTGCGCGGCAAGCCGCTCGAGGCCGGCGACCGGCGCGTGGTCGAGGCGTTCGCCGCGCAGGCCGCCGTCGCGCTGCGGCAGGAGCGCCTCGCGGCGACGGCCGCCCGGGCCGAGCCGCTCGCGGAGGTCGACCGGCTGCGGACGGCGTTGCTGAACGCCGTGAGCCACGACCTGCGGACGCCGCTCGCCACCGCGAAGACCGCGGTCGCCGGGCTGCGCGGCCACGGCACCTACCTCGGCGACGCGGACCGCGAGGCGCTCCTGGAGGCCGCCGACGACTCCCTCGACCGGCTGGAGCGTCTGGTGGAGAACCTGCTCGACATGAGCCGTCTCCAGGCCGGAGCCCTCGCGATGGCCCCGCACGTCATGAGCGTCGGCGAACTCATCCCGGTGGCCGTCGACGACCTGGGGGACGCGGGCTCGGCGGTCCGGATCAGCGTGCCCGACGATCTCGCCGAGGTCTGCATCGACCCCGCGCTCCTCGAGCGCGTGCTCGTCAACCTGCTGTCCAACGCGTTGCGCCACAGCCCGGACGGCGCGCCGGTGACGATCTCCGCGAGCGAGCACGCGGGGCGGGTCGAGATCCGGGTCATCGACACCGGCCCGGGGGTGCCGAGCACCGACTGGGACCGCATCTTCCTTCCGTTCCAACGCCTCGGGGACCGGGACACGAGCACCGGCGTCGGGCTCGGGCTCGCCCTCTCCCGCGGCCTCACCGAGGCCCTCGGCGGCACCCTCACCCCGGAGCTGACCCCGGGCGGCGGCCTGACCATGACCCTCGCGCTGCCGGCGGCGGGAGCGGACCGACCCGGCGGTGCCCGGCCGGCCCAGACCGGGTCGACGCCCACACCCGTCGAGGGGCGACGGGCGTGACCCGCCTCCTCGTCGTGGACGACGAGCCTGCGCTGCTTCGAGCCCTGCAGATCACCCTGCGCAGCCACGGGTACGAGGTCATCACCGCGCCCGACGGTCGCCGCGGCCTGGCCGCGGCCGCCCAGGAGCATCCCGATCTGGTCATCCTCGACCTCGGCCTGCCGGACGTCGACGGCGTGGACGTCGTGCGCCAGCTCCGGGGCTGGACCCAGGTGCCGATCCTCGTGCTCTCGGGGCGGCTGCACAGCGCGTCCAAGGTGGACGCCCTCGACGCGGGAGCCGACGACTACGTCACCAAGCCCTTCAGCATCGACGAGCTGCTCGCGCGGGTCCGCGCCGTCACCCGGCGCCTCGGCCCCACCGAGGGGACGGCACCGGTTCGGATCGGGCGCTACGTCGTCGACCTCGACGACCGCCGCGTGACGCCGGACGACGAGGCGGCCGAGCCGGTCCACCTCACCCCGACCGAGTGGCACCTGCTCGAGGTCCTCGCCCGGAGCCCGGATCGCCTCGTCAGCCAGCGGCGACTGCTCCAGACGGTCTGGGGTCCGACGTACGTCACCGAGTCGCACTACCTGCGCCAGTACGTGAAGCACCTGCGGCGCAAGCTCGAGGAGGACCCCGGGCACCCCCGGCACCTGATCACCGAGCCGGGGATGGGGTATCGCTTCCGGCCGTGAGGGGCTCCTGAAGGTCCTCTCCCGACCAGCCGGTCCAGCGGTCGACGACGACCCGGACGACCGCGCCCCGGGGTTCCAGCGCCCGGTACCGGGGGTACTTCGCGACGAGGGCGTCCAGGCACGCGCGGCGGTCGGCGGCGGACGACGCGGCGGGGAGGACCTCGGCGCGACCGTCGGCCCGGACCCACCAGAGCCGGCGCCAGTCGTCGTCGTAGCGGTCGGCGAGCACCGTGACCCGGGGGTCGGCGTCGACGAGCGTCAGGCGTCGCAGGTTCTGCGACGTCTTGGGCTTGTGGTCGACGGCGAAGACGAGGAGGTCGCCGCCGCCCCGGCGCAGGACGGCGAAGGTGATCGGGACCAGCAGCGGCGGTCCGGCGGCGTCGTTGACGCCCAGGACCGCCGACTCGGCGGCGACGAGACGCGCACGGGAGTCCGCGGCAGACAGGCGCATGCCCTCATCCTCGCGCGCTCCGCCCTGCCGGCTCCGCGGTCGCGCGGCGTCGAGGCCGCGCTCATGCCGGGGCCACCGCGCCCACCTCGGTCGTCAGCGCGCGGACGAGCCGGCCGAACCGGCCCGAGGGCGCGCCGTCCGCCACGGCGAACGCGTCCGCCGGCTCGTCGACGTCACGCAGCAGGGGCAGGTCGCTCACCGCGAGTCCCGCGTCGGTCAGGCGCCTGCGCTGGATGCCGCCGGTCCGCGGGGTGGACATCGGCACACCGGCGAGCACCCGGCGCGCGTGCCGAGCCGGGTCGCGGAGCCCGAGGGCCCACCACCCACCGTCCGCCGCCGGCCCGAACCAGGCGTCCACCGTCACGTCGCCGACGTCGAGGGAGAGCAGGGCCGGCGTCACCTGCGGGGTGTCCATCCCGATGAGCAGCGTCGGGCCGGCCGAGGCCGCCAGCGCCGCCTCGATCCGCTCGGCATGGGTCCCGCCCGCCTGCGGGACGACGTCGAAGCCCGCCGGCAGCGTGGGCAGGGCGGTCCCGTCGAGCGCCAGGACGCGTCGCGCGGCGGCCGCGGCGGCGACCGCGTCGAGCGTGTCGGCCAGCGCGGCCGCGGCGAGCGCCGCGGCGCCGTCGAACCCGAAGACCGGCGCGAGGCGGGTCTTGGTGTGACCGGCGCGGGGCGACTTGGCCAGCACGAGGATCGTCAGGCCGGTGCGGGACGACGTCATCGGGGGACGTCCGCGAGGGCCCGGCGCATGTCCGCGACCGCGGCGAGCGTGCCGCGGACGGTGCCGGTGACCTTGGAGCGACCGGTCCGCGGCCGGTAGGCGACGTCGACCTCGTTGATCCGCCACCCGGCGGCGGCGGCGCGCAGGAGCATCTCGAGCGGGTAGCCGAAGCGGCGGTCCTGGACGTCGAGCCGCAGGAGGGCGTCCCGGCGGCAGGCCCGCATCGGGCCGAGGTCGTGCAGGACCGCGCCGCTGCGGGCCCGCAGCCGCCGGGCGAGGACCAGGTTCGCCGCCCTGGCGTGCACGGGCCAGGCCGTGCCCGAGGTCGGCCGCCGGCGGCCGAGCACGAGATCGGCCTCGTCCCGCAGCACCGGCCCGGCGACCGCCGGCAGCTCTCGCAGGTCCAGCGAGCCGTCGGCGTCGCAGAAGGCCACCACGGGCGCGGTTGCGGCGAGCAGCCCGGCGGCACAGGCGTACCCGAACCCGCGCCGCGGCTCGGGCACGACGAGCGCGCCCAGGTCCGCGGCCACCCGGGCGCTGGCGTCGGTGGAGCCGTTGTCCACCACGATCGCCCGCCACCCCGGTGGAAGCCCCGCCAGCACGAGCGGCAGCGCGGCAGCCTCGTCGAGGCAGGGCAGGATGACGTCCGCCGACGCACGGGCGGGACCGGGGGCAGGCACAGGCACAGGCCGACGCTAAGGGACGCGGGCGGTCCGAAGGCCTTACGGAAGTCGAACGGCCGCTGTCGTCCTCGGGCGGTCGGCGCGCCGGCCCGGCCGTTCGCGCCAGGTCGCGGCCGCGAGGGCCGCGAGCAGCACGACCGTGGCGACACCGTACGACACCACTCGCGAGGCGTAGTACGCGTCCCCCAGGGCGGCGGCCGAGTAGACGGGGTAGACCGCGACGGCGACGACGAGCCAGACCCGGGGGGCACCGAGCGCGACGAGCGGCACCAGGAGCAGCGCGTACCAGGGGTAGGGCGGGGTCACCACGAGGAAGCCCACCCCGACCATGGCGGCGCCACCCGCCCAGGGTCGGGGCGGCAGGCCGGACGCCTCCCGGCGCGCGGCATCGCGCCACAGCCACAGGGCGGCGACCGCCAGCAGGGTGACCGCGGCCGGCTCCACGAGTCGTTCCGGGAGCAGGAAGCTCAGGAGGTCGTAACGATCGTTCGACTCCTCGTCGAGGTAGCCGCCGAGGAAGCCGGTGACGCCGGCCCCGAGCGCGAGGACGTGCGGCAGGTAGACCGTCGCGACGGCGGCGACCGCGGCCAGACCCACCCGGAGCGAGCGGCGCGGCGGGACCCCGACGGCGACGAGCACCGGGACGAACTTCGTCGCCACGGCCAGCCCGAGGACGACGCCCGCCGCGACCCAGTGCCGGGCCGAGAGCAGGCCGAGCGAGACGACGACGAGCAGCGCCGCGACGACGTCGACATGCGCGTTCCCGCCGGCCTCGAGCACCACGGTCGGGCACCACGCCCACCAGACGACCCGGTGCGCGTGGCCCACGGTGCGCCTGAGCACGACCACCACCGCGACGGAGACCGCGACGGCGACCACCGCCGCCGCGACCTGCAGCTGCCGGCCCTCGCCGCGGCCGCCGGAGACGACCTCGACGAGCCAGAACCAGGCCTGCGCCACCGGCGGGTAGATCGTCCGGACGCCGGGGTGGTTCAGCCGGGGAGTGACCCCGTCCGGGAACAACCACCGATCGCGCAACCCGGCCAGCTCGGGCGCCCCGGGCACGTAGCGGTAGGGGTCGATGCCGGCGGCCTGCACCCGGCCGTCCCACGCGTACCGCAGGTGGTCGTCCGTGGTCCAGGGCCGGACCCGCAGGGCCGTCAGCTGCAACAGGGCCCCGCCCGCGACGGCGAGCCGCACGGCCAGGGGCTCGGCCAGCCGCTCCACCGCGCACGCGGCGACCGCGAACAGCGCGAACATGACCCCGACGAGCAGGAGCTGGCGGACGCCCCGGCTGCCGGGCTGCTGCGCCACGGTCACCAGCGCGCCCAGCCCGCCGAGCCCCGCCACCGCGGTCACCAGCGCGGGCGTGCGGGCGCGCCCGTCCGTCGTGGCCGGAGCCGTCACGACGTGGCCGGGCCCGTCACGACGGCGCGCCCAGGGTCTCCTGCGCGAAGAGCTCGGCCAGCCCGTCGCCGAAGTCCTCGCACGCCGTCCAGCCGAGCTGGTCGCGCGCCCGCGCCGCCGAGGCGGTGATGTGCCGGACGTCACCCAGCCGGGCGGTCCCGGTCACCACCGGAGCGGGACCACCGCCCAGGGTGGCGAGGGCGGTCGCCAGCTCCAGCACGGTCCGCGGCCGGCCGCTGGCGACGTTGTACGCCCGCACCGTCCCCGCCGCAGCGGGGGCCGCGGGGTCGAGCGCGGCGACGCATGCCCGCGCGACGTCCCGGACGTGGACGAGGTCGCGACGCTGGCCGCCGTCCTCCGTCACCCGCGGGGCGCGCCCTGCCAGGACGGCGCTGAGGAAGATGGAGGCCACCCCGGAGTAGGGGTTGTCGCGCGGCGCCCCGGGCCCGTAGACGTTGTGGAACCGCATCGCCGCGCCGCTCGCACCGGTCTGGCGGGCCCACGCCGCCAGCAGGTGCTCCTGCATGACCTTGGTGGCGGCGTAGACGTTGCGCGGCTCGGACGGGACGTCCTCGCCGACCAGGGCCGGGCTGAGCGTCGAGCCGCAGGTGGGGCACCGCGGGTCGAAGCGGCCGCTGTCGAGGTCCGCCGGCCGGCGGGGGCCCGGCCGGACGAGACCGTGCCGTGCGCACGAGCTCATCCCCTCGCCGTACACGACCATCGAGCTGGCCAGCACGACCCGTCCGACCCCGGCCCGCGCCGCCGCCGCGAGCACGGCGGCCGTTCCGCCGTCGTTGTGGGACACGTACTCCGGAGCGTCCGCGAAGCTCTGCTCGAGGCCCACCTTCGCGGCGAGGTGCACCACGGCGTCGACGCCCGGGAGCAGCCCGGCCAGCGTATCGCCGTCCCGCACGTCCACCGCGTCCGCCGGGTCCGTCGCCCTGACGTCCAGGGACCGCACCACGTGGCCGGCGTCACGGCACGCCCGGACCACGTGCGAACCGATGAACCCGCTGCCTCCGGTGACCACGACCCGCATGGGTCCCGACGCTACGGGTTGCGCGCGTCGTCCGGGCCGGGCACCCGCCTTACGGACCTGTGACGGCGGTCCGGCCGTTGGGGGGTCTTCCGGTGAC
>Ga0209798_10002324_pt1 | contig 11179 bp, 9 predicted proteins | sample DOMMetBare3Fresh_FD_187475 | JGI IMG/M metagenome (GOLD analysis project Ga0209798, IMG submission 187475) | Wetland sediment microbial communities from St. Louis River estuary, USA, under dissolved organic matter induced mercury methylation -... | ecosystem: Environmental > Aquatic > Freshwater...
CGTGGCAAGCGGACGGTGGCCGCCCAGGAGATGCACTTCCACCCGCGCGCCCCGGCGCAGGGAGAGGTCGCGAGCGGCGCTGCCCTCCCGCGCGGCGATCTCCAGCCGCCCGCCGCTTCCCAGCATGGCGAGGAGCTCGCCCGGCTGGCCGTCCCCGTAGGTGGCGACGAAGCGCACCGGCTTCCCCTCCACGAGCACCTCCCGCACGCGCGGACGCTCGCCGAGGTCCTCGGCACGGATGCTGGTCGCCACGTTGCCGAACGGGTCGGCCGCGAGGCACACGCCCTCGACCGCATCCCCGCGCCTCGTCGCGCCGGGCCAGTCGAGCCTCACCGGGTCGTGGACCGCCGGGCCGAGCCTCGCCGCGTCGCCGCCCCCCGCCAGCCAGGCCGCCACCGGAGCGAACAGGTCGCGGCCGTGGAAGGTGGCGCTCGCCGGGACAGGAACGTGGCGCGGGCTCGACAGCTCGTGGACGCGGGCGCCGTCCAGGAACGGCGTGAAGATCCCGTTGTCGGGCCCGACCAGGCGCCGGCCGTCCCGGGCCACGACGCACAGACCTCGCCGCGCCGTGCCGACGCCGGGGTCCACCACCGCGCAGTGGACGGCCCGCACCGGGAAGCGGGAAACGCACGACTCGAGGAGCAGCGCGCCGGAGAGCACGTCGAAGTGCGGAACGTCGTGAGACAGGTCCACCACCCGGACGTCCGCGAGGGCCGAGAGCAGGACCGCCTTCATCTGCGCCGGGTAGCCGGACCCGGCGCCGAAATCGGAGAGGAGCGTCACCACGGGCGGGCCCGGGCGCCTCGCCGCGTGGCGCGCCGCCGGCCGCGCGCCCCGGGTCGCCCCGGGCCTCGCGGTCCGGCGCGGCCCGGCCCTGCGCTTCGCCCTGGGCATGGCCGACCTCCCTCCGCCGGGCGAGGATCCGCCCGGGTCCTAGACCCGCATGGTCTTCACGTCCGGCCCGACGATGAGCTTCGGCTCGGTGATGGCCTGCACCTGCTCCACGGTCGCGCCCGGCGCCAGCTCCCGGAGCACGAGGCCGTCGGGCGTCACGTCCATCCAGCCCTGGTCGCTGCAGATCGCGGAGATGCAGCGCTTGCCGGTGATCGGCAGCGAGCACTGCCTCAGGATCTTGGGCTTCCCGTCCTTGGTGGCGTGCTCCATCATCACGATGACCCGCCTCGCCCCCACGACGAGGTCCATGCCGCCGCCCATCCCCTTCACCATCTTGCCGGGGATCATCCAGTTGGCGAGGTCGCCGCGCTCCGAGACCTCCATGGCCCCCAGGATGGCGAGGTCGATGTGCCCGCCGCGGATCATGGCGAAGGAATCGGCCGAGGAGAAGAAAGCGGTCCCGGGGATCTCGGTGACCGTCTCCTTGCCGGCGTTGATGAGGTCCGGATCCTCGTCGCCCTCGAAGGGGTACGGGCCGACCCCCAGCATCCCGTTCTCCGACTGGAGCACGACCTCGACGCCCGGAGGCACGAAGTTGGACACGAGCGTCGGCATGCCGATGCCCAGGTTCACGTAGAAGCCGTCGCGCAGCTCTTCTGCGACGCGCCTGGCGATCTGTTCGCGTGTGAGCGGCATGTCCTACCTCGGGCGCGGGCGCACGGTACGCCGCTCGATGGGCTTCTGGAGGTCCCCGGCCTGCACCAGCCGCTTCACGTAGATGCTGGGCACGTGGATCTGGTCGGGGTCGAGGCTCCCCACCTCCACGATGTGCTCCACCTCGGCGATGCACACCCGCGCGGCCGCGCACATCATGGGGTTGAAGTTCCGGGCGGTCTTCCGGAAGACGAGGTTCCCCCACTTGTCGGCCTTCCAGGCGTGGACGAGCGCGAAGTCGGCGTGCAGGGGAAGCTCGAGGAGGTACTCGCGGCCGCCGATGACGCGCGTCTCCTTGCCCTCGGCCACCTGCGTGCCCACGCCGGTGCGGGTGTAGAAGCCGCCGATGCCGGCGCCGCCGGCGCGGATGCGCTCGGCGAGCGTGCCCTGCGGGATGAGCTCCACCTCGAGCTCGCCCGACAGGTACTGGCGCTCGAACTCCTTGTTCTCGCCCACGTAGGACGAGACCATCCTCCGCACCTGGCGCGCCTTCAGCAGCACGCCCAGCCCCTGGTCGGTGGTGCCGCAGTTGTTGGAGACGACGACGAGGTCCCGCACCCCCTTGCGGTGCAGGGCGGCGATGAGGTTCTCGGGGTTCCCGCAGAGGCCGAAGCCGCCGACCATCACCGTCGCTCCGGCGGGGATGTCGGCGACGGCGGCGTCGGCCGAGGCGACGATCTTGTTCATGGGCGCTCCACGATGAGCGCCACCGCCTCGCCGCCGCCGATGCACAGGCTGGCGAGGCCGCGCTTCTTGCCCTCGTCCTTCATGGCGTGGAGCAGGGTCACGAGGATGCGCGTGCCGCTCGCGCCGATGGGGTGGCCGAGCACCACCGCGCCGCCACGCACGTTGACGTTCTTTCCGTCGAGCCCGAGAAGGCGGTTGTTGGCGACGGAGACGACCGCGAAGGCCTCGTTGATCTCCCAGAGGTCGACGTCCTTGGTGCCGAGGCGCGACTTCTCCAGCGTCTTCCGGATCGCGTCGGCCGGGGCGTCGGTGAACTCGGCGGGCTTTCGCGCCGCGCCGCCCCAGCCGGCGATCCGGGCGAGGATCGTGCGCCCGTCCTTCCTCGCCCGCTCGGCGCTCATGAGCACCACCGCCGCCGCGCCGTCGTTGATGGACGAGGCGTTGGCCGCGGTGACCGTGCCGTCCTTCTGGAACACCGGCTTCAGCGAGGGGATCTTGTCCGGCCGCGCGCCCTTTGGCCCCTCGTCCTCGGCGACGACGGTCTTCTCGCCCTTCCTGCCCTCGATCTCCACCGGGACGATCTCGGCCTGGAAGAGCCCCTTCTTCTGGGCCTCGATGGCGCGGCGCGTGGACTCGAGCGCGTACTCGTCCTGCGTGGCGCGGGAGATGCCGTGACGGGTGGCGCAGGCCTCGGCGCAGATGCCCATGTGGACCTGGTCGTAGGCGTCCCAGAGGCCGTCGTGGATCATGCCGTCGATCAGCTCGGCGTTGCCCATGCGGACGCCGGTGCGCATCCCCTTCGCGTAGTAGGGGGCGTTGGACATGGACTCCATGCCGCCGGCCACCACCACGTCGGCGTCCCCGAGGGCGATGGCCTGCGCGCCCGAGATCACGGCCTTGAGGCCGGAGCCGCACACCTTGTTGAGCGTCCAGCAGGGCGTCGAGTCGGGGAGTCCGGCGAAGAGGGCCGCCTGGCGGGCCGGGGCCTGGCCCACGCCGGCCTGCAGCACGTTGCCCATCACCACCTCCTCGACGGAGCCGGGCTCCACCCCGGCGCGGGCGAGCGCCGCGCGGATGGCGGCGGCCCCGAGCCGCGGCGCGGGGACGGCGGCGAGGGATCCGAGGAAGGAGCCGACGGGCGTGCGGGCGGCCCCGACGATGACCACTTCGCGACCAGGCATGGCGGACCTCGCTCCCGGGGGGCCTCGTCCGGGGACGAGGGCGGGCGTCGCCGAACATAGGGGCCGGCGGGGGGAGCGTCAAGCGGCGCTCCGGGTTGCGCCCGGGCCCGGGCCTGCTAACTTCCGTGGCCCATGACCGCCCGCGCGCCGCCCGCCATCGCCGTCCACGGAGGCGCCGGCAACCTCGGCGCCGACGACCCGGCCAGCTCCGGCGAGCCCGGAGCGCCGCGGCTCGTCGGCGTCCGCCGCGCGGCCGAGCAGGGCCTCTCGGTGCTCTCCTCGGGCGGCAGCGCCCTCGACGCCGTCGAGGCGGCGGTGCGGATCCTGGAGGACGATCCCACCTACAACTCCGGCACCGGCGCCTGCCTGACGGCGGCCGGGGACGTGGAGCTCGACGCCTCCATCATGGACGGGGAGACCCTGCGCTGCGGCGCGGTGGCGGTCGTGAGGGACGTGAGGAACCCGGTGGCGCTGGCGCGCCGGGTGATGGAGCGGTCCTCCCACGTGCTGCTCGCCGGGCCGGGCGCCTCGGCCTTCGCGCGCGAGATGGGCTTTCCGCCCTACGACAACGCCCTCCTCGTCACGCCGGCGCAGCGGGCGCGCTTCGAGGCGCTCCGCGGCGCGAGCCCGGGCTCGCATGGCACCGTCGGCGCGGTGGCACGCGACGCGCGCGGACACCTCGCCGCCGCCACCTCGACCGGCGGGATGGCGATGAAGCTGCCGGGGCGCGTCGGCGACACCCCGCTCATCGGCAGCGGCACCTACGCCGACGACGCGCTCGCGGCGGTGTCCTGCACCGGCCACGGCGAGCGCATCATCCAGCTCACGCTGGCCCGCCACGCGGCCGACCTCGTGGGGCGAGGCCTCTCGGCCCCGGAGGCGGCGCGCGCCGCCGTGCGCCTCCTCGCCGAGCGCGTCCGGGGCGAGGGCGGGCTCATCGTGGTCGGACCGAGGGGCGAGGTCGGCTTCGCCCACAACACGCCGGTGATGAGCCGCGCCTGGTCGCGGCCGGACGGGACCATCGTCGCCGAGCTGTGACTCGGACCGAGCGGCGGGGGACGAGCCCCCGCGCAACGGCCCCGGCGGCGGGGGACGAGCCCCCGCCCTACTTCATCTTCTCGGCGAGCTTCAGGAAGGGCGTCACCAGCTCGAGGGGGAGCGGGAAGACCACGGTCGAGTTCTTCTCCGAGGCGATCTCCACCAGCGTCTGGAGGTAGCGGAGCTGCAGGGCTCCGGGCGATCGGGCGATGACGTCGGCCGCCTGGCCCAGCTTCTCCGCCGCCTGGTACTCGCCCTCGGCGGCGATGACCTTGGACCGGCGCTCGCGCTCCGCCTCGGCCTGCTTGGCCATGGCCCGGCGCATCTCCTCGGGGAGGTCCACCTGCTTCACCTCCACCGCGGTGACCTTCACTCCCCACGGCTCGGTGTGCCGGTCGATGATCTCCTGCAATCTCAGATTGATCTTGTCGCGCTGGCTGAGCAGGTCGTCCATGTCCACCTGCCCCAGCACCGAGCGCAGCGTCGTCTGGGCGAACTGGCTCGTGGCGAAGAGGAAGTCGGTCACCTGCAGGAAGGCGCGATCGGCCTGCACCACCCGGAAGTAGATGACGGCGTTCACCTTCACCGACACGTTGTCGCGGGTGATGACGTCCTGTGGCGGCACCTGCTCGGCGGTGACGCGCATGTCGATGATGATCATCCGGTCGACGAACGGGATGATCCACTTGAGGCCCGCCGTGCGCAGGCCGGAGTAGCGGCCGAGGCGCAGAACGACCCCGTTCTCGTACTCGTTGATGATGCGCAGGCCCATGAGGAAATAGGCCGCGACGAGACCTACGGGAATCAGCAATCCGAGTGCCGGCATGTGTCCCTCCGTTGTCGTCCTTCGACCGTCAGCTTTGTACCTCGGGCATCTCGCCGGCGGCCACCACCTTCGCCGTCAGCCCGTCCACCGCCACGACCTTGACGCGCGCCCCCTTGGGGATGGGCCGGTCGGCGCGGGCCCTCCAGTACTCCCCGTGGAGGAAGACGTCGCCTCCCTCCGGCCCGACGCCGGAGAGCGCCTCGCCCTCCTCGCCCACCAGGCCCTGGGCCCCGGCCACGAGCCGCCCGCGGCGCGACTTCACGACCTTGAACGCCACGAAGGCGAGCAGCGCCGAGATGGCGATGGGGGTGGGCCAGACCACGACGGGCGAGAGCGTGAACGCTCCGGGGTCGAAGTGGTACTCGGGCGAGCTCTTGTCGATGAAGAGGAGCGTGCCGACGGCGATGCACACCGCCCCGGCCGCCCCGGCGATGCCGTGCGTGGTGATGTAGGCCTCGGCGATGAGGAGCGCCACGCCGGCGAGGAGCAGGAGGACCGCGCCCGCGTTCACCGGGATGACGCGCATGGCGAGGAAGGCGAGGAGCAGGCAGAAGGCGCCCACGGCGCCGGGGATGATCGAGCCCGGGTGGTAGAACTCGAGCGCGATCCCCAGCGTGCCGATGAGCATGAGCAGGGCGACGATGTTGGGGTCGGAGAGGAAGGCCAGCGTCCGCTGCCGGATGGTCATCTCCAGCGGCTCGAGGCTCGCGCCCTTCACGTGCAGCTTCCTCCACCCGGACTTGGTCTCCACCTGGCGCCCGTCCGCCGCCGCCAGCACCGAGGGCAGGTCGGGCGCGATGAGGTCGATGACCTCGAGCTTCTTCGCCTCGTCGGCGGTGACCGAGACGCTCTCCCGGACCGCCTTCTCCGCCCAGTCCTGGCTGCGGCCGCGGGCCTTGGCGATGCTGCGGGCGAAGGCGGCGGTGTCGTTCTCCACCTTCTTCGCCATGTCCTTGCCCGCCTCCTTCTCCACGTCGCCGCCGCCGGCGAGGACGGGGTGGGCGGCGCCGATGTTGGAGGTGGGGTGCATGGCGGCGACGTTCCCCGCCATGGTGATGAAGACTCCGGCCGAGCCGGCCCGCGCGCCCGCCGGCCCCACCCAGACGACGATGGGGACCTCGCTCGCCAGCATGTGCTGGACGATGTCGCGCGTGGCGTCGAGGTGTCCGCCGGGGGTGTCGAGCGTGATGGCGAGGGCGTCGAAGCCGCCCTCCCTGGCGCGCGCGAGACCGGCGTCGAGGTACTCGGCCGTGCCGCTGGTGATGGGCGCGCTCACGGTGAGCGTGAGCACGCGCGCGGGGCGGGCGGGCTCCTCCGCCGGTGCGAGCTTCCCGACCCGCTCGGGCTCCGGGGCGGCGAGCCCGGCGGCGCCGGCGAGCGCGGCGGCGAGCGGCAGGGCGAGGCGCAGGGCGCGCGCGCGGCGGAAGGTTCGCATGGGCTTCACCTCTTCTCGGGAACCGTCTTCCCGAACTCCTTCATGACGAGCTGCAGGTCGTCCCAGGCCTTCTTCTTCTCGGGCGGATTGCGGAGCAGGTAGGCCGGGTGGAAGGTCGGCATGAGCCGCACGCCTTCGTAGGCGCGCCACTTGCCGCGCTGGCGGCTGATGGGCGCCCCGTCGCGCAGCAGCGTCTGCACCGCGAAGCGGCCGAGGGCGACGATCACCCTGGGGCCGATGGCCGCGATCTGGGCCTTGAGGAAGGGCTCGCAGGACTCGATCTCGTCCGGCTCCGGATCGCGGTTGCCCGGCGGGCGGCACTTCACCACGTTGGCGATGTAGACCTCTTCGCGCCGGAAGCCCATGGCCTCGATCATCTTCGTGAGCAGCTGCCCCGCCTTGCCCACGAAGGGTTCCCCCTGCGCGTCCTCGTCCGCGCCCGGCCCCTCGCCCACGAACATGAGCTCGGCCTTCGGGTTTCCGACGCCGAAGACGAGCTTCCTGCGTCCCGGCGCGAGCTTGCAGCGGGTGCACTCCCCCATCTCCCGCCGGATTGCGAGCAGGTGCTCGCTGCCGCAGCCGCGGTCGGCGAGGGAGTAGGACGCGGTGGGAGGCCGTTGCCCGGGCGAGGTTGACGTCCCGATCGGGGGCAAGGACGGCGGTGCGGTCGTGGCCGGGGACGGGGTCGCAGCGCCCGGAGCGGGCGCGCGCTCGACCGCTGGCCGCGCGCGGGGCGCTCGCGGCGGAGCGGGCGGGACCTCGCCGACGCCGCTGTCCCGCAGCCACTCGAGGTGGCGGAGCGCCTCGGCAGCGATCGAGGCCACCTCGGGGGTGGTGCCGTGTGTGCGCTTGCTCACCTTTTTCCCAGTCGTCCCGCGAACATGGCGTTGCCACCCCCCCGGACCGGGCCTAGACTCCGTCCCGCATGCAGCGCGTCCGGCTCTCCAGGCTCACCGCCCTCGTCTCGCTCGCGGTATTCGTCCTCGCCATCCTGCTCGTCCCGTCGGAGGCCCAGGCCTGGGCCCCGCTCGCCCACCTCAGCTTCTCCGTGCAGGCGCTCGCCAGCACGTCGGTGGTCCAGCCGTCGGTCCGCCTCCTGCTCCAGGACTTCGCCTCCGAGTTCCTCTACGGGTCGCTGGCGGCGGACATCGTCGTCGCCAAGAACCTCGCCCGTTACCTTTACCATTGTCACAACTGGCGCGTGGGCTTCAACGTCTACAAGCAGGCGAAGCCCGGCGAGGAGCAGGCCTTCGCCCTCGGCTTCCTCGCCCACCTCGCCGCCGACACCGTGGCCCACAACTACTTCGTGCCCTTGAAGACGGTCGAGTCCTTCCACAAGCTCTCCGCCGGCCACGCCTACTGGGAGCTGCGCTACGACCAGCGCATGGACGGGAGCCTGGTGCGCCTCGCCCGGAACGTCTCGCGGCGCGCCTTCCGCGGCCACGACGACCTGCTCCGGCGGACCCTCCCCGGCGCCTCGGTCATCCCCTTCGGCCTCTCGCGCCAGCTCTTCGGCTCGCTGCTCGGCAGCGCGCGCAGCCGCGGCTTCCAGCGCCTCTCGCGCATCGCGCTCGCCCCCGAGCGAAAGATGGCGCTCGAGGACGACCTCGTCCTCGACACCAACCAGCTCGCGGTGGAGGCGATCCTCGGCCTCCTCAACGAGGGCGAGCGCTGCCGCGCCGCCACCGCCGACGCCACCGGCGGGCGCAACATCAAGATGGCGCAGGACCTCCGCCGCCGCCTCTCCACCCGCACGCGCGCGCGCAAGCTCTCCCGCGCCGACGCCCTCGCCGTCGCCGCCGGGACGCGCGCGAGCTTCCGCGCCGCCATCTACGGCAAGCTCGTCCTGCCCTCCGGCCTCGCCTCGCTCGCGGCCTAGCCCGTCAGGGCTTCGGCCGCCGCCCGTCGAGGAGCGGTACCACCCAGTCGAGGATGGCCTCGGCGATCTTGTCCTTCGTGCCCTCGATGTCGGCGAGCTCGCGGGGGCCGACCAGCGTCACCCGGTTCGTGTCTCCGCCGAACCCGGCCCCGGGCCGCCCGACGCGGTTCGCCACCACCAGATCGCAGGCCTTCTTCTTGAGCTTCTCACGTGCGTGCGAGAGGAGGTCCTTCGTCTCCGCGGCGAAGCCCACCAGCACCGGCCCGTCCTCGTGGCCGGCGAAGCGCTTTCCCATGGCGCCGAGGATGTCGGGCGTGCGGACGAGCACCACCGTCTCGTCGGCGTCCTTCTTCTTCAGCTTGTGCTCGTGCGACACCTTGGGCCGGTAGTCGGACACGGCGGCGGCGGCGACGAAGAGGTCGATGCCCTCCGCCTCGGGCTGGCAGGCGTCGTACATCTCCTGGGCCGTCTCGACGCGGACCGTGCGGGTGCCCTTCGGGTCGGCGAGCGAGACGGGCCCGGTGACGAGCACCACCTGCGCCCCGCGCCGCGCCGCGGCCCGCGCCACGGCGAAGCCCATCTTTCCGCTGGAGGGGTTGGACACGAAGCGGATCGGGTCGATGTGCTCGCGCGTCGGGCCGGCGGTGACGAGCACCTTGCGGCCGCCGAGGTCGCGCGGGCCGAGGAGGTGGGCCGCCGCGGCGGCGATGTCGTCCGGCTCGGCGAGCCGCCCCTCGCCGACGTCGCCGTCGGCGAGCGCCCCGCTGCCCGGCCCGACCACGTTCCACCCGCGCGCGCGGAGCGCCTGGAGGTTCTCCTGCACCGCCGGGTTCTGCCACATGCGGGTGTTCATGGACGGGGCGAGCAGCACCGGGCAGGTCGCCGCCAGCGCCGTGGTGGTCACGGCGTCGTCGCCCATGCCGGCCCGGAACCGCGCGATGAGGTCGGCGGTGGCCGGGGCCACGAGGAAGAGGTCGGCGGCGCGGGCCAGCGCCAGGTGGCCGTAGGTCCGGTCCTCCGCCGGGTCGAGCAGGTCCACCAGCACCGGCTCGCCGGTGAGCGCCTGGAACGTGAGCGGCCCGACGAAGCGCGTCGCGGCGGGCGTCATCGCCACGCGCACCTTGCCGCCGCCCTTCACCACGAGTCGCGCCACCTCGCAGGCCTTGTAGGCCGCGATCCCGCCCCCCACTCCGAGCACCACGGTCCTTCCGTCGAACGCGGTCATTGCCGCCATCTTATCCCGAACCCGCTCCCGGTCCCGCAGTCATTCCCGTCCCCGGGCACCCACAGGCGCGCCACCTCGCCTTCACCGGCACCTCGCCGCCGAATCGGCGGGGTTCGACAGCACGTGGCACTTCTCGCAGGATCGCGAGTTCTTCCGCATCATCTCGCCGCAGTGGGCGGCGAAGCCTGGCGGGTGCGGCCGGATGCCCCCGGGGTAGTCGGTGCTGGTCGTCGAATGGCACCGCAGGCACTGCTCCTCCCGGTGGCAGGAGGCGCACTGGCCGATGTTCCGGGCCGCCTGCACTCCGTGGAAGCCCGGGCCGGGCGTCATCCAGCCCGCCGGGTGCACCTGGTTCTGCGGCACGTACAGGCTCGGGTCCGCGTTCTTCGAGACGCCCGCCCGCTCGTGGCAGGCGACGCAGAAGCTCTGGAGCCGGTGGCAGGAAGCGCAATTCGGCTGGTTCGCACGCGCCGGGACCGGGTGGGTGGAGATGAAGTCGCCGGGGTGGATGGAGGCCGGCTTCCGCGTCCCGTCGTGGCAGGACATGCAGGACGGCTCGGAGTGGCAGGCGAGGCACTGCGTCCTCCGGCCCAGGGCGGCGAGGCCGTGTGCCCGGTCGTAGCTCGGGCCGTGATCGAGGCCGAACGGGTCGCTGGAGCCGGGCCGCAGAACGCCGCCGGGGAGCCGGGTCTCGATGCGCGAGCCCATCGCGTCGAGCGCCTTCAGGTGACAGGTGGCGCAGTCCGCCGGGGCCTTGCGGCCGTCGTGGCACCCGAGGCAGGTCGCCATCTTCGGCAGCTGGGCGCGGGTGGCGAGCTCCACGCCGTCGTAGGACCCGTGACAGGCGGCGCAGGCGGCCGCGCCCTTCTCGCCCGCCTCCGCGAGCCGCGAGAGGTGCTTCGCGTGCGAGAAGTGGATCGCCGCGCGCGGGAAGGCGCTCGCCTCCGGGGCCCGGTGGGCGGTCGGGTCGAAGCCCTCGTGGCAGAGGGTGCACTGCCCCGGCGGGTAGTGGGGCCTGCCGGCCCGCGCCTCGGCGATCTGGTGGCAGCGCGCGCAGCGGTCCTCGCCGGGGACGAGCCGGTCCCTCGCCGACTCGCTCGTCGTCACCCCCGGGTGGCACACGGTGCAAACGGTCCCCCGGTAGAGATGCGCCTTGTGGCTGAAGGGGAGGACGATGTGCTGCTCCGGGTAGACGGCGGGCGAGCGCGGCTGCCCGGCCGTGGCCGCCGGGGACGCCGCCCCCAGGGCGGCGGCCGCCGTCGCGGCTGCGAGAGCACAGAGCGCGAGCGCGATCCTCATC
>Ga0209798_10002325_pt1 | contig 11179 bp, 12 predicted proteins | sample DOMMetBare3Fresh_FD_187475 | JGI IMG/M metagenome (GOLD analysis project Ga0209798, IMG submission 187475) | Wetland sediment microbial communities from St. Louis River estuary, USA, under dissolved organic matter induced mercury methylation -... | ecosystem: Environmental > Aquatic >...
CGCGCGTGCTATCCGACCGGCGTCGCGGCCCAGCCCGTCGCTGATGTCGAGCATTGCCGTTGCCCCGGCCCGCGCGGCCACCGGCCCCTGCCGGTAGGGAGGCCGCGGCCGCCGGTGGATGTCCACCAGCTCCGGAGCACGCCCGCCCTCGCCGCGCTGGAGCAGCAGCAACCCCGCGGCAGAGTGACCCAGGCTGCCGCACACGGCCAGGACGTCGCCCACCTGCGCCCCCGAACGACATACCGGCTGGCGGCCTTCACACTCCCCCAGTGCGGTGACCGACACCATGAGAACTCCCTGCGGCGCCGACGAGAGGTCACCACCGAGTACTGGCACCTCCGCCTCTCGCGCAGCCTGGGCCAATCCCTGGGTGAAGTCCCGGACCCAGGCCACAGGCGTCCCGGGATCTGCGACGAGGGTGACCAGCAGGCCGGTCGGCACGCCTCCCATCGCAGCGATGTCGGCGACGTTCTGGGCCACCGTCTTGACGCCCACGTCCGCGCCGGTCGACCACCGGTCAAGCCAGTCGCGACCGCGCACCATGGCATCCGTGGTTGCCAGGACCGAACCACTGCCTGTTCGCAGCAGTGCGGTGTCGTCACCAGGCCCGATGACGACCCCTGGTCCGCCGGGCAGCAGTGGAAAGATCACCGACAGTAGCCCGTCCTCGCCGAGGTCGGCCAGGGTCGGCCCGGCGGCGTCCGCGCGTTCATCCAACAAGTGACCTCCCAGTGGGGCGAGTCGTGCCTTCGCACGGTAGCGTCTGCACAGCCGGGTCCATGCAGGGCCTGGCGTGCAGGAGTCAGCGAAAACCGTTCAGCCCGGAGTGAAGCGCTCCGAGCATGCTCTCTTGGAGGCATCGTGGTGGTCCAGGCCTACGTTCTGATTCAGACCGAAGTCGGGAAGGCGGCCAAGGTCGCTGAGTCGATCGCGGGTATCACCGGCGTCACCGTGGCCGAGGACGTTACCGGCCCCTACGACGTCATCGCCCGGGTAGAGGCCCGCACGGTCGACGACCTCGGCAAGCTGGTCATCGCCAAGATCCAGGACGTCCCGGGAATCACCCGCACCCTGACGTGCACGATCGTGCACGTCTGAGCTCAGTCACGGCTCGGCTCAACCTCCACCCCGGTGCGCGGCTGTCTGCCTGCCTCGTCGGGGTTCTGCTCGTCGCCGGGCTCCCCGGCTGCTCTTCCATCGACGTGGCGGATCCGGCCGAGGCCGGATCGCCGGCGTGCCGGTCGGCCGCGGCCCGCTGGCCGCGGTCGGTCGCAGGACAGGCACTTAGGCCGACGTCATCGTCCTCGGATGCCGTACGTGCCTGGGGAGACCCGCCGGTCATTGCCCGCTGCGGAGTGGCCCCGCCCGGCCCGACGACCGATCAGTGCCTCGAGGTCAGCGGCATCGACTGGGTGGCCCATCGGCTCACCGACGGTGTGCGCTTCACGACCTACGGTCGCAAGCCGGCGATCGAGGTCCTGGTGCCCAGCGCGTACCAGCCCGAACCCCTGCTGCTCCCGGCCTTCGGGAAGGCAGCCTCGGCCGTCCCGCAGGGCGCCCACCACTGCGAGTAGGGCGTGAGCGTCGCGCCGCTCAACGCAGGCCGGTACGCCGGGCCAGCGCCAGCTGGATCAGCTCGTCGATCAGCTGTCGATAGTCCAGCCCTGACTCCGCCCACATCTTGGGGAACATCGAGAGCGGGGTGAATCCCGGCATCGTGTTGATCTCGTTGAGAATCACGTCACCGTGCTCGGTGTAGAAACAGTCCACCCGGGCGAGTCCCTCGCAGCCGGCGGCCTCGAACGCCTCAACCGCGACCCGGCGGATCTCGTCTGCCACCCGAGCCGGCAGCTTGGCCGGACAGGAGAGCTCGACGTCGGACTCCGCCAGGTACTTGGCCTCGAAGTCGTAGAAGTCGTGGCCCCGGACCACCTGTATCTCCCCGAGCTCGCTGGCCCGGGCAGGCGCGCCGTCGCGGCCCTCCAGCACCCCGCACTCGATCTCTCGCCCCAGGATGGCGGCCTCGACGACGACCTTGGGGTCGTGCTCGCGGGCGACGTCGATGGCCGCCCGCAGGTCCTGCGGTCCGGACACCCTGGTGATTCCCATACTCGATCCGGCGCGGGCCGGCTTGACGAAGACGGGCCAGCCCAGCGAGGCCACGGCATCCATCGACGCCGCCGGGTCACGCTGCCAGTCCCGGTCGGTGATCACGACATACGGGCCGATCGGGAGCCCGTGCCCGGCGAAGATCACCTTCATGTAGTGCTTGTCCATCATCACCGCCGAGGCGAGCACGCCCGACCCGACGTAACGGATGTCGGCCAGCTCCAGGAGACCCTGAATCGTGCCGTCCTCCCCGAAGGGGCCGTGCAGCAACGGGAACACCACGTCGACCTCGCCCAGGACCCTGGGAGGGACGCCGGGCTCCAGGATGCGAACGGAGCGCTCGGCCGTGCTCATCGGGACCAGCACGGCGGCGCCCGAGCCATCGACCTCCGGGACATGGCCGGGCGACAGCTCGAGCACACCGGGCTCCTCGGACGCCAGGACCCAGCGACCGTCCTTGGCGATGCCGATCGGGAGCACGTCGTAGACGTCCCGGTCGATCGCCTCCATCACCCCGGCCGCGGTGGCGCAGGACACGGCGTGCTCCGAAGAGCGGCCACCGAAGACGATGGCCACGGTGGGCTTACGCGCCGCTGCGGCGGACTCTGGGCTGGTCTGATCGGTGTCATTCATCCCTTGCGACCCTAGCGCCCCGACAGGCGACCGACTGCCAGCGCGGTACACCGGTGCCCCTACCCTGATCAGGTGGATGCCCAACATGGAGCGCTCGCTCCCGCCTCGATCCTGGTATCGGCCGGCCGACAGCCGCGCGTTCCAGGGGCCGGCCTCAACGCCCCGCTGGTGTTCTCCTCGACCTTCGTCGCGGATGGTCCGGTCGAGTACGCCCGCGCGGGCAACCCGACGTGGACCGCCTTCGAAGAGGCCCTCGGCGCGCTGGAGGGCGGATCCGCGCTGGTCTTCTCCTCGGGGATGGCGGCCATCGCCGCCGCCCTGTCCGTGGCGCCGCCGAGGGCTGTGATCGTGGCACCCGCCCATGCGTACAGCGGGACCGGCGCGATCCTGGAGTCCCTCGAGCAGGCGGGACGGGCGACCCTTCGGCGGGTTGACATCAGCGACACCTCAGCTGTGATCGGGGCGTTGGCAGGGGCTGACGTCCTGTGGGCCGAGTCACCCACCAACCCGATGCTGGAGGTAGCGGACCTGCCGCGCATCTTCGGTGCCGCTCACGCTGTCGGCGCACTCGCACTGTGCGACAACACGTTCGCCACGCCGCTCATCCAGCGGCCCCTGTCGATGGGCGCCGACGTCGTCATCCACTCGGTCACCAAGTACCTCGCCGGTCACTCGGACGTGGTTCTGGGCGCCACGGTCACGGCCGACTCCGACCGGGGGCGCACCTGCCAGGAGGCACTCGCCCGGCACCGGCTGCTCCATGGAGCGATCGCGGGTCCGATGGAGACCTGGCTGGCCCTGCGCGGCATGCGGACTATGCACCTTCGGGTCGAGCGTTCCAGCGCCAACGCAGCCGTTCTGGCCGCTCGCCTGGCGGGCCATCCCGCCGTGCAACGGGTGCGTTACCCGGGCTTCGGCTCGATCATCGCCATCGAGGTCCACGGCGGCCCCCTGGGGGCTGAGACCGTAGCCTCCCACGTCAGGCTGTGGACCAACGCCACCAGCCTGGGTGGCGTCGAGTCGCTGATCGAACGCCGGCGCCGGCATCCTGGCGAACCGACCACCGTCCCGGACAACCTGCTGCGCCTCAGCGTCGGCGTCGAGGACGCGGAGGATCTCTGGCACGATCTCGAGGCGGCCCTGAGCCAGCTGACCCCGTCCGGCTGAAGACCGGTCCGGCTGAAGACTGGTCCGGCTGAAGACTGGTCCGGCTGAAGAACTGCCCGTCAGGTCGTCTCGGCCCTCCGGGCACGGGACATCAGCATGTCGACGACACGGTGGGGCTTGCGGCCCTCGTGCACCACCGCTGCGACGTTCTCGATGATCGGGACATCTACTCCGTGGTGCCGCGCCAGCTCCAGGATGGACTCACACGACTTCACGCCCTCAGCCGTCTGACTGGTCGTCGCCAGCACCTCGGGGACGGTCATGCCGCGGCCGAGCTTCACGCCGAAGGCGTGGTTGCGCGACAGCGGAGACATGCAGGTGGCAATCAGGTCGCCGACCCCCGCAAGGCCCGAGAAGGTCACGGGATCGGCGCCCAGGGCAACCCCCAGCCGGACGGTCTCAGCCAGTCCGCGGGTGATGATCGTGGACTTGGTGTTGTCCCCCATGCCCATTCCCTCTGCCATGCCGACAGCCAGCGCTATGACGTTCTTGACCGCTCCACCAAGCTCGGTGCCGACGACGTCGGTGTTGGTGTACGGCCGAAAATACGGTGCGGCACAGGCCAGCGCGACTCGTTCGGCCATCGACTCGTCGACACACGCCACGACCGAGGCTGCCGGCTGCTTGGCCGCGATCTCCCTGGCCAGGTTGGGCCCTGACACGACGACGATGCGTTCCGGGCCGACGCGGCCCACCTCGGCGATGACCTCACTCATCCGCTTGGTCGTGCCGAGCTCGACGCCTTTCATCAGGGACACCACCGCCGCATCACCGGGCAGGAGGTCAGCCCACCGGGCCAGGTTGGTCCGCAGCGTCTGCGACGGAACAGCCAGGACCACGATGTCGACGCCGTCGACGGCTTCCGCCGGGTCGGTGGTCGCCGAGACGGCGTCGGGCAGCCGAAGCTCCGGAAGGTAGTCGCCATTGACATGGGACGTGTTGATCAGGTCGACCAGATCGGCTCGCCGTCCCCACATCCGGACCTGAGATCCGCTGTCGGCAAGCACCGCGGCGAAGGCAGTGCCCCAGCTGCCCGTGCCGAACACGGCCACACGCGTCATGAGGGCTCTCCCTTTGTCGTGCCCGAGGGCTTCTTCCTGCCCCGCCTGTTGGGGTTACCGATCTGCGGGACTCCGGCAGTCCGCGAGTCGAAGCGGATGGCCGGCGCCCGCTCACCGCGAATCGTCTCGAGCTGACGGGTGATCGCATCCAGGATCCTGTTCGTGGCCTCGTTCAGGGTCACGGAGCTGATGGGCAGGCCGTACAGGTCGCTGAGGTCCACCGGTGGCCCGGCGAGCATCCGCATGGTCTTGCGCGGGAACAGGTGCAGCTCCCTGGCGTACGGCCCCTGGATCTCCTGCGGACCCCACTGGGCCACGGGAATCACGGGGCACCGCGTCGTCAGCGCCACCCGGGCGGCGCCCGTCCTGCCGGTCATCGGCCAGATCTGCGGGTCCCTGGTCAGCGTGCCTTCCGGAAATATCGGGACGCACTTGCCATCCTCGACCGCTGCGACAGCGGCCGCCAGCGCCGCTGCAGCCTGGCTGGTACCCCGCTCGACCGGTATCTGTTGTGCCGCCCTCAGGAGCCTGCCGAAGACCGGTACCTCGAAGACCTCCACCTTGCCCATGAAGAACGGCGGCTGGCCGTTGTCATAGAGGAAATGGGCAAACACGAACGGGTCGACGTATGAGATGTGGTTCGGGCAGACCACATACCCACCGCTGGCGGGAAAGTTCTCGGCGCCCCTCCAGTCGCGACGGGTAAGCACCATCAACAGAAAGCGAAGAAACGCGGCGATGCCACGGTATGACCTCGGCAGCTGCCGCTGTGATCGAATTCGCCGCACCGGGGCTCCACCCTGTTCGTTCTGTCTGCCCTTGATGACCGTGGCCCGGCTCCGGCGACCTCGGTCCCTTGCAGCCTGGCTCGCCGTCATCCTCCCTGTCGGGGCGGGGCGGTGTCGAACTGAGCACGCCGGCCCTGACACGATCAACGCGATGCCATCCCCCAATATCGACCAGTGGCGACTGATTGTCCCGGTCAAGTGCCAAAGCTCTGCCAAGAGCCGTCTGCATCCGCCCGCCGGCGTGGCCCGTGCAGAACTCGCCCATGCCATCGCGTTGGACACCATCACCGCAGCCCTTGCGAGCGTGCCGCCGGCCCACCTGGTGGTCGTGACCTCGGACGAGCATACTGCGACCTTTGTGCGCGATCGGCGCGCCGTCGTCATACCCGATCAGGGGGGTGGTCTGAACGCCGCCATCCGTCTTGGGATCGAGCACGTGGAACGGGTGCTGGGCCCCGGGCCGGCGGCGGTCCTGCTCGGAGACATCCCCGCCCTTCTGCCTCAGGACCTGATCAACGCCCTGTCGGTGTGCGCGAGGCATCCGCGTGCGCTGGTCCCGGACGCGTCCGGGACGGGCACCGTGCTGCTGAGCGCGCTGTCCCCACGGGATCTACATCCGCGGTTCGGTTCGGACTCAGCGCGTGAGCACTCTCGCGACGGCGTACGGCTGGATCTGGACCTGCCCTCGCTGCGCACCGATGTGGACGACGACCGGGCGCTGCGGCAGGCCATCGCCATCGGAGTCGGAAGGCACACCGCGATGGTGCTGGGTCGGGGCAGCGACGGCATGGACTAGCGTGGCCCCATGCAAGCAAGCGTGCACCGCTATGACGACGAAGACGGCTCGGGCAGCGTACTGCTTGACGACGGCCGCGAGATCCCCTTTGACGGCGAGGTCATGGACGCCAGCGGCCTGCGCCTTCTGCGCCCCGGCCAGCGGGTCAGCATCGAGATGTCGGCCACCGCGCTGACCCGGCTGTGGATCGTCGGCATCGGCGAGGGTGAGGCCATCCGCTGAACGAGGGCGCGACGGGCACGCGACCGAGACAGTAGCCCGGGTAAGTGCAGGAAGGGCCGACGCCAACAGGTGCCGACCCTTCCTTGATGCGTTCTGGGTCAGGCCCGCGCGGCGGCGGTCTTCTTCACCGCGGTCTTCTTCACCGCGGTCTTCTTCACAGCAGCCTTGGCCGGGGCGGCCTTCTTCACCGCAGCCTTGACCGGGGCAGCCGCCTTCACTGTCGTCTTCTTCACCGCAGCCTTGGCCGGGGCGGCCTTCTTCACCGCAGCCTTGGCCGGAGCGGCCTTCTTCACCGCAGCCTTGGCCGGAGCGGCCTTCTTCACCGCAGCCTTGACCGGAGCGGCCTTCTTCACCCCAGCCGTGCCGACGCGTGTGCTGGCGCCGGCGGAAGCCCGGGAACCGGCAGCAGCGGTCTTCGGGAGCTGCTTGGGGTCTGCGACGACCGTGCGGAACTTCGTGCCGGCCTTGAACTTCGGAACGGCGGTCTTCTTGATCTTGACGCTCGCGCCGGTGCGAGGATTACGGCCGATCCGCGCTGCACGGGCCACTTTCTCGAAGGTGCCGAAGCCGGTGATACCGACCTTCCTTCCCTTGGCGACCTCGCGGATGATGACGTCGAGTAGCCCCTCGACAGCTGCAGACGCAGCTTTCTTGCCGCCAAGACGACTCTCGAGGGCTTCGATCAGTTCTCCCTTGTTCACGTCTTCCCCTCCTGAGGAAAAAGTTCACCGAGCCTTGCCCGACGAATTTGGGCGGCCGGGCCACCGCCCGACTTGTTGACGACGTTAAGGCCACAACCAGCCTGAGTCCACCACCTGGCCATGTTGGAATCGTTGTGTCTCAACGTATTTGGGTCTCGCCATTCGCGGTCCGACGCAATGGAAGCAGCCAGGTCGCGCAGGCTTCACGTAACGAGATCGCGGTCTGTGGCGTCACCGACACGCATGAATCCTCGTGATTTACAACACTATTCGTGACTGCCGTCGAGTCCGTGCCTCGCGCCATGGGTGCTGGGGGGCCGTCTCCCAACCCCCTCAGCGCACTCAGCTGGAGTGCCCCGGACCACGGGCACCCCAGCTGAGAAAAATTCGTGCGGGCGCCCTCCCAGGACGCCATCCGGCGTGTCAGGCGCCGGTCGTCACCGGCTTGAAGGCCGGCCTCCTCGCCTCGAAGGACGTCACGTCGGCCTCGTGGCGCAACGTCAGCCCGATGTCGTCCAGCCCCTCCAGCAGGCGCCACCGGGTGTAGTCATCGAGCTCGAAGGGCACCTGGATGCCCTTCGCGGAGATGGTCCTGGACTCCAGGTCGACAGTGACCTCGGCGCCCGGCTCGCTCTCGAGCAGATCCCAGATCAGCTCGACGTCCCCCTGGCTCGCCTGAGCCGTGAGCAGACCCTGCTTGCCGCTGTTGCCCCGGAAGATGTCCGCAAAGCGTGAGGAGATGACAACCCGGAACCCGTAGTTCATCAGAGCCCACACCGCGTGCTCACGCGAGGATCCCGTCCCGAAGTCGGGACCGGCCACCAGGACGGACCCGGCGGCGTACCGGGGGTCGTTGAGCACGAACGTCTCGTCCTTGCGCCAGGCGGCGAACAGCCCCCGCTCGAACCCGGTGCGCGCCACGCTCTTGAGGTACTCGGCCGGGATGATCTGGTCCGTGTCGACGTTGCTGCGGCGCAGCGGCACGCCGACCCCGGTGTGCGTCGTGAACTGCTCCATGTCGAAGTCCTCGGTTCTGGTTGTCGGGCTCGGTACGGCTTCGCAGATCAGCCGGACTCGTCGTTGCTCACAGATCTGCGGGGCTGGACAGGGTGCCGCGCAGCGCGGTGGCGGCGGCCACCAGCGGGCTGACCAGGTGGGTGCGACCGCCCTTGCCCTGGCGGCCCTCGAAGTTGCGGTTCGAGGTCGACGCGCTGCGTTCCCCCGGCGCCAGCTGGTCGGGGTTCATCCCCAGACACATCGAGCACCCCGCCAGACGCCATTCGGCACCGGCGTCGCTGAACACCTTGTCCAGGCCCTCGGCCTCCGCCGCCAGACGAACCTTGGCCGACCCCGGGACGACGAGCATCCGCACGCCCTGGGCGACCTGGTGACCCTGCAGGACCGCAGCGGCGGCACGCAGGTCCTCGATCCGGCCATTGGTACACGAGCCGACGAACACGGTGTCGACCCTGATCTCCCGCAGCGGGGTTCCAGGGGTCAGAGCCATGTAGTCCAGAGCCCGCCTGGCGCTGGCCCTCTCGGAGTCGTCGGCGAACGAGTCGGGATCGGGAACGCTCGCGGTCAGGGGAAGGCCCTGCCCCGGGTTGGTCCCCCAGGTGACGAAGGGAGCCAGGTCCGCGGCGTTGAAGTGGATCTGCGCGTCGAAGACCGCGTCGTCCTCGCTTCGCAGAGTCGACCACTGCGCGACCGCGGCGTCCCAGTCGGCACCGGTCGGTGCGTGCGGGCGGCCCCGCAGGTAGTCAAAGGTGGTCTGGTCCGGGGCGATCATGCCCGCGCGCGCGCCCGCCTCGATCGACATGTTGCACACGGTCATCCGGGCCTCCATCGAGAGCGCCTGGATCGCGGTGCCGCGGAACTCGATCACGTAGCCCTGACCGCCCGCGGTGCCGACCTTCGCGATCACCGCCAGGACGACGTCCTTGGCGGTCACGCCTGCGGGCAGCACGCCGTCAACGTTGACCGCGAGAGTCCGGAAGGGCGTCAGCGACAGCGACTGGGTGGCGAGCACGTGCTCGACCTCGCTGGTCCCGATGCCGAATGCCAGTGCTCCGAAGGCACCGTGGGTGGACGTATGGCTGTCCCCGCAGACGATCGTCATGCCTGGCTGAGATAGACCGAGCTGGGGACCGACGACGTGGACGATGCCCTGGTCGACGTCACCCATCGGGAAGAGCCTGACGCCGAACTCGGCGCAGTTGCGTCGCAGAGTCTCGACCTGGGTCCTGCTGACGGGATCGGTAATCGGGCCTGGAGTCGTGGGGACGTTGTGATCCTCGGTGGCCAGGGTGAGCTCGGGACGTCGCACGGGGCGGCCTGCCAGCCTCAGCCCGTCGAAGGCCTGGGGGCTGGTGACCTCGTGCAGCAGGTGCAGGTCGATGTAGAGAAGGTCCGGCTCGCCCTGCGCCCGACGCACGACATGGGCGTCCCATACCTTCTCTGCCAGCGTGCCTGCCATGACCAGCTCCTTCGTGATACCTGACGGATCAAACACAGATCAAACCCGGTGACACGTCGCTGGTGACCCAGCTGCGGGTGCCCAGCCTTCGAGGTGTGCGTTCGAGGTTCGCTCGAATTCTCGAGAGCTGAACTTGCGTCTCAGGCTCTGAGACGGCAATATCAACTCATGGACAACTCTAGCGGAGTCGGCGTTCTTGACAAGGCCGCGATCGTTCTGGGTGCGCTCGAGGCCGGGCCCTCGACCCTGGCGCAGCTGGTCAGCGCCACCGGGCTGGCCCGGCCCACCGCCCATCGTCTGGCCGTCGCCCTCGAGCACCACCGCCTCGTCACTCGTGACATGCAGGGTCGCTTCGTGCTGGGACCCCGTCTCGGAGAGCTCGCGGCAGCGGCGGGCGAGGACCGTCTGCTGGCGGCTGCCGGGCCCGTTCTGGGGGCCCTGCGCGACCACACCCACGAGAGCGCCCAGCTCTTCCGACGCCAGGGCGACCAGCGCATCTGCGTGGCAGCCGCCGAACGACCCATGGGGCTTCGCGACTCGATCCCGGTCGGCGCCAGCCTGTCCATGCTCGCCGGTTCGGGCGCTCAGATCCTGCTCGCATGGGAGGAGCCGGACCGTCTGCACCGCGGGCTCCACGACGCGAAGTTCACTGCCACGACGTTGTCCGGCGTCCGGCGTCGCGGCTGGGCCCAGAGCGTGAGCGAGCGCGAGTTCGGTGTCGCCTCGGTGTCCGCGCCCGTTCGCGGTCCCTCTGGGCGGGTCGTGGCCGCGGTCTCGATCTCGGGCTCGATCGAGCGAATCTCCCGTCAGCCCGGTCGCCTGCACGCGGCAACCGTGGTCGCCGGCGCCAACAAGCTCACCGAGATCCTGCGCCGGGGCCAGGTCCCCCAGGCTTCCTAGAGCCCGCGCCGGCAGACCCGAGTCGGGTGGCGTACGCGTGCAGGATGTCCCCGTCACTGACACGTGCTTGCGCGCCGTTTCCCCCATGATCGGATCGTCGCCCACACGTCCAAGTTCCGCAGTTGGCCTCACCGCAACATAGCGTGCACCGTCATCCGGACAACCGGCGAGATGGCAGCTCTACGTGTCGGGCGCCTGGATCTGATGCGCCGGCGAGCGAGGAAACGTCATCCCGATGTCGGTGAGCTGAGAAATGACCAATCCCCCTGGTAACCAGGGGGATTGGAGGTGTAGCCCCGACGGGATTCGAACCCGTGCTACCGCCT
>Ga0209798_10002326_pt1 | contig 11170 bp, 11 predicted proteins | sample DOMMetBare3Fresh_FD_187475 | JGI IMG/M metagenome (GOLD analysis project Ga0209798, IMG submission 187475) | Wetland sediment microbial communities from St. Louis River estuary, USA, under dissolved organic matter induced mercury methylation -... | ecosystem: Environmental > Aquatic >...
ACCCGGACGGCACCGGAGACGGGAATCGAAGACGGTCGAGGCCGTAGTTGATCGCCATCGTCGGGGGCGGGTCGAGCGGGAGGCGGATCTGGGCGGTGAGCGGGACCATGAGTGACATCGTCAGGTATCCCTGGGCGATGGTGGTTCCAAACGGCCCACCCGCCGCCCGCACCGGATCGATGTGGATCCACTGGGGATCATCGGTGGCCCGGGTGAACGAATCGATTCGATCCTGACTCATCTCGATCCAGTCGGACGGGCCGAGGCGCCGGCCGACGAGTTGACGTAGCTGGTCGATCGCCTCGCCGGCAACCGGTGGGAGGTCGTTCCCGGAGGTCATTCGTCGAGCAGATAGACCGGCTCGCGGTAATACCGGATCTTCCCCTTGCGCTCCTTCTCGGCCAGATACTCCGCCAGCCACCGGTTCTTCTCCTGGAGGGTCTGCTCGGCCGACAGCATCTCGAGTGGGATGTCGAGGCGCAGGACCCTGCCCGGGATCAGGAACCTGGTGACCCCGGCCGGGAGCAGCCGGCCCGATCCGGCCGCCAGCAGCACCTGCTCGACGGTGAATTGCGGGTACTCGACCAGGGCGGTCATGTCCGGATACCAGCCCGCCAGGGTTCGCACATTGCGCTCCAGGTTGCGCGAGACGGTGGCGGCGGCGATATAGGCGTCGGAGAAGGCGGTCACGGCGTCGAACCGATTGAGCCCTGGGTTGGCGTGGACCACGAACCCGCGTCCATCAACGGTGATCACCGCGCACAGGCCGCCGTATTCGATGACCCGGGAGGCCGCTTCTTCGGGAGCGGTCTCTTCCAGGCGGATGCCGCCCACCCCGTTGAGGGTGTCGACGAGATTATCGACCGGGATGGCACGGACGACGTGGTGCCAGGTCTCGAGCAGCAGCTCTCCATCCACCGCTACGTCCTGGACGACGATGTGGGGGTAGCCCATCTGTCTCAACGCCGACGAGCGGGTGGCACCGTCCAGGACGACATACCGGTCGTCGACCCTGGCCACCAGCGGGGGATTGCGAACCACCCCTTCTTCGACGATGCGATCGCCCAATCTCCCGGCACGCTTCAAGTCGACCGTCTCGTGCGGCACCACCTGTTCGATGGCGACGAAACGGAGCGGGAGGACCGGCAGCTCGTCCGATGGGGCGAGCTCCTCCAGGATCTTTTGGGCGACATCGATGGCGGCGGTGGTCTGGGCATCCTCGGTGCTCGCTCCGATGTGGGGAGTGGCGATCACCCGGGGATGGGAGGCCAGGGGGTCGTCGACCGCCGGTTCCCTGGCGAAGACGTCGAGCCCGGCTCCGGCGATCTCACCCGAGTCCAGCGCGCCCAGCAGGGCATCGGCGTCGACCACGGTCCCCCGCGACGTGTTGATCAGGTAGGCCGACGACTTCATCCGACCGAGTTCGTCCGCTCCGATCAAGCCGACGGTGTCCTCCCGGGCGGGGAGATGGAGACTGACGTAGTCGGAACGGGCCAGGAGGTCCATCAGGTCGACCGGCTCGACCCCGGCCGAGCGGTACATCTCGGGGGTGGGGCGACGCTGGTTGGTGATGACGTTCATGCCGAAGGCCCTGGCCCGGGCGGCCACCTCCTGCCCGATGCGACCGAACCCGATGATGCCCAGCGTCTTGCCGGAGAGCCCGGTGCCCATCAGCTTCGATTTCTCCCAGCGTCCCTCCTTCATGGCGGCGTCCGCCTTGGGGATGTTGCGCGCCAGCGACAGCATCAGGCCGAGGGTCAACTCGGCCACCGCCACGGTGTTGGCATCGGGGCTGTTGACGACCTTGATCCCGTGCTCGGTGGCGGCCGCCACGTCGATCGTGTCGAGCCCGGCTCCCGCCCGGGCGATGACCTTGAGCCTTCCGGCGGCGGCGATGACTCCCGCCGTCACCCGGGTCGCCGACCTGACCACGATCGCCTCGAAATCCGGGATGACCTCGATGAGTACTTCCTCGGACAGGCCGGTTCGGACCTCGACGTCGAGCCTCTCGGCCATGACTTCGAGTCCGGCCTCGCTGATGGCGTCGGCGACCAGCACCCTCGGTCTGGCTTCACTCATGTCAGACTCCTCCCGCCGCCGATCACGACGACCTCTCCGGTGATGTACTCGGCCATTGCCAAGAAAGCCACCAACTCCGCCACTTCGGCCGGTTCGCCCATGCGACCCAGCGGGATGGCGGCCACCATCTTGCTACGAATGTCATCGGGGATGCCCATCGTCATCTCGGTTGCGATCAAACCGGGGGCGATGGCGTTGACCCGGATGTCGGGGGACAGCTCGATGGCCAGGGCCCGGGTCATTCCGACGATGGCGCCTTTCGACATCGAGTAGTTGTACTGACCGAAGTTCCCGAGATAGGCGCGGGAGGCGAGCGAGATGATCGACGATCCCGACCTCATTCTCGGGATGAGCCGGCGGGTGAGGTGATAGGCGGCACCGAGGTTGATGTCGAGCACGGCGGCGAAGTCGGGCCCGGCCAGGTTCACCAGGCGGGCGTCTCGGGTGATCCCGGCGTTGTTGACGAGTACCGCAACGTGGTCGTCGCCGACCGCCTGTTCCACCTGTTCCGGGCCGTCGGGGTCGGTGAGGTCCACCTGAACGGCATCGATCCGGGAGGGATCGATTCCGTCCCCGCCCATCGCGACCACCTCCTCGATCCGATCGGAGACATCCACCGCCACGACCCTGTGTCCGGCCCGCGCCAGCCGGAGGGCAACCGCCCGGCCAATGCCTCCGGCCGCACCGGTGACCACGGCCACGCTCATGCCAGCGCCTTTCCGATGTGACCGCTGCCCAGGTGGACCAGTTCGCCGGTCGGACCACCCGGTTCGCTCAGCCGTCGCACCCACCGACAGATCTCCGACCGAGTGCTCCCGTCCTCGACGGCGAGAACGTTGACCGGAACCTCATCTCGTGCGGTCTCCAGTGCCGCGGTCCTGGCCCCGGACAGGAGCCCGGTGGCGACCATCGCCCGTGGCGCTCCTCGACGGCCGAGGAGGTCGTCGGTGTCGACCACGTAGACGATGGGAAGCCGGGAGGCGGCCGCCGACCGGGACAGCTCGAATGCCAGCGTGAGGGTCGACTTCACCCAATCCCAGTCATCTGTCGGGTCGTGGGGAGCGAAGACGAGCGCATCGAGGTCGTGCAGCTCGGCGGTCCAAGACGGGGGGACGTGAAGGGGCACAGACGCGAACTTAGCGCCGTCACCGGCCGGGCGGCCGGTCGCGCTCGAGTGCTTCGAGCACCTCCCGGGTGTGTTCTCCGAGGAGTGGCGGGCGCATCCCGGACCGGGTCGGGGTGCCTTCCAGCTGGATCGGAGAGCCGACCGATCGGATGGTCCCGGCCACCGGATGGTGGTACTCCACGATCATCTGGTTGTGGATGATCTGGGGGTCGTCCCACACCTCGGGGAGCGTGAGGACCCGGCCCACCGGGAGGCCGGCCTCACCGAGGATCGCGACCCACTCCCGGGCCGTTCGCGACGCCAGCGTCTCGGTGAGTGTCGAGGTCAGCTCGGTGCGGTGCTGCATCCGGTCGGCATTGGTCGGGTAGCGATCTGCCAGGGCGGGACGCCCGAGCAGGGAACACAGGCGGGAGAAGTGCGAGTCCGAGACGACGGCCAGCGCCAGCAGCCCGTCGGCGGTCTCGAAGATCTGGTTGGGAGCCAGGAACGGCGAGGCGGTGCCGGTGCGTTCCGGCTGGCCGTCCAGGGTGAAGGCGAGGGCGTTCCACCCGGCCTGGACCGCCACCAGTCCATCCCGCAGGCTCACATCGATCCGGCTTCCCTCGCCGGTCCGGGAGCGGCCGGCGAGGGCGGCACAGATGGCCAGGGCGGCGTTCATCCCGGCCACATAGTCGCCGATGGTGGTGGCCGTCTTGGCGGGGGGACCGTGTTCATCGCCGCTGATCGACACCATTCCCGACTCGGCCTGGAACACGATGTCGATCCCGGTCCGCTGGGCGGAGGGACCGGATGCACCAAACGCCGAGATGGCGGCATAGACGACGCCGGGATTCCCGGCGGCGACATCGGGGTACCCCAGCCCGTTGGCCTCCATCACCCCGTGCCGCAGATTGTGAACCACCACGTCGGCCGTCGCGCACAGCCGGGCGGCGGCGGTCCTTCCTTCCCCGGTGGTCAGGTCGAGGACGATGGAGCGTTTGCCCCGGTTGACCGAAAGGAAGAACACCGACTCACCCTCCTGGAGGGGCCCAAAGGTTCGACCCAGATCGCCGCCGGGCGGCTCGACTTTGATGACGTCACAACCCAGGTCGGCGAGCAGCATGGCGGCATGGGGAGCGGCGATGAGGTTCCCGAACTCGATCACCGTGATCCCTGCCAGAGGGGCGTTCATCGGCCGATGCTACCCAACCCCCGGTTGCGGCTCCCTATGCTGGTCGACGTGAAACTCATCGTCCGGCTCCTCATCAACGCCTTTGCCCTCTGGCTGGCCGCCCGGTACGTTCCCGGGATCGACTTCGCCGACGGGAAGGTCACTTCGATTCTCCTGGCGGCCCTCGTGTTCGGGCTGGTCAATGCCTTTCTCAAGCCGATCTTCAAGCTGTTCTCGCTCCCGCTGGTGATCTTCACGCTGGGTTTGTTCGCGCTGGTGATCAACACCGCGCTCTTGGCCATCACCGCCCTCGTCCTGGATGACCTGACGATCGACGGATTCGTACCCGCGTTCTTGGGAGCGCTGTTGATCGCAGTGGTCAGCGCGGTGCTCAACAAACTTCTCGGCGACGACGACGACTAGCCGGAGGACCCCGGCCGCCTGGTTCGATTGGCTCCTTCGACCCACAGCGCCGTGAACAGGCCGAGATAGAGGGCGAGGGCCGCCAACGGCTTCCCTGCGTGGAAGGCCAGCGCGGTAGCTGTGGTCCATTCCGAGAGGGGATCGATCGGGGCCGAAGCCACATCGATGAACACGAAAGGGGTGGGAAGCGCCATGACCCAGAACGTTGCCCAGAACAGACCTGGTGAAATCCGGACTTGTTCCGTGGCGGAGTTGAGCCCCCGGTAGAGGAGGACGAACACCGGTATCGCCATGACGTAGTGGTGTTCCCACACGTGTTTGTAGACGAGGAAATGCACGAGCGTCCACATCAGGATGAGCTCGATGACGTGCCGGCGGCTGGTCCGGATCGTCAGGATGACCGTTGCCAGTCCGACTGCGATCGAGAGGATGGTGAGAGGAAGCCGGATGGTTTCGGTGAGTGAGGGCGCGAGATCGACCAGATCCACCTGGCCGGTTGGCCACGATCCACCAAGCCGGAGGATGGCGGTTGCCAGCAGAGCGGCGAGGCCGAGGTTTCCCGGCAGGGCGTTGGCCGTGAGACCTTCGGTGACATTGCGCCCATAGACTTCGAACGAGCCCGGCGCCGCCAGGAAGTAGGGCAGAGACATCGCCCCCACCACCATCCCCGCCACCAGCACCAGCCGCCAGCGACCCGCCTTGAGGAGAGCCGGTGCGATCAGAGCCGAGTTGGCCTTGACCAGCAGAGAGGCGGTCCAGGCGGCGTCGCCCAGCCTCACCCGCCCCGAGGGATTCGGAGTTTCCGGGTACCACCAATGGAGCATCCAGAAGAGCAGCGTCGCCATCACGAACGAGAACTGTCCGAGGTAGATCTCGAGGTAATAGGGAGAGAACAGGAGCCACAACGACATGGCCACCAGCGCCCTGCTCCGCTCGCGGAACATGCGTCGCGTCAACCACAGGTTGAGGAGCAGCAAACCCTCCAGCGCCACGACCCAGAGCCGGTATGCCGTCTGGGGGGAGAGGTTGGTAGCGAGGACTCCAAACGTCTGAGCCAGTGGCGGGGCGTAGCGATAGGGATACCAATAGGGCACGATCGAGGTATCCCGATTCCACTCGTAGACACTCACCCCGTCCTTGACATTCTGACCCGCCTGGTAGACGGCGTAGAAGTCCGCCCCCTTTCCCAGGCGATGGGTGGTATCGACGAACAGCGGATCGAGGATCCCGGTGACAAGCGACGACAGAGCCAACAGATGCACCAGGACCCCGAGACCGAACAGGATGGTGGCCCGGCGTAGGCCTCGTCCATCATCCGAGCGCGGCCGTCCGGCTCGATTGGCTTCGACCGACCCGGAACCGGTCATGACGTCAGAACGGCGCTCGATCGACCCCGACGACCTTCACCAGGACCAGGTCCTTCCCGGCGGTGCCCGTCATGGTGCCCACCTGGGCGAGAGCCCGTGAACCGTTGTCCAGTTCGACCAGGGCAGTGAGGCTCTTCGACTGCAGGCACGATCCGGCGAACACTCGCAGCGTGCCGCTCCAGATCCCGGCCTCGGGGTCGGTGACGACGAGGTCGGCCTTGCCCACGTCGAGGAGCAGGCCATTGCGATCGAGGACTCTCGCCTTGCCGGAGTAGGTGGCACTCATCGGGCAAAGGGTAGCGGTGACCACCCGGCCAATCTGACCCACCCGCTGTTCCATCCGGTCCGGAAACCGGGAAACGGCGTTCTGCGGGTACAACCGTCGTAGATCGAGGAGGATCCTCGGGTCAGCGGCGACCACGGGCGGGGTTGCGACGCCGGCCGCGAGCGGCCGTACGCTCGACCGCCTTGCCCACGGCGATGGTTCCGACCCGGCCACCGGTCTCACCGGTGAGCCAGTCCTCGCCCGGATCCTGCACCCGCTCGGGAAGCCCGACCGAACGCTGGATGTGGCGGGCAGCCGTCACCTGGTCGTTGATGACGAGGGAGACCACGACTCCGCTGCTACCGGCCCGGGCGGTCCGGCCCGAGCGGTGGAGATAGTCCTTGGGATCGGCCGGCAGGTCGAAGTGGACGACACTCGCCACCCCGTCGACGTGGATCCCGCGGGCGGCCACGTCCGTGGCGACCAGGGCCTTGACCCGGCCGGAAGCAAAGGCCGCCAGCGCCCGGGTGCGCTGTCCCTGCGAGCGACCGCCGTGGATGGCGGCGGCGGAGACACCCATCCTGTCCAATTGCTCTGCCACCCGGTCGGCGCCGTGGCGGGTGCGGGTGAAGACGATGCTGGGCATCGATGAGTCGACGATCCTGGCGGTGGTCTCCACTCGGTCGGCGTGAGCAACCCGCCAGAAGTAGTGGGAGGCGTCGCCGTGGTCCTCGGCTTCGACGACGTCGTGGCGGGCCGGATCGTTCTGGTAACGGCGGATCAGCTCGCCGACGTCGCCGTCCAGGGTGGCCGAGAAGAGCATCGTCTGGCGGTCGGGATTGGTCTGATCGAGCAATGTCCGCACCTGGGGCAGGAACCCCATGTCGGCCATCCGGTCCGCCTCGTCGACGACGACGATGTCGACATCGGCGAGGGAAACCCAACGCTGCTCGATGAGATCGGTCAGGCGGCCGGGGGTGGCGACGAGGATGTCGACACCTCGGTTCAACTGACGGCGCTGGAACTCGTATCCCACCCCACCGTAGATCGCAAACACCCAGCGTCCCCCCGACTCACCGAGTGTGCCCAACTCCTGGGCGATCTGTTCTGCCAGCTCACGGGTCGGTGCCAGCACCAGGGCACGGGGGCGCTTCACCTCGGCCTGGGCGACTCTGGCCATGAGCGGGAGCCCGAATGCCAGGGTCTTGCCGGAGCCGGTGGGAGCGCGACCGAGAATGTCACGACCGGTGAGGGCGTCGGGAATGGAGGCGGCCTGGATGGGGAAAGGCTCGACGATGCCGCGGGCGGCCAGGTTGGCGACGAGTTTCTCGGGAACGCCGAGATCGGCGAAGGTTGTCATTGGGTCTTGCTCCTCTGCCCGCCATGCGACGGACTGATTGGTACGGGAAACGGGTCGACCCGCGTGAATCCGTACACAAAACGAGGATCGAGAGAGCCTCCAACGGCGCGTATTCCACGGCTCGGAGGAGGCGGTGACGACATGGTATCACGCGTCGGGTCGGCGACCAGCATCTGGTCGTCGACGGGGAACTGAAGCGGGGCGGTCAGCCTGGCGGGCCGGCGATCAGGTGAATGAGGTCGTCTGCGCAGTCTTCGGTGGTCCGGCCCATCGTCGCGATCACCAGGTCGGGTGTCTCGGGCGCCTCGTAGGGGGCGTCGATGCCCGTGAAGTCGGTGAGCTTGCCGGACCGTGCCAGCCGATAGAGGCCTTTGGGGTCGCGCGCTTCACAAACCTCGATCGGGGTGTCGACGAACACCTCCAGGAAGGGGAGACCCGCCTCCGCGTGCCTGGTCCGGGCGGTCGCCCGGTCGGCCCGATAGGGACTGATGACAGGCACCAGCACGACGAGTCCGGCGTCCGCCATGAGCCGGGCGACCTCGGCCACCCTCCGCACGTTTTCGGTTCGGTGTTCGGGTGAGAATCCGAGGTCGCCATTGAGTCCATGACGCACGTTGTCACCGTCGAGCACGTAGGCGGCGCGGCCCGACTCGACCAGCAGACGCTCCACCGCATGGGCGATCGTCGATTTCCCGGACCCCGACAGCCCGGTGATCCAGACGGTGAGCCCCGGGCCTCCGGTGATGAAGCTGCGGGCGGACCGGGGTAGGTCACCCTGGTGCCATACGACGTTGGGAGAGCGGTCGTTGCCTGCGCCGGTCACGCCGCCGGACCCGTGATGATCCCAGCTCCCACCGTGGCGTTGGTGGTCTCGTCCACGAGGATGAACGAACCCGTGTCCCGATTGCGCCGGTATTCGTCGAAGAAGAGGGGCACCGAGGATCGCAATCGCACCCGGCCGATCTCGTTGAGCGAGAGCGAGTCGGCGCTCTCGTCGCGGTGGAGTGTGTTGATGTCGAGGCGGTATTGCAGTTCCTTGACCACCGCCCTGCCCCAGCGACTGGTGTGCTTGATCGAATACTTGCCACCCGGTGCCAGGCGGGCAGCATCGCCCATCCAGCAGATCATGGCGTCGAGGTCCTGGCCGACGTGAGGCTGGTTGTGGGGGCGGCAGATCATGTCGCCCCGGCTGATGTCGATCTCGTCTTCCAGTCGCATGACAACCGACAGCGGTGGCGCCGCTTCGGCCAGGGGGCCTTCGAAGGTGTCGATGGAAGCGATCCGGGTCTGGAAGCCGGAGGGCAGCACCACGACCTCGTCGCCCGGTCGAAACACGCCACCCATCACCTGGCCGGCATAACCCCGGTAGTCCTGGTGCTCCATGGTGTGAGGGCGGATCACGAACTGAACCGGGAACCGGCAGTCGATCATGTTGCGGTCGCTGCCGATGTGGATGTCCTCGAGAAGGTGCAACACGGAGGGTCCCCGATACCACGGCATCGCCGCCGATTCTTCGACGATGTTGTCGCCTTTGAGGGCGGACACCGGAACGAAGCGAAGGTCGGTGATGTCGAGGCGGGCGGCGAAGGTGCGGAACTCGTCGACGATCTCGTCGTACCTGGCCTCCGAGTAGTCGACCAGGTCCATCTTGTTCACACACAACACCAGGTGGGGCACCTGGAGCAGGGAGGCGATGAACGAATGCCTCCTGGTTTGCTCGAGGATCCCCTTGCGGGCATCGATGAGGACGAGGGCGATGTCGGCCATGGAGGCACCGGTGACCATGTTGCGGGTGTACTGGATGTGCCCCGGGGTATCCGCCAGCACGAACTTGCGCTTGGGGGTGGCGAAATAGCGATAGGCGACGTCGATCGTGATGCCCTGCTCGCGTTCGGCCCGGAGGCCATCGGTGAGGAGCGCCAGATCCACGTAGTCGGATCCCCGTCGCCGGCTGGCCTCTTCGATCGCCTCCATCTGGTCCTCGAAGATCTGCTTGGTGTCGTAGAGCAGCCGGCCGATCAGGGTCGACTTGCCGTCGTCGACCGAACCGGTGGTGGCGAGACGGACCAGTTCCATCATCAGAAGTACCCCTCTCGCTTGCGGTCCTCCATGGCGGCCTCGGCAGTCTTGTCGTCGGCCCGGCTGGCGCCTCGCTCGGTGATGCGGCTGGCGGCGACCTCGGCGATGATGTCGTGGATGTCGGCCGCGGTCGACTCGAAGGCACCGGTACATGTCATGTCGCCCACGGTCCTGAAGCGCACCACCGCCTCGAAGACCTCCTCCCCGTCCATCCGGCCGAGGACCGGGCTGTCGGCCATCAACATCCCGTCCCGGGCAAACACCCGGCGGCGGTGGGCGAAGTAGACCGAGGGAAGCTCGATCTTCTCCTGGGCGACGTACTGGTAGACATCCATCTCGGTCCAGTTGGAGATGGGGAACACTCGGATGTGCTCGCCGATCCGGTGGCGGGCGTTGTAGAGGCTCCACAGCTCGGGTCGCTGGTTCTTGGGGTCCCACTGGCCGAAATCGTCGCGGAAGCTGAAGACCCGTTCCTTGGCTCGCGCCTTCTCCTCGTCGCGCCTGGCGCCACCGAAGACGACATCGAAGCGGTGGGTGGCGATGGCGGTCAGCAACGATTCGGTCTGAAGCCGGTTGCGGCTGGCGCGGGGACCGGTCTCTTCGACCACCCTGCCTTGGTCGATCGCCTGCTGGACCGAGGCGACGATCAGAGTGGCCCCCACCTCCGCCACGGTGCGATCGCGGAAATCGATCACCTCGGCGAAATTGTGCCCGGTGTCCACGTGCATGACCGGGAAGGGAAGCCGAGCCGGGTAGAACGCCTTGACCGCCAGTCTCAACACCACCGCGGAGTCCTTGCCGCCGGAGAAGAGCAGGACCGGGCGCTCGCTCTCGGCCACGGCCTCGCGGATGATGTGGATCGCTTCACTTTCGAGCGCGCGAAGGTGATCGAGTTGGTAGGTCACGTGGCCAGGTTATCGGGCCTCCAGACGACCCGCTAAACCACCAATCCGGTGGTATCACCCTTCGTTCGACTCGGATCGGGGGGTCAGGCGCGCTCCCGATGGGTCTGATCGTGGAGGGTTGCCACCGGTCCCGGCTTCCGAGGGTGGTGTCGTGTGCTCCGGTTTCGCCCATCGCCGGGATGTTGCCGACGATTGACAGTCGTCGCGGCACGCATAGAATCCCTCTTGGGATGAGTAAGTTGACCTACAAAGTCAACTAAGGGGTCGAGTGGGAGGATCGGGAGTTGGCGTCTCTTGTGGTTCTGGCGCTGGTGGGCCTCGCCGCCCAGCTGGTCGACGGCGCGTTGGGCATGGCGTACGGCGTCACCTCGACCACACTCCTGGTGGCGAGCGGGATCGCCCCGGCCATGGCCTCG
>Ga0209798_10002327_pt1 | contig 11169 bp, 8 predicted proteins | sample DOMMetBare3Fresh_FD_187475 | JGI IMG/M metagenome (GOLD analysis project Ga0209798, IMG submission 187475) | Wetland sediment microbial communities from St. Louis River estuary, USA, under dissolved organic matter induced mercury methylation -... | ecosystem: Environmental > Aquatic > Freshwater...
GAAGAGCTGGGCAGCGGCTTTTACCTGGCGATGCACGACCTCGAGATCCGCGGCGCCGGCGAAGTGCTCGGCGAGAACCAGAGCGGCAACATGATGGAAGTCGGTTTCCAGCTCTACAACGAGATGCTGGCAGAAGCCGTACGCTCGCTGAAAGCCGGCCGCGAACCCGACCTGCTGTCACCCTTGGCGGCCACCACCGAGATCAATCTGCATGCACCCGCGCTGCTGCCCGATGCCTACTGCGGTGACGTGCACACGCGCCTCAATCTATACAAGCGCCTGGCCAGCGCCAACAAGCCCGAGCAGATCGACGCGCTGCTCGAAGAGATCACCGATCGCTTCGGCAAGCTGCCGTCGCAGGGCCAGACCCTGTTCGACACCCACCGTCTGCGCGTGCTGGCCAAACCCTATGGCGTGGTCAAGATCGACGCCGCGCCGAAGCTGGCGGTGATCGCCTTCCGCCCCAACCCGCCCATCGACGCGCTGCGCATCATCGAACTGGTGCAGAAGAACCGCCACATCAAGCTCGCGGGCAACGACAAGCTGCGCATCGAGCGCGATACCCCCGAGGCCAAGGACCGCGCGCAGATGATCCGCGACGTGCTGCGCGCGCTCGGAACCCCCAAGGCAGAACCATCCGCATGAACGCCGTTGAGTTTTCTCCCGGCCTCGCCCTGCGCGGCTTCACGCCGCCGCTGCAACTGGCCGAGTTCCGGCTGATCGCGTTCGACATGGACTCGACGTTGATCAACATCGAGTGTGTCGACGAGATCGCCGCCGCGGCCGGGCGCAAGGCCGAAGTCGCGGCGATCACCGAGGCCGCAATGCGCGGCGAGATCAGCGACTACAAGGACAGCCTGCGCAAGCGCGTTGCATTGCTCGCGGGCGTGCCGGCGTCGGCGTTGGAACAGGTGTATCGCGAGCGCCTGCAACTCAACCCCGGCGCCGAGGTGCTGGTGCGCGCGTGCCAGGCTGCCGGCTTGAGAACCCTGCTGGTCTCAGGGGGATTCACCTTCTTCACCGATCGTGTTCGTGACCGCCTGGGCCTGGATTTCACTCGCAGCAACGTGCTCGAGGTTGCGCTTGGAAAACTCACCGGCCGCATGGTCGACCAGCCGTGGGGCGACATCTGCGACGGCGAAGAGAAGAAACGCATGCTGCTGCAGACCTGCGAAAGCCTGGGCATAGCCCCTGCACAGGCCATCGCTGTCGGTGACGGCGCCAACGACCTGCCGATGATGGCCGCGGCAGGCCTGTCGGTGGCCTTTCATGCCAAGCCGCGCGTGCGGGAGCAGGCCATGGTGGCCATCGACAGCGGCGGGCTCGACCGCCTTCTCGAAGTGCTGCGGCAGCCTTAGCCACGCCATCCCGCTTTCTTGGGATGGCAGGCAACGGTGAAGTGACTAGACTCTCGCCGTGAACCCACCCTTCGTTCTGCGCTGTGCCACCCTGGCGCTGCTGCTCGCAGCACCCGCGGCGTGGGCCGAAGCGGCTGCGGAAGATGCGACCGCAGTGATGCCTCGCAACAGCCCCGAGGCGGTGGCCGAGATGTGCCGCATGGCACGCCGCGGCGACGCCGAGTCGCAGTACCAGCTGGCGTGGATCTTTGCCCATGGCCGCGGCAACGAACGCCACGATGAGTGGGCCGCGTACCTCTTCTTCTCCGCGTCGCTGCACGGCCACAAGGATGCGAAGAAGATGCTGCAAGCGGTCACCTGGCCGGCGGCCGAGGTGCCGGACTGCTTCACGCGCGCGACCGCCGCGGCGCCGACGCCCGCCACGGTGATGGTCGCCGCACCTCCGCACATCGAAAAGCTGGTGCGCCGGCTGGCGCCGCAGTATCAGGTGCCGCCGCAACTGGCACTGGCGATCATCGCCGTCGAGTCGAATTTCGATGTCGCGGCGCTGTCGTCGAAGAACGCCATGGGATTGATGCAATTGATCCCGCAGACCGCCAGGCGCTTCGGGGTGCGCGATGCTTTCGATGCGCAGCAGAACATTCGCGGCGGCATGGCCTACCTGCGCTGGCTGCTGGCGTACTTCGAGGGCAACGTGTCGTTGGTCGCCGCGGCCTACAACGCTGGCGAAGGCGCAGTCAACCAGCACCGCGGCGTGCCGCCGTATTACGAAACGCGGGAGTACGTGCGCCGTGTGGTGGCCCGCGTCGGCAACGCACCTCAACCATTCGACGTACGGGTCACCGCGCCGTCGCCGCAGATGCGCGAAATGCGCACAGTGGCCCGGCTCGACTGAGTCAAGCGTCGAGTTGCGCCCACACGCGCTCGAGCCGCTTCACGCTCACCGGCTGCGGTGTGCGCAATTCCTGCGCGAACAGGCTCACGCGCAGCTCTTCGAGCAGCCAGCCGAATTCGTCGAGGCGGGCGTCCGTCGTACCGCGGCGCTCGGCGACACGGCGCAGCCAGCGCTGCTCGATCGGGCGCAATTCGCTCAGGCGCTGCGCGTCGCGCACGGGGTCGGCGCGCAACTTGTCCAGACGCATCACGACCGCACGCAGGTAGCGGGGCAGATGGGCCAGCGCGCTCCACGGTACGGAGACGAGAAAGCGCTTGCCGACCAGTCGCTGCAGTTGCGCGGTGATGTCGTCAGCCACTTCTTTGCCCGGCTTGCTGTCCTTCAGCTTGCGCAGCGCATTGGTGTGTTCCTGCAGCACCGCGGCCGCGGCGCGAGCGACCTCTTGCGCGATCAGGGTCAGCCGGCCCCGGCCAGCGTCGAGTCTGGCCTTGAAGCCCGCCGCATCGGTGGGCAGCGGATCGGCGAGGAACGCGCGGTCGAGCGCCACGGCGATGATCTGCTCGCGTAGCTCCTCCGCGCTGCCGAGCGGCATGTACTGGGTGGCCATGCGCGGCAGGTCGGGGATGTTCTTCTCGAGGTACTTCAGCGGCTCCTTCAGCTGCAACGAGACCAATCGACGCAGACCCGCACGGTGCCTGGCTGCTGCGACGTCGGGCTCGTCGAAGACCTCTATTTCGACATGCGTGGTGCGGTCGATCAGCGCCGGAAAGCCGACCAGCGTCTGGCCACCCTTGCGCACCTCCATCAGCTCGGGCAACTCGCCGAAGCTCCAGTCGGTGTAGCGGGCGGACGCCGTCGGCGGCGCGGCCACAGGCTGCTGCGCAGTGGATCGGACCGCGTCGGCCGGCGTTGCCTGGGCGGTCGTGGCGGCGACCTTCAGACTGGCCAGGGCCTGGAACGCAGATCGTGCCTGCGTGCCCAGTTCGGCCTTCAGCGCGGCCAGGTTGCGCCCCGTACCGAGCTGGCGGCCGTTTTCATCGACGACGCGGAAATTCATCCACAGGTGCGGTGACAGGGTTTCGAGCTTGAAGTCATTGCGCTGCACTGCGATCTGCGCGCGCTCGCGCACGGCCTTCAGCAGCGCGTCGATCAGGCTGCCCTGCGCGAAGGGTGTCGTCGAACAGAACTCATCGGCATAGTCAGGCAGCGGCACCAGGCGCGAGCGCGGCCGCTGGTGCAGGCTCTTCACCAGTGCCAGCACCTTGGCCGACAGCATGCCCGGCACCAGCCACTCGCAGCGCTCGTCGCTGACCTGGTTCAGCGCATAGATCGGTACGGTGACCGTCAGGCCGTCCTTGGAGTCACCGGGTTCGTGCAGATACTCGACCGCGCAGTCGATGCCGCCGAGCCGTATCGTCTTCGGGAATGCGGTGGTGGTGATACCCGCTGCCTCATGCCGCATCAACTCGTCGCGCGTGAGCTTGAGCAGCTCGGGCTGTCGCTTCACTTCATCGCGGTACCAGCGCTCGAAGCTCGCGCCGCCGACCACGTCGGCCGGCACCTGCTGGTCATAGAAGGCGACGATCAATTCGTCGTCGATCAGCACGTCCTGCCGTCGCGCCTTGTGCTCCAGCTCCTGCACCTGGCGGATCAGTTTCTCGTTGTGGGCCAGGAACGGCAGCCGGGTGTCCCACTCGCCGTGGACCAGCGCTTCGCGAATGAAGATCTCGCGCGCGGCCGGCGCATCGATGCGTCCGAAGTTGACCTTGCGATTGTTGTAGATCACCAGGCCGTAGAGCGTCGCACGCTCCAGCGCCACCACTTCGGCCGCCTTCTTCTCCCAATGCGGTTCGAGCAACTGCGTCTTCAGCAGGTGGCCGCCGATGCGCTCGATCCATGTCGGCTCGATCGCGGCCAGCCCGCGACCGAACAGGCGCGTGGTTTCGACCAGCTCGGCGGCCATCAGCCAGCGACCCGGCTTCTTCGACAGGTTGGCCCCTGGGTGACGCCAGAACTTGATGCCGCGCGCGCCGAGGTACCAATCGTCGTCATCGGCCTTGAGTCCGATGTTGCCGAGCAGGCCCGCCAGCAAGGCCAGGTGGATCTGTTCGTAATTGGCCGGCGCGGCGTTGAGGCGCCAGCCGTGCTCGGCGACGACGGTGAGCAATTGAGAGTGGATGTCGCGCCATTCGCGAACCCGGCGCGGCGAGATGAAATGCTCGCGCAGGCGTTGCTCCTGCTGGCGATTGGAGAGCTTGTGCGCGTCATGCGCCTCGCCGTGGCCGCGACCGGCTTCGATCCAATGCCAGAGCTTCAATGTGCCGCTGAATTCGCTGCGCTCGTCGTCGAAGGGCTTGTGCTTCTCGTCGGCGGCCTGGGCTCGTTCCTGCGGCCGGTCGCGCACGTCCTGGCCCGACAGCGCTGCGGCGATCACCAGCACCTCGGTCAGCGACTGCCGCTCGCGCGCCTCGACGATCATGCGGCCGATGCGCGGGTCGAGCGGCAGGCGCGACAGCTCGCGGCCAGTGGCAGTCAGCTCGTTGAGTTCGTCGACCGCACCGAGCTCGCCGAGCAGCGCGTAGCCATCGACGACAGCCTTCTTCGGTGGCGGCTCGAGAAACGGGAATTCCTCGACCAGACCCAGACCGAGTGCCTTCATGCGCAGGATCACCCCGGCCAACGACGAGCGCAGGATTTCCGGGTCGGAGAAGCGAGGCCGGCCGGCGAAATCGGCCTCGTCATAGAGGCGGATGCAGATGCCGCCGGCGACACGGCCGCAGCGCCCGGCGCGCTGGTTCGCCGATGCCTGGCTGATCGCCTCGACCTGCAGCTGCTCGACCTTGTTGCGGTAGCTGTAGCGCTTCACGCGCGCCAGGCCGGCGTCGACGACATAGCGGATGCCGGGCACGGTGAGCGAGGTCTCGGCGACGTTGGTGGCCAATACGATGCGTGGCGCGCCGCCGGTGTCGAAGACGCGGTCCTGCTCGGCCTGCGACAGGCGCGCAAACAGCGGCAGGATCTCGGTGTGGCGCCGCCGCGGGTCGTGCGCGAGGTGCTTGCGCAAGTGGTCGGCGGTTTCGCGGATCTCGCGCTCGCCGGGCAGAAACACCAGGATGTCACCCGACGCGGCGCCGCGCCACAACTCATCGACGGCTTCGGCGATCGCCACCGAGAGGTCGCGCTCCCTGGTTTCCTCGAACGGCCGCCAGCGCTGCTCGACCTCGAACAGCCGGCCCGAGACCTGGATCACCGGCGCCGGCCCCTGCGCGCCTGTGAAGTGCCGGGAAAAACGATCGGCATCGATGGTCGCCGAGGTCACGATGACCTTCAGGTCGGGTCGCCGCGGCAGGATCTGCTTCAGGTGGCCGAGTAGGAAGTCGATGTTCAGCGAGCGCTCGTGGGCCTCGTCGATGATCAGCGTGTCGTAGCTGCGCAGCAACGGGTCGCTCTGCGTCTCTGCCAGCAGGATCCCGTCGGTCATCAGCTTGACCGAGGCGCCGGGCTGCAGCCGGTCCTGGAAACGCACCTTGAAGCCGACCACCGCGCCCAGCGGCGTCTTCAGCTCGTCAGCGATGCGCTTGGCGACGCTTGACGCCGCGATGCGCCTCGGCTGCGTATGGCCGATCAGTTTGCCGGTGTGGGCCCGGCCGCGCCCCAGGGTGAGCGCGATCTTCGGCAACTGGGTGGTCTTGCCCGAGCCCGTCTCGCCGCAGACGATGACAACCTGGTGCGCCTGCACGGCCCGGGCGATCTCGTCGCGCCGCGCCGATACCGGCAGCGCCTCGGGAAACGTGATCGGCGGCAGCGGCGTTGCGACGGGGGCGGCGGGAGCGTTGGGGGCAGTCGGCACGGGGCGCGGATTATCCCGCGCCCCGCAGCGCTCACATGTTGTAGGCGATCACGCTCAACGCGGCGCCTTGCGGATCGCGGATCACGGCCATGCGGCCGACGCCCTTGACATCCATAGGCTCCATCAACACCGATCCGCCGAGGCTTTTGACCTTGGCGAGGGTCTCGTCGACATTCTTCACGGTCACGTAACAGCCCCACATCGGCGGCATGCCCGCCGGCGCGCCCGGCGGCATGCCCATGATGCCGCCGACCGATGTGTCGCCGACCTTGAGCACGTTGTAGGGCCCGGTGCCCATGTCCATCGTCTCCACTTTCCAGCCAAAAAGCGTGCCGTAAAACTCGCTCGCAGCTTTCGGGTCGCTGGTCATCAGCTCGGACCAGCTGAACGCACCGTGGGTCTTGTAGGGGTCCATCGTTGGCTCCTTGGCGAAAAGGGGGCGTCGATGCTGCATCGCGCGGCGGCCGACGTCAATGCCGAGCCCGGAGCCTGCGGCACAATCCGGGCGCCATGAGTCTTGTCTTCCCCCACACCTTCGTGCCCTGGTTCCGCTCCGTCGCGCCGTACATCCACGCATACCGCGGCAAGACCTTCGTGGTTGCGATGGCCGGGGAAGGCATCGCGGCGGGAAAGCTGTCGGCTTTTGTGCAGGACCTGGCGATCCTGCACGCCATGGGCATCAAGCTGGTGCTGGTGCATGGCTTTCGGCCGCAGGTCAGCGAGCAGCTGAAAGCCAAGGGCCACCCGGAGCGCTTCAGCCACGGCTTGCGCATCACCGACGCGGTCGCGCTCGATTGCGCTCAGGAGGCCGCCGGCCAGTTGCGCTTCGAGATCGAGGCCGCGTTCTCGCAGGGCCTGCCGAACACGCCGATGGCCAATGCCACGCTGCGCGTGATTTCGGGCAATTACCTGACGGCGCGGCCCGTCGGCATCGTCGATGGCGTCGACTTCATGCACAGCGGTGTGGTGCGCAAGGTCGACGCGGTGGCGATCCGCCACGCCATCGATACCGGCGCCGTTGTTCTGCTGTCGCCGTTCGGGTTTTCGCCCACCGGTGAAGCCTTCAACCTGACGATGGAAGACGTGGCCACCTCGACTGCGATTGCGCTGCAGGCCGACAAGCTGATGTTCGTCACCGAGGTGGCGGGTGTGCTCGAGAACCGCGATGACGCCAGCAGCGCCATCGACACCGAACTGGCACTGGCCGACGCCGAGCGGTTGCTTGGCGCGCTGCCCAGCCCGACGCAGCCGAGCGACGTCGCTTTTTACCTGCGCCACTGTGTCAAGGCCTGCCGTGAGGGCGTCGAACGCTCGCACATCCTGCCCTTCGGCGTCGACGGCGCGCTGCTGCAGGAGGTCTACACCCACGACGGCATCGGCACCATGGTCGTCGACGAAAAGCTCGAGAGCTTGCGCGAAGCCACCAGCGACGATGTCGGCGGCATCCTGCAGTTGATCGAGCCGTTCGAGCGCGACGGCACGTTGGTGCGGCGCGAACGCACCGAGATCGAGCGCGACATTGCGAACTACACCGTGATCGAGCACGACGGCGTGATCTTCGGTTGCGCCGCGCTGTACCCATACCCCGAAGCGGCAACAGCCGAAATGGCGGCGCTGACGGTGAGCCCACAGGTTCAGGGTCAGGGTGATGGCGACCGCATTCTGAAGCGGGTCGAGCAGCGCGCGCGTGCGATGGGTCTGGCCAGCGTCTTCGTGCTGACCACGCGCACGATGCACTGGTTCATCAAGCGCGGCTTCCAAGTGGCTGACCCCGAGTGGCTGCCCGAGGCACGCAAGCGCAAGTACAACTGGGACCGGCGCTCGCAGGTGCTGGTCAAGCATTTCAAGTGACATTCAACGGAGCCCCGACATGACCCGAATGGTTCAGTGCATTCATCTGAAGAAAGAAGCCGAGGGCATGGCCTATCCGCCCTACCCCGGCGAATTGGGCAAGCGCATCTACGACAACGTGAGCAAGGAGGCGTTCGAGATGTGGAAGAAGCACCAGACGATGCTGGTCAATGAGAACCGGCTGAACCTTGCCGACGCCCGCGCACGGCAGTACCTGGCGCGGCAGATGGAGCAGTTCTTCTTCGGTGACGGCGGGGACAAACCTGCGGGCTATGTGCCGCCGACCGCCTGACGTCAATCAGTTAAACGCGAATCATTCGCATTTGATATGGTAAACTCCGTGGCATCGCATCCCGTCCACGGAGATATCCCATGTCCCTGCCGCGTACCCTCGTTGCTGTCACGCTCGCCGCTCTCCTCAACGGTGCGGCACTCGCGCAACCGTTGACCCTCAACCTTTACTCGGCACGTCACTACCAAACCGACGAGGCCCTCTACGAAAACTTCACCAAGGCCACCGGCATCAAGATCAATCGCGTCGATGCCGACGACGCAGGGATCCTCGCCCGCCTGGCCACCGAAGGCAGTTCCAGTCCTGCCGACGTGATACTCCTGGTCGACGCGGCACGCCTTTGGCGCGCCGAGGTCGACGGGCTATTCCAACCAGTAAAAAGCCCGACACTCGAATCCCGCATCCCACCCCAACTGCGCGGCAAAGACACCGGGCAGGGTTCACAGTGGTTCGGACTGTCGACACGCGCGCGGGTGGTCGTCTACAACAAGGCCGCAGTGAAACGAGAAGACGTCGATACCTACGAGGAACTCGCCGAGCCGAAGAACAAAGGCCGTCTGTGCACGCGGTCAGGCTCGCACCCATACAACCTGTCATTGTTCGGTGCGATGCACGAGCACCTGGGTCCGGCAGCCACCGAAATATGGCTGAAAGGCCTGGTGGCGAATATGGCGCGCACACCCAAGGGCGGTGACAGCGACCAGATTCGCGCCGTCGCCAGTGGCGAATGTGCAGTGGCACTTGTCAATACCTATTACCTTGCACGCGTGATGCGCTCGGATAAGCCAGAAGACAAGGCCGTCATGGACAAGGTGGCCGTGGTGTTCCCGAATCAGTCGACTTACGGCACCCATGTGAATATTGCCGGCGCAGCCGTCGCGCGGCACGCCAAGAACCGGGATGCTGCACGGCAATTCCTGGAATACTTGGTCAGCGAACAGGCGCAGGTCTATTTCGCCGACGGCAACAACGAATGGCCCGTTGTGGCCAGCGTCAAGGTTGCAAACCCTGCCCTACAGGCATTGGGACCGTTCAAGAGCGAAACGATTTCTGTGTCGATGGTAGGCATGAACCAAGTCAAGATTCAACAAATGCTCGACCGCGTCGGCTACAAGTAAGTCTTGATTTAATCTGTGCGGCCTTGGTATTATCTAATTAGGCTCCACTGCCGAACAGGAATGCAACCATGGCGAATTTGACTGAACTTCTGGCCCAGAAAGTCGCGCTTGAAAAGCAGATTGCGCAAACCCAGCGCGACGAGCGGGAAAAGGCGATTGCGCAGATCAGGACGCTGATGACCGAATATGGTCTGACGGCAACTGACCTTGGCAAACGGCCGCCCAAGAAGCCGGGTGCAGGCGGCAAGGTCGCTGCCAAATACCGTAACAAGGCGACCGGCGAAGCCTGGAGCGGCCGTGGCCTGCAGCCGCGCTGGCTGAAGGCCGCATTGGCAGGCGGCAAGAAGCTCGCCGATTTCGCGGTCTGAAGTCGCACCACTCGCGCGGCTGCCCGAAGGCGACGAGCGCCGTGTGGACCGGCAGGACCGCGCGGGTTGGCGCGCACTCGCTAGACTCAGCCGATGATCCCGCCTGGATTCGTCGCCGAGTTGCTGTCACGCGTCGACATTGTCGATGTGGTCGGCCGCCACGTGCAGTTGAAGAAAGGTGGCGCCAACCTGATGGGCCTTTGCCCCTTCCACGGCGAGAAGTCACCGAGCTTCTCTGTCAGTCCGAGCAAGCAGTTCTATTACTGCTTCGGTTGCGGCGCGTCTGGCGACGCGATCCGCTTTCTCACCGAGCACACCGGCGCCAGTTTCCGCGACGCGGTGGCCGACCTGGCACAGCAAGTCGGACTCACCGTGCCCGACGACTTGCGCAGCGACGATGAACGCAGCCAAGCGGCACAGGACAAGGCACGCCACGCAACGCTAGCCGAGGTGCTGGCGCGCGCCGGTGATCACTACCGCAAGCAACTCAAGACCAGCCCGCGCGCAATCGACTATCTCAAGGGACGCGGCCTGACCGGCGAGATCGCCGCGCGCTTCGGTGTCGGCTATGCGCCCGAGGGTTGGCGGCCGCTGGCCAGTGCCTTCGCCCACTACGACGACCCACTGCTTATCGAGTCGGGCCTCGTCATCGTGCAAGGTGACGAGGGGCCGGAACAGAAGCGCTACGACCGCTTTCGCGACCGGGTCATGTTTCCGATCCGCTCGGTACAGGGCGAGACCATCGGCTTTGGCGGCCGCGTGCTCGATCGTGGCGAACCGAAATACCTGAACTCCCCCGAGACGTCGCTGTTCGTCAAGGGCCGCGAGCTGTACGGATTGTTCGAATCACGCGCCGGCATGCGCGCGCGCGGCTATGCGCTGGTGGTCGAGGGCTACATGGATGTCGTGGCGCTGGCCCAGTCGGGATTCGACAATGCCGTGGCCACACTCGGCACGGCCTGCACCGACGAGCATGTGCGCAAGCTGTTCCGATTCACTGACTCCGTGGTGTTCAGCTTCGACGGCGATGCTGCCGGACGGCGCGCCGCCACGCGCGCCCTCGAGGCTGCGTTGCCGCACGTGAGCGATCTGCGCTCGGTGCGTTTCTTGTTCTTGCCGCCCGAGCACGACCCGGATTCGTTCGTCAGGGCCGAAGGTGCCAACGCGTTCGAACGCTTCGTGTCACAGGCGCTGCCGTTGTCGCGCCAGATGGTGGCGGTGGCTCGCGAAGGCTGCGACCTCGGCACCCCTGAGGGTCGGGCACGCTTCATCACGCAGGTGCGGCCGCTGTGGAGCGCGCTGCCCGAGGGCGCGCTCAAACGCCAGATGCTGACCGAACTGAACCGAACAGCCGGTTTGCCCGAAGGCGAGTTGCAGGGACAGTGGACCGCCGCACCGGCGCCGGCGCCAGGCACGACGTCCACGCGCGATGCCGGG
>Ga0209798_10002330_pt1 | contig 11160 bp, 10 predicted proteins | sample DOMMetBare3Fresh_FD_187475 | JGI IMG/M metagenome (GOLD analysis project Ga0209798, IMG submission 187475) | Wetland sediment microbial communities from St. Louis River estuary, USA, under dissolved organic matter induced mercury methylation -... | ecosystem: Environmental > Aquatic >...
GGAGTTCTCGGGCAAGAAGCTGGAGTATTTCGACCAGGCGGCCAACGACCGCTATCTGCCGTTGATCGTGGAGACCTCCGCCGGCGCGGACCGCGTCGCCCTCACGCTCCTGGTCGACGCCTACCGTGAGGAGACGGTCGAAGGAGAGACTCGGGTGGTGCTGGGCTTCCACCCGGCGGTGGCGCCGATCAAGGCCGGGGTGTTCCCCCTGGTCAAGAAGGACGGAATGCCCGATCTCGCCACGGCGCTGTACCAGGACCTGAAGCGCCGATTCTCCGTGTTCTACGACGACAGCGGCGCGATCGGCAGGCGGTACCGCCGAATGGACGAGGCGGGCACCCCATTCGGAATCACCGTGGACGGCGAGACCGCGGCCCAGCACACCGTGACGGTGCGGCATCGCGATTCGATGCAGCAGGAGCGCGTCGGGCTCGACCAGGTAGCGGACTTCGTGACCGAGCGTCTCGGCAGGGATTGAGGGGTGGGGGCCTGACTCGATGCGCCTCTCGGATTTCGAAGTGATGGTCGCCCGGATGGCTGGGGAAGTGCCGCGCGAGTTCCTCGACGGCGTGGGCGAGATCGTGGTCTCGCCCCGGCCGCTGCCGCATCCCGAGCGGCCCGGCATCTTCACGCTCGGGGAATGCATTCCGCTTCCCGCGACCGAGGGTGCCGGTGCCGAGGGCACCCAGAGCCGCATCGTGCTCTATCATGGGTCGTTCGCCGCGCTGGCCCGCGTGACGCCGGGCTTCGATTGGCGCGAGGAGGCGTTCGAGACGCTCACGCACGAGCTCAGGCACCACCTCGAGTGGCGGGCCCGCGCCCCCAATCTCGAGGAGCTCGATTGGGCGGTCGAGCAGAACTACGCCCGCCAGGACGGCGAGGCGTTCGACCCCGCCTTCTTCCTGGCCGGCGCGCCGGTGGCCGACGATGCCTGGCGGGTCGAGGACGACGTGTTTCTCGACCGGATCGTGAGAGCGGTGCCGGAATCGGTCCCGGTCCGTTGGGCAGGGCGCGACTACCTGGTGGCGGTTCCGGCGGAAGCCACGCTGCCGGCGTTCCTCATCCTGGAGGAGGTCGCGGATCCGCCGGCGGGCGAGCTGGTGCTGGTGTTGCGTCGAAGACCCGGCGTGCTGGCGCTGCTCCGTCCCGCCAAGACGTACCACACCGCTGTGCGAGTGGCGGAGCCCTCCGGTTATCTTCCGGGCACCGCGCCGGACGAGGGCGAGGATTGACGGCTCATCTCACTTCACTGGACCTGCCATGGTGCACGAGGTGGTGACCGCGCTCGAGGGCGCGGAGGTGCTCCGCCGCGCGACGCAGTTCTTCGCGGAGCGGGTGCCGATGCAGGCGGCGTTCCCCGAGAAGCAGGGCCCCGGCTTCCTGACGCTCAGGGGGCAGGGCGGGGAGGAGATCGCGATGGCGGTGGCGCCCGTCTCGGGCGGTACCCGGGTGCGTGCGTCAACCTTGCTCTTCGACCAGACCCTGGACCGCTTCCTCTCCACCTTGCCCGCGCCGAAGGAACAGCCCGCATGACGCCGACGCTTCCCGTGCGGGTGATGGTGCAGGATGCGTGGGACGAGGTTCGCCTCGATCTGCCCCCGGCGACGCCGCTGGCCGAGGTGAAGCGCCAGGCGTTGGAGGCCACCCGGGTCGCCCGCGATCCCGCTGGCTACCTGCTCAAGTTCCGCGGTGCCGAGCTGCGGGACGAGTCGCTGTCGCTGGCCGAGGCGGGGCTGGTGCCCAACGGCGCGTTGATCGTCCTGCCGAAGCGGCGGAGGCCGGTGCGCTGAGGGATTCCGCCGGGCGCGTGCGTCCTTCCGTCGAGTGCTCCTGAGCCAGGCGGCGGAGACCTGACCGGAGGCGCGCCGGCTTCGCTGCGCTCAGGGTGACTCCGAGGTGCACGTCGTGCCCGTTCCGATCTTCACTCATCCCGACTGCCAGCGACACGATCCGGGTCCCGACCATCCGGAGACGCCCGCGCGCCTCGGCGTTCTCCTCGAGCGCGCCCGCGCCGAGCGCGGGGTGGACGTCCGTCAGGCCCCGGCGAGCTCGATCGACCCGCTGCTCGCGGTGCATCCCCGGCCATACCTGGAGAGCCTCGAAGCGATGAGCGTCCGCGGCGGCGGTGCGCTCTTCCTCGACACCGTGCTGAACGGGGCGAGCTGGGCCGCGGTGCTCGGTGCCACGGGCGCGGTACTGGCGGCCGTGGATCACGCGCACGCCGGCCGGGGTCATGCCTTCGCCGCCGTGCGGCCCCCGGGGCACCACGCGCTTGCCTCGCGGGGAATGGGGTTCTGTCTCGTCGCCAACGCGGTGGTGGCCGCGCGCCACGCCCAGCGCGCCGGGCGGGGCCGGGTGTTGATCATCGACTGGGACGTGCATCACGGGAACGGCACCCAGGCGCTCATGGAGCACGATCCGACGATTCGCTACGTCTCCCTCCACCAGCACCCCTGGTATCCGGGCACCGGTATGGCCGACGAGCGGGGGGTGGGCAACATCTTCAACGTGCCGCGCGGGCCCGGAGCGCCGCCGGAGCGCTACGTGGACGATCTCTGGGCGGCCATCGTCGCCGCGACGACCGGTTGGAACCCCGAGCTGGTTCTCGTCTCGGCCGGCTTCGACGCCATGCGCGGCGACCCGCTCGGCGGCTTCACCCTCGAGCCCGCGCACTATGCCGAGCTGACCCGCCGGGTGCGTGAGCGCCTGCCGGGCGTTCCCGCGGTCGGCCTGCTCGAGGGGGGCTACGTCCCTGGCCGTCTTGCCGACGGGGTGCTGGCGCACGTGCTGGCGCTCGCCTAGTGTACAACCCGCAAGCCCGCGGTTTCGCACCGCAACCGCCGAGGATCCCATGGCCCAGCATCTGCACATGGAAGCCGAGTTTCTCGAGCTGCGCACCAAGCACCCGTTCATCATCGCGCGGGGCGGGCAGAGCGACTACCGGACGATCTGGGTGCGGCTCAGGGACGCGGACGGCCAGGAGGGCTGGGGCGAGGCGGCGCCGTCGCGATTCTATGGCGAGACTGCGGAGACGGTGCTATCGGCGCTCAACGTCTACGTTGCCGGCATGCCCTCGGACCCGTTCGACCTCGAGGCGACGGAGCGTCGCTGGGAGTCGCTGCTTCACCTCAACGCGTCGGCACGCGCGGCGCTGTCGGCGGCGCTGCACGACCTCGTCGGGAAGCGGCTCGGCCTCCCGGTGTACCGTCTCTGGGGGCTGGATCCGACCAAGGCGCCCAAGTCGACATTCACCATAGGTCTCGACACTCCCGAGCGGATCCGCCTCAAGATCGCCGAGGCCGACGAGTACCCCATTCTCAAGGTGAAGTTGGGCACCGACCGGGACCTCGAGATCCTCCGTACTATTCGCTCCGCCACGACGAAGGAGATCCGGGTCGACGCGAACTGCGGCTGGACCGTCAAGCAGGCGATCGGCATGCTGCCGGTGCTGCAGGAGTTCGGCGTCACCGTGCTGGAGCAGCCGCTTCCGCCGCACGAGATTGGTGGGCTCGCGGAGATCACGCGGCGCGCCACCATCCCGATCATCGCCGACGAGAGCTGCAGGACCGTCGAGGACATCCCGCCGCTCGTGGGGGCGGTGGACGGCATCAACATCAAGCTGGCCAAGTGCGGGGGCCTCCGAGAGGCGCTCCGGATGATCGCCGTGGCCCGGGCCCACGGCATGCTGGTGATGGTGGGGTGCATGATCGAGAGCTCCCTGGGCATCACCGCGGCGGCGCACTTCACGCCGCTGGTGGACATCGTGGACCTCGACGGCGCGGCCCTCCTTGCGACCGACCCGTTCGTCGGCGCACGCATCGACGGCGGCCAGGTCACGCTGCCGGACGGGCCGGGACTCGGCGTCCGGGCGAGATGACCGAGCGCTTTGCCCAGGTCGCCCTCCCGCTCCCCCTCGCTTCCTCGTACACCTACCGCATTCCCGAGACGCTGGGCGACCGGGTGGTCCCGGGCGCCCGAGTCGTGGTGCCCGTGCGCCGGCGCGAGCTGATCGGGATCGTCACGGAGGGCGACGCGGCCCCCCCCGCGGCCGCCGCGCGCGACGTGCTGGCGGCGCCGGACCCGGAGACCGCGATCCCCGGCGGCCTGCTGGAGACCGCCCGCTGGATCGCGCGGTACTACGGCGCCCCGATCGGCTTGACCCTCAAGTGCATGCTCCCCGGCGGGATGTGGGGCGAGTCGCAGGTCGTCGCCTCGCTAGTGCGGGGCGCCAGGCGTCCCGGCGGATTGGCCGGCGAGGTGATGGAGTGGCTCGAGCGGCGCGGCGGCGACGCCCCGGTGTCGACGGCCGTCCGCGCGCTCAAGCGCCCCATGTGGGACGTGCTGGGCCGGCTCGCGCGCGTCGGCGCGGTGTCCCTCCGCGTGGAGCCCCCCGACACCGAGGCCGCGGCGCTCACCGAGCGCGTCGCCACCCTGGCCGGGGATCAGCCCACCCTGCTCGAGCGTGACGCGCTCTTCCGGCGATCCCCCAGGCAGCGCCGGCTGTATGAGGTCCTCGAGCAGCTGGGGGGGAGCGCCCTGGTCCGCCACGTCACGGGGCGGCTCGGCTTCAGCGCAGCCGTGCTTCGAGCGCTCGAGCAGCGGGGCCTGGTTCGGATCGGGCGGGCCGAACGGATGCGGGATCCGTTTGCGGAGTGCTCAGGGGTGCCGCCGCCATCGAGCCTCACGCCCGCGCAACGGGACGCGCTCAGGACGATCCAGGCGCTGGGACCGGGCGAGGGGGCATTGCTGTTCGGGGTCACCGGGAGCGGGAAGACGCTGGTGTATCTCGAGGCGGTTCGGCGGGTGTTGGCGGCAGGGCGGGGCGCGATCGTGTTGGTGCCCGAGATCGGGCTCACCCCGCAGGCGGTAAGCCGGTTCCGCGGCGCGTTCGGCGACCAGGTGGCCGTGCTTCACAGCGCCTTGTCGGATGGCGAGCGCGCGGACGCGTGGCGGCTGCTTCGTCGCGGCGAGCGCCGGGTGGCGGTGGGCGCCCGCTCGGCGATCTTCGCGCCCCTGCCGGCTCTCGGGATGATCGTGCTCGACGAGGAGCACGAGGCCAGCTACAAGAACGGAGAGACGCCCCGCTACCACGCCCGCGACGTGGCCGCGGTCCGTGCCCGGATCGAGGGCGCCGTCCTGGTGCTCGGCAGCGCGACGCCGTCGCTTGAGGCGATGGCCCTGGCCGAGCGGAAGCTCCGCCTGCTCCGGCTGCCGGAGCGGATCGGGGCGCGGCCGCTGCCGCCGGTCGAGCTGGTGGATCTGCGCGTTGCGCCGAAAGTGAGCGGGACCGGGGCCGTGGCCTGGTCGGAGGCGCTCGACGCCGCCATCGTGGGCACCCTCGCGCGCCGGGAGCAGGCCTTGTTGCTGCTGAACCGGCGCGGCTTTGCGGCGTTCCTGCAGTGCCCCGATTGCGGTGAGGTGTGGCAGTGCCCGCGTTGCAGCATCTCGCTCACCGTGCATACGGCGCCGCCGGGGCTCCGCTGCCATTACTGCGGGCACGAGGATTCGCTTCCCGCCACCTGCCGCGCCTGTGGGCACCCGGTGCAGCAGATGCGCGGGTTCGGCACGCAGCAAGTCGAGCGGCTGCTCGCCGAGCGCTACCCCGAGGCCCGCCTCGCCCGCATGGACCTGGACACCACCAGCACCAAGTGGTCGCATCAGCGGATCCTCGGCGCGGTGGAGACGGGCGAGGTGGATCTGCTGCTCGGCACGCAGATGATCGCCAAGGGCCTCGACTTTCCCAACGTGACCCTGGTGGGCGTGGTGGACGCCGACACCGGGCTCTACCTGCCGGATTTCCGCTCGGCGGAACGCACCTTCCAGCTGCTGGCGCAGGTTGCCGGGCGGGCCGGGCGTGGTCCCAAGGGAGGGCGGGTCCTGGTGCAGACGCGACACCCGGCCCATCACGCGCTCGTCTGGGCGGCCGCGCACGACGCCGAGGGATTTCTGCGGCAGGAGCGCGCCCTGCGCGAGTCACCGCCCTACCCGCCGGCGACGGCGCTGGTGAACCTGCTGGTGTCGGGGACGGAGGAGAACGACGTGGGGCGTCGGGCCGCCGAGGTGGCGGAGTGGTGCGATGGGCTCATGGCGAAGTACGAGCTGCCCGTGACCGTGCTCGGTCCGGCGCCGTGCCCGCTCGCTCGCATCAAGGACCGCTGGCGCTGGCACGTCCTGCTCAAGGGCCCGTCCGAGACGCTTGGCCGCGTCGTCCGCTACGCCGCGTCGCGCCTGGCGCGGGCGAGGGACGTGCGGGTCGTCATCGACCGAGATCCGGTGTCGCTGTTGTGAGTCGGGGGCCGGGTTCCCCTGCCTTCGCTAGGAGCCCGTCCGCGTGCGGTACCCGATCTCGGTCCCGAAGTAAATCACCCGCCGCGGCGACGGCTCGAACACGCGACCGCCCGTCCCGTTGATCGTCACCGACCCGATGTACTGCCGGTCCCATAGGTTGTTGATGCCGAGGAACGGCACGAAGCTCATCACCCCGACGTCTCCATCCCATCCGAGCCGCAGGTTGGTCACCCCCGCGCCCCACGAGTCGACGAACAGGCTCCCCGTGTTCGCGTCGTCGGCGGCGACCGAGGACGTGAGGGTGTGGTCCGCATCCGCGTAGAAGCCGTAGGGCAGGGCGGCGCGCAGGCCGAATCGCCAGAAGTGATCGGGCACGCCCGGGAGCCGATTGCCCGCGAGCGAGGTGCCGGCGGCATCCACGTACTCGGCGAACCGGTAGTGCGAGTAGGTGTAGGCGCCATTCAACGTCAGCCCGTCGACCGGCGTCACCGAGAGTCCCACTTCGGCGCCGTCGTTGTGGACCTTGCCCGCGTTTACGAAGAACGCGCGACCCCCGACTTCCTGCTGCTGCACGATGGCGTCCGTGATACGGCCCAGGAACAGGGCCACCGAGTACTGCACGCGCGGAGTGGGCCGGCCCCGCGCGCCGATCTCGTAGTTCACCGCCCGCTGCGGCTTGAGCTCGGTGTTGAACCCGCCGGTGCTGTTGGGCTGGTTCACCAGCTCCGTCGTCGTGGGCGTCTCGAACGAGGTGGATACGTTCACATAGGGGACGAAGCGGTCGCCGAACGACCAGCTCGCGGCGACATGGCCGCTCAGCGCGTCGTTGGTGCGCGCGCCGCTGTTGTCCACGCCGTCGGAGAGATGGTGGTCGGTCACGTCGAAGCGGACCCAGTCGTAGCGCAGGCCGGCGTTGAGCAGCGCCTCCTCGCGGGGCGCCCATTGCGCCTGGGCGAAGGGGCCGAATTCGGTGATCTTCTCGCGCTGGTCGATGAGCACACTGTCGGTCGGCGTGCCGTCCACGGCGCGGAAGTTCTTGCGGTCGTCGCGCATCCGCTGGAGATCCGCGCCCAGGCTCACCCGCACCGCTTCCGGCGCATCGCCCAGCCGACGGGTGCCGCTCACCCGGGCACCTCCGACCGCGCGATCGATGCGCACGTACGTGCCCGCGTTCGGCACGAACGCTCCCGGCGGTGGAGCGGCGAGCGGGTTCTTCAGGTCGCGGAGCAGCCCGAAGACCGAGACGTCGAACTCGCTGCCGGCGGCACCGAAGTGCCGCACGCCAAGCGCGAGCTGCTGCTGCTGCACGTCCTTGTCGGCTTTGCGCCGGATATTGTTGGCGGCCGCCGAGTCGGGGTTGGCCAGGTACTCCGCCCGCGTGAGCGCCCCGGGGTTCTCCGCCTTCGGATTATCCGCCGCGCTGACTCGGAGCGTGGCCAGGGTGCCGCCCGGGAAGGCGTAGTCCACGCCCGCGTTGAGCTGCCGGATTTCGGCCGCGCTGTGCTGTCGGAATCCGTCGGCCTTGAACTGGCTGAGCGACAGGGTGCCGCTGGCGCTGCCCAGCCGGCCAGAGCTCCAGCTCTGCCACTTGTAGAATGCGTCGCCGTTGCGCTTCCCGCTGCCCGCCTGGGCGCGCACGCGCTGGGCGAACGGCGCCTCGGCCGCCGGTTGGGTCTGGAATGCCACCACGCCCCCGGCCGCGTTTCCGTAGAGAGAAGAGCTCGCTCCGCGCAGCACCTCGGCCCGGCTGAGGTTGGCGAACTCGATGTTGGTGAGCTGGCTCTGCCCGTCCGGCAACGTCTGTGGAATGCCGTCGAGCAGGACCTTGATGCCCCGCACGCCGAAGTTCGAGCGCGCTCCGAAGCCGCGGATGGAGATGCGCTGATCGAGCGAGAAATTGTACCGGTTGGAGACCACCACGCCCGGGATGTTGTTGAGGGCCTCGTCGAGGCCGAGCGTCTGCTGCCCCCGCTGCAGCTCGGCGCGGTCGAGCACGCCGACCGCGTAGGGCACGCGGGCGAGCGGCTCGGGCGTCCGGGTAACCGAGACTTCGATCTCCGGGAGTCGTGCCACCCGGCTCGTGTCGCGCCCCGCCGTGTCCGCCGGGGTGGGCTCCTGCGCGGCCGCCGCGGCCGCCGCGGCGGCCGTGACGATGGTGGCGATAGCGTTCAGGACCGGGAATCGGCGCATGGGCTCTCCTTGGTGACGCCATAAAATACACGCGCCTTGAATCCCCCGCAGCGCCCCCCTAGTTTCCTGCGCCGTATGCCCGATGCCTCCTCGACAACGCCCGATTTTTCCCAACCGCCCTTCAAGGGTGCGCCATTGGCGCGTTTCGAGCCGCTGCCGGCGGACGGCGTGCTGCCTGAAGGTTTCTTCTCGACCTCCAATCTGCCGACCTACCTGCACGTCGAGGAGGGCTGGATCGCGCCGACGCGCCCGCGCATGGATTGCGTGGTGGTGCGGCGCGGCGGCGAGCTGGAGACGATCGAGCCCCGCCGCCTGAAGCGGGGCGACCTGGTTGCCATCGGCGAGGCCGAGGACGGAACCGAGGGAATCGTGGTCCACGCCGAGGGGTTCCTCGGGGGGGGACATGGGGCCAACGAGTTCCGCTTCATGTCCACCGAGGTGAGCCGCGAGCGCCCGGTCAACTACGAGGAACTGGCGGCGCGGCTGGGCGAGGAGAAGCGGCGCGGCGGTTACCTGGTCTGGGTGGTCGGGCCCGCGCTGGTGCACTCGCGCGCCCGCGCCGACTTCGAGTGGTTCATCCGGAGCGGCTACGTCCAGGCGGTGCTCGCCGGCAATGCCGTCGCCGTGCACGACATCGAGGCGGCGATCTTCGGCACCACCCTCGGCATGACCAACACCGGCCATCCCACCGAGGGTGGCCACGGCCTGCACATGCGGGCCATCAACCGCGTGCGCGCCGCCGGCTCGATCGAGCGCGCGGTCGAGACGGGGCTGATCCGGAGCGGGATCATGCACGCACTGGTCACCCAAGGCGTGCCATTCGTGCTTGCCGGCTCGATCCGCGACGACGGCCCGCTGCCCGGGGTCTACAGCGACACGCTCGAGGCCCAGGACGCCATGCGGGAGCACACGGTGAAGGCCACCGGGGCCATCTTCGTGGCCACCGCCCTGCACGCCATCGCCGTCGGCAACATGCTCCCCGCGTTTTACCTGGACAACGGCGCGGCCTCGCCGCTCATGACGATCTGCGTGGACCAGACGGAGTTCGTGGTCAACAAGCTCAAGGATCGCGGGACCCACCAGGCTTACGGCGTGGTGACCAATGCCCAGGATTTCATGCACGTGCTGCGGTTCTACTCCGAGCGATGGGAGCAGGGCGCGCCGTGACCGGCCCGGGCTGGACCCGGCTCGCCGGGGCGGTCGCGGACCAGATCCCGCCCGCCGAGGTGGACGGGGTTTGGGTGTTCGGCGTGCTGCGCCATGAAGGGCGCGAATGGGGCACCGCCGTGCTCTCGCGGGTGGACGGTGACGGCCGCCGGATCTACACGGCGCGCTACATGCTCGCCGTGAAGGGCAAGGAGCGCGGCAAGTTCGAGGCATCGGTGGAGGAGGTGGGCCGCGGGCCGGTCGCGGCGCTGGCCCAGCTCCTTCAGGACGCCCATCGCCGCATCGACGAGGAGCAGCCCCCGCTTCCGGTGCCGCCCGAGCGCTGGTTCGCGGGCGCCGCCGATGTCCGGCCTCGCTAGCGGCGAGGGCGCGGCGCTGCTCGAGCGCTTCCGCCACTACCTCCGCGAGCACCGCCAGCCGGTCACCCGCCAGCGGGATCTGGTCGCCCAGGTTGTCTTCCTCTCCGATGACCACCCTTCGGTCGAAGGCATCCGCCGCGCGCTCAAGGAGCGTGGTCAGCACGTCGGCACCGCCACTGTCTACCGGACCCTGGAGGTGCTGGTCGAGAGCGGCTTGGTCCGGGCCCACGATTTCGGCGAGGGGTTCAAGCGTTACGAGCCGATGCCGGGGCAGGCCCACCACGAGCACCTCATCTGCGAGCGCTGCGGGCGCGTGGTCGAGTTCCAGAACGAGCGCCTCGAGCGGATGATCCCCATCATCGCCGACGAGCACGCCTTCCAACACCAGCGCCACCGGATCGAGATCTACGGGGTCTGCCGCAACTGCCGGCAGCGGGAGCTCGGCACGCTGTGACCGAGCCGGCTGCCCTGGGCCTGTTCGTCGCCTTCGCGGCGGGGCTCCTGAGTTTCCTCTCGCCGTGCGTGCTGCCGCTGGTGCCCTCCTACATCGGCTTCCTGACGGGGATGTCGCTGCCGGAGATGAGCGGCCGCCGCCGGGTGGCCCTGGTTCACGCGCTGCTGTTCGTTCTGGGCTTCTCGCTCGTGTTCGTGCTGCTGGGCGCGAGCGCCACGGCGCTCGGCCGGGCGCTCAACTACTACCAGCTCTGGCTGCAGCGGATCGGCGGCGTGCTGATCATCGCGTTCGGGCTCGTCTGCCTGGGCGTGATCAAGGTGGGATTCCTGAACCAGGAGCGGCGGGTCCAGGTCGAACAGCGGCCTGTCGGATACGTCGGGTCGGCGCTCGTGGGCATGGCATTCGCCGCCGGGTGGACGCCGTGCATCGGGCCGGTGCTCGGCGCGATCCTCGGGCTGGCGGCCACCTCGCAGGATCTCTCACGCGGCATGCTGCTGCTGGCCGTCTACTCGGCGGGACTCGCCGTGCCGTTCCTCGTCGCGGCCGTGGCGCTCGACTCGTTCCTCGAATGGTTCCAGCGGTTCCGCCGGTACCTGCCGTGGGTCATGCGGGTGAGCGGCGCGCTGCTGATATTCGTCGGTGCGCTGATGGTGACCGGCGAGTTCACCCGGCTGGCGGGGTGGCTGCAGCAGTTCACGCCGG
>Ga0209798_10002332_pt1 | contig 11158 bp, 8 predicted proteins | sample DOMMetBare3Fresh_FD_187475 | JGI IMG/M metagenome (GOLD analysis project Ga0209798, IMG submission 187475) | Wetland sediment microbial communities from St. Louis River estuary, USA, under dissolved organic matter induced mercury methylation -... | ecosystem: Environmental > Aquatic > Freshwater...
CAGATCCGAGACGGAGCGATGCCGGCATCGAGAAGGTGGCGGACGGTCTGGTAGAGCGCGGTGGTCTTGCCGACCCGTCGAGGCCCCAGCACGAGCTGGAAGCGATGCGGTTCGCCGTCGTGCAGACGCTGCCAGAGCAGCCTCGCCAGAGGGCGCTCGATGGGCCGCGCAAGGGTGTCCGGGACGCGACCGGTCTTGTGCCAAGGGTTCTGCTCGTCGAAGACCCGCTGCAGGTCCTCGGGTTGTGGTCGCCAGACAACCAACTCCAGATCCTCCTTGAGAGGCTTATGAGGAGCATAACCCTCACTGGCTGAATGTTGTTGATCAAACTACAAAGCCCACCGCCCCCCGGTGAGGCTTGATCTCGGCCGGGCTCCTGCGGGGGGTGCCGCGGCGGCGGCTATCCGAGGTCGTCGAAGGTGGTGAGCCGCAGGTTGCGGAGGTTCTCGGCGAAGTCGTTCGGGTCGAAGGCCTCGGGGTCGAGTGGGCGCTCCAGCCACTCGAGGCGCTCGAGGTGTTCGGGATGGTCGGGGTCAGCGAGGATCGCCAGCAGCTCCTGGTAGCCCCAGGGACCTCCGCAGTCCTCGGGCGGGCACGCCCGACGCCCGTCGATGCACGTGGGCAAGGCGACGTCGGTGCCCTCGGGCAGAACCTTCTCGACCACGACCCGGTGATCCCAGCCGTCGCCGAAGTCGTACGTGTAGCGGAACGATGTGCCCTCGTCGGCGATCGCGTCGAGGCGGGTGCGCCGCTCGTCACGCGTGGGCTCGCCCCAGTCGTCGTCGGGATCGGGGACCCCGTAGCGAGCGCGGCCGACCTCGAACTCGTGCAAGTGGTAGCCCCACCAGCCGAAGGCCGCCTGGATCACCTCATGGACCTTGTCGAGCGTGTCGCTGCCATCCACGAGGACGCGGCGCCAGATCGGTGGCTTCGTCTCGCGCAACGTGACCTTGAGCTGGAATGCGCGGCCGCCCGTGGCGGATCGGCTCGGTGTGGCTTGGGCGACGGGTGGCTGCCTCGGAAAGGCGATCACCGTGGCGAGAGGCTCCGCCCCGCCGACGACCGCCGCGAGCTCGCGATCGGGTGAGCCCGTCCGGCGGTCCAGTGGTCCGAGGAGGAGCGTCGACATGCGCATCGAGAGCGCCTCGAGGTCTTGGCCGCCTTCCTTCCAGAGGTACTCGCCGTGGAACGCGAACTCGGTCATCACGCCGAGGACGCTCCGATCGTTGGTCGGCGCAATCCGCACCTCGCGCATCGCTTCGCACTCCGCGGCGAGGAAGGCCTCATCCACGCCGTGACGCCGTAGGACCGTCTCGATCGCTGCGGGCGCGCGTTCGAGCAGCGTTGCCGCGGGTGCGAGCTCCATGAAGACCGGCAGCAGTGTCCGACTGTTGACCAGCAACGCGACCTGGGGACGCCAGAACTGTGCGTTGGCGAACCAGTCACCGAGCGCAGTGGTCGACGCGTCGCCGTCGCTGGCCGGCGCGCCTTTCACGCGGTCTCGTAGCTTCTTGGTTCCCCGGATGACCAGCACTGGCGCAGTCTCCCAGGACTCTCGGGGGATCGCGACTGATCACACGGCGGGAGAAGAAGCCACGGTCGAAGCCCCGCCGATGGCCCGGCTGACTTCTACCGAAACTTCTACCGGACGGGTTGAAATCCGGTAGAAGCGGCCAACACGGTCCAGCACGCCGATTCACGAAAGGCCTGTTCAGACGCACTTTCCAACATCGACCAACATCGATGAACACCCTGGAAATCGGAGTTCAAGTCCCCCCTCGCCCACCACCACCACCACCCACGACGAACGAATCGAACTCACGAGTCTCACTGAGCCAAGCGCGCCCTCGACGCAGCTGATCGCTTCGTCGGATCGGGTGCGGACATCGACGGTCCACCCGGCGACCACGGCCGGTGCACCCGCAACACGAGGGGCTCACTCGAGCTCGCTGCGTGGGCAGGCGGCACGACGATCGCATACGGTCACACCCAGCAGAGACTCGGAGGGGAAATGATGCGACGGATCCTGTGCGTGTTGGCGCTCGTGATCGGACTCGGGGCGCTCGCCGTGGTGCCGGCGGGCGCCGGCCCCGCCCAACCTGCGCCCCCTGGGCGCACCGCACCCGTGGCCGACGGACCCTACGGCGTCGGCCTCACCACCTTCACCGCGACCGACCCCGCTCGGCCCGGTCGGACGCTGACGTTCGACGCGTGGTACCCCACGGTTCGCGGGACCTCTTCAGGCTCGCCCGCCTCTCTCGATCTCCTCGTCACGCAGCTGGCCCTGCCCGGAGTGCGCCGCGACGCGCAGCCTCTGCGGGGCCAGCGGTTCCCGCTCGTCGCGTTCTCCCACGGGAGCGGCGGGGTGCGCTACCAGTCGTGGTTCCTGCTGGAGGCGCTCGCCTCCCACGGCTACGTCGTGGTGGCTCCGGACCACGCCGGGAACACCTCGCTCGACACACTGACTGGCACGACCGATCCCTTCCCCGTGGTCGCCCGGAACCGACCGCGGGACATCTCCTTCGCCATCGACGTGGTGCTCGCCCGGTCAGCGAACCCAGCTGGCCTGCTGGCGGGCACGGTCGACGGCTCGCGGATCGCGGTGGCCGGCCACTCCTTCGGTGGTTTCACGGCTCTCGCCTCGGCGGGCGGCTACCAGGACTACGAGCCGGACGAGCGGGTCGACGCCATCATCCCGATCGCGGCCGCGTCGGGGCTCCTCAGCGACAACGAGCTGGCAGCGGTCGACGTCCCCACCCTGCTGCTGGCCGGCAAGGCGGACGAGACGGTGCCGCTCGCCGCCGCTGCCGAGCGGCCCTGGGCCAAGATCTCTGCGTCACCGGCATGGCGGGTTGACCTGGACCGGGCCGGGCACAACTCCTTCACCAACGTCTGTGATCTGCTCGCTGCGCTGCAGGACGCCGGACTTCCGCCAGCCCTCCTGGCCTTCCTCGTGGCCGCGGCCGAGGAAGGCTGCTCCCCGGCGTTGATCCCCATCGCCCAGGCTCACGCACTGACCGTGCAGTACGTGCTGTCGTTCCTGCGCACCACCATCGGCCACGACGCGCGATGGCAGCACTATCTGTCGCCGAAGTGGGCCGAGCGCCAGGACCTCCCCGTCACCGTCCTCGCCCGGTCCGGAAGCCAGCGCCGAGCGGCGTGACCGGAAGGGCCGGCCACCGTCGCCCGTCCGCCCGTTCGACGACCGCGCCGCGACCTCGAGGAGGTGCCGCGCGGATCAGTCGTCGGCTTCGTACTGCACGGCGGCTCGCTCGGCCACGATCGGGGCGATGCACTCGGCGATGATGGCCTGGTGCGCGGGGTGGTCGCGGTAGGCCACGTACGCCGCCGCGTCGTCGAAGTCCGCGACGACGGCGAAGTCGAAGCTCCCGTCGTTGACCCGGGCGTCGGGACCGAACCGGTACGCACGGATGGTGGGGATGGCATCCGGCAGGTCGCCGAGCCGACGGGCGATGGCGTCCTTCTGGGCATCGGTTGTCCCCGAGGCCCACCGAAACAGCGCGACGTGGCGGAACACGACCGCACCGTACGCCCCCCAGACGTCGTCAGGTAGTGTGGTGAACACCGTTAACCCCGTGGCTCGAAACGTGGGCTGCAATGAGGGAGGCAACTCATGTCGACACCACGCAGCCTGACGACCGCTCGTCATGCCGACTTCGAGCTCGAGGTCGTCGAGGGAACCTGGCCTACCGACATCAGCGGCGAGATGGTGCTCTCGAGCCCCCAGCACTGCACCTCCATGGAGTACGGCATCTTCGATTGGGGCGCGATCTGCCGCCTGTCGCTCGAACAGGGAACGCGGGGCGCCGGTCCCGGGCGCTTCGCCTGGCAGTCACGCTCCATCCAGTCGCCGGGCAAGCGGCTCTGGGACCGCCTGCCCAAGCAGTTCGCCACGAGCGGAACGGGGTACCAGTCCGTGCTCGGCGCGTCGAACGCCTCGAACACCGCGCCCCTGCCGTGGGGGGGACGCCTCTACACGACCTGGGATGCCGGTCGACCGATCGAGCTGCACCCCGAGACCCTCGAGTTCGTCGCCGAGGTCGGCCACCGCGACAGCTGGGGCGGGAGCTCGCTCGACATGCCCGGGATCATGCCGTTCCTCTTGTCGTCGGCGCATCCGGTCGTCGACCCCGAGCGGGACTGCCTCTGGTCCGTCAAGCTCGACTTCGTGATGGAGCCGAGCATCGGTCTGCGACCGGCCGTGGTGCGCTACGACCCCGCCGACGGCACCCAAGTGCGCTTCTGGCCACTCGACGGGATCGTCTTCGGGGGCTCCACCCACACCGTGAGCCAGACCCGCGACTGGTTGATCCTCGCCGACTCCGGCAACTTCAAGCCGGACCCCGCGGAGATGGCCGGTGGTGCGCGCGAGCTGACCATCGACAGCGAGGTGCCTGTGTGGCTGATCCGCAAGGACCAGCTCGAGGGCCTCGCCACCGGCACGCCCGTGACCCCGATCACGCTCACCATGGCACCCCCCGCCGGTCACTTCTACGCCCGGTGGGAGGACGCCGACGGGATCTCCGTGGTGTGGGAGGGCATGGACCTGATGGACCTTGCCTTCTACCTGAAGCCCGACGACCTCGACGTCAACGGCAACCCCATCGACCCGGCGTCGGTGGGCCTCTACAACATGGCGATGGCTCCCGAGACGATCGTCGAGGTCCTTCTCGACCCCGAGTCCGGCAAGGCCATCGAGCGGGGGATCTACCGCGAGGACTGGACGTTCAACCTGCAGCTCTCGGCCATGGACTGGTCGACCGAGGGTCTGACCAAGCCCACGCTGCACCACGTCAGCTACCAGGGCTGCCGCCCGGGCAACATCTCCCAGCGGGCCGCGACGCTCTACACCGACCGCATCGACCTCGACCAGCTCCGCGAAGCGACCCCAGGGGCCCTCGCCACCTTCGAGCGGGGTTCGATGGAGCTGAAGGCCAAGTGGGAGTACCCGAACCTGGGCGATCACATCACCTCGCCGACCTTCGCTCCGCGCAACTGCGGCACGAGGAGCTCCCAGAGCGCCTACGCGGGCGGGGAGCCGGGCGGCCATGACGGCTACGTGATCCAGCCGGTCATGTCTGACGACGGCTTCCGCGTCGAGCTCTTCGACGCCGCCGCCGTGGGCAACGGTCCCATCGCCGTGCTGAAGGGCACGAACCGGGAGTGCGTCCCGCTGGTCCTGCACTCGGCCTGGATGCCCGCCTATCACCACCTCGTCGATGCGGAGCGTCTGCGATTCTCGGACGAGCTGACCGACGATCTGATGGCCAGCGTCCCCGCCGAGCTCCACGGCGTCATCCGTGACGTGGCTGCGGAGTGCGACGGCCTCTTCTGAACCCGCCGACAGGCCCGGCTCAGTCGGCGGCGAACCAGTTGGCGTGGAATCCGAAGGGCATGCGTCGGGTCAGGTGCACCCGGGCGACAGGACCGGTCGTCACGTCGTGGGCATCCAGCAGACAGATGTCGGTTCGGTCGGTGGCTGAGTCGTAGACGGCGTTGATCAGCCAGCCATCGTCCTCGGCGCGGCCTTGCGGATCGGGTGCGAACACGCTCTCGCCGACGTGGCCGGTCGGCCCAGCGCTCCAGATCTGACGCTCCCCCGTGGCGTCGTCGTATCTCACGATGCTGTCGAAGTCCCCCAGCCGACGCTGTGGGGCGACCGTGGCTGACATGTAGTGATAGCGGGAGCGCAGGCCGTCCAAGTCGTCGTTGAACCGGGCGAAGTCGCCGCCGAGGTCGTCGGTTTGATCCCATCCGGCCTTGTCGGCGCTGAGGTCTACCCAGAAGCGGGCGGGATAGGGCGGGGTGTTGTCGACGGTCGACTCATCGAGCGCGGCCGAGGAGTCGATTCCGAAGTCGGGGTGCTCGAACCGGGTACCGGAGAACTCGATGCGGTCTCCGTCCACCCAGCCGTTCCAGAAGTGCTGCACATGCCCGGGATCGATCTCGAACCAGCGCACCTCGTCGGCCGTGCCGCGCCGCGGCAAGACGCCGATCCGGGTGCCGTTCTCCGGGCGCCACTGCACCATCGGACCCTTCCCCAGGTTGGCGATGTCGAAGACGATGGGTGAGTCGAGGAACACCGCGTGCTGTTCGGTGATGACGAAGTCGTGCATCATCACCGGGGCCGGTACGTCGATCGTCACGCTGTGCACGAGGGCCCCGTGCGCGTCGACGACGTAGTAGCGAATGACGGGCTCGAACACCGAGTAGCCGAAGAAGAACATCTCGCCGGTGCGTGGGTCCAGGCGAGGATGCGCCGTCATCGCCCCCGTGAGCATGCCGTCGAAGTCGTACTCGCCCACGGTGTCGAGCGCCGCAGTGACCTCGGTCGGCAGCCCTCCCTCCCACAGGGCCAGGTACCTTCCGGCGTGGCGGATGATGTGGGTGTTGGCTGGGTTCTTCACCGGCCCTGCATCGCCAACCAATGACGGTTCAGGGAAGTTCATCACCTCGCTGAGCCCCGAATAGACAGCCCGCCCGAGGTTGGCCTCGGCACACAGCCCACGCGAGCGGATCCACCGATTGCGGTAGGAAGCTCGGCCGCCCTCGAAGGTGACCCCGTGCAGCATGCCGTCGCCGTCGAACATGTGGTAGCGGCCGACGGGTTCGAACAGCGGGTTCGGCCCGTTGCGGACGAACGAGCCGCGCAGCCCGCCGGGGAGCTGACCCGTGATCTCCAATGGCGCGACATCCACCTCGTCGCTGACGGGGAACAGGTTGCCCTCGAGGTCGGGCTGATGCTCCTGGTTGGTGACGTGTCCGGTGAGGGTGGTTGGTGCGTTCATGCGTGCTCCTGTGCGGCTGCCTTGGCGTGCCGATCTCGTGCGCGCCCGAGGTTAACAGCGTTCACCTCCGGGGGCGCCGACGCAGTGGTCGGTGGAGAAGAAGTCCCAGATGATGTCGGTGGCGTCGATGTCGACGTTGGTGAGCAGGACGTTCTGCGCCATCGCGTCGGGCGTCTGACCGATTGCAATCGTGAGTGGGTCCGGAGGCTGCGTTGCACTCCCTGCGAGGACGCTCGTCAGTAGGTCTCTTGTGAACGGCAGCGGGTGCCCGGGCCAGGCGTGACCATGGTCTCGCAGGCGGTAGAGCACGGTCGGGGCCGCACATCCCGTCCAGGTGATCGACTGCACCGTTGCCGTCACCTCCTGAGCGTCTGGTCCGCCGGTGCAACCGTTGCGGGACGCCTGGGCTCCCAGCGCCTCGAGCACGGGGACGAAGGTTCCGGCCTGCTCGGTGCTGCGGCCGTCGAAGGGTGTGACGATGTCCTCGAGTCCGTGGAACGCCAGGGTCGGCATTCGTCGGCCCGACGAGCATGAGGTGGACTGGTACGCACCGGACACGGCCGCGACCGCGGCGATGCGCTCGGGGAGGGCGCACCCGATGACCAGGGCGAGGTAGCCCCCGGCCGAGAACCCCGTGGCGTAGACCCGTGACGCGTCGATGCACGCCTCGGCTCCCAGCTTGTCGAGCAGCGCGGCGACGAACGCCGGCTCGTCCACCTCGCTTCCGTCCGGGTCCCACCCGGTGGTGCCGGTGACCTGGTCGTTCAAGCCGACGAGGAGTCCCTCTGGGTAGACGGCCACGAAGCCCTCCTCGTCTGCCTTGTCGGTGAGGCCGTCGGTCGCCTGTTGGAGGGTGGCGTTCCCGTTGACACCGTGGAACGACAAGACCACCGGGCGCGGATCGGACCCAACCGGGTTCGAAGGCAGATGCACCTGTGCCGTTCGAGGGGTGCCGTCCACTGTGACGTCGATCCGCTCGACGGGCGACTGGGGTCCGCCCTCGCCACAGGCGACACTCGCCACTGCGGGGGCGGTCGTCGAGGCCGGGGCCGACGTCGTTGGCATCCCGTCCGCTCGGTCGCCCGCGCAGGCTGCGGCGGTCAGAACCAGGGCCAGGACCACCGCGGCTCCACCACTCGTGGTCCGCGGCGCGTGCAGGATCACCAGTCGACGTGGGGCAGGGGTGGGAAGATCGTGTCGCGCTCGGCGGCGAGCCGGGCACAATCCCAGTCGGCATCGACACGCCTCCAGATCACGGGGTTCCGCGCCGGGTCGTCGATCTGCTTCCACTGCGCGGTCGTGAGGAACGCGGGGTTGCTGGCGCCAAGGATCAGCTGCTCTGACCGGTCGGTGATGGACCCGACGAGGCGGTCCGGGCTCTCCTGAGTGAGGTCGTAGGCGAAGATCTCGCGGCGGGCCAGGTAGATGTCGCCGTGCAGGGCGTCGCTGACCTTCACCGAAGAGGTCACCCCTGGATTGCCATCACCGTCCGCATCGAAGATCCGAGGGTCGTTGGGGTCGGTCGGCAGGGCCTCGGTGGCGGGATCCTCGATCTTGATGCCGATGGCCGTGGGGGTGGCGGGCCGGACGACGTGCAGCTTCCCGTCGACCTCGGTCACCTCGACCGGCGTGTCGACGGGCACGATCGCTCTGGTGGCCGCGTCGGAGATCGTGATCTCGAGGTTCTGGTCGCTGCCCACGTCCGCGTGACAGAAGCGCTGGACGTTCCAGATCTGCCCATCGCGCAGCTCAAGGTCGGAGAACCCGGTGCTCATGATCAGGGTCTTCATCGTGGCGTCCTGGTAGGCGACCACGTCGTAGTGGGCGTACCGCCCGACCAGATCCTCGGCCCCGTCGGGCAGATCGGTGGCCTCGTTCGAGGTCGGTGGGCCCGCTGCAGCAGGAGACGCTTCGGTTTCGTTCGATGAGCAGCTCGACGCGACGAGGGCGGGGGTGAACGCCACCGCCAACATCCATCGGATCGCTCCTGTCGATCTCTGCACCATGGGCTCCTTGAGGTCGAGGCGGGCGAAGAGGTGAGGATGTCAGGCGCGCTCGACGTAGCCGTCGAGCGCGTCGGACACGGCGGTGTCGGGCGGGAGGTCATCGGGGCCGATGGCAAGGTCGACGGCCCGCTCGAAGTGGTGGATGAGCCGCTCGTGCCAGCCGATCTGGAACGGCCGGGCCCCGGGAGAGGAGATCGAGGCCTGGATGGGGGCCATGTTGGCCTTGTCCTGCGCCATCACCGTCTCGAAGAGGGTCATGCGGTCGAGGTGCTCCTGGGGGACCTCGTCGCCGGCCCACGCCGGCGCGTACCAGCGCAGCTCGAGGTCGGTGGTGGTGGCGCTGGTGGGCCACATGCACAGGAAGGTGAAGGCGCCGGTGTCCATCGGCACCACCAGGTTGGGAAAGATGCCGAACGAGGTCGACGTCTGGCGCCACAGCAACGGGACTGCGGGGTTGTCGTTCTCCTCCGAGACCATGGGGAAGTCCCGGAAGGCGTCGTGCTTCTCGACCGTGAGGCGGCTGTGGCCGTTCGGCAGCATCGTGACGGTGACCGACTGGTCGTTGTAGAGGAACGCGGCGTTGTCGGGGTGCACCGTGCGCACGTGGTACACCTCCAAGAAGGCGTCGACCATGAGCTTCCAGTTGCAGGCCAGCTGGTGGACCTGGGTGCCGACGGCCCGCATCGCCGGCCCGTTGATCTCCGCCATCTGATCTGCGATCGGTCCCAGGAACTCGAGCAGCGGCACGGCGTCGGGATCCTCGCTGATGAAGACCCATCCGTTCCACGACGTGCAGCGCACCGGCGTGAGTCCCAACGACCCGCTGTCCAGGTCTACGAAGCTGCGGGAATCGGGTACGGCCTTGAGGGTGCCGTCCGTGCCGTAGGACCAGGAGTGGTACTGGCAGGTGAGTCGGCGCGCGGTCCCGCACTCGTCCCGGGTGACTGGGGCTCCACGGTGTCGGCAGGCGTTGTAGAAGGCTCGCAGCGCACCGTCGTCGCCCCGCACCACCACGATGGGAGCGCCCGACCGTGTCGTCAGTCGGTACGAGCCGGACTCCGGCCATTCGGACTCGTGACCGACGAACAGCCAGCTGCGCGCGAAGACCCGCTTCTTCTCGAGCTCGTGGAACGCGGGGTCCGTGTAGCGACCGGTGGGGATGAGCGGGACGGCAACGGCGTCGGCGGGTGGTGTCGTGCGGTCCTTCTCCACCTCGAGACGTTCCCGGATCTTCCGTTCGAGCGTGGCGTCCATGGGTTCTCCTTGCGGCGGGCACAGGCGCCTACCTGACCGGCTCGTCGAGGGCGGTACGGTGGTGAACACTGTAAACTCATCTTCGGGTCAAGGGGGCTCTGTGGCAGCGAACGTGTCGGGCGGGCTTGTCCCGACCCTCGCCGAGGAGCGCGACCCGTGGTGACCGGCCCGGCCGGGATGCTCATCGCTGGCGGCTCGGTGATCTCCGGCACCGGAGACGCACCCACGGACCCGACCGATGTGTTCATCCAGCGCGACGCGATCGTGGCGGTGGGCGACGGTGCCCGTGCGCTGGCCACCGCCGCAGGCCCGACCGTCGAGCACCTCGACGCCTCTGGCCTCTTCGTCATGCCCGGGCTGATCGACGCGCACTGCCACATCACCTTCGGCGAACCAGCGAGCAACGACGAGCTGTTCTTCCACCGCGACCAATCCACCGCCGCGCTCCTCGCCGCCTTCAACGTGCGAAAGCTCCTGCTGGCTGGCGTCACCGGCTTCCTCGATGCCGACTGCTTGTGGAACCTGGGCCCCGCCCTGCGCGACAGCATCGAGGCCGGGATCGTTGAGGGGCCGCGGATGACCGCCGGGATGAACGCCCTGCTCACTGCCGCGGGAGGCACCGCCGGCCGACTGATCCCGGACTCGGGCACGGCGGCCTATGCCCACGTCATGGGCGACCGCGACGAGATGGTTCGCACCACCCGTCAGCAGGTCAAGTACGGCGCCGATTGGATCAAGATCCACGTCACGGGGTCGCTCCCCAACCACACCGGCGAGCTCACCGTGTGGACCCTCGACGAGCTGCGAGCGGTCACCGACACCGCCCATGCTCTGGACACCCCGACCATCGCCCACTGCCGCAACGCCCACGCCACCCGCCTGGCTGCCGAGGCGGGCGTGGACCTGATCTTGCATGCGAGCTTCATCGACGAGCCAGCGCTGGAGGCCGTGGTCGAGGCCGGCTGCGCCATCGCCCCCACGTTCACCTTCCTTGCCAACCTGGCCGACCACGGCGCCAAGGTCGGGGCCATGAGCACCCAGGTCGACCTGTTTCGAGGCGAGATCGACGCCACCGCCACGAGGTTGCGG
>Ga0209798_10002334_pt1 | contig 11150 bp, 10 predicted proteins | sample DOMMetBare3Fresh_FD_187475 | JGI IMG/M metagenome (GOLD analysis project Ga0209798, IMG submission 187475) | Wetland sediment microbial communities from St. Louis River estuary, USA, under dissolved organic matter induced mercury methylation -... | ecosystem: Environmental > Aquatic >...
ACCGCCGGCAGCTGACGTGGGGATACCTCTCCCGCTCGTCCCGGCCGGATCGGCCGACCAGGTCGTCACCGGGGAGGAGGGCGGCGCCGCCGTGCGCCGCTCCGTCCTCCCCGGTGGCGTCAGGGTGCTGTCCGAGGTCATGCCCGGGCTGCGCTCGGCGACCGTCGGGTGCTGGGTCGGCGTCGGCTCGCGCGACGAGGAGGCGGCCCGGCTGGGGTCGACCCACTTCCTCGAGCACCTGCTCTTCAAGGGCACCGGGCGCCGGTCGGCGATGGACATCGCCTCGGCGTTCGACGCCGTCGGCGGCGAGGCGAACGCCGTCACGGGCAAGGAGCACACGTGCTACTACGCACGGGTCCTCGACGACGACGTGCCGATGGCGCTGGACCTGCTCGCCGACATGGTCACCGGCGCCCGGCTCGACGCCGACGACGTCGAGAGCGAGCGCGGGGTCATCCTCGAAGAGCTCGCGATGAACGACGACGACCCGAGCGACGTCGTCCACGAACGGTTCGTCGAGCTCGTCCTCGGTGACCACCCGCTCGGCCGGCCCATCGGCGGCACGCCCGACACGATCGAGGCCGTCGGCCGCGACGACATCGCCTGGCACTACGCCACGCACTACACCCCGCCGGGGCTCGTCGTCACCGCCGCGGGCGGCATCGACCACGACCGGCTCTGCGCGCTCGTCGCGACCCAGCTGACGACCTCGCCGTGGGCCGCCCGGACCGCGGCGCAGCCCGGCTCCGAGCCGCTGCCGCGGCGCGGCGCCGGCCGGGCCGCCCTCGGCGCGCCGTCCGGCCGCACGCTCGTCCTGACCCGCCCCACCGAGCAGGCGAACGTCGTGCTCGGCACGACCGGCCTGGTCGCGACCGACCCGCGCCGCTACGTCATGAGCGTCCTCAACGCCGTGCTCGGCGGCGGGATGAGCAGCCGGCTGTTCCAGGAGGTCCGCGAGAAGCGGGGCCTGGCGTACTCGGTCTACTCCTTCGCGTCGGGCTACTCGGACTCGGGCTACTTCGGCCTCTACGCGGGCTGCGCGCCGGCCAAGGCCGACCAGGTGCTCGTGCTCCTCGCCGCCGAGCTCGAGCGGCTCGCGGCCGACGGCCTGGACGGCGACGAGCTCGCCCGCGCGCACGGCCAGATCTGCGGCGGTCTCGTCCTCGGGATGGAGGACTCCGGCTCGCGGATGTCGCGCCTCGGCAAGGCCGAGCTCGTCCACGGGGAGTTCACGAGTCTCGACGAGTCGCTCGTGCGCGTGCGGCAGGTGACCACGGACGACGTCCGCACGCTGGCCGCCGACCTCGCGGCGCGGCCACGGTCGCTCGCCGTCGTCGGACCGTTCGACCCCGACCGGGAGTTCACCGGGACGGGAGCCGGAGGTCAGCGGGCATGACCAGGGTGGCCGTCGTCGGGGCGAAGGGCCGGATGGGTCAGCAGGTCTGCGCCGCCGTCGAGGCGGCGGACGACCTCGTGCTCGGCCCTCGGCTCGACGTCGGCGACGACCTCGCCGACCTCGCCGGCGCCGACGTCGCGGTCGTCTTCTCCGTTCCGGACGTCGCCGTCGAGCACGTCCTCGCCTGCGTCGCGCGCGGCGTCCACGCCGTCGTCGGCACGACCGGCTGGACCGCGGAACGGCTCGGGACCGTGCGGGCCGCGCTCACGCATGCTCCCGGCGTCGGCGTCCTCGTCGCGCCGAACTTCGCGCTCGGCGCGGTCCTGCTCATCCGGTTCGCCGCCACGGCCGCCCCGCACTTCGAGTCCGTCGAGGTCGTCGAGCTCCACCACCCCGACAAGGTCGACGCCCCGAGCGGCACCGCGCGGCACACCGCCGAGACGATCGCGGCCGCCCGCGCTGCCGCCGGCTGCGCTCCGGTGCCGGACGCGACGACGACCGCGCTCGACGGCGCGCGCGGCGCCGACGTCGACGGCATCCGGGTGCACTCGGTCCGGCTGCGCGGCCTCGTCGCGCACGAGGAGGTCCTCCTCGGCGGCCCGGGGGAGCAGTTGACGCTGCGCCACGACTCGTTCGACCGCGCCTCGTTCATGCCCGGCGTCCTGCTCGGCGTCCGGCGGGTCGCGTCGCGGCCGGGTCTGACGGTCGGGCTCGAGCACTACCTCGACGGCTGACCGGGCGATCCGTGCGCGCACGCTGGACGGCGGTCGGGCTGGCGGTCCTCGTCGGCGTCTACCTCGTCGCGATCGGTTGGCGAGGGGTCCTGCTGCTGCGTTCGGACAGCCTCGTCGGGGTGGCGCTCGGGGTCGGGCTGCTCGTCCTTCCCCTCGTGGGGGCGTGGGCGGTCGTCCGGGAGCTGAGGTTCGGCCGCGCCACCGAACGGCTCGCCGAGGACCTCGCCGCCGTCGGCGGGCTGCCCGTCGACGATCTGCCGCGGCGACCCTCGGGCCGGGTCGAGCGCTCGGCGGCGGAGGCGCTGTTCCAGCGGTACAAGACCGAGGTCGACGCGGCGCCGGACGACGCCGGCGCGTGGTTCCGGCTCGCGTGCACGTACGACGTCGCGGGCGACCGACGCCGCGCCCGGGCGGCGATGCGGCATGCCGTCCGGCTGCACGGGCGGGCGGACGCCGCGACCTGAGCGCACCCGATCGCGCAGCCGGTCGCGTGGCCGACACGCGGCGGACCGCGCAGCCACGTCGTGGGTGGCGCGTGAGCGGCGTCCTTGCCGCCGTGGCCCCGGTCAGCCGTCGCCGCGCGGCGGGCTCTGTCGCCGGCGGCCGAGCCGGCCGCGCAGCACGGTCCGGGCCCGGCCACCGACTCGGCCGCCGACGACGCCGATCAGGTCCCGCGTCGTCACGTCGCAGACCCGGCGCTGCACGAGCGGCCGGGACGCGCCGTTCGGCACGAAGTCGGAGCCGCGGCCCAGCGCGGCCGACAGGAGCCCGCCGAGCGCGGCGACGGCAGCGTCGACCGGGACCTGCTCGACCTCCCGGTGGTCCTGCTCGGACGCGCTGCGTCGCGGGGCCGGCGCGGCGAGCGCCGCCAGGTCCCCGACGACCCGGACGCCGCTCGCGGCGATCTCGGCGACGTGCCGGGCGGCCTCCTCGTCGGCCCGGTCGGCCGCCCAGCCGGGCAGCCGCAGCCGCGGCTCGTCCTCGGCCGGACTGCGCTCGCGCAGGAGCCGGGCCGCGGCGCCCTCGACCACGAGGCGTTCGTACTCCTGCCACGGGATCTCGTGCTCACGCAGCAGCGCGTTGAGCCGCCGCAGCAGCTCGATCTCGGGCACGGACAGGCTCCGGTTCGTCCGGTCACCGCCGTCGGCGTCCCCGAGGAAGCCCGCCGGCAGTCCGAGCATGCTCTCGAAGGCGTGGAGGACGAGACGCCGGTCCGCCGGGTCGACGACGACGACGGTGAGGTTCGCGGCGCCGGCGGCGGCCGCCCAGCGCCGGACGAGCTGCCCCTGGTCGTGCCGCACGTGGAAGCGCTCGATCGTGCGCCGCGTCCGTGGCCGGGCCAGGTTGCGGTCGAGCCAGTCGTCGAACGCCTCGCCGTTGCCGGCCTTGTTGTGCTCCTGCCAGATCGACGGGAGCATCGCGGCGTAGCTGCGCAGGGTCACCACCACGTGGACCCGCGGCCCGATCGCGTCGGCGAACCGCCGGGCGGTCTCGTCGTCCGCCCCTGCCGCGTACTCGTGGCCGAAGAGGACCCGCCGGGTCCGGTCGGCCTCGATCTCGTCGTGCAGCTCGTCCCAGTAACGCCTCGGCGGTGCGGCCTCGCCGCCGGACGTCGCCACCCAGCCGAGCGGGCGGCCCACGAACGCCGCCATCGCCGTGCGGTGGCTCCTCGCCCGGCCCGGGTAGCGCACGCCGTGCGCCAGCAGCGCCTCCCGCCGTTCCGCGGCCGCCGTCTGGACAGCGGTCGTGGCGGTCTTCGGCGGCCCGATGTGGAACAGCCGGGCGCGCTCGGGGAGCAGGAGGTCGGACGGGAGGCCGGTCTGCAGCACGTTCATCCTCACTGTCGGTCCGCGCCGGCGTCGTGCCCGCCCCTGCCGGCGGCCGCCTTTCGCCGGACCACGGCCCGGATCGGCGACGTCGTCGATCGTACGGTCCCGCTCGCGCCGGTTCAGCCGGTTCGGTGGCGTCCGGTCAGCCCGCGAGGCGCAGCAGGGCGGCGACGGTCGCGGCCCCGAACACGACGACGACGAACGGTGCCCGCCGCCACAGGAGCACCGCGGCCACGGCGACGGCGGGTACCCGGGCGTCGAGCACGAGGCGTCCGTCGGAGACGACGGTCTGGACCGCGAACAGGGCGGACAGCAGCGCGACCGTGACGAGGGCGGCGACCCGGGCCACCCGGGGCCGCTCGAGCCACTCGTGCGGCAGGAGGTACCCGGCGACCTTGACCGCGTAGCAGCCCGCGCAGGCGGCGAGCACCGCGGTCCACGTGACGGTCATGACGTCGTCCGGGTCGCCCGCCGGGTGCGCTCGCCCGGCCAGCCCGCGCCGAGGCCGACGACGGTGGCCGCGAGCACGGGGACGCCGGCCGGTGCGACGGGCACGAGCGCGAGCGCCACGAGGATCGCGCCGAGGGCGACGCCGCGCGGCACGACGGCGGTGAGCCGCGGCCAGAGCAGGGCGAGGAAGGCCCCGGCGGCTGCGGCGTCGAGGCCGTACCGTCGCGGGTCGCCGAGGGCGTCCCCGACGAGGGCGCCGACCGCGGTCGAGGCGTTCCACAACGCGAAGACCGCGGCTCCGGTCGCCCAGAACCCGAGCCGGACGAGGTCGCTCCGCCCCGGCCGCAGGGCCGTCTGCGCGCTGCCGACCGCCGTCGACTCGTCGATCGTCAGCTGGGCCGCGAGCGGGCGTCGCCAACCGCGCGCGCCCAGGGCGGGAGCCATCTGGAGGGCGTAGAAGCCGTTCCGGGCCCCGACCAGGGTCGCCGTCGCGGCGGCCGCCACGACGCCGCCGCCGGCACCGGCGACCCCGACGAACGCGAACTGCGAGCCGCCGGTGAACATGAGCAGCGACAGGGTGCAGGTCTGCGCGACGGTGAGCCCCGCGGCCACCGAGAGCGCGCCGAACGACACCCCGTACGACCCCGTCGCGAGCCCGACGGCGAGCGCCTGTCGCCAGACGGCGGACCTGGCGACGTCGCTCACCCGGCCAGTCTGCCCGAGGGGTGCCCGGCCCCAGGCGTCAGGGCCGTGGCCCACCGAGGGGGCCACTGGTGACGCTGCGTGACACAACCGGCCGCCCGAACGCTCGAGCGCCTTCGGCGGGTGTCACAACGGCCTGTGCTCGGGTCGACCATGTCTAGGATGGGTCGACCCGTGCCCCGAGCGGCAGCGGGCTACGGCGGCAGGGCCGGTGGTGATCGAGGAGTGGAGCGCGGCGGGTGAGATCTGCCCTGATCGGATACACCGGGTTCGTCGGGTCCAACATCGCGGTGGCCCACGACTTCACCCACCGCTACAACACCTCGAACATCGCGGACATCCGCGGCCGCTCCTACGACCTCGTGGTGAGTGCTGCGGGCCGGGCCGACTCGCACCGGATCAACCGGCAGGGCGCGCAGGACCTCGCCGAGATCGACGATCTCGTCGACCTGATCTCCACCGTCCGCGCCGACCGGCTCGTGCTCGTGTCGACGGTGTGCATCTACCCGGGCGGGACGAGTCCCGACGAGAGCACGCCGACGTCGGCCGACGGCATCACGCCGTACGGCGCGAACCGGCTGCACATGGAGCAGGTCCTCTCGCAGCGGTTCGCGACGCTCGCTCTGCGGCTGCCGCAGCTGTACGGCGACGGCATCAGGAAGGGCGTCGTCTACGACCTGCTCCACGACTACCGCGTCGAGTTCATCCGTCCCGAGAGCCGGTTCCAGTACTACGACCTGCGCCGGCTGTGGCGCGACACGCAGGTCGCCCTGGACGCCGGCCTGAGCGCGCTGAACATCGCGACACCGCCGCTGCGCAGCGACCGCGTGGCCGCCGAGTGCTACGGCATCGACATCGCCGGCCAACGGGTTCCCGGCGACGAGACGCCGTCCGTCGAGACCTACACCCGCGACATGCGCACGACGCACGCGGAGCTCTACGGCGGCCCACCCGGCTTCCTGATGGACGAAGCCGCCGAGATCGCCGCGCTGCGGGCGTTCGTCGAGGACGCCCGGGCCGCTGCCGCGCTGCACTGACCCCGGTATCGAAGGAGCACGACGTGTACAAGTCCCACAAGGTCTCGGCGATCGTCACGTGCGCAGGTCGCGGCGTCCGCTTCGGCGGCAACAAACTGCTGGTGAAGATGAACGGGATCACGGTCCTGGAGAAGACGGTACGAGAGTTCGTCCACCCGGCGGTCGACGAGGTCGTGGTCACCATCAGCCCGGACTTCCGCGAGGAGTACCACCACATCCTCGTCGACAAGGCGAGGCTGCCGGTCACCCTCGTCGACGGCGGCGAGGAGCGGTTCGTGTCGGCGATGAAGGGCCTGGAGGCCACCACAGGCACCATCGTCTGCGTGCACGACGGCGTCCGGCCCTTCATCAACTCCGAGCTGATCGTCCGGGCGCTCGACGCCGGCATCGAGCACGGCGCGGCGATGCTCGGGACGCCGACCGTCGTCCAGCTCAAGATCGTCGACGACGACGAGTTCATCGTCGGCTCGCCGGACCGCTCGCACAGCTGGCTGGGCCAGACGCCGCAGGTCTTCCGGCGCGAGCTGCTCGAGAAGGCGTACGCCCTGGCCATGGCGGACAAGTACGCGCGGGTCAGCGACGACGCCGACCTCGTCGCCGAGTACACCGGCCACCGGGTCAAGATCGTCCGCAGTGAGGACTACAACATCAAGATCACGACGCGGACCGACCTGCTGATCGCCGACCAGATCATGGCCCAGGCGGACTGGGAGTGAGCCTGGAGCTCGTCGCCCAAGGCGGGCCGGATCCTAGCCGTTCCGGCGCGCCAGCCTCACCTGGCCCGCGGCGTTGACCGTCAGGTCGATGCGCGAGTCGAGGTCGCGCCCGTGGAAGTGCAGCACGAGCGGGTGCGTCCCGGGACGCTGCTCGACGCGGGTCTCGACCCGCACGCCGTCGTCGTCGGCGACGATGCGGGCGGGTTGCGGCGGCGAACTACCCGCCCTCGCGGTGCCGTCGACGGTCGTGGGGCCGTTCGTCGCGACGCCCGTGAACGGGACCTGGACGTCGATGAGCCACATGCGCCGACGCAGGGTGCGGATTGAGCGGCGTCCCGGAGTGACGGTCGTCGTCGCCGCCTGCGGATCCAGCTGCGCCGAACCGGGGAGGCTGCGGTTCGTCTGGTCGACGTCCAGCGCGAGCATGCCGGAGCTGTTGCGGTAGGCGATGTACACATGCCCCTCGAGCACCGCGTTGCGGGACGAGGTGGTGGTTCGCAAGCCGCGCTGGTTGACGGCCCCGAGCAGGGCGTTGCGGACGCTGAGGTCCCAGGTGCCCGCCTCGAGCGCGCGCCCGAAGGCCGCAGTCGCGGGGTCGAGCACGGCATCCGCGACGAGGACGAGCTCGGGCCGGTCGTCGATGATGTCGATCCGTTGCCGGTACCGCGTCGGCAGCGCCCAGACGACGGCCGTCGCCCGGTCCCGGACGGCCACCGTGGCCTTGGCGCGGTCGATCGCCGCCGTCATGTCGATCGCTGCGTCGGGGAGGGCGGCCGCGACGTCCGACGGCAGGTCACGGACGATCCGGTCGCCGTCGCGACGGATCGCCAGCGGTGTGCCGGACGCCGTGCGCCAACGTGACTCCGCCGTCACACGCAAGGTTCCTTGCTGCCACTCGACGGACGTTGTCGCACTGAGACCGACGATCGCGGCATCGACGGCGACGAGTTTCTCGAGAAGGTCCCATCGGCCAGCCCGGACGAGGACCGCGCGGCCGAGCTGGGTCGGGGTCAGGTAGGCGTCGAGCTCGGCGGGGATGTGGTCGCGGAGCAGGTCCTCCACGGTCGCCCGGACGAGTTCGACCTCCTCGGCGGGCGCCCGGAAGAGCTTGGGGGACAGCTGCGTCAGGACGCGGCTGCGGTACTGATGCAGCAGCATGAGCCGCCACTGGCCACGCAGCCGGGGTCCGGCGAGCTTCTCGTTCGTCTGCCGGACGATCTCGCCCACCCAGCGCCAGTACTCCGCTCGGTCGGAGGCGTACGACGACGAAGCGGTCTTGCCGCCACGCACCCAGTGGTAGAAGGGCGTGTCCGCCATGACCGAGACGACCTTGGCGTGCCGTGCGACGTCGAGCCCGAAGAAGACGTCCTCCCAGAGCACACGGCGTCCTTCGGGGAACCGGATGCTGTTCTCGATGAGCATCGACCGGCGGAAGAGCTTGTGCGGGTTGGTGGGCAGGAGCGGATGGAAGTCGTCCCGGTCGACGACGTTCTCAGCGTTCGCCGCGTAGACCTCCATCGCCCACTTCGACTGGTCGGTTCGCATCTCCTTGCCGTTGAGTACATCGGCCCCGGCCCCCGCGGCGAAGGCGTAGCCGGCTTCGAGCGCCCGCGGGTAGAGCTCGTCGTCGTGGTCCATGAACAGGACGTACTCGCCCCGCGCGAGGTCGAGCCCGACGTTGCGCGGGCGGCTCGGCCACCCCGAGTTCTCGATGCGCTCGATCCGGACGTTGTCGTGCGCGTCGCGGATGGCCTTCAAGCGCTCCCAGGTCTCCTGGCCGGGCGAGCCGTCGTCGACGAAGAGCACCTCGAACTCCGAGGTGGGCATTGTCTGCGTCTCGAGCGACCGGACAAGCCGGTCGATACGTTTCCCTGGGGCGTACGTCGGCACGATGACGCTGACCTTCACCGTCATGGTCAGCGACCCGCGCCCGCCTCGGCCTGGCTGTCCTCGGCAGTGCGGCTACGCTCCTCGGTGATGACCTCGGCGACCCGGCCGACCGTTGCCTGTCCGTCGGCGTCTGGCGTTGCCCCGCGGGCTGCGGCGCCGGCCCTGGCCCACTCGAACACCACGTCGTACAGCTCGGCGACCCGCCGGTTGTCCCTCCGCAGCTCGTCGACCTCCCGGCGCAGCGCGGCGAGCTCGCGCTCGTAGTTGAGGAACCGCTCCGGGCCCTGGTTGAACTCCTCGTCGAGGACCGCGAGCGTACGCAGGTTCGTGAGCGTGCGCGGGGCGAGGCGCTGGGCGAGCTTGGCGAGCAGCTTCTTCACGAAGTCAGTCCTTGTCGTTGCCGGAGTGCGGGTCGGTGAGGTTGGGTCGTTGCACGGGCCGGGGTGCTACAGCCAGATCAGGGCGGCCACGTTGGTGCGCTCCCCGAACGGGGTGTCGCGCCGACGGGCCGCCAGCACGGTCAGCCCGAGCTTCCAGCGCCACGCCTCGCGGCGCAGGGTCTTCAGGTCGACGTGCCAGGTCTGCGGGTTCGGTGGGATTCGCTCCACCGGGGAGACATCGACAGTCGTGTACAGGAACGTCTGGGCGTCGAGCACCCCGCGGAGTGTCCCGAAGAGGTCGGCGCGACCGGCGGGCCGGACGCCGTGCAGCACGTTGCGGGCGAAGAAGTACGGCTGGTGGCCTCCGCGGAGCAGGTCGAGCCCGAAGCGGACCAGCTGGTGCCGGTCGTTGAGGTTCAGGAACCGGTACTCGACGTCCTGCGGCTGGGTCCGACGTGCGACCCGCAGTGCCTCGTAGCTGTAGTCGACTCCGATCACCCGGTGGCCGGCGGCGGCGATCCGCTCTGCGTGCCGGCCGTCCCCGCAGCCGAGGTCCACGACGAGAGCCTTCTCCGGCAGCAGCTTGAGGAACCTGTCGACGTCCTCGACGTCCTCAGGCGCGTCCTCCTCGCGCTCGTCGACCTGCTGCCAGGTCTTCTCCCAGAAGACGCGCTGCCTGTTGAACACCCCGAAAGCGCTCTCGAAGCGCCGCAGCGTCGACTTCGGCGTCGTCCACGTGAAGGAGGGGTCGGGGACCAGCCACGTGGGGCCGTAGGCGAACGCCAGCCACGACTCCGGCACCGCGGGTGCCGGCAACGTCACGCCGTGGACCTCGATGGACCTGGTCGGGAGCAGCTGGTCCAGCGGGAGCGTGCCACGCAGGGCGAAGGGCTGGTTGTACAGCCCGTCCTCGCTGTGGAAGCCGATGAAGATGTCGATGTAGTAGTCGATGCTCCCGGACCCGGAGAGGAAGACGATCTCCAGGTGCGCGTGGCTGTGGCGTACGACGGTGTACCCGTGCGCCTCGAGCCGGCGCTGCAGCCCGAAGCTGACCAGGGAGACGTCCTGCACGTCGGTCTTGTCGCACCAGAAGGCGAAGTCGACGTCGTCGTCGTGGGGGAGCAGCGCCCCCGAGCGCATGGCACCGAGCAGCGTGCCGCCGACGATGTAGATCGGGTAGCCCCACTCCTGCATCTGCTCGGCGAGCGCCGCCGAGCTCGCCAGCAGCCTGTCCTGGGTGCCCTCGGTGTTGCCCTCGAAGGACGGACCGAGACGGTTCCACTTGTCCATCGCCAGCCAGCGGCCGTGCGCGTCGGTGATGGCGACCCGGCCGTCGCCGCCGAACCGGACGTCGCCGGAGACGATGTCCGCGCCGCTCGCCGAGTCGCGCACCGTCACGGTAGAGGAGCCCTTGAGGTACGGGGTCACCTGGGTCGGCCAGGGGATGCGGCGCCCCCCGGTCCGCGGGTTCGGCTTGGGCATCCTCGTGGACCACACGCGGTTGCCGTCGAAGAGGACGTCGACCGTCGGCGTGCCCTCGACGCGGGTCGTGACGCGCAGCACTCGTCGGTTGGCACGGACCGTCTCTCTCAACGTCTCTCCTCACCTGCAGGCCGAACGGGACCGGCGCGGCGTCGCGCGAACAGGCCGGCGGAGACCGCCGGCGACCGTGTCATTCTAGGTCGTCGGACGCCTCGGGTCGGACGACGCGACGACTGCGCACCGTGATGCCGACCGGGCCACGGCGACGGGCCGGCGCCGCCCCGTGTCACCCAAGGTCGACATCCCGGGCAGGGTAGCGCGGCCCGCAGGACGGCCTTGGTCACGGTGAGCAGGATTCGCGCCTCAGGTGGCGCGCCCGGGTCCGGGACCGCTGCCCGCCGGCGCCCCGGCGCGGCGGACCGCCGCGGCGACGAATGCCTCGAGCGGGCCGCGTCGCCGCGGGGCGCCGACGATCGCCGCCACGGCGAGCGCGACGGCGATGTGACCGACGATGACGGCGCGCACAGGGACCTC
>Ga0209798_10002335_pt1 | contig 11149 bp, 10 predicted proteins | sample DOMMetBare3Fresh_FD_187475 | JGI IMG/M metagenome (GOLD analysis project Ga0209798, IMG submission 187475) | Wetland sediment microbial communities from St. Louis River estuary, USA, under dissolved organic matter induced mercury methylation -... | ecosystem: Environmental > Aquatic >...
GCACCCTCGCCCTGCAGATCCACCACAACCTGTCCACTCGAGGGCTGCGAGGTCTGCTCTGCACGCAGCTCGACCGCGACGGCGCGCGGGTGTCGTCGCGCCTCGGTGTGTCGGCCGCGGCCGTCGAGGTGGGCCCCAAGCTCGACCTGTTCGAGCTGGCCGCCAGGTACCGGGCCACCAACGAGGGGCTCGACTACGTCGTGTGCGACGAGGCGCAGTTCTACACGCCGGCCCAGGTGGAGCAGCTCTGCCGGGTGGTCGACGAGCTGGGCGCCGACGTCCACGCGCTCGGCCTGCTCACCGACTTCCGCGGCCGGCTCTTCGACGGCTCCGCGCGCTTCATGGAGCTGGCCGACGAGCGCCAGGAGCTCCAGGTGGAGGCTCGTTGCTGGTGCGGTGCCCGAGCCACCCAGAACGCTCGGCTCGTCGACGGCCGCCAGGTCTACGACGGCGAGGTCGTGGTGGTCGGCGACACCGGCGGTGACGCCGAGGTGGTCTACGAGCTGCTCTGCCGCCGCCACTGGCTACGAGGCGAGACCGGCCGGGCTGCCCCGAACGCCGCGTCGTTGGCGGAGGACAGCACGCTCAAGGGCTGACGCGCTCCTCCATGCCCCACGGGGAGCCGTGGTCCACGAGGAGATCGAGGTAGGGCTGGGCCGGGAAGGCCTCCGGCCCGAGCACACCCGCCCCCGACCACGCGCCCGTGGCCAGCAGCTCGAGGGCCACCACCGGGTTGATGGCGGTCTGCCACACCACGGCCTGCGATCCGTCGCGCGCCATGGTCTCCTGGTTGTCGACGAGGTGGTAGAGGTACACCTCACGCGGGCTCCCGTCCTTGCCGGTTCCCGTCACCCAGGTGCCGGCGCAGGTACGGCCACGCATGCGGTCGCCGAGGCCGGCCGGGTCGGGGAGGCAGGCCGCCACCACGTCGCGCGGCGACACCTCCATCCCGCGCACCTTGACCTTCGCGGTGCGGTCGAGCCCCACCTTGTTGAGCACCTGCAGCACCTCGATGAACTCGTCGCCGAGGCCGTACTTGAACGTCACCCGGTTGCAGTCGACCCAACGGGGGATGAGCAGCACCTCCTCGTGCTCGACGTTCACGCACTCCACCGGCCCTATGCCTTCGGGGAACACGAACGTCTCCGGTTCCGAGAACGGTGGGGTGGTGAACCAGCCGCGGTCCCGCTCCCAGATGACCGGCGGGTTGAGGCACTCCTCGATGGTGGTCCAGATGGAGAAGGTGGGGGCGAAGGCGTAACCGTCCACCACGAGATCGGCCCCGTCGCGCACGCCGCACTCGTCGATCGTGCTGAACAGCTCGTCGGCCGCGTGCCGCGCGAACACGTCGGACAGCCCGGGCTCCACGCCGACACCGACGAGGGCGAGCCGACCGCGGTGCTCCCAGGCGTCGGCCTCGGCGAACTGCTCGTCGCCGAGCTTCACGCCCGTCTGCTCGTGCGGTCGGTCGGGATGGGGGTGGGACAGCGACATGGCCATGTCGAGGTAGTCGGCCCCGGCGTCGAAGGCACCGCCGAAGACGGGCATCACGAACCGGGGGTCGGCCGCGTTGAGGACGTGAGTGACGCCGTGGGCCCGGGCGCACTCCGCCACTGCAGCTCGGTCGGACGCGTCGATGGCCGTGCCGCTGAAGCGGCGGTCGCCGGTCTTCTCGGCCGCGACGCGGGCGCGTTCCTCGTCGAGGTCGGCCAGCACCACCGCTTCGAAGAACGAGCGGCGTCGGGCGATCATGGCGAAGGCCGAGCCGACCCCGCCGCTGCCCACCACCAGGATCTTCATGCTGCTCTCCTGTCTTGGAACCGGAACCAGGCGGACACCGCCGGGAGCCACGCCGCCCGCAAGGCGTGGAGCGGCACCGGACGGTGCTGGAGCTCGGCGAAGGGCGGCAGCGGCTCACCGTCGATGGCGGCGCCCATGCGATGCCCGAGCCAGGTGTTGAGCGCCACGCCGGAACCGTTGCAGCCCGTGGCGTACCAGAGGCCGTCGATGCGGCCGCAGTGCGGCAGGCGGTCGAGGGTGAGGGCAACCTGGCCGCCCCAGGCCCGCGCCACGGGGACACCGCTGAGCTGCGGGTGCACCTCGACCATCGACCGGTAGAGGAATTGGCGCGCCTCGTCGAGCCGCACCGCTCCCAGGCGCTTCCGGCCGCCGAACACCATGCGGCCCGCGTCGTCGAGCCGCCAGTACCAGAGCAGGTTGCGGTCGTTGAAGCACATGCGGCGGGTGGGCAGCACCGCGTGAGCGAGGGCCGGGTCGAGCGGCTCGGTGGCGATGATGAAGGACCCCATCGGGAGCACGCGGCGGCGCAGGCTCGGGACGAGGGCATCGGCGTAGGCGTTGGTGGCGACCAGCACGTGGCCGGCGTCGATGTCGCCACGCGGCGTCACCACTCGCCATCGATCGCCGACGCGGGTGAGCCGGATGGCCGGCGTGGACGCGTGCAACGAGACCCCCGCAGCATCAGCGAGACGGGTGAGGCCGGCATGGAAGCGCGCCGGGTGCAGGCCGCCGCTGCGCTCGGCCACCAAGCCGGCCGCGAACATCGATGACCCGATCTCCGCCGTCAAGGCCTCGCCCCGGGCCACGTGGGCCGGCGACCCCACGGAGGTGAGCTCGTCGGCGAGCTGGTCGAGGTGCGCAGCCCCTCGGCTCGAATGGGAGAGGTAGAGCTGGCCGCTGCGCTCGTAGGCGCAGTCGATGGGGCCCTCGGCGATCACGTTCTCGACATGGTCGAAGGCGGCCTCGACCTCACCGTGGAGTCGGAGGCCGAGCGGGCCGAACCGGCGCTCGAGCGCGCGCGGGCCGAGCTTCAGCTCCGGCAGCACCATCCCGCCGTTGCGGGTGCTGGCGCCCCAACCGAGGTCGTGGGCGTCGAGCACCACCGCGTGGCGGCCCCGCCGAGTGAGCTCTAGGCCCGCCGACAGCCCGCAGTAGCCCCCGCCCACCACCACGACATCGGCCTGGGGGGGCAGGGGCGCCGTGACCACTGGGTGGGGGGTGGCGGTGTCCTGCCAGAGGACAGTGGGCTGGTACCCCTGCGCCAGCGGTGTCGCCATGGCCGGCGATGCTACCGATCGCCAACAGGAGGGAGAGGTGGATCCGTCGTCTCGGGCACCGCACGCGCAGGATTCGGTTACGATCCGGCCGTTGGGCAAGCGAATCCGTTGAGCGGCCGCACAGTGGCTCGGCGAGAAGGGGACAGCGCCGGTGATGGCCCACGGGATGGCAGACACGGGGCACGCAAGCACGGGTATGGCCGCCGCCGGGCAGGACGTGATCGTGCTCGATCACGTGGCCAAGCGCTTCGGTGACTTCGTGGCCGTGCAGGACAACTGCTTCGGCATCGGGCGAGGCGAGTTCTTCTCCATGCTGGGGCCATCCGGGTGCGGGAAGACCACCACCCTGCGCATGATCGCCGGCTTCGAGTCCCCCAGCTCCGGGCGGATACTCCTCGACGGCGTCGACGTCTCCCGCACACCGCCCTACCGCCGCAACGTGAACACCGTGTTCCAGCAGTACGCCCTCTTCCCTCACATGTCGGTGTTCGACAACGTGGCCTTCGGGCTGCGGAGCCGGAAGACGCCGAAGCCGGAGGTGACCCAAAGGGTGGGCGAGATGCTCGAGATCGTGCGCATGACCGACTTCGCGAAGCGCCGGCCCGTACAGCTCTCCGGCGGTCAGCAGCAGCGCGTGGCCCTCGCCCGCGCCCTCGTCAACAAGCCCTCGGCCCTGCTGCTCGACGAGCCGCTGGCTGCCCTCGACCTCAAGCTGCGCCAGGCCATGCAGCTCGAGCTCAAGCGCATCCAGCGTGACACGGCCGTCACCTTCGTGTTCGTCACCCACGACCAGCAAGAGGCGCTCACGATGAGCGACCACATCGCGGTCATGAGCGACGGCTGGGTCGAGCAGATCGGCAGCCCAACCGAGATCTACCACCGGCCCTCCTCCCCGTTCGTGGCCGGCTTCATCGGCGAGGCCAACCTGCTGCCGGGCACGGTGGAGGGGAGCTCTGGCCCGATCGCCACCGTGGCCGTGGCCGGAGGCACTGTGGCCGTGCCCGGCTCAGCCGGCATGACGGGATCGGTGCTCGTCATGGTGCGACCGGAGCGGGTCGAGGTGGGACGCGACGCCCCCGCTGCCGAGCAGGCCGGCATCCCGGTCACGGTGAGCGAAGTGATCTTCCGCGGGGCGATGGTCCACGTCGGCCTCACCACCAGCGACGGTGCCGGGCTCGTGGCCCACCTCACCGATGATCGGGCCCTCGACGGGCTCCGGGCCGGCGACCCGGCCTGGGCCAGCTGGGATCGAGATGTCGCCTACCTTGTGCCTGCCGCTGCTGGGCACAGCGCCGCACCCGTATCATCCCTCGACGAGCTCGACAACCCGACCGGAGGTACCAGTTGACCTCAGCCGATTCCCGTCCCGCCCCGCAAGGCGGTGCTCACCTCACCCGCCGGGCCCTCCTCGCCCGCATGGGGGCCGTGGCCGGTGTTGGCCTCGTCGGCCCGAGTCTTCTGGCCGCCTGCGGGAGCGACGACAAGAAGACCGGTGGGAACGGTGGCGCGGCCTCCAAGTCGCTGTGGTTCGAGAACTGGCCGGCCTACATCGACGAGGAGACGGTCGACCTGTTCAAACAAGCGTCGGATCTCGAGTTCCGCTACACCGAGAGCTACAACGACAACAACGAGTACTTCGCCAAGGTGCAGTCCGACCTCGCCGCTGGTCGGTCGATCGGCCCCGACATCATCGCCCCCACCTATTGGCTCACGGCTCGGCTCATCAACCTCGGGTGGGTGCAAGAGATCCCCTTCGACAAGATCCCCAACGCCAAGAACCTCGTACCCCAGCTCCAGAACCCGGGCTGGGACCCCGACGGCAAGTTCAGCCTCCCGTGGCAGTCGGGCATGACCGGCATCGCCTACAACATCAAGACGACGGGCCGCGAGCTGAAGAGCATGGCCGACCTCTTCGACCCTGCCTTCAAGGGGAAGATCGGCATGCTCACCGAGATGCGTGACACCGTGGGTCTCGTGATGCTGCTCACCGGCGAGGACCCTGCCACCGCGACGATGGACACCGCCGAGGCGGCCTTCGCGAAGATCCAGGGTGCCAAGGACAGCGGTCAGGTCCGCCAGTTCACGGGCAACGACTACATGGACGACCTCGCGGGTGGCGGTTTCGCCGCCTGCATCGGCTGGTCCGGTGACATCGGTCAGCTCGCGCTTGACAACCCGGACCTGCGCTTCGTGATCCCCGAGGAGGGGGGCATGAGCTGGTCGGACACGATGGTGCTCCCGAACGGCACCGAGCACGTCGCCAACGCCGCGATCTGGATGAACTACGTCTACGACCCTGAGAACGCGGCCCGGATCGCGGAGTACGTCGGGTACAACTCGCCGGTGGCGGGCGTGCAGGAGATCTTCGCTGCCGGGGACGACTTCCAGAAGGCGTTGGCGGAGAGCCCCCTGCTGTTCCCGGACGCGGAGACCACCGCCCGCCTCAAGGTGTTCGCCTCGCTCGACGAGGACACGGAGGCAGCCTTCGACGAGCGGTTCTCGAGCATCGTCGGGGCCTAGGGCACCTCTACCGAGGCATCCGACATCGTGGCAGCGGACGACGACGGCGACCGGACCAAGCGACGGGGCCGCTGGGTTCCGTTCGGTCTGCTGTCGCCGGGGATGATCTGGCTCGGCCTGTTCTTCCTCCTACCCCTGGTCACCCTGGCACGGACATCCCTGTCCGTGAAGGAGAGCCGCTTCGCCGTCGACGCCAAGTTCACCTGGGAGTGGTCGAACTTCACCAACGCGATCAGCGACTACTCCGAGCAGTTCGTGCGGTCGTTCATCTACGCAGGCACCGCGACGTTGCTGTGCATCGCGATCGGCTACCCGGTGGCGTACGTGATCGCCGTGCGGGGCGGTCGGTACAAGAACGCGCTGCTCGGCCTGGTGGTGGTGCCGTTCTTCACGTCGTTCCTCATCCGCACGCTGGCCTGGGCCACGGTTCTGGCTGACAACGGTCCGGTGCTCGGGATGCTCGAGCGCCTCCACCTGGTGGGCACGCTCGACTCGCTCGGCATCGTGCAGAACGGAGGGCTGCTGTCCACCCACGTCGCCGTGATCGGCGGGCTCACCTACAACTTCCTGCCCTTCATGATCCTGCCGATCTACGTGAGCCTCGAGAAGATCGACCTGCGCCTCACCGAAGCCGCCAAGGATCTCTACAACAACGGGTGGCAGGCCTTCCGGCGCGTCGTCCTGCCCCTGTCGCTGCCCGGGGTCTTTGCGGGGAGCCTGCTCACCTTCATCCCCGCGGCCGGCGACTTCGTGAACGCTCGCTTCCTCGGCGGGCCGAACAACACGATGATCGGCACCGTGGTGCAGGACCGGTTCCTCGTGCAGCTCGACTACCCGACTGCGGCGGCGCTCAGCTTCACGCTGATGGCGATCATCACCGTGGCCACCCTGGTCTATGCCCGGCTCCTCGGCACGGACGATCTCGTCTGATGGCTACGGACCGCTCGCCGGAGACCACGGCCGGTCGAGTGGGCCGATGGTCGCTCACCGCGTTCGCCACCGCCGGCTTCATCTACCTGTTCACGCCGATCGTCGTGATCGTGGCCTTCTCCTTCAACAAGCCAGCCGGCAAGTTCAACATCATCTGGCGCCACTTCACCCTCGACAACTGGAAGGATCCGTTCGCGCCAGGCCCGCTCACCGACGCCATGATCCTGTCGCTGAAGATCGCCACCATCGCCGCGTTCGTGGCCACCGTGCTCGGGTCCCTGATTGCCCTCGCGCTGGTGCGCTACCGCTTCAAGGGCGGGGCGTTGGTGAACCTGCTCCTGGTCCTGCCCATCACCACGCCCGAGATCGTGATGGGCTCCTCGCTGGCCACGTTGTTCATCGACTGGGGCTGGCAGCGCGGCTTCACGACCATCGTCATCGCGCACATCCTTTTCTGCACGTCGTTCGTGGCCCTCACCGTGAAGGCGCGCATCCGGGGCTTCGACTGGTCGCTTGAGGACGCGGCCATGGATCTCGGGGCGCCCCCCTGGCGGACGTTCAGCCGTGTCACCCTCCCTCTCATCACGCCGGGCATCCTGGCTGCCGCCCTGCTCAGCTTCGCTCTGTCGATCGACGACTTCATCATCACGTTCTTCAACTCGGGCTCAGAGGAGACCTTCCCGATCCGGATCTTCGGTGCCTCGCGCGTGGAGATCTCACCGCAGATCAACGTGCTGGCCACCATCGTCCTCCTCGGCAGCGTGAGCCTCATGCTCGCGGGCGTGCTCTTCCGCCGCCGCCTCGAGGAGAGCTGAACCGCGTCTAGCGGACGCCCCAACTGTACGTCTGCTTCACCAGGCTCAGGTAGGTGAAGACCTCGGTGCTGCTGACACCGTCAAGCGCGCGGATGCGGTCGTTGACGACATCGAGCAGGTGGAGGGTGTCGGTGCAGACGACCTCGGCCAGCAGGTCGAAGCGGCCCGCCGTGATCACGACGTACTCCACCTCGGGCAGCTGCCCGAGCCGGTCGGCCACCGTGCGGACGTCGCCCGTGACGGAGACCGCCACCATGGCCTGGACGGCGAAGCCCAGGGTGGCGGGGTCGGTGACGGCCACCACCTGCATCACCCCACGGTCGATGAGGCGCTGCACCCGTTGCCGCACCGCGGCCTGCGACAGGCCGACGGCCGGGCCGAGCTTCGAGTACGGGGCGCGCCCGTCGATCTGCATCGCGCGGATGACCGCCTTGTCCGTGTCGTCGAGCGCCACGGGCGGGTCGGTCATCAGATGATGCCGTGGCTGGGGATGCCGTGGCTGGGGGTGCCCGCCGGCACGTCCAAGGCTTCGGCCACCACCGCGTTCACCACCTGTCCGCCTTCGGTGTTGAGCCCGGGGGCGAGGGCCGGGTCGCGCCGGCACGCCTCGGTGGCGCCGTGGACGGCCACCTCGACGAGGTAGGGGAGCGTGGCGTTGGTGAGGGCGTGGGTGGACGTCGCCGGCACCGCACCGGGCATGTTGCCGACGCAGTAGTGGACTACCCCGTGCACGACGTAGGTGGGGTCCTGGTGGGTGGTCTCGCGCGAGGTCTCGACGCAGCCGCCCTGATCGATGGCGACGTCGACGATCACGGCGCCGGGCTTCATCGTGGCCACCATGGCCTCGGTGATGACCACCGGAGCGCGGTCGCCCGCCACGAGCACCGCACCGATGACGAGATCAGCCTCGGCGATGCAGCGCTCCACCGTTCCCCGGTTGGAGGCGAGCGTGGTGATGCGGCCCTTGTGGATCTGGTCGACGAAGCGAAGGCGGTCGAGGTTCTTGTCGAGCAGGTTCACCTCGGCTTCCATCCCGGCCGCGATCCAGGCGGAGTTCCAGCCGACGTTGCCGGCACCGATCACCACGACTCGGGCGGGAGGTACGCCCGGTGCCCCACCGAGCAGCACGCCGCGCCCGCCTTGGGGCGCCTCGAGGAAGTGGGCGCCGGCCTGCACGGCCAGGCGGCCGGCCACCTCGCTCATCGGGGCGAGGAGCGGGAGCGCACCGTCGGCCCGCATCACGGTCTCGTAGGCGATGCCGGTGGTGGCGGACGCACAGAGCGCCGCTGCCACCTTCGGGTAGGCGGCCAGGTGGAGGTAGGTGAACAGCGTGAGGTCGGCACGCAGGTGCTCGAACTCCGACGGCTGGGGCTCCTTGACCTTGGCCACCATCCCGGCCCGCGCCCACACCTCGGCGGCGTCGGCCACGATCTCGGCGCCGGCGCGGGCGTAGGCCTCGTCGGTGATGCTGGCGCCGAGGCCCGCCCCCTTCTGCACGAGCACCTCGACGCCGTGGGACTCCATCTCCCGCACGCCGTCGGGCGTGAGGGCGACGCGCCGCTCGTCGAGCTTGATCTCGGTGGGGACGCCGACGGTGAGCGGGGTCGTCACCGGTCGAGCTCCTTCCACGCCTCCAGGAGGACCTGGTGGAGCGTGCTGGAGATGACGTCGAACTCCTCGGGTCCGGACACCAGCGAGGGTGAGAGCTGGATCACCGGGTCACCGCGGTCGTCGGCCCGGCAGATGAGCCCGAGCTCGAGGAGCCGCTGGGAAAGGAAGCCCCGGATCAGCCACTCGCACTCGTCGTCGGAGAAGTCGTCGCCGTTGCGGGTGAGCTCGATGCCGTAGAAGTAGCCCATCCCGCGGACCTCGCGAACGATCGGGAGGTCGGTGAGGGTCTCGAGGCCGGCTCGGAACTCGCCCTCGAGCTGCCGCACCCGGCCGGGGAGGTCCTCCCGCTCCATCACGTCGAGGTTGGCCAGGGCCACGGCACAGCTCACCGGGTGGCCGGCGAAGGTGATGCCGTGGAGGAACGAGGTGCCCTCCGTCAGGAACGGCTCGGCCAACCGATCGCTCACCACCACGCCCCCGAGGGGGGCATACCCGGAGGTGACGCCCTTGGCGAAGGTGATCATGTCGGGCTGGTACCCGAGCAGCGACGACCCGAACCAGCCGCCGAGCCGGCCGAAGGCGCAGATCACCTCGTCGCTCACCAGCAGCACGCCGTGGCGGTCGCAGATCTCCCGCACCCGCTGGAAGTAGCCCGACGGCGGCACGAGGCACCCACCGGCGTTCTGCACCGGCTCCAGGTAGACGGCCGCCACCGTCTCGGGGCCCTCGGTGATGATCATCGCCTCGATGGCGTCGGCACCGGCCAGCGGGTCATCCGGGTTGGCCCGCTGGGCCATCAGCGTGTTGGGCACATGGCGGGCCTGCCCGTTGAGCATGGGCAGGAACGGCTCCTTGATCGCCTCGAGGCCGGTGATGTTGAGCGCGCCGAGCGTGGTGCCGTGATAGGCGGTGCTGCGGGCGATCACCTTCACCCGGTCGGGTTGGCCGATGGCGAGGAAGTACTGGCGGGCCAGCTTCCAGGCCGCCTCCACGGCCTCGCCCCCGCCGGTGGTGAAGAACACGCGGTTGAGGTCGCCGGGGGCGAGCGCAGCCAGGCGGGCGGCCAGCTCGATGGCCGTGGGATGGGCGTAGGTCCACAGCGGGAAGTAGCCGAGCTTGGCGGCCTGGTTGGCGGCCGCGTCGGCGATCTCCTGCCGGCCGTGCCCGGCCTGCACGACAAACAGGCCGGCCAAGCCGTCGAGGTAGCGGTTGCCGTGGTTGTCCCACACGTAGGCGCCCTCGCCCCGTTCGATAACTGTGAGGGGAGCGTCACCTTCGCCCGAGAGCCGAGAGAAGTGCAGCCACAGGTGGTCGGCGGCGGCGGTCGCCAGCTGGTCGCTGGTCATGGTCATCGGGATCGCCTCCAGGCGAGTTCGGTGCGGATTCCGTCGTCAGGACACCTTCCCGCGAACGGATCGTGCAGATTCTGCCAGACTCACGACCGGATCGCTTGCAAGGAGGAAGTCCATGCCTGACCAGAACTTCATTGCCAACGAGTGGCGGCCCGCCCGCAGTGGGGCCACCGACGACATCCTGAACCCGGCCACGGGTACGGTGATCGGCACCGCACCGGCGTCGGAGGCCGCTGACGTCGACGACGCGGTCGCCGCCGCAACCCGAGCGTTCCCGGAGTGGGCGGCCAAGACGCCCCGCGAGCGCAGCGAGGCGATCCACGAGCTGGCCCGTCGCATCGAGGCCGACATCCCCAACCTCTCGGCCATCGAGTCGGAGAACGTGGGCAAGCCCGTCTCGATCATGGAGTTCGAGATGGACCTCACCCTCGACAACTGGAAGTTCTTCGCGTCAGCTGGCCGCTTCCTCGAAGGGCGGGCGGCGGGCGAGTACATGACCGGGTACACGTCGATGTTGCGCCGGGAGCCCCTCGGCGTGATCGGGTCGATCGCCCCGTGGAACTACCCCCTCAACATGGCCACCTGGAAGGTGGCGCCGGCGCTGGCCGTCGGCAACACCGTCGTGCTCAAGCCCTCCGAGCTCACCCCCTACACGGCGCTCCGACTGGCCGAGCTGGCTGCCGACGTGCTGCCCCCGGAGAAGCGCGCGCGGGTGAGGCCCGCGGACGCGAAGAGATCGATGCCCGCGCCGGGCCGCGCGTTCACCTCGGCCTCCAGCCCGCTCGATCGCGCGCCGCCGACGTTCGCGATGTAGAACTGCGCGGGCACCTGCGGGTTCGGCACG
>Ga0209798_10002336_pt1 | contig 11148 bp, 13 predicted proteins | sample DOMMetBare3Fresh_FD_187475 | JGI IMG/M metagenome (GOLD analysis project Ga0209798, IMG submission 187475) | Wetland sediment microbial communities from St. Louis River estuary, USA, under dissolved organic matter induced mercury methylation -... | ecosystem: Environmental > Aquatic >...
GCGACTTGAGTCGCGGCGGGGAGCGCGCCGGGCGTCGGGGCGACACCGCGGGGGGAACCCGAGCCGCTCGGTCGCGCGGAGGGCGCGCGTGGCGCCGTCGATCGCCGGCACCCCCTCGCCGGCCCACACTAACCCTTAAGTCGAGCTTCACTCATGGCGAGGGCCGCCGATCCGGCCGACCTTCGCCCGCGCGTGCGTTAGATTGCGGCGCCGAGCCGCGACCCGCAACGGAGGAGCACCAGATGAGCGACGACGAGACCGGCGATTCGCTGCGCCAGCGCATCACCCGCCAGAGCGAGGACGCGATCGGCAAGCTCGCCCAGGAGCTGCTCGAGAACCCGCTCGTCAACTCGGCGCTGACCCGGGCGTTCGACGCGCGCGAGCGCGCCGTCGCGGCGCAGGAGACGGCGCTGGCCGCGCTGAACATCCCGTCGGCCGCCGACGTCGAGCGCCTGACGCGCCGCGTGCGCTCGGTGTCGCAGCGCCTCGAGGGGATCGAGGACGGCGTCGACCGCCTCGATCAGCGCCTCGCGGCGATGGCCTCGGGCGGTCTCGACGGGCGGCTCGACGTGATCGACCGGCAGCTCGGCGAGCTGGCCGACCAGCTGACGGCGATTCGGGCGGCGGTCGGCGGCGCGGCGGCCAAGTCGCCCGCGCCGGGGCGCGCGACCGCCAAGGCGGCGCCGCGCAAGGCGGCCGCCCGCAAAGCCGCGGCGCCGCGCAAGCCCGCGGCCCCCCGGTCCAAGGCCGGCTGAGCCTCAGGCGCGCAGCGCCGCCAGCGCAACGTGGCCGAGGCGCTCGGCGGCCTCGGTGAGGTCGTGGTCGGAGATGCGCCGCCGCCCGTCCACGAGCACGTCGGAGACCGCGAGCAGGCACCCCGCCGCGCACCCGTGCAGCTGCGCGACGCGGAGCACCGCCGCCGCCTCCATCTCGACGGCAAGCGCCCCGGCCGCCAGCCACTCGGCGTGGTGGCGCGCGCGCAGCGGGTCGTAGAAGAGGTCGGTCGAGACCACGGTGCCGCTGGCGCCGCGCCCCGCGAGCGCAGCCTCGAGCCCCGCGCTGAGCCCTGCGTCGGCCGCCACCGCGTCGTCGGCGCCGAGGGCGCGGCTCGTGCCGTCGCGGGCGAGCGCGGCGCGCGCGACGACGAGCTCGCCGAGCTCGAGACCGGTGGCGATCGCTCCGCAGGTGCCGATGCGCAGGAAGGCACGCGCGCCGAGCGCGATCAGCTCCTCGACGACGATCGCCGCGCTCGGCCCGCCCATGCCCGTCGCCTGGATCGTCAGCGGCTCGCCGTCGCTCGCGACCCCCGTGTACCCCCACAGCCCGCGATGGTGGTTGAACATCTTCGGCTCCGCGAGCAGCAGCTGGGCAAGCAGGAGCGCGCGGCCGGGGTCCCCCGGGAGCAGCACGCGAGGCGCGAGCTCGGTCGTCGGCCGCACGTGGATCGTTGCCGCTGGCACGGCGGCGAGGATAGTCTCGGCGCATCGTCGAGCGAGAGAGGGAGCGAGCGATGGCAGCGGCGTTTCGATCGGTGACCGAGTTCCGCGAGGTGATGGACCAGATCTTCGCGATGATGAGCGACGATCCCGAGATGGGCCCCAAGCTGCGCGACGCGAACGTGCCCCAGCGCTTCGACTTCGAGGACGTCGACCTGGTGGTGAACATCCGCGCGGGCGACGGCGACGCCAACCTCGTGTGGGAGTGGAGCGACGACGTCGCGTGGGAGCCGAAGGTCAAGATGGCGATGTCGTCCGAGACGGCGAACAAGTACTTCCAGGGCAAGGAGAACGTGCCGATCGCGATTGCCCGGCGGCGGATCAAGGCCGGCGGCGACGTGAAGGCGGCGCTCGCGCTGATTCCGATCACGAAGCCCGTCTACGCTCGGTACCGCGCGCTGGTCGAGGCCAAGTACCCGCACCTCGCGGTGTAGCGCCCGGCGCAACGGGCGGTCTCTCGCCGCCCGGCGCCCCCGCGCGACGCCGCCCAGCGCACCCGCGCCCGCGCCCGCGTGGGAATCTCCCCAACGTGCGGTCTTCCCCCGTTGACAGCGACCGTCGACGGGAGTAGAGGTACGTGGAGCTCGAAGGTCGGGAAGTGAGCGACCCATCGCTTGCAAGGCGCCGCCGGATACGAGACGAGCGCCGCCGACCTACGCGCGGGCCGTTCGAGCCCGCAGGCGACGGGACCAGCATCTGCCGGTCCCGTCGCTTCGTTGCGGCCCGCCTACACTGGCGCGGGAATGCACACGGACGCTGATCGCGTGCTCACCGCCGCGGCGGTGAGCGGCCTGCTCGACCGCCGTGGGGCGCTCGTCCTCCTGTCCGGCGGGCGCGACTCCGTCTGCCTGCTCGACGTGACGGTGCGCCTGCTCGGCGCCGATCTCACGCGCGCGCTGCACGTGAACCACGGCCTGCGCGACGACGCCGGCGCCGACGAGCGCCATTGCGTCGAGCTCTGCGCCCGGCTCGGCGTCGCGCTCGACGTGGCGCGCCCGCCGGCGCCCGCGCGCGGGAACGTGCAGGCGTGGGCGCGTGAGGTGCGCTACGACGCCGCGCGGGAGCGCGCCGATCGCAGCGGCGCGGCGATCGCGGTCGGCCACACGGCGACCGACCAGGCCGAGACGATCCTCTACCGGCTCGCCGCCGCCCCCGGGCGTCGCGCGCTGCTCGGGATGCCCGCGCGCGACGGGCGGCTCGTGCGGCCGCTGCTCGCGCTCACGCGCGAGGAGACAGCCGCCTACTGCCGCGCGCGCGGCCTCGAGTGGCGCGAGGACGCCTCGAACGCCAGCGACGCCTACGCGCGCAATCGCGCCCGCGCCGGCCTCGTGCCCGCCTTGCGCGAGCTGCACCCGGCCGCCGAGGCGAACGTCGTGCGCACGGCCGAGCTGCTCCGCGACGAGGCCGCGGTGCTCGACGAGCTCGTCGCGGACGTGCTCGGCGGGGCCGATCGGATCGAGCTCGAGCGCCTGGGCGCGCTACGGCCCGCGCTCGCCCGCCTGGTCGTGCGCCGCATGGCCGAGGACGTCTCCGGCGCGCTCAACCCGCGCGCCGGCGGCCGGGTCGACGAGCTGCTCGCGCTCGCGCCGCGCGGCGGCAGCGCGGCGCTCGAGCTCGGCGACGGCGTGCGCGCCGTCGTCGAGTACGGGGTGCTCCGCATGGAGCCCGTGGCCACCGCCGCCGCGACCGAGCCGGCGCCCGTCGTGCTGCCGATCCCGGGCCGGGCGCGCTTCGGCGCGTGGGAGCTCGCGTGCGCGGGGGGGCCGCCCGAGCCCGCCGACGGCGTCCTCGACGCCGACGCGCTGGCGAGCGAGCTGACCGTGCGCGGCTGGCGCCCCGGCGATCGCATGACGCCGATCGGGCTCGGCGGCTCGAAGACGCTCCAGGACCTCTTCACCGACCGCCGCGTGCCCCGTGCGCAGCGTCGCGAGCTGCCCGTCGTCGAGTCCGCCGGCGAGATCGCGTGGGTGCCGGGGCTGGCCACCGGGGCGCGCTTCCGCGTGACCGGCGACACCGCGCGCGCAGTCCGGCTCACGGCGCGGCGAACCGGGGCCGGAGCGCCGCCGGCGCCCCGGTCGCCCTAGACTGCCGCGCGATGCGCGACCCCGCGATCGGCGAGATCCTCGTGCAGGCGGACGAGCTCCAGCACCGCGTGCGCGAGCTCGGGGCGCAGATCACGCTCGACTACGAGGGGCGCGACCTGCTCCTGATCGGCGTGCTCAAGGGCGCGGTCTTCTTCCTCTCGGACCTGATGCGGCACATCGACGTCCCGTGCGAGGTCGATTTCATGGCGGTCGCGTCCTATGGCTCGGCGACCGACTCCTCGGGCGTCGTGCGGATCCTCAAGGACCTCGACGCCGCGATCGAGGGGCGCGACGTCCTGATCGTCGAGGACATCATCGACTCCGGGCTCACCCTCCACTACCTCGTGCGCAACCTCGGCGCCCGCAGTCCGCGCTCGCTCGAGATCTGCGCCCTGCTGACGAAGCCCGAGCGGCGCAAGGTCGACCTGCCGACGCGCTACGTCGGCTTCGAGATCGCGAACCGCTTCGCGATCGGCTACGGGCTCGACCACGCCGAGCGCTACCGGAACCTCCCCTACGTCGCCGCGCTGGCCGACGGCTGACGCGCAGTCCGGCGCCGCGCGCCGCGCCGGAGCACCGCACCCGCGCCATGGATGCGCGCGTGCGACCCAGGAAAACCGGGCGGGAGCGGGAAATCACCATGCTACGCTTGCCAAGCCGGTCGGCCGATACACAAGCCGACCACGCCGTGGCCGTCGACACGCGCCCCTGACCACATGAGATCCCTGTGAACCGGTTCTTCAAGAGCGCCCTGTTCCCGATCCTGATCGTGGTGATCCTGGCGTTCTTCGTGCAGCGTTGGATCAGCCCGAGCCCCCAGGGGGAGAAGCTCGCGTTCGGGAACTTCGTCGAGCAGCTCGACCGCGGCCAGATCAAGAGCGCCGTGGTCAAGACGAAGGACAACACCGTCGACATCACGCTCGCCGACGGCAAGACCAAGTACACGGTCGGGTATCCCGACGCGTGGGGCAAGGAGCTCGTCGATCGCCTCATCGCCCAGCGCAAGGCGGCCGCGGCCCAGGGCCGCACGTTCGACTACGAGGTCAAGGGACGGGCGAGCAACGCCTGGCTGTCACTGCTCACCTACGTCCTGCCGCTGCTGATCTTCATCGGCTTCTGGCTGTTCATCATGAACCAGGTCCAGGGCGGCGGCTCCAAGGTCATGAGCTTCGGGAAGTCGCGCGCGAAGCGCCACTCGATCGACTCGCCGAAGATCACCTTCCGGGACGTGGCCGGCGTGGACGAGGCCGTCGAGGAGCTGCACGAGATCAAGGAGTTCCTCGAGAACCCGAAGAAGTTCCAGGCGCTCGGCGCCCGCATCCCGAAGGGCGTGCTGCTCTACGGCCCGCCGGGCACCGGCAAGACGCTGCTCGCGCGCGCGGTCGCCGGCGAGGCGGGCGTGCCGTTCTTCTCGATCTCCGGTTCCGACTTCGTCGAGATGTTCGTGGGCGTCGGCGCCTCGCGCGTCCGCGACCTCTTCGAGCAGGCCAAGCAGAACAGCCCCTGCATCATCTTCATGGACGAGATCGACGCGGTCGGCCGCCACCGCGGCGCCGGACTCGGCGGCGGTCACGACGAGCGCGAGCAGACGCTCAACCAGCTGCTCGTCGAGATGGACGGCTTCGAGATGAAGGACAACATCATCCTGATCGCCGCCACCAACCGACCCGACATCCTCGACCCGGCGCTGCTGCGCCCGGGCCGCTTCGACCGCCAGATCGTCGTCGATCGCCCGGACCGCAAGGGCCGCGCCAAGATCCTCGAGGTCCACACCCGCGGCAAGCCGCTCGCACGCGAGATCGACATCGACGCGCTCGCGGGGCAGACGCCGGGCTTCACGGGCGCCGACCTCTCGAACCTCGTCAACGAGGCCGCGTTGCTCGCCGCGCGCAGCGGCAAGCGCGAGATCACCCAGGTGGAGCTCGAGGAGGGGATCATGCGCGTGATCGCCGGCCCCGAGAAGAAGACGCGCGTGATGAGCGAGCAGGAGCGGCTGATCACGGCCTACCACGAGATGGGCCACGCGATCTGCGGCCATTTCCTCGAGCACGCGGATCCGGTCCACAAGATCTCGATCATCAGCCGTGGACAGGCGCTCGGCTACACGATCTCGCTGCCCGCCGAGGACAGGTTCCTCACGACGCGGGCCGCGCTCACCGACCAGATGGCCATGACGCTCGGCGGCCGCGCGGCAGAGGAGATCGTCTTCTCCGAGATCACCACCGGCGCGTCCAACGACCTCGAGAAGGTGACGGCCACCGCCAAGCAGATGGTGATGCGCTTCGGCATGAGCGAGAAGCTCGGGCCGCGCGTCTTCGGGCACGAGCACGCGCAGCCGTTCCTCGGCCGCGAGTTCTCCTCGGAGCCCGACTACTCCGACGAGATCGCGCGCGAGATCGACGACGAGATCCGCCGCATCGTCGAGGCGGCGCATCAACGCGCCAAGGACATCCTCTCCGAGCACCGCGAGGCGCTCACGAAGGCCTCCGAGGTGCTGCTCAAGCGCGAGACGATCGAGAAGGACCAGTTCGAAGGCCTGCTGGCCGGCAAGACCGAGGCCGAGGTCTTCGGGCCTGAGGAGGAGCCGATCACGGTCGACCTGCCGCCGGCGCCGCCAGCGCCGGCCGACCGTCCCGCGCCGCGACCGCTGCCACGCCCCGGCTTCGCCGGCGGGACGGCGGAGTACCGGGGGCTCGACGCTCCCGAGCGGCCCAACCTGCTCGACTGACCCGGCGGCGCGGCCCGCGTCGGCCGGGGCGACCCGCCGGGCGGCAATGCCATGATCGGTGCGTGACGGACACGGCCTTCACGGTGATGGGCGTCGTCAACGTGACGCCGGACTCGTTCTCGGACGGCGGCCGCTTCCTCGACGCCGATGCCGCGGTCGCCGAGGCGCTGGGCCAGGCGGCCGCGGGCGCGGCGATCCTCGACTTCGGCGGCGAGTCCACCCGTCCGGGCTCCGAGCCCGTGTCGATCGCGGAGGAGCGCCGTCGCGTCGTGCCCGTGATCGAGCGCGTCGCGGCCGCGGGGACCGGGGCGACGCTGTCGGTGGACACGTCGAAGCTCGCGGTCGCCGAGGCGGCGGTCGCGGCGGGCGCGACGTACGTCAACGACGTCACGGCGTTCCGGGGCGATCCGGAGCTCGCCGGCCTGGTCGCCGACCGCGGGCTCGCCTGCTGCCTGATGCACATGCTCGGCGAGCCCCGCACGATGCAGCGCGACCCGCGCTACGAGGACGTCGTCGACGACGTGCGCGCGTTCCTCGAGGAGCGCCTGGCGTTCGCCGTCGCGGCGGGCGTCGCGGAGGAGCGGGTCATGCTCGATCCCGGGATCGGCTTCGGCAAGACCGTCGCCCACAACCTCGAGCTGCTGCGCCGCCTCGGCGAGCTCGTGGCCATCGGGCGGCCGATCGTGATCGGGACGGCGCGCAAGTCGTTCCTCGGGCGCATCACCGGGCGCGCGGTCGACGATCGGCTGGCCGGGACGATCGCGACGAACGTGATCGCCTTCGAGCGCGGCGCGCGCGTGTTCCGCGTGCACGACGTCGCGCCCGTCGTCGACGCGCTCGCGGTGGCGGCTGCTACGGTCAGCGGCGCATGGACGGAGACGACCTCGAGCACGACGACGACGACGAGCTAGACGAAGACGAGGCCACCGAGCCCGTCGTCTCGATCGAGATCGTCGGCCTCTCGCTCTACACGCACCACGGCGTCAGCGAAGCCGAGCGCGAGGTCGGCCAGCGGCTCGTGATCGACCTGCGGCTCGACGTCGGCAACTGCGACGCCACGGTCACCGATCGGGTCGAGGACACGGTCGACTACGGCGAGGTCTGCCAGCTCGTGGCGCTGATCGCCCAGCAACGCTCGTACAAGACGCTCGAGCGGCTGTGCTCCGCGATCGCCGAGCGGCTGCTCGAGCAGTTCGAGACGGGGAGCGTCTGGGTCAAGGCCGCCAAGCCCGAGCCGCCGATCCCGTTGCCGGTCGAGGAGGTCTCCGTCGAGGTCTGGCGCGAGCGGGAGTGAGCGCGGCGGCTTGCCGCCGACCGTGGGAAGTGATTGACTACTAACAATGGCGAACGCGTCAGTCACCAAGGAGCGCAGCACCGCCGCCAAGCGGCGTGAGGAGATCGTCGAAGCGGCGATGATCGAGTTCGGCAAGGGCGGCCTGCACGGCACGTCGACCGAGTCGATCGCGCGTCGCGTGGGCGTCTCCCAGCCGTACCTCTTCCGGCTCTTCGGCACCAAGAAGCAGCTCTTCATCGCCTGCCTCGAACGCGGCTTCGGCCGCACGCTCGCGGCGCTCGGCGACGCGGCCGCCGCCGCGGCTCCCGGCGCGCGACTCGAGGCGATGGGCGAGGCGTACGCGCAGCTGCTCGCCGATCGCCAGCTGCTCCTCTGCCAGATGCAGGTCTACGTGGCCGCCTGCGACGACGCCGAGATCGCCGCGGCGGGACGGCGCCACTTCGGCGAGATCGTCGAGCTGATCGACCGCGTCGCGCGCGAGGAGGTCCCCGCCGGGGAGGTCCAGCAGACGGTGTGCGACTTCACGGCGCACGGCATGCTCATGAACGTCGCCGCCGCGCTCGACCTGCCGAGCGTCGCCGGCCGCGAGCCGTGGGTGGCGCGCCTGCTCGGCGACTTCATCGAGAAGGTCCCGCCGGCGCGCGGGAAGCGCCGATGAGCGCGGATCCGTTCCGGGCCGCCGTCGAGGCGCGCGACCTCGATGCGATGGCGGCGGCGCTCGCTCCCGGCGTCGTCCTGCACAGCCCGGTCACCTTCAAGCCGTTCGAGGGTCGCGCGGCCGTCGCGCAGCTGCTCGCGATCCTGCTCGAGATCTTCGAGGACTTCCACTACACCGACGAGCTCGCGGGCGAGGGCGCGCACGCGCTCGTCTTCCGCGCGCGGGTCGGCGAGCGCACGGTCGAGGGGCTCGACCTCCTGCGCCGCGACGCGTCCGGGTTGATCGACGACTTCACGGTGATGGTGCGGCCCCTCTCGGCCGCGATCGCGCTCGCCGAGGCGGTGGGCCCCCGGCTCGCCGCTGCGGCCGCGGCGCAGTGACGCGGCGACGCGTCGGCTACCTCGGGCTCGGCGCCAACCTCGGCGATCGCCGCGCGGCGCTCGAGGCCGCGGTCGCGGCGCTGCACGAGCGCGGCGTCCGCGTGCTCGCGTCCTCATCGGTGTACGAGACCGAGCCGGTCGGCGAGGTGCTCGACCAGCCCGACTTCCTCAACGCGTGCGTCCGCATCGAGACCGAGCTCGGGCCCGAGGAGCTGCTCGACGCGTGCAAGGCGGTCGAGCGGGCGCTGGGCCGCGCGGCGGACGGGGTGCGGCACGCGCCGCGCCCGATCGACGTCGACGTGCTGCTGCTCGGCGACGTCGTCCACGCCTCGGCGCGCCTGCGCCTGCCCCACGAGGAGGTCACGAGCCGCCGTTTCGTCCTCGTCCCGCTGCTCGAGCTCGACCCCGAGATCGTCACGCCGACGGGCGTCCGCGTGCGCGATGCGCTCGTCGCGCTCGACGCGGGTCAGGACGTGCGGTTGAGCGGCCCGCCGCTGCGGATCCCGGGCTGAGGTCGCTCAGGCCGTCGCCGCGGCTGCGGGCAGCCAGCCCGCGGGCAGCGTGCCCGCGGGCGCATGGCCCGCGAACCGCGGGAACAGGCGCAGCGCGTGCTCGGTGCACGCGCGCCCCGCGAGCAGCGGCTCGAGGTCGCCGAGCGTCATCAGGATGCGCACGCTCGAGCCGATCTGGAGATCGGCCACGTTCGGCTGCGCGCCGCCGATCGTGCCCTCGGCGATCAGGCCGTCCACGCGGTCGAGGTACTCGGGCAGCGCGCGCAGGTCGGCCTGCGTCGCCTCGTCGCTGACGTCGTTCAGCCGCCACTCGGCGCGCGTCACGAGCGCGGCGCTGGTCATCGCCAGGCCGAGCGGGATCGGCAGCGTGGCGTCGGCGGCGTAGCTGCGCATGGCCGCGGTGCGCCGCTTCAACGCGGCCCACACGAGGCGGCGGGCGAGCGGCTGCAGGATCTCGTCGCCCCACGTCTCGGCGGCCTCGACGCGCGCGAGCACGCCGTGGTCCGCCGGGAGCAGCGGCGGCTCCGGCCGGGCCGCCTCGAGCGCGCGCATGATCGCGCGCGTGCCGACGATCTTGCGCCCGTCGAGCTTGAGCCCGGGGACCGTGCGCCGGCCGAACACCACGCGCTGGTGCGCGGCGTGGACGACCGGCAGGAGGTCGACGCGCTCGTAGTCGATCCCCTTGATCCGCAGCGCGGCCTCGACGGCCGCGCAGGGGTGAGACGCCGGCACGGCGTAGAGCTTGGCGCGCATGGGCTCCAGCATAATCCGGCTGGATGCTGCTCGTCGTCGACGTCGGAAACACGCAAACGCACTTCGGCACGTTCCGCGGCGCGGAGCTCGTCGAGCACTGGCGCTTCGCGACGGTGCGCGAGTCGACGGCCGACGAGCTGGGCGCCGCGCTGGCGAACCTGCTCGCCCTGCGCGGGCTCGGCTTCGCCGACCTGGAGGCGTCGATCGTCTCCTCGACCGTGCCGCAGCTCGGGCCGCAGTGGCTGCAGATGGCGGAGCGCTACCTCGGCCACGAGATGCTGAGCGTGGGGCCGGGCACGCGAACCGGGATGGCGATTCGCTACGACAACCCGCGCGAGGTGGGCGCCGACCGGCTCGTCAACGCCGTCGCCGCGCACGCGCAGCTCGGCGGCCCGTGCGTCGTCGTCGACTTCGGCACGGCGATCACCTACGACATCGTCTCCGCCGGCGGCGAGTATCTGGGCGGGATCATCTTCCCCGGCATCGAGATCTCGATCGAGGCGTTGACCGAGCGCGCCGCCAAGCTGCCCAAGATCGACCTCGAGGAGCCGCGCTCGCTGATCGGCAAGACGACGGTCGACGCGATTCGCTCCGGCGTCATCTACGGGTTCGCGGGGCAGGTCGACGGGATCGTCGGCCGCCTGCGGGCCGAGCTCGGCGCCGAGACGCAGGTGATCGCCACCGGGGGTCTGGCCGCCACGATCGTCCCGTACACCGAGTCGATCGACGCGATCGACGACCTGCTCACCCTCACGGGCCTGCGCCTGCTCTACGCGCGCAACGCGCCGGAGCCGATCGGCGCATGACCGGGCTGCGCGATGCGTGGACGCTCGGTGGCGTCGAGGTCCCCAACAGGGTCGTGCTGGCGCCGCTGGCCGGCATCGGCAACTGGTTCGTGCGCCTCCAGGCCCGGCGCCACGGCGCCGGCCTGGTCGTCTCGGAGATGGTGTCGAGCTTCGGGATCCACCACGGCAATCCGCGCACCTGCACCGAGCTGCTCAGGATCCACCCCGACGAGCACCCGGTGTCCATCCAGCTCTTCGGGCACGACCCGGACGTGATGGCCTCCGCGGCGGAGCGCGTCGCCGCGGCGGGCGCCGACCTGATCGACCTCAACATGGGCTGCCCGGTGCCGAAGGTCTGCAAGACGGGGGCCGGCGCGGCGCTGCTGCGCGACCCCGACCGGGCGGTCGCGCTCGCCCGCGCCGCGCGCGAGGGCAGCGGCCTGCCCGTGACCGTGAAG
>Ga0209798_10002337_pt1 | contig 11147 bp, 8 predicted proteins | sample DOMMetBare3Fresh_FD_187475 | JGI IMG/M metagenome (GOLD analysis project Ga0209798, IMG submission 187475) | Wetland sediment microbial communities from St. Louis River estuary, USA, under dissolved organic matter induced mercury methylation -... | ecosystem: Environmental > Aquatic > Freshwater...
CGTCATCGACATCGCCAAGACGCTGGCCGACGGCGGCAAGGAAGTGGTCGGCGCGCTCGACAAGCGCATCAGCGACGTCACCGCGGTCATCAACGTGCGCGGCGCCAAGCTTGCCGACGCGCTCGGCGCCAAGATCGACGACATCGACGAGGCGTTCGGTCGGCGCGCGATGGAGATCGCCACCAACATCGAGACGCGCATCGGACGCTTCGAGGAATTGCTGATCGGACGCGCCGAAACCGTCACCAAGGACATCGAGGTCCGCAGCAAGGCCGCGGCCGACGCAATCGCCGCGCGCGTCGACCACCTGACCAATTCGATCAAGACCCAGACCAGCGAAGCCGAGCGCTCGCTGACCGACCTCACGACCGCAACGACCGAGGTGATCAGCTCGCGGCTCGAGCAGCTCAATCTCTCGGTCAAGAACAACACCACGGAGGTGGAGCGCTCCATCAGCGGGCTCGCGACCTCGACCACGACCGTGATCAATGCCCGCCTCGAGCAATTGAACCAGGCGATCAAGACCAACTCGGGCGACGCGGAACGTTCGCTGACGCAGCTCGCCTCGACCACCACCAACGCGATCCGCTCCAGCGCCCAGGAAGCCGAGCGCAGCCTGACCGGGATGTCGACCGGCGTGAGCAACGTGCTCAAGCAGAACGCGACCGAGGTCGAGCGCACGCTGCTCGGCGTCAGCGCCGAGGTGGCACGCGACTTCGTCGGCAAGGCCGACGAGATCACCAACGCGGTCAGCGCCCGCGCCGCCGAGATGACCCGCATCCTCGACGACAAGTCGAGCACGCTGCTCTCCTCGCTCACCGGCAAGAGCCAGGAATTCGCCAACGAGGTCGGCCGCGTCACCGAGCATGCCGTGAAAGCCATAGAGGCCAAGGGCTTCACGTTCACGCGCACGATGATGGACAACAGCGAGCAGATCGCGCGGATGATCAACGAGGCGAGCGACGCGGCGACCGGATCGGTCAGCCGCTCGATCAAGGAGATGCACGCGGGCGCACAGGTCGCAACCGAGAGCACCACGGCCGCGATCACCCGCGCGCTGCGCGAGTTGCAGGATGCCTCCGAGGCAGCCGCCAAGGGCGCCTCCACGACCGTCACGCGCACGCTGCGCGACCTGCAGGAGAACACCCATTCGGCGGTGGAAACCTCCAAGCAGACGGCGGCAGCCGCGGTCTCCGAGATGCTGGAGACGCACGGCATGCTGCGCTCGGACACCACGGCGCTGTTCGAGCGGCTGCGCGAGGCCAACATCCTGCTGCAGGAGGTGCTCAGCGGCGCCCACGACAACATGAGCGAGATCGAGAGCACGTTGGTCACCCGCGTCGCCGATTTCGTCGCCGCCATGAACCAGGTCTCGCAGCAGACTGGGACCACGAACCTGCAGGTCGAGCAGCACATCAACAATTTCCGGCAGGCGAGCGCGCAGACGCTCGCCGATCTCGGCCAGCTCGCAGCCCAGTTCGATACCCACGGCCGCTCGCTCGCCGAGGCGGTCTCGCTGATCGACCGCAGCAACCGGCGGACGGAAGGCGCGCTCAACGAACGGCGTGAATCGCTCGAGACGCTGGCCGCGATGCTCGACACGCGCGCCACCGAGCTCGACAACCGCCTCGCGCGCTTCTCGAGCCAACTCGATCAGTCGATGACCACGCTGACGAGGGGCATTGAGGTCAAGACCGACGATCTCGAGCAGCGCCTGTCGCGTTTCTCCGGCGTGCTCGACCAGACGCTCGAGAGCGCCGGCGATCGCACCCGCGAGATCGCGCGCATGGTGGCCGAGTCGACCACATCCGGAACGCGCGCCATCTCGGACAATTTCGAGGCGATCCGCTCGGCCAACGACGACGAGTACAAGCACACGATGGAGGCGATGCGGTCGGTCTACGAGCAGGCGACCGGCGATGCCAACGCCCTGTTCGGCCAGGCCGCCCAGCGCTTTGCCGACGTGCTGCAGGGGCTCAAGCAGATGGCGGCCGAGATGCAGCACGAGCTCGATTCGACTCGCGCCGAGCTGCGCAAGGGGATCCTCGAGCTGCCGCAGGAGACCGCCGAAAGCGCCGCCCAGATGCGCCGCGTGATCGTGGACCAGATCGAGGCGCTGGCCGAGCTCAATCGCATCGTTGCGCGCCATGGCCGCAACCTCGACACCGTCGAGCCGTCAGCCCGTCGGGCCGACTCGATCGAGCCGCCGGCGCCGCCGCGCCGCGAGGCCATTCTGGCGAACGGCGGCGGCCCCCGCGCCGAGCCCCCTCGCCCGCGTGTCGACATCACCGGCCTTGGCGCGCCGACGCCGCCCGCGCCCCCTCTGCCGCCGACGCCGCCGGCCCGGCGGGCGGAATCGCCCTCGCTCAGCCCTGCTGCCCAGACCCCTCCCGCGCGCGGCGGCTGGCTCTCCGATCTCCTCACCCGCGCCTCGCAAGAGGGCGATCCGCCGGCACGCGACATTGCCGGGCGCGAGACGCCACCGGAAGGCGCGCGGCCCGAGCGTCACACCATCGAGTCACTCGATTCAATTGCGGTCGACATCGCCCGCATGATCGACCACGACGCCGCCGCCGAGCTTTGGGATCGCTACAAGCGTGGCGAGCGCAATGTCTTCACCCGCAAGCTCTACACCATGCAGGGCCAGCGCGCGTTCGAGGAAATCCGCCGCAAGTATCGCTCCGACCGCGAGTTCATGCAGACGGTCGACCGCTATATCGCCGAGTTCGAGCGCCTGCTCGACGAGGTCTCGCGCGACGACCGCGGCCAGATGGTGGCGCGTACCTATCTCACGTCGGAAACCGGCAAGGTCTACACCATGCTGGCGCACGCCGCGGGCCGGTTCGACCAGTAGCTCAACAAGGCGTCAAACAAGAATGCGGGCGCGGGATGGATCACCCCATTCCGCGCCCGTTGAATTTTGTTGCGGCGTCTCGTGCCGCCACCGCCCACCACTGTGGACGGATGTGATCCTGTAGCGCCACACATTCGGGTCAAATGACCCGAGCGGCCTGTGGCCCTTGTCACACCTGACAAGCCGTAACTGGCCAAAAAAAGCGGCGGCTCAACACAACCTCAATTGTAGCACGGCGAAAGCGAAACAGGCATACTTTCGCGATAGAACAGCGCTCCATTTCAGGCAGTCATCAGCCCGCACCACAGGCAGTCATCAGCCCGCACGCCATGAACGCCAGCAGCATTCACGAGATCAATATCAGCCAGCCGTCCTTCTTTTATCTCATCATACGGCCCATCCACTATCTCGTCTTCCTCATAAGCACCGGTGCTGCTCCGGTCGCCATGGGCCTGCTGCTCTGGCGGCTCTGGAAAGGGCTGCCGATAAACACGCTCCTCGTCGCCTGCGCGGCTTTGGGACCATGGCTCCTGGTCTATAGCTTTAGACGGTTGAGCACACTGCGAGGTGCCGCAACCTGGCAGCTTGTCACACTCGCGGTCACATCGGCAGCAGCTTTCGCGTTTGCCGAGGCTTCTTACAGCCGAATGCCTTCATCCGAGGCTGATCTCCCAGGCAACTCTGACGCCTACATGTTCCTGATCGTCGTGGGAGTCCTGTTGCCGATCCAGTCGGCGCTGCAATGGTGGTTGCAGCGAACCATGCTTCCAACCCTTGAGGCGCCAGTCAGCACCGTCACGACCGAGCCCTCAGGAGCCGCCATACGAGTAAGGAGCATAAGCCCCGTCAAAGGCTGCCTGTTCGCGGGGTTTGGACTGCTGTTCCTTGCACTGCAGACGCTCGCCGAGCTGTCGGCGGCGATACTCGAGCGCGAGTACGACAAGAGCCTCTTCTTTTACATCGGAATTGTGCTTCTGTTCCGATCACGGCGCTACTTTCAGGCCGATGCCGACGCGCTCTTGTCCGTCGACCGACGCCCCCCGGTTCTCCTCCTGAGATCCTTTGCCGACGACGCCAAAGGCGGGTGGCGCCTCTCGTGGAACATCTGGAGATTGTTGGACTATTCGCTTGAGCTACGTCTGGCCAGGCACTTCACGCACTACGGTCCCTTTGTCGCGGTCGGAACGCCGAACGAGGGGCTCCCGCAGATTGGCGCTGCCCGCAAGTCGTTCGGCGAAGGGGAATGGCAAGATGCCGTGCTGACTTGGGCGAAGAGCGCTCAGCTCATTTCAATCTTCATCGGCTCAACACATTGGGTCAATTGGGAGGTCTCACAGGTCGTATCCTTGAATTTGACGGACCGTCTCATCCTGCTCACGCCCGAAAGCCGGACATGGCTGCCCTGGAGACACAACGCGACCATGGCCGAGCGGATCGCAACGCTGACGAAGGCTCTGGCGAACACGCCATGGCGTGAGTCCATGGCGAACATAGGTGATGCGGGCAACATTCGCGCCATCGTGCTCGCGAAAGATGGAAACGTCATCGTCATTCGGAGCATGCTGAGAAGCCGAGACTCCTACCACCTTGGGGCGCTTATCGCTCACCACTTGATCCTTCGGCAGCGGAAAAACGCCCAGCCATAGGTGGCGCCAAACAAGACAGGACGCCCCGTTCCGCTACCCTGATGGCCGTGCTGCACGCCACAGCGCCCTACCGCGCGATCCGTTTAGCCCTTTAATCCGAAGCGGCCCTCAGTCAAGGCGCATATTGGTAGCTGCAACGACCTTTGCCCAGGTCTGCGTATCGTCCTTGATCCGCTGCCGGGCCCCCGCACCGGCGAGTCCGAGAGGCACAATATACCTCAGGCGAAATCGCTCGATCAAATCGGGACGCTTAAGTGCGGCCTGTAACTCGCGCTCCAGCAATCCCACGACAGGCTCGGAAATTCCGGCCGGCGAAATCATCACAAGTTAGGTCTCGATCGTGAAACCAGGATAGCCCGACAGGTTCTCGCTTTATTGCTCCGCGAAGTGCGCAGCATTTTACACGATGCTCGCATTAACTTGGCGCGTCCCGTGGTTGTCCGCAGCGGCAGCTGGCGCATGCGGCCGGCCGGTTCGACCAGTAATTTCTTTTCGGGCGTCAAACACCAAGAGCGGGAGCGGGTAGATCACTCTATCCGCGCCCGCCGTTCATTCGGTCTGCTCTGCCGGCGCTTGGTCCTATGATGGCGCGCCTCTTTCGTAGAGCTTGGGAGTTCCGCCCTGCCCTGTCTGCTGACCAAAGACTAGCGGCGCGGCAGCCGCCGGACTGATCGGATCCATGGTGTCTCCTTAAGCTCTCACAGCGCGTTTTCTGATTCACGCCAGCGGAATCATCCCGGTCCACCATTGGGTGAACGGCTTGACATCGATGTCGTACTTGCGTGCGAATGTGAGCTTGCCGTCCTGCCCCATCCGGAACACGGTCAGGCCGGCCGGCAAGTCCACGACCTTGCCTTCCTCGCGTCGCGCACTGGGCGAAAGCGAGCCGGCGACGAGCAATCGCGCGCCGGTATCGAGCCCGAAGGTGCGCGGATGCGCGGCGCGAATGTCGGCATGCTGAACAGGGGTTGGCTCCCCAGTTTGTTGGTCGATGGCGAACACCGCGATGTTGCTTTCGCCGCCGCTGAACACCATCTTGCCGTCCACATTCTCCACCCCGGGACCGGCCGCCTGGGCCAGGCCCGAGCGATTCCCGAGATACAGAAATCGGCCATTCGGGTGGACGTGAATCGGACCGGCGCTCTGGATGCGGAACTTGTGAGCCGGGTCCGCCAGGGTGGGCTTCGTAAACAACGGCTCGGGCGCAAGATCGCCGTCCGGCGTCATCCTGTAGGCAATCAATTGATTCTGCCGTTCGACCGACAGGTAGACGAAGGGCTGCGACGGATGAATGTCCAGGTGCCGGCCGCCGAAACCGTAGCCACCATTCGGCGCAATCTTGCGCCGATGCGAGAGAACGCCGTTCTTGAAATCGTAGACATGGAGCGAGCCCGGGTCTTCCGGCTTGGTCCCTTCAGGATTGTTGCCGCGCGCCACGATCAACACGGTCTTGTCGGCGGGCGTTGTCACGATCTGATGGAAGTAGATGCCCTTCTCAAGCGTGTCTGATTGCTTGACCTCATCGCCGATGCTGCCGTCACCTTTGATCTTGTGAACGGAAACATTGGAGGGGAAGTTGTAAGCCACCAGCACGTGTTCGCCAGCGTGATCCACGCTCGCATGGACCGGCCGCTGCCGCAGCTTGATCAGGTCGCCATGCGGCGAGAGCTCGCCGAGCGGCGTGACGCGGAATGCCGCAAGATAGTGCTGGTCGGGCGGATATCCGGGCACCGGTGCGATCCCAACGCCGCCACTGCTCGTCGCCACATATAAGTACCTTCTGGACGGATGTGGCCATGCGTACTGGATTCCGCCGGGGAGCGTGACCGCCGCCCGCTTGGCCAATGTGGCGGCGCCGAAATCAACCTCGTAGTGGGTCAATTGTCCGCCGACACCGGAATAGAAGGCGCAGTTGTTTTTGGCCTGCGCGAACGCGAGTCGAGGCGTGGCAAACGCGCCCGCGAGCATAGTGGAGAACGTGCGGCGAGTGACGACCATGGCTTTCCTCCCATCGAAACCTTGTTCCGGCTATCTAATCCCTAGTCGGAAAGCCACACAAGCAAGCCGCCAGGGCGATTTTTGGGAGCATCGACGCGCCAGCCGGCACGCGGCATGACGCAGTAGCCTAGGACGTTTTCGTTTGACTACTCTTGGCCCGGATGGTCGAGTCTTTGCAATTCAGCATTCCGTCCGCTTACTCGGGGGCTGCCGACGCAAAATTCTCAGCTTCAGTATTTCTCAAAGTGACCCAACTCGGAACCCACTCCGAAAGATCGATCCGTATCGCTAAGTATTCCGCTTAGCTTATCGTCGCGCAACGCTCTCTCCGCGCGACGTCGCTCGCATTCTCCTCACTAGGTCAACCATGACTTTTATGGCCGCGCCGAGGACCAGCGCGCAAAGGGCCGCCTTCGAAACCGTTTCCATCGCCCCCTCGATGAGCATGCCATGCACCACACTCCCTACGACGATGACCGCCGCGAGCACCATATGAGCGATGCGCCACGTTCGTAGTCCCAATCGCCGGCGGAAGGCAGCCAAAAGCGGGACGGTGAAGATCGCCCACATTGCGATCACACCGAAGGGGGAGAACGGCGTCGGCGATGCGAAGAGAAGGGCGTCAATCATGTCTGGCGGACTCGTGATCCAAAGGCCCCCGACGTGGACCACAACTGCCACGACCAGCGCGCCTCCGATCCAGTGATGTGCACGCCGCCCGCGATAAGCTGACAGTCCCGGCAAGTATCCTCCGGCCAGCAAAGGCTGAACGAGCAGGAGACCGAGTCCCACAATCCCTGCGAATCCGGCCAGTATGTAGACCGGGCCGCGCCATTCGAGCAGAGGACTCGTCGCTGCAGCGGCGATCGGCACGCAAATGGCGGCTGCAAGGGCGGCCCAGATCAGAGCCACCCGGGCCAATCTCATCCCTATGTTCCTAACTCGGTCAGGCCGGCTGAAGGACGAAGTGCGCCTCCAGGCTCTTATCTTTTGCGCTCCGCATCACGGGACGTAGAAAAACGGTTTTGAATTCACCGCTGTCATAGGCGAGGTGACCATGCGGCTGGCCAAAGATGGGAATGATCTGCGGTATCTCAAGACGGAACATCCCGTTCTTGTCGGTGAGCGTGGCTCCATGACTTTGCGGCTCATGCTCCTGCCCTTCGGTCGTGTGCGCCCAAATTTGGACGCGCTGCCCGGCAAGCGGAGCCCCGTCGCCTGCGCGGCGTACGGTGCCACTCATCCAGAATCCACCCTTGCCGATACGATCCACGATCGGCGCGCCTTTGCGGTAGTTGTTCGACCCACCCGACATCGATTGGGTCGGCGCGACACCTTGCGCGCAGGCGGGCAACAGGAGCCCGGAAACCCCGGTTGCGAGGACGGAGCCGCCAGCGGCGATGAGGTTGCGGCGGTTGAGTACGACGATGGTCATGTCAATTCCTCCTGGCGACCGTGCAGTTGCTGCAACGATAGCACGGCAACAGGCACGAGACAGCCTGAATTTAACCGACCTCGTTGACAAGGCATACTCAGTAGTAAGTCCGATGCTGAGGGTTGCTTCTTCAATTGGCCCGACTCGGATCTCACGGAATGTCCGTTTCTCCGCTCCTCATGGGGGCGGACATCAGTCAGCAATGCAGTCGCGATCGACGAACCCACGCCCTCGCTCACCGTACCGGCAGGAACAGTTCCTTCCAGATCTTCTCCCACTTCGGCGCCTCGTCGAACCATTTGATCGGATCGACCATGCTGAATTTGTGTTTGGTCATCAGCGTCGTCTGGGTCTTGCTCGCCGGGTTACGATCGAGGTCGTTGAGCACCTTCTGCCCGTCCGGCGACAGGAGAAAATCGGTAAACAGCAGCGCGGCGTTCGGATGCGGCGCCTTGCTCGCAACCGCCACCGCCTGCGGGCGGCCCACGATCGGCTCCACCGGAACCCATTCAACCGGTGCGCCTTTCTTCTTCAGCGAATCCGCATTGCCGCTGTAGACCGTGAGGCCAACAGGGACCTCGCCGGCGGCGATCAATTCGGCAAGCAACGCGTGGCCAAGCCGCATGTCGGGCCTCAGCGCGGCGAGCTTGCGGAACAGCTCCATGCCGCGCTCTTGCCCGAGAAACTGGACGACCGCATACATCCAGTCCTGGTCGGTCGACTCGATCCCGATCCGTCCGCGCCATTTCGGATCCGCGAAGCCTTCATAGTTTGCAGGTATCTCCTCGCGCTTCACCTTGTTGGTGTTGAAGGCGACGATCCAGAGATTGGCGCGCGCGCTCGTCCACTTGTGGTGGGCGGGCAGCGCCCAGTCCGGAAAATCCTTGAAGTGCGGGCTGAGATACTCGGCCACCACGCCCTCGCGCGCCAGCGCCTCGATTTCGGGCGCGTTGGTCTCGACCACGTCCATGGCGTTGCGGTTGCCGCGCGCCTCCGTGATCGAGCGCTGGATCACCTGGTCGCTGGTGGCGCGCCAAAGAATGACCTTGATGCCGTACTTCTTCTCGAACGCGGCCGACAGCGGACCCGATTCCGGCGTCTGCATCGACGTATAGAAGGTGAGCGTGCCCTCCTTCTTGGCGGCGTCGAGGAGCCGCTGATCGCGGTCGGCGCCCTTGTAGAGATAGACCGCCGACGGATCGACGCGCTGCGCGGGCGCCGGCGGCACCATGAGCAACGCCATACCCGCAACCAACAAGGCTGTGGTTATTCCACTCTGGAAGCGGATCATTCGTCTTGCTCCTGTCGTATTGACGCCGCTTGTAGCGCACTGCGCGCGGTGGCGGCAATGCGGCCAATCGCTGCTGCGCGGCCGTCCGTCTCGTCATTAACCTCTTGAGAGAGCTGGCGTTCCTTCGCCATAGTTGTGCTGATGGATCCGCGCCCACCACTTTCGCTTGCAGTCCGCATCGAGCACTGGCCGATTGCCGGCAGCTTTACGATCAGCCGAGGCGCCAAGACACAGGCTTCCGTCGTGGTCGCCGAGCTGAGCGATGGACGCCACCGTGGCCGCGGCGAATGCGTCCCCTACGCGCGCTACGGCGAAACCGTGGATGGCGTGGTCGAGGCCATCTCGGCGCTGACCGACGCGATCGCGCGCGGCCTTGATCGCGGCGCCCTGCAGGGAGCGATGCGGCCAGGCGCGGCCCGCAACGCGCTCGATTGCGCGTTCTGGGACTTGGCGGCCAAGCGCGCCGGCAAGCCCGTGCACGAGCTCGCCGGCCTGCCGCCGCCGAAGCCGCTCGTCACCGCCTATACGATCTCGCTCGCCGCACCCGAGGTCATGGCGGAGCAGGCCGCAAAGGCCGCCGGCCGCGCGCTCCTCAAGGTCAAGCTCGGCGGCACCGACGATCTCGCGCGCATCATGGCGGTGCGGCGCGCGGCGCCCAACGCAGAGCTGATCGTCGACGCCAACGAAGGCTGGCGAGCGGACAACCTGCCCGACAATCTCGCGGCCTGCGCGCAGGCCGGCGTGACACTCGTTGAACAACCGCTGCCGGCCGACGCCGACGATGTGCTCGCACAGATCGCGCGGCCGCTGCCGGTCTGCGCCGACGAGAGCGTGCACGCACGCGCGTCGCTGCCCGCGCTGGTCGGCAAATACGACGCCGTGAACATCAAGCTCGACAAGGCCGGCGGCCTGACCGAGGCGCTCGCCATGGTCAAGGACGCCGAACGCCTTGGCTTCGCGCTGATGGCCGGCTGCATGGTCGCGACCTCGCTCGCGATCGCGCCCGCCGTCCTGCTCGCCCAGCGTGCCCGCGTGGTCGATCTCGACGGCGCATTGCTGCTGGCGCGCGACCGGCCGGAAGGGCTACGTTACGAGGCAAGCTTGGTGCACCCGGCGACGCCGGCGCTGTGGGGCTGACGCTATCGTCTGTAATGACTGCATCGTCTGCAACGACAGGAGCCTTGCATGATCACCAGGCGAGACGCGCTGCCGGCGCTGCTCGGAGCATCGCTGGGCACACTGACGATGTCGCCGGTCGTTGCGCAAAACTATCCGAGCCGCCCGGTCAAGATGATCGTGCCGTTCGCGCCCGGTGGAATCGACGTCGTCGCGCGCCTCGTCGCAGACCGGCTGGCCGCCACGCTCGGACAGCCGTTTGTGGTCGAGAACCGTCCAGGCGGCGCCGGAGGCTCGATCGGCGCCAAATCGGTCGCAACGGCGGAGCCCGATGGCTACACGCTGCTGTTCAGCTCGCCCGGGCCGGCCACCATCAGCCCGGCGATCAACCGCAACGCCGGTTACGACATCAACAGCTTCGCCGCGGTGGCACTCGCCTCCATGAGCCCCATCATCCTGGTCACCAACCCGGCAGTGCCGGTCAAGACCGTCGATGAGCTCATCGCCTACGCCAAGGCCAATCCGGGCGAGCTGCGCTATCCCTCGCCCGGCTACGGCACGCAGCCCCATCTCCTCGGCGAGATGCTCAAGACCACGACAGGCGCTCCGGTCGTGCACGTTCCCTATCGCGGCTCGACACCCTCCATCACCGACCTGATCGCGGGCCAGGTGCACTTTTATTTCGATAACCTGACCAACGTGCTCCAGTACATCCGAAGCGGCCATCTGCGCGCGCTGGCGTTCACCACCGAGGCGCGCGACCCGCAATTTCCCGACTTGCCGACCGTCGCCGAGAGTGGCCTCAAG
>Ga0209798_10002338_pt1 | contig 11146 bp, 11 predicted proteins | sample DOMMetBare3Fresh_FD_187475 | JGI IMG/M metagenome (GOLD analysis project Ga0209798, IMG submission 187475) | Wetland sediment microbial communities from St. Louis River estuary, USA, under dissolved organic matter induced mercury methylation -... | ecosystem: Environmental > Aquatic >...
GACGAGCAGGGCCGAGCCTGCCCAGCCGAGAGCGGTGGTCACCGGCCGATCGTGCCACGTCACGTCGCCGTGATCCGGTCTGCGGCCCGCGCCTGTGCCGGTGAACCGGGAAGCGCCTGGGCCGGACCGAGCACGGGGCCCGATCGGGGACGAACGGGCGGGGTGCAGCAGGATGCGGCGCTGTCAGGGTGGCGCCATGGACCCGTCGGCGTTCTGGTCGGTGGACGCCGAGGAGTTGTTGACCGAGCTGGAGAGCGCGTCGGCCGGTCTGGCCGATCCGGAGGCACGCCGGCGGCTCGCCGTCCACGGCCCGAACCGGCTGGGCGCCGAGCGCCATGCCAGCGACCGGATCCTGCTGCTGCGCCAGTTCCGCAGCCCGATCATGATCTTGCTGGTGGCCGCGACAGTCCTCTCGGCCTTCCTCGGGGACACGGTCGACTCGGCAATCATGCTGGCCATCCTGATGATCAGTGGGCTGCTCGGGTTCCTCCAGGAACGCGGGGCCGTGCACGCTGTCCGGGCCTTGCTCGCCGCGGTCCGGGTCCACGCCGATGTGCTGCGCGACGGCGCCGAGCGCGAAGTCGCGCTGGAGGACGTCGTCCCGGGCGACATCGTGGTCCTGCGCGCCGGCGACCTGGTGCCCGCGGATGGCCGGTTGCTGATCGCCGACAACCTGCAGGTCGACGAGTCCGCCCTGACCGGTGAGGCCTATCCCGTGCACAAGGAACCGGCCGCGGTGCCGGCCGGGGTCTCCCGGGCCGGACGCCGCTGCGGACTGTTCCTCGGCACGCACGTGATCAGCGGCTCGGGGGCTGGCCGTGGTGGCCGCCACCGGGCCGGTGACCGAACTGGGCCGGATCGGCACGCACCTGGTCCAGACCGAACCGCCGACCGCCTTCGAGCGGGGGCTCAGCGGCCTGGGCGCCATGCTGGTGCGGGCCGGGGCGGTCCTGGTGGTGGGGGTCTTCCTGGCCAATCTCGCCTTCCACCGTCCGGTGCTCGAATCGGTCCTGTTCTCGCTCGCGCTGGCGGTCGGCATCACCCCGCAACTGCTGCCGGCGATCATCACGCTGACGCTCTCCCGCGGGGCGGCGGTGATGGCCCGGGAACGGATGATCGTCAAGCGACTGTCCTCGATCGAGGGCTTCGGCGCCATGGACGAGCTGTGCGTGGACAAGACCGGCACGCTCACTGTCGGCACTCTCGGCCTGGCCTCGGCCTGGCCGACGCGCTGGACCTACGGGGCCGCCCCGACCCCTCGGTGGCCCGTGATGCTTGGCGGAACGCTTTCCACCAGAGAGGTTTTCACAATCCCATCGACGAGGCACTGCTGATCGCGGTGCCGGCGCCGGCAGACCCCGGCCGCTACCTGGACGAGGTTCCCTACGACTTCACGCGCAAGCGGCTGAGCGTCGCCGTGGTCGCGAACGGCGGAGCGCAATTGGTGACCAAGGGCGCGGTCGCGACCGTGCTCGCCGTGTGCAGCACGGCGCGGATCGACAGTCGGGTGGGTCCCGATCGACGAGGTGCGCCCAGAGGTGCTCACCCGCCACCGCGAACTCGGCGGTCAGGGCCTCCGCGTCCTCGCCGTGGCCACCCGCCCGGTGTCGGCCCAGACCCGGGAGGTGGTCGACGCCGATGAGCACGATCTCACCCTCGTCGGGTAGCTGACCTTCGCCGATCCACCCAAGCCGACCGCCTCGGCCACCATCGACCGGCTCACCGCCGCCGGCATCACGGTGCGGATGGTCACCGGCGACAACCAGCACGCGGCCCGCCACGTCGCCGCGGCCGTGGGCCTGGGCACCGGCACCGCGCTGACCGGAGCGCAGATCGAGACCATGGACGACACGGCGCTGGCCGAGCGGGCCGGCGAGTGCCAGGTGTTCGCCGAGGTGGAGCCCGCGCACAAGGAGCGGATCGTGCGGGCGCTGTCCCGCTCGGGGCACAGCGTCGGGTTCCTGGGCGACGGGATCAATGATGCGCTCGCGCTGCGGGCCGCCGACGTCGGGATCTCGGTGCACAGCGCGGTGGACGTGGCCAAGGAGTCGGCGTCCATCGTGCTGTTGGACAAGGACCTCGACGTGCTGCTGGTCGGCGTCCGACGCGGGCGGCAGAGCGTCGCCAACACGATGAAGTACGTGCAGGTCACCACCAGCGCCAACGTCGGCAACATGGTCTCCCTCGCCGGGGCGACGCTGTTGCTGCCGTTCCTGCCCCTTCTGCCACGGCAGGTGCTGCTGCTCAACCTGCTCTCCGACGTCCCGGCCATGGCCATCGCCGGCGACGCGGTCGACCCCGGACTGCTGGCCCGCCCGACCCGTTGGGACGTGCGCCGGATCCGCGTCTTCATGATCGTGTTCGGCCTGGTCAGCTCCGTGATCGACTACCTGACGTTCGGCGGGCTGTGGTTCGGCGTCCACGCCGGGCCGGACGCCTTCCGCACCGGGTGGTTCCTGGTCTCGCTGATGACGGAGTTGTTGGCCATGCTCGTGCTGCGCACCCGCCGCGCGGCCTGGCGCAGCCGGCCGGGGCGGGCGCTGCTGGGGCTGTCCGCGCTGGTCGGGGCAGTGGCGGCGGCGGTGGCCGCGGCGGACCCCACCGGAATCGCGGCCCGGAGTCTGGGCTTCGCCGTGCTCGATCCGGGGACGCTGACTGCCCTGGTCGCCCTTCTGGTCGGCTACGTCGTGCTCACCGAGGCCGCGAAACGGCTGACCGGGATGGGCGCCGGGCGCTGACCGGCCGTCAGTCTGTCTCGCCCTCGTCCCAGCGGCGGTCCTCCTCGTCCCACTCCTCGGTGCGCTCGCGCGCCTTCTGCAGTGCGTGGGCCGCCTCGTCGTAGGAGGCGTAGGGGCCCATCAGGTCCTCGCCGCGCGACCTGTTCGCCTCGGTCTCGACCTGCCCGGTCCGCAGGTTGTACCAGTACCGGGGTCCGTCCATCGCGGGCTGATCCATGGGGGAAGCGTAGGAGTGGGGCCACCCGGGCGCGAGCCACCGCCGCCGTAGACTCGAACGGTGTCCACCTCCACCCACGGCGCGACCGCGCCGCTCCGCACGCTGAGCCCGGGCGTGGTGAGCCCGCGTCGCGCCGTCCCGGCATCCATCACCCGTCCGCCCTACGTCGGCAGGACCAAGGCCGAGCGCTACAGCGGCTCCGAGGTCAAGGACGAGGTGACGAGAGCCGCCATGCGCCGGGCCGGTCGACTCGCCGCGCAGGCGATGGCGGCGGCGGCGGCCGTCATCGCGCCGGGCGTCACCACGGACGAGATCGACCGGGTCGGCCATGAGTTCCTGCTCGACCACGGCGCTTACCCCTCGACCCTCGGCTACCCGGGCAACGGCACCGCACCGCCCTACCCGAAGTCGCTGTGTACGAGCATCAACGAGGTCATCTGCCACGGCATCCCCGACTCCACCGAGCTGCGCAACGGCGACATCGTCAACATCGACCTGACGGCCTACCTGGTCGTCGACGGGATCGGCGTGCACGGCGACACCGACGCCACCTATCTGGTGGGCGAGGTCGACGAGGAGTCGCGGCTGCTGGTGGAGCGCTCCCGCGAGGCGATGCTGCGCGGGATCAAGGCGATCATGCCGGGCCGGCAGATCAACGTGATCGGCAAGGTGATCGAGTCCTACGCCAAGCGCTTCGGCTACGGTGTGGTGCGCGACTTCACCGGGCACGGGATCGGCACGGCCTTCCACTCGGGCCTGATCATCCCGCACTACGACGCGGCGCCGCTGTTCGACACCGTGATCGAGCCCGGGATGACCTTCACCGTAGAGCCGATGCTGACCCTGGGCAGCCACCACTGGGACTGCTGGGACGACGGCTGGACCATCGTCACCAAGGACCGGCGGCGGTCGGCCCAGTTCGAGCACACGATCCTGGTGACCGAGACCGGCGCCGAGATCCTGACCCTGCCCTGATCTGCACCGATCGGCCGAAGGGACGCCGCTCGAGGTCGAGCCCGACGGGCCTGTCGCCGTGCCCGGCGGATCAGCACAATACGGAGCGTGCAGAAGGTCTCGCCGTGGATCCACCTGGGCCGATGGGCCCTGGGCCTGTCCGGGCTGTCGGTGGGCATCGTCTTCGGCGCCGGTTCGCTGGTGTGGCGCCTCGAACGTGATGCCCCCGGGGCGAACCTGATTCACTGGGCCGACTGCCTGTGGTGGGCGGTGGTCACCCTGTGCACGGTCGGCTACGGCGAGCACTTCCCGGTGACGATCGGTGGGCGGCTCGTCGCCATCGTGGTGATGATCTGCGGGATCGCGATCATCGGCGCCGTGGCGGCGATGATCGCATTCGGCTTCGGTCAGCGCTTCGCCCAGCGGCTGGAGGCGGCGGTCCTGCACGTCGAGAGCCAGCAGACCAGCGAGTTGGAGATGCTCCAGGCCCGCCGGGCCCAGCTCGCGCCGGCCACGGCCGCGCTGCAGGAACTGCTGGTCAACGTGCCGGACGCCGCCTGCGCCGCGTCGCTGACCTGGCTGCTCGCCCGGCTGGGCTGGCACCCCTCCACCGACGAGACCGGTCTGGGCTGGGCGCAGGGTGGCACCCGGCTGCGACTGGCGATCCGTCCGTGGGCCACGCCGGCCGGGGTGACCGGCCGGCTCACCTTCACCGCCGGTCGTCCGGAGCGGATGGCACGGATCTCCGGCGAGGCGCTGCGCCACGGCTTCCACTTCGTCGATCCGGAATCCTCCGGCGCCGGGCCGCGCTCCGCGCTGGACACCCAGCGCTCGGTGCTGCGCACGGCGTCCGGCTTCGAGGTCGCGTTGGTCTCGTCCGGACCACCTCGCCTCTCGTAGGGTTCGGGGCGGAGCGAGGAGAGGAGCACTGGGATGACCAGGACGGTCTCGGCCATGCGCCGGGTCAGCCGAGGCGTGGGCTTCGGCATCGACATCGGCGGCTCGGGGATCAAGGGTGCCCCCGTCGACCTGGCCCGGGGAGAGTTCCGCGCCGAGCGGATGCGCATCCCGACGCCGACGCCGTCCACCCCCGCGGCCGTCGCGCAGACGGTGCACGCCGTCCTCGCCTCGTTCGGCACCCACTCGGGCACCCTGCCGATCGGGGTGACCTTCCCGGCGGTGATCCAGCACGGCGTGGCCCGCACCGCAGCCAATGTCGACTCCTCCTGGATCGGCACCGACGTCGACGCCCTGCTCACCGAGCGCCTCGGGCGAGCGGTCGTGGTGCTGAACGACGCCGACGCCGCCGGTCTGGCCGAGACCCGCTACGGCGCCGCGAAGGACGTGCGCGGCGTGGTGTTCGTCGCCACCCTGGGCACGGGCATCGGCAGCGCCCTGATCTGCGACGGCCAGCTGGTGCCGAACACCGAGCTCGGCCACCTCGAGCTCCGCGGCCACGACGCCGAGACCCGCGCCGCGGACAGCGCCCGCACCCGCGACGGACTCTCCTGGGCCCAGTGGGCCAAGCGACTGCAGCGCTACTTCACGGCGATCGAGAACCTGCTCTGGCCGGACCTGATCGTGGTCGGCGGCGGGGTGAGCAAGAAGGCGGACAAATTCCTCCCGCTGCTCGACCTGCGCACGCCGATCGTGCCGGCGGAGCTGCGCAACGACGGCGGGATCATCGGCGCCGCGCTGCACGCCGCCGAGCACGCCTGATGGCCACCAGGGACGGTCGAGCCCGATTCGGTGGGCGCGCACCCGCGGGTCAGTGGGCGCGTGTCCGGACGGCGCGTCGCGCCGCCGTGAGCTGGAGCCGCACCGAGCGTAAGGCTGGGTTCTGGGTGGCCCGGAAGACCTGGTAGCGCCAGCGGGGAGATCGCTCGCCGGGGGTCAGGTCGGCGAACCGCCGGCGCAGGAGCGAGTACCCGAAGTCGAGTGGCTGCTCAGCGGCGATCGTGTCGTCCACCGACTCGAACCAGCGCTGGCTGTTGCACGCCTCGCGCTGCAGGGCGGTCACGTCCGGCAGCCGCCGCTCCCGGTAGGCGCGCAGGGCGAACACCAGGTCCCCGTCCCCGGCGAGCGCGTCGGCCAGCACGATCGCGTCGTCCATCGCGAGCGTGGTTCCCGACCCGATCGAGAAGTGCGCGGTGTGAGCGGCGTCCCCCATCAGTACCACCCGCCCCCGGGACCACCGCTCGTTGGTGATCCCCGTGAAGCTCAGCCAGACCGTGGTCTGCGGATCGCGGGCCTGATCGATCAGGGCGTGGCCGCCCAGATGACGCTCGAAGATCGAACCGAGGCGGCCGGTCGTGGCGGCCGGGTCGAGCCTGGAGAACCCGAGGCCCTCCCAGGTTTCCGGCGTGCACTCGACGACCACCGTGCTGGTCTCGGCGTCGAACCGGTAGCCGTGGAACCAGATCCACCCTGCCGGAGTCTGCTCGAAGGCGAAGGTGAAGGCATCGAACAGGGCGTGGGTACCCAGCCAGAGATAGCGGTTGCGGCCGGTGCGAATGGCGGTTCCGTAGTCCGCCTCGTCGTGCCGGCGCAGCCGGCTGTGGACGCCGTCGCAGGCCACCACGAGGTCGGCGTCCCCGGTGGCCAGGAGCTCGGTGGGATCGGTGACCTCCCGCTCGTACTCGATGCCGACCCCCACTTCGCGCGCTCGGCCGGCGAGGATGTCCAGCAGGTGGTGACGACCGATCGCGTATCCGTTGCCACCGAGGTGGACAGCGCCGCGGTCGCCGACCTGCACGTGTTGGTCGCGCCACCGGACGGCGGCGGAGGCGATCCGGCCGGCGCTGACCGGATCGGCTCGGAACAGCCCGGAGAGGAGGGCTTCCCCGAACACCACTCCCCACCCGTAGGTCACCCCGGCGGGGTTGCGTTCGATCACGGTCACGTCGGCCCCGGGCAGGCGCAGCCTGGCCAGGGCGGAGAAGTACAGACCCGCCGGTCCACCGCCGACGCAGACGATCCTCACGTGAGCACACCCCTTCCCGATCGGGTCGCCGCACCGACTCGACTGCGTTCACCTGCGGTGCCACGGTAGCGAGCGGCGTGGCCCCGTGCGGTGCTTCAAAGCGGACTCCGCCGGGATGGCCCTGACGCCGTGACGTCCTTGCCTGCCGCTGGGAGGGTCGATCCGATGGCGAAGACCGTCCGCTCGCGGAACCGCGCGAGTAGGGTGACCACGTTCGAGGTGATCAGTCCGCAACACTGATCGAGCACGAGGAGCTCGTCGAGGTGTCCATGAGGCGTACCAGATCCCGGACCGAGAACCCCGCTCGTGAGTGAGGGGCTGCGGCTGATCGCCGAGGGCCCCTCGGCGCGGCCTGGATGGGAACGTGTGGTGGCATCGCATCCGGGACTTGCGGTGTGCCACCTGCCGCAGTGGCTGGACGCCATGTGCGAGGCCGGCCGCTTCAGCGACGCCACGCGGCTGTACCAGACACCCGACGGCCGGCTCGTGGTGCTGCCGATGGCCCACCGCCGATGGCCGCCCGGCCGCTTGGGCCTCTACGACTCCTGGCCCTCCTACTGGGAGGGCGCTCGGGACAGCGGCGGGTTGCTCGGGGAATACGGCATCATCGGCCCGGACGAGGTCCGAGCCGTGGTGGGCGACCTGACTCGACTCCCGGCGCTCCGCGTCCGGGTCGTGCCCAGTACGGCGGACGCGGACGCCTGGGCCCGCGGCGCGCCACCCTCGGTGGGCCGAACGACGTTGACGTCCTACGTCACCGACCTCTCCCACGGGTTCGAGCGGGTATGGAACGAGCGGTTCTCGAAGAAGGCCCGCTACAAGTGCCGCAAGGCCGAACGGGAAGGCATCGAGGTCGAGAAGGACACCAGCGGCCGGCTCCTGGCGGTCTTCGACCAGCTCTACTCCCGCTCGCTGGATACCTGGGCCCGCGACTACTACCTCCCGACGCCGCTGGCCCGCCACGTGCTCGAAGCGAGACATTCGCACCGCAAGCTCGAGATCGTGGCCCGGCATCTCGGGTCGACCTGCCAGGTGTGGATCGCCTGGCGCTGCGGCACACCGGTGTCGGGGATCGTGGTGTTCAGCCACGGTGCCGCCGCCACCTACTGGAAGGGCGCGACCGACAAGGCGCTCGTCGGTTCCTCGGGCGCAACCGACCTGCTGCATCGATCCGCCATGGAGGACGCGTGCCGGGCCGGCCGCACGCGCTACGACCTCGGGACGTCGGGCCTGGCGTCGCTGACCGCGTTCAAGCAGAGCATCGGTGCACAGCGCATCGACCACGTGGCCTACCAGATCGAGCGGTTGCCGCTGACCGCCTGGCAGGAGTCGATGCGGACGGCGTTCAAGGGCACGGCGCGCGCCCTGCAGACCCGGCTGTCCGGCCCCCCGACGATCCACGCACGGGGCCACTCACCGTCTCACTCCGGTTGAGCGCGGCTCACTCCGAGCCGGTCCTGCCCCGACGACCAGCGGACTCCTGCCGCGCCCGGACCAGTCGTCGGGCGCCGTTGCGGGCGTGCTCGAGGAATCCGAACCGCGACCGGTGGAAGGTGGGCGCGGTGGTCAGGACGCCGCCGTACTTCGCCTTGTACTCTCCGCGGCCGCCCATGTCGAACCGGGTGACCCCTCGGCTACGCCAGATCCGCATCATCTCCCACCACAGCAGTTCGTTGGGGTGCAGCGAGGCACTGGCGCGGAAGCAGGCGGTCCCCCAGTTCACGGCCGTCTCGTTCCTGCCCACGCTGACCCCGGTCGCCAGGGTGGCGCCGTCCGGGTCACGGACTCTCAGCAGCAGCAGCTGATCGCTCGGACCGACCTGCTCGATCAGGTGGCGCACGCGTTCCACCCCGTAGGTCGGGACCAGGCCCTGGCGGGCGAACACCTCCCGTAGTTGGGCGTGATACTCATCGGCGAAGCCCAGGTCGGTCGCGATCTCGACGGTGAGCCCGTTGCGCGCAGCTCGCCGCACGTAGGTGCGCGTCCGGGCGTTCATCCGGGCGAGGATCGTCTCCTCGGGCGCATCGAGGTCGACCAGGTAGGTCGCCCCGGGATCGGTCACATAGCTCGATCCGAGCATGTCCTCGGCGGTCAGCGAGCGGTTGCTCAGCTCGACGTGCACGCAGCGGGGGTCGCGGAAGGCGAATCTGAGCACTGCCTCGGCCACGGCGCCCTTGTCCACCGCGGCGTGCAGCAGGAAGCCCATGTGCTGGGTTGCCCAGCCCGGCATCGGGCTGCCGAGGATCTTCAGCCCGAACCGGTTCACCATCGCCCCGACGAAGTGCCCGACCGACCGGTCGGCCGCCCTGATCTCGGCGACCCGGGGTTCGGCACCCTGGGTGGCCGCCAGGTAGGAGAGCCATTCCGGGCTGTGATAGGCCTCGGCGTCGGGATATCCCGTCAGGATCCGGCCCCACTCGTCGGCGCGGTAGGGCAGGGGGTGCAGCACAATGTCCGGTTCGGATGCTCGGATCCGACGGCGAGCGTCGGGGCGAGCCGACCCCGAGACCATCACGTCTCCTTCCGCCGCGGGCAGCCGCCATCATGCCAGCCGGGACCCGGCCGGTACGCAGCCGAGCGGCGGATGTGCTGCCGGGCAGGTGAACCGCCACCTCCCCAGGCGCAGTGTGCGTCACGATGGAGGGGAGGCGAGGTTCACCGACGGTGCGGCCCCCGGATCAGCACGCCCGGCGGACACCGATGATCCGAGGACGGGGACAGGGACAGCCATGGACGTGCCCGAGTACGCCGGTGCACTGCGCCGACGATGGCTCTGGGTCCTGGTCCCTGTCCTGGTGACGCTCGGTCTCGCCGGCTGGTCGGTCGCCGCGAGTCCGCCGTCCCATCGGTCGACGGCGGCCCTGTACTACGTCGAGCCGCAGCAGAACCTGACCCCGCCGGTCACCCGGCTCAACTCGTACGTGCTGCTCGCGACCAGCGAAGATCTCCTCGACGCGGTACGCGCCGACCTCGGGCTCGACGTGTCCCTGCCGGACCTCGCCGGACGGGTCAGCGCCCGGATCAACCCGGAGACGTCGATCCTGTTCGTCACGGCGGTCGACGACACGCCCGACGGCGCCCAGGCCCTGGCGGAGGCGATCTCCCGACGCCTCGTCGCGATGTCCGAGTCCCTACGGGACACCGCTGGGGACGTCCCCGAGGGCAGGCTGACGATCAGCGATCCGGCCACGCCGGCCACGGAGGTCACGGCGACCGGCGCCGGCCGCACCCTGGCCCTGGGAGCCCTGCTGGGACTCCTCCTCGGCGTCGTCGTCGCTCTGGCCCGCGAGGCGACGGACCCGCGGCTCACCCATCCGGACCAGCTGCGGCGGATGGCGCCTCGATGGCCCGTGGCCCGCCTGGAATCCGGCGACGAGGTCCTGGCCACCCCCCAGGCGTCGGGGCGGCTCCGCGCCCTGCGGACGGCGATCCTCGAGGCGCCGGGCAGGCCGCGCGCCCTGGTCGTGACCAGCTGCGACGACGTGGATCGGGTGGGCGGGCTGGCCGACGTCATCGCCCTGAGCTCGGCCCGGGCCTCGGTCAACGTGATCCTGATGTCGGCCCTGATCCACCCGGGCCGAACGGCGGTACGGGCCTGGGCCCTCGCCGAACCGGGCCTGAGCGACGTGCTGCTGGGCAGGAGCCAGCTCGGCGCGACCGTCACCGTGGGCCCCGTCGGTTCCTTGCGCGTGCTCTCCGCCGGAGCGCCGGTGGCGTCCCCGGAGGCCCTGCTGACGTCCCGGGCGATGATCGGCGTGGTCCGCGATCTGGCGTCCCGGTGCGAGTCCCTCGTCATCGATGCGCCGGCGCTCCTGGCTCCCTCGAGTACCGGCGGGGACATCGCCCCGGCAGGAAGGCCGGGAACGGCCGAGCCGTCGCCGGACACCCTCGGACTGGTGTGTCAGGCCGACGCCGGCGTGCTGCTGGTGGTCCGCGAACGCCGAACCCGTCGACGTGCCCTGCGCGCCGCCGTCCGTCTGCTCGTGGCGCGCGACGTGACGGTGCTGGGTGTGGTGTTCCTGTCCCCGTCGCTACGCCGCGCGGCTCATGACCGCGCGGGGCGAACCGAGCCGCTCTCCGCCCTCACCCCGGCCCGTCTCGCCGACGCGAGCACATCATGAGCAACGGGTCGCCGTCCTCGGACCACGCGCCTGCCGGGCCCGGTGGCCTCGGCCTGGACCGGCTGCTGAACCGGGGCGCGGCAGCGGCCGTCCTGCGCGACACCACGGGTCTCCTGCTGATCGCGCAGGCGAC
>Ga0209798_10002339_pt1 | contig 11146 bp, 12 predicted proteins | sample DOMMetBare3Fresh_FD_187475 | JGI IMG/M metagenome (GOLD analysis project Ga0209798, IMG submission 187475) | Wetland sediment microbial communities from St. Louis River estuary, USA, under dissolved organic matter induced mercury methylation -... | ecosystem: Environmental > Aquatic >...
GAGCACGCAGGTCGCGCGCGAGGTGACGTCGCCGCCGACCCACAAAGGCTTCGCTTCCCCGTCAGCGGGAGGTGCAGCCGGTGCGGGCGTCATTCCCCCGCCAGCGGGAGAGGCACAGACGAGAGGGGCACGGACGGCAGGACGCAGCGAATGACCACCGCGTCATCAGTTCGGACGATCACCGGGGTGATCGGCGCGATGCGGACCTCGGTGGCCATGAACTCGGCGGTCGAGGAGGCCGCCGCCACCTGTTCGACGCACACCACGGTCGGCGGCAGCATCAGGGCCGCGCCCGTCGCATAGTCCTCGAGCAGACGAGCGGGATCGACCCAGCCGGCGTGGTCGGCCTCACTGGTCTGGTCATCGGCGATCTGCCCAGCCGGCATAAGCGCGGCGAAGATCCTTGTGTCGTAACGCTTTGGCTCAAACTCCGGAGTGATCCAGTGTGCCCGCGCCCGGAGGAGATCGGACCGCAGCACCAAGCCACGACGGATCAGCATCTGGGCCAAGGAGACCTCGCGCGACAGCAGCGCCTTGCGCTCGGCCTGCCACTGCGGACCGCTCACGTCCCCGACCACGGAGTCGGCGGAAGGCCCGGCCAGCAACACCCCGCACTCCTCGAACACCTCGCGCACCGCGGCGGCAACGAGCTCGCGCGCAGTGGCCTCATCGGCGACGAGCACGCGTCCCCACTCCGCCGGCGAGGGCCCCGCCCAGGGCAGGCTGGGGTCGGCATCGCGCGGATCGACGCCGCCGCCGGGGAACACCATCATCCGCGGCGCGAACGCCATGGTGGAGACACGGCGCTGCATGAAGACGTCCACAGCGCTCTGATCGGCGGCACTGTCGCGGTGGTCACGCACAATCATGACCGTGGCTGCGGGCTTGGCGGTGACTGCCTCAGAGCTCCGGCCCTCAAGCCAGTCCTTGGCCCGGCCGGCGAGCGTCCCGACGGCGAAGTCGCGGATCTGACTGGTAATGCTCAGTCCTGGACCGAAACGGTGATCTCGACCTCGACCGGAGCATCGAGCGGAAGGGCTGCGACCCCCACGGCCGAGCGAGCGTGGACCCCGGCGGCGCCGAACGCCTTGCCGAGCAGCTCGGAGGCGCCGTTGATGACGCCAGGCTGTCCGGTGAACGACGGGTCGCTGGCCACGAAGCCGACAACCTTGACCACGCGGGTCACCTTGTCGAGGTCACCGATGACCGACTTGACGGCAGCGATCGCGTTGAGGGCGCACGTCTCGGCCAGCTTCTTGGCATCGTCAGGAGAGACGAAGCCGTCGCCCGTCCCCACCTTGCCGGTCTGAACCAGTGCGCCGGACACCATCGGCAGCTGACCGGAGGTGAAGACCATGTTGCCGTCACGTAAAGCCGGCACGTAGGCCGCCACGGGCTTGGCAACGTCGGGAAGGGTGAGGCCAAGCTCGGCCAAACGGTCTTCAACAGCGGACACGACTATGCCTTCTCTCGCTTGAGGTAAGCCACCAGGCCGCCGCCATCCGGGCCGGTCAGGACCTGCACGAGCTCCCAGCCATCCTCGCCCCACTGGTCGAGAATCTGCTTGGTGGCGTGCACGATCAGTGGAACCGTTGCGTACTCCCAGTTAGCCATGCAGGCAGCCTAGACCGGATTGAACCACGACCCACAGGACCCTGCCCGACCCCGCGCCGGTTCGACCCGCGCCGGTTCGACCCGCGCTCGCTAGAGGTCGCCAGCCTCGCCAACGAGCGGGGACCGGCGTTCCAGGGCAGCCGGTTCGGCTCGCTTCGCCGTTGCGAACACCCACGAGCGCCAGGTCATCTCGTCGCCCCGGAAACGGGCGACACCACGTTGCACGATGAGCCAGGTCTGGGTGACGACGTCCTCGTGCACCTCGCCGGCGATCACGCTCAGGTACCGCCTCAAGGTCGGGTTGATGTCGTACCACAGGCAGGCGAACGCCGATGCGTCACCGCCTTGGGCGCGTTTGAGGACGTCTCCAAACTCCGTGCCGATCACAATTCTGAGTGTCGGGCGCGAAGGAGTCACCCCGCAGCCGATGTGGCGACCGATCAGCCGATCGACACCGTGAACGAACCAAACGGCAACAGCAGGGGACCGATCGGCCGATGCCCGGGCAGGAACGGAGCCTGAGCCGGGGCAGCCATGACGAGCACGGGGTCCTAGGCTCTTCCCCATGGCACCAGGCGCGGCGTCGGTCCGCGACACCGACTGGGACGGCGTGCGGCTGCACGTCGTGACGGGCAAGGGCGGCACGGGCAAGACGACGGTTGCCGCAGCGCTGGCGCTGGCGCTCGCAGGCCAGGGACGGCGGGTGCTGCTGGCCGAGGTCGAAGGACGCCAGGGCATCAGCCAGACCTTCGACGTGGCCCCACTGGCCTCAATCGAGGCACGTATCGCGCACGCGTCGCAAGGCGGCGAGGTCTTCGGGCTCTCGGTCGACGCCAAGGCAGCACTGCTGGAGTACCTCCACATGTACTACAAGCTCGGCCGTGCCGGCGGGCTGCTGGAGAAGTTCGGCGCCATCGACTTCGCCACCACGATCGCGCCAGGTGTCCGGGACGTGCTGTTGATCGGCAAGGTCTACGAGGCGGTCAGACGTCACAGGGAGCACAGAGCCAAGGGTCCGGGTGCAGCGAGGGCCTACGACGCCGTCGTCCTGGACGCCCCGCCCACCGGCCGCGTTGCACGATTCCTCAATGTCAACCACGAGGTTGCCGACCTCGCGAGGGTCGGCCCGATCCGCTCGCAGGCCGACTCGATCACAGCGATGTTGACGTCTCCGCAGACGGTCGTCCACGTGGTGACGCTGCTCGAGGAGATGCCGGTTCAAGAGACCGTCGACGCCATCGCCGAGCTCAGAGCCGTCGGTATGCCGGTCGGTGGCGTCGTCATCAACCAGGTACGCGAGACGATCCTCACCCCCAAGGCGCTGAAGACGGCAGCCCGATCCGCGATCTCCCGCGAGGACGTCGCAGCAGACCTGACCCGGGTCAAGGTCCGGGCGACCGACGCCATCGTCGACGGGTTGCTGACCGAGGCCAGAGACCATGCCGAGCGCGTCGCCCTAGAACACGAGGCTGCCCTGGTCATCGCGGGGCTTCGGCGGCCGACCTACCGGCTGCCGTCGCTGTCCGAGGGTGTCGACGCCAACGGCATCCGTGAGCTGGCCGAGACGCTCGTGGCCCAGGGGATGGCCTGATGGCGCCGGTCCTCGACATCGAGGCACTGATCGGGGACCCGCAGACCCGGGTCATCGTGTGCTGCGGCGCCGGCGGGGTCGGCAAGACCACGGTTGCGGCCGCACTTGGACTGCGCGCAGCCGAGTCCGGCCGGCGAGTAGTCGTCCTGACGATCGACCCGGCGCGGCGCCTGGCACAGTCGCTCGGCCTGACCGCGCTGGACAACACGCCCAGGCCGGTGCTGGGCATCGACGACACACACGGCGGCTCGCTCGACGCCATGATGCTGGACATGAAGCGGACCTTCGACGAGGTCGTGATGGCGCATGCTGCCCCCGAGAAGGCCGAACAGATCCTGGCCAACCCGTTCTACCAGGCAGTCTCGAGCTCTTTCGCCGGAACCCAGGAGTACATGGCGATGGAGAAGCTCGGGCAGCTCCGGCTCGAGGCGGACCGCGACCCTGACAACCCGCGCTGGGACCTCATCGTCGTGGACACCCCGCCGTCACGCTCGGCCTTGGACTTCCTGGATGCACCGAAGCGTCTTGGCTCGTTCCTGGACGGTCGTTTCATGCGCATCCTGACCGCGCCGGCGAAGGTGGGCGGCCGCGCATACCTCAAGGTCTTCACCACCGGCGTCAACATCGTCACCACCGCCATGACAAAGCTCTTGGGCGGGCAGATGCTCACCGACGTGCAGACCTTCGTCGCAGCCCTCGACACGATGTTCGGCGGCTTTCGCGAGCGCGCGGACCACACGTACGCCCTCCTGAGCGACAGCACCACAAAGTTCATCGTCGTTGCGGCTCCAGAACGTGACGCCCTGCGCGAGGCCTCGTACTTCGTGGACCGCCTGGACGAGGAGGGAATGCCGCTGGCCGGGCTCGTCGTCAACCGCGTGTATCGCGTGTCCGCACCCGGCCTGTCCGCGGCCCGTGCGCTGTCCGCGGCTGAAGAGCTGGAAGACCAGGTCGGCAATTCGTCAGGCGACTCATCAGATGTCTCCGAGAGCACAGCCATCACCCAGGCACTGTTGCGGCTGCACGCTGTTCAGGCCGAGATAGCCGGTCGCCACCAGGCCCTGGCCAAGCGGTTCATTGCCGGCCACCCCGACATACCGACGGTTGACGTGCCTGCCGCGCCGCAGGACATCCACGATCTGGCAGGTCTGCGCGTTATCGGCGAAGCGCTCGCCGGCAGTTAGTCGTCAGGCTGACTCCCCCGCGCGCGACGAATCCATGAGACAACTCAGGAAGCGAAGAGCTCAGGAAGCGGAAAGCTCCCGACGAGTTCGGTCGGCCTCGAACAGCGCCCGCCAGGAGTTGACGTTCGGGCGGCGCTTGAGCAGGGCGCGACGCTCGCGTTCCGTCATACCACCCCAGACACCGAACTCGGTGTGGTTGTCGAGGGAGTCGGCGAGGCACTCGGCGATCACCGGGCATCCCATACAGACCTGCTTGGCCTGTTGCTGCGCGGCGCCCTGCACGAACAGCGCATCGGGATCGGACCCGCTGCACGTTCCGTACTGCGCCCACTCCTCGACCCACGACGATCGCGCCGTCGTCACACCCTCGCGATGCGTCATGGTGACGGTCACGTTGGCCTCCCCTGATCTGCGCAGCGGACGCAGTGCCCGACACGAATTGTGACTACCGTCTGAACGATAGGCAGAGACGTTTATGGGGGGAATGACGCTTTCGGGTAGTTCGGCCCTCCAAGAGTGACTAGTCATCCGGGTTCGTGAGGCAGGATCTGGGCAGCTCCGGAGGTTATCCTTGGGTCCATGCCGGGACGCGTAACCAACTTCACCAACATCGTCAGCCTGCTCGGAGCGTTCCTGGCGACCTCTGTGGTCCTTGGACTGCTGGGGGCCGGACTGGTGATGCCGGCCGTGGGCGCCACCGGTGCCACGGCCCGCGCGGGGGTCCACGTCTTCGACACCCTGCCCAGCGACTTCACCCTTTCCCCGCTGTCGCAGCTGTCCCGCATCCTCGCCAGCGACGGCACGCTGATCGCCACCCCGTTTGACGAGAACCGCGTCATCGTGCCGCTCGCCCAGATCGCGCCGGTCATGCGCCAGGCCCAGATCGCGATCGAGGACAGTCGCTTCTACGAGCACGGCGGCATCGACCCCCTCGGCGTCGGCCGCGCGTTCGCCTCCAACCTCAGCGGTGGCGACACCCAGGGCGCGTCCACCCTGACCCAGCAGTACGTCAAGATCACGCTGCAGGAGGCCGCCCTGCGCAAGAAGGACACCATCGGCGCCAGGGCCGCCACGGCCAAGAGCTACACCCGCAAGCTCCAGGAGCTCAAGTTCGCCGTCACGCTGGAGAAGAACCTCACCAAGAACCAGATCCTCGAGGGCTACCTCAACCTCGTCTACTACGGAGACCAGGCCTACGGGGTCGAGGCTGCTGCCCGCCACTACTTCGGCGTCACCGCCGCCAAGCTCAATCTGACGCAGGCCGCGACCCTGGCCGGGCTCGTCCAGCAACCAGGCATCACCGACCCGATCCACAATCCGGCCAAGGCGCTCACGCGACGCAACGTCGTGCTCGACCGGATGTACGCCCTGAACCTGATCACCGACAAGGCCTGGACAGCGGCCAAGAAGACCAGGATGGTGACCCACCCCCAACCGGCACAGAGCTCTTGCGCGCTCTCGCCGTACCCGTACTTCTGCAGCTACGTCAAGTACTGGCTGTTGGAGCAGCAGGCGCTGGGCAAGACGAGAGCGGAACGCAGCGAGGCGATCAACCGCGGCGGGCTGACCATCCAGACGACGCTCGACCCCAAGATCATGCGAGTTGCCCAGAAGCAGCTCCTTGCCAAGGTTCCAGTCGGCACGATGGCGCTCAAGGTGGACATCGGCGCCGCCGCAGCAGTGGTTGAGCCCGGCACCGGACACGTTCTGGCCATCGCGCAGAACACCACGTTCTCCAACAAGAAATCACGTGGCAAGACAGAGCTGAACTGGGCGGTCGACTCCAGGTACGGCGGCTCCGGCGGCTTCGCATTCGGCTCGACCGCCAAGTTGTTCGCCGTCGCTGAGGCGCTGCGGTCGGGCATGCCGATCAGCTCCATCATCTACGCCAAGCCCGCCAGCCCCACCCGCCCCGCGCTGTTCACCACGTCCGACTTCCATGACGCGTGCGGCGTCCCCTTGTGGGAGGTCCACAATGACGAGGGCACCCGCAACGGTCGGATCAGCCTGACCGACGCAGCGGCATATTCAGTGAACACCGCGTTCGCCGGGCTCGTTGCCAAGCTCGGGGCCTGTTCGGTCCGGGACCTGATGACCCAGATGGGGCTGCACCAGGGGGACGGCAAGAAGATCCAGGGGTGGCCGTCCCCGGTCACCCTGGGCTCGGACAGCGTCTCGCCGCTGACCCTTGCCTCGGCCTACGCCACGGTCGCCTCCGGCGGCACCTACTGCCCGCCCTCACCGGTGCTCGGAATAACGACCAGCGACCACAAGGCGCTCAAGCTGCCCAAGAGCCAGTGCAAGAAGGTCCTCGAGCCGGACGTTGCCAACGGTGTCACCAAGATCCTCAAGAGGGTCCTGACCAAGGGCACAGGTTCCGGCAACAGCCTCGACGGTGGACGTCCCGCCGCCGGCAAGACCGGTACGGCGGGCAACAGCCTTTCCACCGGCGGCACCAACGAGACCTGGTTCGCCGGCTATACCCCCCAGCTGTCAACCGCGGTCTGGGTCGGCACGCCAAATGACCCGGGCAACAAGACCGTTCTCAAGAACGTTCAGATCGGCGACACCTTCTACCGCAACGAGGTCTTCGGCTCCACCATCGCGGCGCCGATCTGGAAGCAGATCATGGACGGCGCCTCAGCCGCGATGCCGTTCCGCGACTTCGCCGACCCCAGCGACAAGGTCCAGTTCGGCGACCTGGTGTCGATCCCCAGCGTGACCGGGCGGTCCCTGGGCGACGCCATGGCGGCCGTGTCCGCAGCCGGCTTCCAGCCGGTGGTTGGCAACGCCGTTGACTCCAGCATCCCTGTGGGTCTGGTCGTGGGCACCCAGCCCAGCTATCGGGCCATTCGCGGAAGCACGGTCGTGGTCTACACCTCGACCGGGGTTGCGCCACCGCCGACGCCCACCGCGACGCAGACGGCGCCTTCCCCGAAACCCACCAGGACGAAGGGTCGAGGGAGGGGCTAACGGAGTCGCGGAAGGGACTAACGGAAGCGATCGGGAGCGCCGCGAGGCACGCCCCCTCTGACGTTGCCGTTACTTATGTCGCCGCAAGCGAGGCCTTGACGATCGCTGCAACGCGACCTCCCTCGGCTCGCCCAGCCACCAGCGCGGTGGCCGCCTTCATGACCAAGCCCATCTGCGGCATACCGGTGGCCCCCGTCTCGGTGATGGCCTGAGCGACCAGCGTCTGCAGCTCTTCGTCGGACAGCTGGGCCGGCAGGTAGGCCTCAAGGATGACCAGCTCCGCCTCCTCCTTGGCCGCGAGCTCCGGGCGCTTCGCCTCGATGTAGGCCTCCGCCGCCTCGCGCCGTTTCTTGGCCTCCTTGGCCAACACCTTGAGGACCTCGTCGTCGGACAGCTCGCGCGCGGTCTTGCCCGACACCTCTTCGTTGGTGATGGCGGTCAGAGCCATCCGCAACGTCGCCGTACGCACCTGGTCACGCTCACGCATCGACGTGTGCAGATCGGCGCGCAGGGTCGACTTCAGCTGTGCGGTGCCGGGTTCGGTCATATGGGCAGTCTGACACTGCCGGCCACCGGGATTTGCAAGGATGGGGTCCAATGAGCCTGTCGACAAGAGCACTGCACACCGGCGCCTGCCTGACCGCTTTGGGCGCCGCCGGGCTGGCCTACGCATCCCTGATCGAGCGAAATGCCTTCACGTTGCGGCGGTTCAGCGTCCCCGTGCTGCCCCCGGGTGCGCCGTCGCTGCGGGTCCTGCACCTCTCGGACATCCACCTGGTCCCGCGACAGAAACGCAAGATCGAGTGGATCAGGTCGCTCGCCGAGCTGCAACCCGACCTGGTCATCAACACCGGCGACAACTTCGGTGACCTCGAGGCCGTCCCCTCCGTATTGCGAGCGCTGGAGCCACTGCTCGCGGTTCCTGGTGTGTTCGTGCTCGGCTCCAACGACTACTTCGCGCCGAGCCTGAAGAACCCGGCGCGATATCTGACCAGAGCGCATGCGAGGCCAAACGAGAGCATTCCGCTGCCGACCGCTGATCTTGTGGAGGCCTTCGTCTCGGCGGGGTGGGTCGACCTCAGCAACGCTCGCACCACGCTGACGATCGGCGGACAGACACTGGAGTTCGTGGGCGTCGACGACCCTCACCTCAAGTACGACCGGTATGCCGCGGTCGGCGGTCCCAGCGACCCCTCGGCGGCGCTGACCGTGGGCGTCACCCACGCGCCATACACCCGGGTCCTTGACCCCATGACGGCCGACGGCGCGGGGCTCGTGATCGCCGGCCACACCCACGGCGGGCAGCTCTGTCTGCCGTTGTACGGCACGTTGGTGACCAACTGCGACCTGGATCGACGGCGCGCCAAGGGCGTTTCGCGGTGGTGGCCGGGGGCCGGTTCCACGCCGTCCTCCGAAGCGCCTGCCGACGCAGCGTGGCTGCATGTCTCAGCCGGGCTGGGGACCTCGCCGTATGCGCCGGTCCGGTTCGCCTGCCGACCCGAGGCGACCTTGTTGACCCTGATCGCCCGGCCGGCCGAGAGCTGAGGTCCGGACCCGATTCGATGGTTGCTGCCCGGCTCGGCTAGTCTCGTGCATCGCTGACCGCATCACGTTTGTGGACGGCGGGCCACGGGGTGTGGCGCAGCTTGGTAGCGCGCTTCGTTCGGGACGAAGAGGCCGCAGGTTCAAATCCTGTCACCCCGACCACGTTTGCGCAGGTCAGCGACCTGCGGCAGGTTGCGACCAGACCCAAGAAGTGGTCAATGTTAGCGATTTGTTAGCGAACTTCCGCGAATCTGCTGACATCGTCGTACACTCCTGCGAACTCCGCAGCAATCGTCCCGAACGGGCGCGACGGACACACTCTCGCGCGTGCCCCTTCGCGGCGGTGTGACGCACTCTTCGCGGCATGTACGAGCATGCGTGTGAAGGGAATCCACGGACAAGGCGCGCCCAGCTCGGTGGTCTGTCGTCCTACCGTCGGGAGGCGCCGAGCCAAGTAGATACTGCGACTAGGCCGGCCAGCACCACGCCTGCCACAAGGCCAACCATTGTGCCCAACCCGACGGCCATGCCTACGTCACCGGACCCAGCGAGAAGGTAGCCATTGCGGATGTCCAGCCACACGTCGAACATCATGAGAGCGACGAACAGAGGCACCTGTGGCAGCCCAACAAGGAGAGCCCGCCCCAGGTCCGTGGCGACCGGTCGGCGCCGGCTGATCATGTGCGCCGCAACCGGACTCACGATCATGCCCAGCCCGAGCCAGATGAACATCCCAAAGCTTGGGCGCGAGAAGAACTCAGGAACGAAGGCAAGCGTCGTCGCCGCAGCCGGCACCAGCGCCGTCACCAAGAGACCCCGAGCGACCAGTGAGTACAACAGCCTGAGCAAGATCACCTGGGCGACCGTGATGCCTGCAGCCCACAGTTGTGCCGAGAGGCCTACCAGGACGTCGCCGGGGCCGAACCACCCCACCACATAGAGGTCTGAGGCCCCGAAGACGAACACCTGACTAGCGGCACCCAGCACCCACACGGCCGGCCGGTCGACCGCGACCAGCAATCCAGCCCCGACGAAGTACAGGACCGCCACGAACACGAACGCCCAGAACGGGCTGCTCGTGGTGGCGCCCGGCACGGGCGCCATGTCAGTCATGAGTAAAGGTAGGACCAGGAACAGGACACCCACGAGGCCAGACAAGGCCGCTGCGCGGTGACGGGTCGCCTTGCGATTGCCGGCAGACGGGGATGCGAAGGCTTCGTGCTCCCTGCTTACCACCATCTCGCATACCTCGTCTCTCCTGCCAGAATAGCCACGCGGGCCCCCCGAGACGCACCTAACGGGGGTTCCACGGAGTGCTGGCGTCGGGGGTGTGCAGGTGACGCGAAAAATGCCCCTGAACTGGGAAGATACGGATTGTCGGCAACGGTGGAGGGTCGCACGCGCGTGCTGGGCCGCCGAGCGGCGCCGCCCCTACGTCACCGGGGCGAAGGTCTGCGCGACCTGCACCAGTTCCTCCGCCGTCAGGCCGTTGCCGTCGGTGTTGTCCGAGCTCATCCTGACCACCAGTCCGTTGGGCTGAAAGACCAATAAGGCTCCGGAGCCGCCCGTCTTGCCAGCCATGGCCTCATGCCACACGACGGCCCACGCCGGCTTCCCAAGAACGGTGACTGCCTTCTTCTGGTCCACGACGATTGTCGATTGTGCCTGTGGATCGGGTTGCTCCAACTGTGCATTGGCCTCCAGCTCCGAGGCGCTCTTCACGAGGTCCGACCGTCGCTCCGACACATCGAAGCGGGCGTAATGAGCGGTGAACTCGCCGTCTGCCGACAGGTCGCTCGACGGACCGTAGCCATCCTGCGACCTGGCCTCGATCTCATGGCCGGCGGGCACCATGAGGGTGAAACCCGCCGCCTCGCCGATCTGGCGCACCCGAGTATCGTTCGGGACCGGCATGACCAACGTGAGGAAGACCGAAACCACCAATACCGCGACGGTGACGGCGAATACGCCCAGGACTGTCAGGAGTCGGCGCCTCGCGCTCTTCACGGCGAGGACGAGGAGAACGACGACTGCGACCCCCAGGATGGCAAGAGCGGCGGTCACCAGAGGCGGTATCGAGTAGTAGAACCCGGCATAGGTCAGCAATGCCGCGAACAGCAACTCACATCCGGCCAGCACCACCATCAGCGTCATGTTCCTATCGTGGGTCCGCGTCGGCGGCCCCCAGAAGGGTCGTAAGTCCTCCGAACTCCCACGCCAACAAGACCTGGGAGACGGA
>Ga0209798_10002340_pt1 | contig 11141 bp, 11 predicted proteins | sample DOMMetBare3Fresh_FD_187475 | JGI IMG/M metagenome (GOLD analysis project Ga0209798, IMG submission 187475) | Wetland sediment microbial communities from St. Louis River estuary, USA, under dissolved organic matter induced mercury methylation -... | ecosystem: Environmental > Aquatic >...
TGATCTGTCCGAACAGGAGTGGCGTGGCCACCACCAGCGCCGAGTCAAGGATCACCAGGACGAGGAAGATCCCGATCTGGGCCTTGTAGGGGCGGGCGTAACTCATCACCCTCTTGGCCGTCCCCGGAGCCAGCTTGCGCTGAGCCACCGAAGAGTCACGGGTAAGGGAGCGCACCATGCCCCAACCGCCGCCGTGCATGGACATGCTGCCTCCGCTCTGCACCTCTCTGACCCGGCGTCTAGCGGGCAGGTGCGCGTCTCATCATCTTCGTCGTCTCATCTTCGTCGTCCGGACGGACAACACCAACATGGGGTTCTTACTTCCCCGAACCCTGCACCATCGCCGTGAGCAGCCGCGCCTGTGCCTCGCGCTCGGCCCTGAGCTGGTCCGTGGGCGAGGCGTCGATCGCGTTGCGCAACAAGGGTTTGAGCTCTTTCGCCGCAGCCTCCGGCGCCTGCAGGATGGCGTCCGCCAGGTCTCGCGCCGTGCCGTCGAGGTCCTGGGCTGGCACGGCAACGGTCGCCAAGCCGATCGCGACCGCCTCCTGCGCCCCCACGAAACGGCCCGTGACACAGATCTCGAGCGCCCGCGCATACCCGACGGCACGGACCAGGGGTGAGGTGCCCGCGAGGTCGGGCACCAGGCCCAGGCTGGTCTCACGCATGGCAAAGGCGACGTCGTCGGCAACCACCCGAAGGTCACACGCGAGCGCCAGCTGGAATCCGGCGCCGATCGCATGACCTTGCACCGCGGCGATCGTGATCGCCGGCACCCGCGCCCAGATCGCGAACCCGCGCTGGAACTGCTCGATGGCATCTTCGAGATGGCCCACGGCACCTGCGGCCAGGGCGAGGATCGACGGCTCGCCCGGCGCACCTTGCGGGGTCAACATGGCCCGGTCCAGGCCTGCGGAGAACGACGGTCCTTCAGCGCGGATCACCACAACCCGCACCGTCGGGGCCAGCCCCGCGCCAACCTCGGCCAGAGCTGACCAGAGACTCGGCGCCTGGGAGTTACGGCGCTCAGGACGATCCAGGGTGATCGTCACGACGGGACCCGACTGCTCGACGCGGAGCATCGGATGAGGTTGGGACTGCACGGTGTTCGATTGATCGGCGTTCGACTGATGGGGGTTCGACTGATCCGGGGTCGACTGCTCAGGGTTGGACACGCCAGCGACTCTAGGCGAGCGCGACGAGGTCCAGATAGTCCGGACCCCAGTGGTCTTCGACACCATCGGGCAGCAGCAGGACCCGCTCAGGCTCGAGAGCGGAAACCGCGCCCTCGTCGTGACTGACGAGGACAACCGCGCCCTTGTAGGTGCGCAGCGCGCCCAGGATCTCCTCACGCGAGGCCGGGTCAAGGTTGTTGGTCGGCTCGTCGAGCAGCAGGACGTTCGCCGCTGACACCACCAACATGGCCAGGGACAGTCGGGTCTTCTCCCCGCCGGAAAGAACGCCGGCCAGCTTGTGCACGTCATCACCGCTGAACAGGAACGAACCCAGCGTCTTGCGGGTCTGGACGTCGCCAAGATCGGGCGCCGCCGACTTCATGTTCTCCAGAACGGTCCGCGAGATGTCGAGGTTCTCGTGCTCCTGGGCGTAGTAGCCGATCTTGAGCCCGTGTCCTGGCTCGACCTCACCCGTGTCCGGTTCGTCCACACCGGCGAGAATCCGCAGCAGGGTGGTCTTGCCGGCGCCGTTGAGGCCGAGAACGACGACCCGCGAGCCCCGGTCGATGGCGAGGTCGACATCGGTGAAGATCTCCAACGAGCCGTATGACCGGGAAAGTCCGGAGGCGCTCAAGGGCGTCTTGCCACACGACGCGGGGTCCGGGAAACGCAGCTTGGCCACCTTGTCCGTGACGCGCTCGCCCTCGATACCAGCCAGCAGCCGCTGTGCGCGCTTGGCCATGTTCTGCGCTGCCACGGCCTTGGTGGCCTTGGCCCGCATCTTGTCGGCCTGCGCCATCAACGTGCCGGCCTTCTTCTCGGCGTTGAGCCGCTCGCGCTTGCGCCGCCGCTCATCGGTCTCACGCTGCAGCAGGTAGGACTTCCAGCCGATGTTGTACATGTCCATCTCGGCCCGGTTGGCGTCGAGGTGGAAGACCCGGTTGACGACCGTCTCGAGCATCGCGACATCGTGGCTGATGATGATCAGCCCGCCCTTGTAGGCCCTGAGGTAGTCCCGCAGCCACACGATCGAGTCGGCATCCAGGTGGTTGGTCGGCTCGTCCAGGAGCAAGGTCGAGGCACCCGAGAAGAGGATCCGGGAGAGCTCGACACGGCGGCGCTGTCCACCGCTGAGGGTCGCGAGGGACTGCCCGAGGACGCGGTCGTCCAGTGCCAGTGCCGACGCGATCGCGGCTGCTTCGGACTCGGCTGCATAGCCGCCCCGGGCAGTGAACTGCTCCTCGAGCCTGGTGTAACGGTTCATCGCCTTGTCGCGCGTCTCGTCATCGGCGCTGGCCATCGCGCCCTCGGTGTCGCGCATGTCACGGATGATCGAGTCCAGGCCTCGCGCGGACAGGATGCGGTCGCGAGCAACCATCTCAAGGTCACCCGTGCGGGGGTCCTGGGGCAGGTAGCCGATCTCGCCGGATGAGGTCACCTGACCTGCGGTAGGGGTGCCGACGCCGGCAAGAACCTTGGTCAGCGTCGTCTTGCCCGAACCGTTGCGCCCGACCAGCCCCACCCGGTCGCCCGGGGCAATCCGAAACGTGGCCCCCTCGAGCAGCAGGCGGTGGCCTCCGCGCAGCTCGATGCCGGTGGCCGAGATCATGGCGGACTCCTGTCGAGGGTATGAGGTGGGCGCACGGTCAGAAAACGGCATACAGACGGACGCCGGGATGGCGGACGCGCCGTGCGGGGTTTCCCCTTAGTCTACGTGGTGATGACGGGGGTCGATGACGCCCGAACCGCGCGGAGGAATCATGAGCTTCAACGACGATGCAAACCTTGATACATCACAGGTGGAGAGTGGTGGTGGCCGACGGGGGTTGCCCCGCGGCGGCATCGCGATCGGTGGCGTTGGTGGTGTCATCGTGTTGATCCTCACGTTGTTGTTCGGGGGCGACATCACAGGCGGCGTGGACGGCACGGGCACGCCGGTCAACCCGGGGCTGGACACTGCGCTCAACCCGGGACAGGTTGAGGCCGGGGGTGCACAGGCCAACGACTTCTCCCAGTGCAAGACCGGGGCTGACGCCAACCGAGACGTGCAGTGTCGCGTCATCGGCACGGTCAACAGCGTGCAGGACTTCTGGACCGACGAGCTCCCGCGTTACGGCACGAACTACCGCCAGGTCAACACCGTGCTGTATTCCGGTGCCACCCGGTCCGCCTGCGGAACCGCCTCCAACCAGGTCGGTCCCTTCTACTGCCCGCTGGACAAGAAGGTCTACATCGACGCCACCTTCTTCGCCGAGCTGAGCAGCCGGTTTGGCGCCGATGATGGGGCTTTGGCCCAGGAGTACGTCGTGGCGCACGAGTATGGGCACGCCATCCAGGACCAGCTCGGTCTCTTGGGCCGAGCTCAGGAGGACCCGCAGGGCCGGAGCAGCGGCGCCGTGCGGATCGAGCTCATGGCGGACTGTCTGGGGGGTGTCTGGGCCAGTCACGCCAGCCAGACCCAAGCCGCCAACGGCAAGCCATTCCTCAAGACCTTGACCCAGACGGACATCGACTCGGCGCTCTCTGCAGCGTCAGCCGTTGGCGACGACCGGATCCAGAAGAAGACCCAGGGCCGTGTGACACCGGAGTCCTGGACCCACGGATCCAGCGCCGAGCGTCAGACGTGGTTCAGCATCGGCTACCAGAACGGTGACCTGAACCAGTGCGACACGTTCACCGCTGCCAGTCTTGGTTGACGCCGCGGAAGCAGCCCGGTCAGTGCGCTCGCTGTCGCGCACACCACGCGCGATCCACGCGAGGGCGTTGCAGTTCAGGGCTGCTTCGGCTCCAGGAGCGAGATGCGCACGGCGCGGGCACGGCGCAGGGCTCGTTCCAGAACCACAAGCTTGGGGTCCGGCAGGTCAAAAAGCTCTCTACGTGGCAGCCGCGCCAGGCTGGACAGCCTTGCGTCGGCCAGAACGTCACGAACGAGGCCCTTGTCCCCACCGACCACCAGGGCGTCGCTGGGCGAGGCAAGAACGATCCTGAGTGCGTGCTCGATGACGGAGCCGACCAGCCCGTCGGCCTGGTTCTTGCGGCGTCGGGCGAAGCGCTGCTGCGACCAGCCGCCGGCCGCGGTCCGCGACTGCACGTAGCGCGTGCCGACCTTGTGGGCAACCAGCTTTCGACCCTGGCCCATGCCCACGGCGTAACCACCGCGCCGGACCACAACCAGCGCCAGGCGATTCGGCGGCTCCGCCCATCCGGCCAGCATGTCGAGCCCACCAGACGCGCTCGCGGCAGACGATCCGCCGGAGGAGCCGCTGGAGGAGCCCGGCACGAACGGTTCGAGGATCGCGGTGGCACCGTCAGCCGCAGACAACACCAAAGATGTCCCCGTGGATGCCATCGAGGTCCCGGTCCATGCCCAGGTCAGCTCACCGTGACGTTCGGCAAAGCCGTTGACCCACAGCACAATCCGCTCGGGGTCGACCTCGATACGTCTCGCTGCGGCCTGGCTCACACGTTGAAGCCGAGCGCCCTCAGCTGTTCGCGGCCATCGTCCGTGATCTTGTCCGGACCCCACGGTGGCATCCAGACCCAGTTGATCCGGTGGCTGATCACCATGCCCTCGAGAGCCTGCGCGACCTGGTCCTCGATGACGTCGGTCAGCGGGCATGCGGCACTGGTCAGCGTCATGTCGATGATGACGTGGGAGTGCTGGTCGACCGTGACGCCGTAGATCAGGCCGAGGTCGACGACGTTGATCCCCAGCTCAGGGTCAACGACATCACGCAGTGCCTCTTCAATGTCGGCCACGTTGGGCGGGGTGGGCGCTGACGCCGCCTCGTTGGTGTGATCTGTGGTCGTGTCAGTCATGTCGTCTCCGGGGTGTTTCGCGTGATGGTTTTGCTGCTGAGGGCGTACTTCGTGATATCGACGCCGGCCTGGGCAAGTGCATCCGTGAACGCACTCCAGCCTAACAGCGCGCACTTGATCCGGGCGGGGTACTTCGAGACACCGACGAAGGCGACACCGTCGCCGATCTCATCTTCGTCGCCGAGGTCGGTGCCCTTGCTCGTCAGCATCCTCCGCATGGCGGAGAACGAGGTGAGCGCCTCCTCGACGGTATGGCCGATGACCTCGTCAGCCAGCACCGAGGTCGAGGCCGTCGAGATGGAGCAACCGAGCGCGTCATAGGACAGGTCGGCGATCACGGCCGACGGACCTTCGCCGACGAGGTGCACGCGCAGGGTGATCTCGTCGCCGCAGGTGGGGTTGATGTGGTGCACCTGAGCTTCGAACGGCTCGCGCAAGCCGGCATGATGCGGCCGTTTCGCGTGCTCAAGGATGATCTCCTGATAGAGGTTCCTCACACCGCCACCCCAAACACTGCAGGCACCCGATCGAGCGTCGACAGCAACGTGTCCACCTCAGCCATCGTGTTGTATGCCGCGAAGCTGGCCCGAGTGGTCGACGTCACCTTCATCCGACGGTGAAGCGGCCAAGCGCAGTGATGGCCCACCCGCACGGCCACTCCCGCATCGTCGAGGATCTGACCCACATCGTGCGGGTGAACCCCCTCGACAACGAATGAAACCACCCCAGAACGGTCCCGACCGTCGACAGGCCCGATCACACGGACCCAGTGACGTTGCGCAAGACCGGCGAGCAGTGCTTCGGTCAGAGCTTCCTCATGGGCGGTCACGCGATCCATGCCGAGGTCGCTGAGGTAGTCGCACGCTGCGGCCAGGCCAACAGCCTGGGCAGCCATCGGGACGCCTGCCTCGAAGCGCTGCGGCGGAGCGGCGTAGGTCGAGCTCTCCATGTGGACGAGCTCGATCATCGAGCCGCCGGTAAGGAACGGAGGCATGGCCTCGAGCAGGTCGTAGCGACCCCACAGGACACCGATTCCCATCGGACCAAACATCTTGTGGCCGCTGAAGGCAAGGAAGTCAACGCCGAGATCGACCACGTCAACTGCCATGTGCGGCACTGACTGAGAGGCATCGAGAACGGTCAGTGCGCCAACCGCGTGAGCCCGATCCACAATGGCGGCAACCGGATTGATCGTCCCGAGAACGTTGGACACGTGTGTGAACGCGACGACCTTGGTGCGGTCGGTGATGACCGTGTCCAGGTCATCCAGGTCAAGGCGGCCATCATCAGTGACGCCGATCCAGCGCAGGGTGGCGCCGGTGCGGCGAGCCAGCTCCTGCCACGGAACGAGGTTGGCGTGGTGCTCCATCTCGGTGATCACGATCTCGTCGCCCTCGCCGAGGACGAACCTCGCAGCAACCGTCGGGTCGGCGCCGTCCATGGCGCCGGAAGCCGCGGCATTGCTGAACGCGTAGGCCACGAGGTTCAAGGCCTCAGTGGCGTTCTTGGTGAACACCACCTCGTCGGTCTGCGCACCGATGAAACGGGCCACGGTCTCACGTGCGGACTCATAGGCGTCGGTGGCTTCTTCGGCCAGCTGGTGTGCCCCGCGGTGAACTGCGGAGTTGTGCTGCTCGTAGAAAGCGCGCTCGGCATCGAGCACCTGTCGTGGTTTGTGCGATGTCGCGCCGGAGTCGAGATACACCAGCGGCTTGCCGCCGCGGACCGTACGCGACAAGATCGCGAAGTCGCCGCGGATGGCGGCCGACTCCTGCTCGGTGAATGCCTTGCTCAAGGCGACGTCGGACATGGTGGTCATCAATCCCGGACCTAGGCCTCGACCTTGACGAACCGGTCGTAACCCTCGTCCTCCAGGCGGTCCGCGAGCTCCGACCCGCCTTCTTCGACGATCCGACCCTCGATGAACACATGGACGAAGTCAGGCTTGATGTAGCGCAGGATCCGCGTGTAGTGCGTGATCAGCAGGACGCCGACGTCGCCGCCTGCTGCAACACGGTTGACGCCTTCGGAGACGACCTTGAGCGCATCGACGTCGAGCCCGGAGTCAGTCTCGTCGAGGATGGCCATCTTCGGGTGCAACAGCTCCATCTGGAGGATTTCGTGGCGCTTCTTCTCGCCGCCGGAAAAACCCTCGTTGACGTTGCGGTCGGCAAAATCGGGGTCCATCCGCAGCTCGGCCATGGCGGCCTTCATCTGCTTGACCCAGACGCGCAGCTTGGGTGCCTCGCCGTCGATCGCGGTCTTGGCCGTGCGCAAGAAGTTGGAGACCGTGACGCCGGGCACCTCGATCGGGTACTGCATGGCGAGGAAGATCCCGGCGCGGGCACGCTGGTCGACCTTCATCGCGAGGACGTCCTGACCGTCAAGGGTCACACTGCCCTGGGTGACGGTGTATTTCGGGTGGCCGGCGATGCTGTAGGCCAGGGTCGACTTGCCGGAGCCGTTGGGGCCCATGATCGCGTGGGTCTCCCCCGCCTTCACGGTCAGGTCCACGCCGCGCAAGATCTCCTTGACGCCGTTCTCCGTGTCGACCGTGACATGCAGGTCGCGAATTTCCAGTGTTGCCATGGGCTTTCAGTTCTCCTTCGTCACGGAGACGAACACGTCGCCACCGTTGATCATCACGGGATAGACATCAATGGGGGTGATAGCCGGTGGGCTGGTGGGCTCGCCGGTGCGCAGGTCGAAGCGAGAGCCATGCAGCCAGCACTCGATGGCGCTGTCCTCCACGTCGCCCTCGGACAAGGAGACGTTTGCATGGCTGCAGGTGTCATCGATCGCGTGGATGTCACCGGCGCTGTCACGAACGACGGCGACCGCTTTGCCGTCGACGTCAACCTGGACAGCGCCAACCGTCGGCAGGTCCTTGACCGAGCAGACACGGACGTATCCGTCTGTCACGTCCGCTGTCACAGCAGTGGTCTCAGTCATACCGACGCCGGGCCGATCGACAGGGAGAGCTCGGCATCGATCGCAGCCATCAGGTGCTCCTGGACCTCAGGAACGCCGATGCGGTTGACGATGTCGGCGAAGAATCCACGAACGACAAGGCGGCGAGCCTCGTCCTGCGGGATGCCACGCGACTCCAGATAGAACAGCTGCTCGTCATCGAAACGGCCTGTCGCCGACGCATGTCCGGCGCCGATGATCTCGCCGGTCTCGATCTCGAGGTTCGGGACGGAGTCAGCCCTCGCGCCATCGGTGAGGATGAGGTTGCGGTTGAGCTCGTAGGTGCTTGTGCCTTCGGCGGTCGCCCGGATGAGGACGTCACCGATCCACACGGTGTGCGCGGAGTCCCCCTGGAGCGCGCCCTTGTACTCGACGTTCGAGACGCAGTTGGGTGTCTCGTGGTCGACGAAGAGGCGGTGCTCCTGGTGTTGACCCGCATCCGCGAAGTAGACGCCGATCGCGTTGGCGTATCCCCCTGGGCCGGAGTAACGGACATTGGTGCACACCCGCACGATCTCGCCGCCAAGAGTGACCGTAACGTGCTTCAGCTTGGCGTCGCGGCCGACGAGGGCATCGTTCTGGGCGAGGTGGATCGCGTCGTCGTCCCACTCCTGCACGGTGACGAACGTCAGGTCCGCGCCGTCACCGACGCGCAGCTCCACGTTGGTGGCGCACTCGGCGGAGCCCTTGTGGGTGAGCACGACGGTCGCCTTCGCGAACCTGCCGACGTCAACGATCAGGTGCCCGTTGACCCGCGGCGGTCGCTGGCCTGATCCCCGATCACCGGTGATCGTGATCCGCACGGACTCGCTGAGCTCGACCTCGTTCGGGATGGTCACCAGGGTGGCCTTCTCGGCGCCGGCCCAGGCAGCGGCCGACGCGCGGTCGGCCGGGCGCAGGACAGAGCCGAACACGGAGTCGCCGGCCTTGGCCTCGCCGATCTCAACGCCCTGCGGCGCGAAGACCTCGAACGTCAACCGGGACTCGTCAGTGGGCTCGACCTGGAAGAGGCCGCCAAGACGATCCACCGGGGTGAAGCGCCAGTCCTCCTCGCGGCCGCCGGGAACCGGGAAGTCCGCAACGTCATACGAGGTCAGTCGCTCGGCACGCGACTGGTCAGGGACGAAGGCCGCACCGGAGTCCGTGTGGGCCTTGGCTCCGGGTCGCTGTGTCTCAGGTGACTGGGGGGCAGTTTCTTGTGCGACGGTCATTAACCGACCGCTCCTTCCATCTGAAGCTCGATCAGTCGGTTGAGCTCGAGGGCGTACTCCATCGGCAGCTCGCGAGCGATGGGCTCGATGAACCCACGCACGATCATTGCCATGGCCTCTTCTTCGGTGAGGCCACGGGACATCAGGTAGAACAGCTGGTCGTCACCGATCTTGGAGACCGTGGCCTCGTGACCCATCGTCACGTCGTCCTCGCGGACATCAACGTAGGGATAGGTGTCGGAGCGGCTGATGGTGTCGACGAGCAGCGCGTCGCAGCGCACGTTGGACGACGCCCCGTGCGCACCGGCCATGATCTGAACAAGACCGCGGTACGACGTCCGCCCACCGCCCCGGGCCACGGACTTGGAGATGATGCTGGAGTGGGTGTTCGGGGCCGCGTGGACCATCTTGGCGCCGGCATCCTGGTGCTGGCCCTCGCCGGCGAAGGCGATGGACAGGGTCTCGCCCTTGGAGTGCTCTCCGAGGAGGAACACGGCTGGGTACTTCATCGTCACCTTGGAGCCGATGTTGCCGTCGATCCATTCCATCGTGGCTCCCTCGGCGCAGGTCGCACGCTTGGTAACCAGGTTGTAGACGTTGTTGGACCAGTTCTGGATGGTCGTGTAACGGACCCGGGCGTTCTTCTTCACGATGATCTCGACCACGGCGGAGTGCAGCGAGTCCGACTTGTAGATCGGCGCGGTGCAGCCCTCGACGTAGTGCACGTAGGAGCCCTCGTCAGCGATGATCAAGGTCCGCTCGAACTGACCCATGTTCTCGGTGTTGATCCGGAAGTAGGCCTGCAGCGGGATGTCGACCTTGACGCCCGGCGGGACGTAGATGAAGGAGCCACCGGACCACACCGAGGTGTTCAGGGCCGCGAACTTGTTGTCGCCAACAGGGATCACCGAGGTGAAGTACTCGCGGAACAGGTCTTCGTGCTCACGCAAGCCCGTGTCCGTGTCGACGAAGATGACGCCCTGCTCAGCCAGGTCCTCGCGGATCTGGTGGTAGACGACCTCGGACTCGTACTGCGCGGCCACCCCGCCGACGAGGCGCTGCTTCTCGGCCTCGGGGATGCCCAGACGGTCGTAGGTGTTCCTGATGTCCTCGGGCAGCTCTTCCCAGGAGGTGGCCTGCTTCTCGGTGGACTTCACGAAGTACTTGATGTTGTCGAAGTCGATGCCGGTCAGGTCAGAACCCCAGCTGGGCATGGGCTTCTTGCCGAAGAGCTTCAGGCCCTTCAGGCGCACGTCGAGCATCCACTGGGGCTCGTTCTTGCGGCCGGAGATGTCGCGAACGACCTCTTCGTTCAGGCCTCGCCGAGCCGAGATACCGGCAGCATCACTGTCGGACCAGCCGTACTCGTAGGTTCCGAGGCCTTTCAGTCCGGGGTTGAGCTCTTCGATAATGCTCATCGCGAGGGCCTTTCATCAGATGTGGTCGCGTGGGCGACACTCAGGGGGATGAACGTGGTGCAGACGTGCTCGCCGTGGGCGAGCGTCGCCAGGCGTTGGACGTGGACTCCGAGCAGGCGCGAGAACGCGTCGGTCTCGGCGTCACAGAACTGCGGGAACTCTGCTGCGACGTGCTGCACCGGGCAATGTCCCTGGCACAGCTGCACACCGGCCAGGGGCGTGCCCTGACCAACAGGTCGGGTGGAGGCGGCGAATCCGTCCGTGATCAATGCCGCCGCCAGTGCGTCCGCACGGACAGTGACGTCATCGCCGGCAGCGGCTAGCTGCGCGGAATAGCGCTTTTCGAGCTCGGCGCTGCGTTCGCGGGCGAACTCGCCCACCGCGTCGGCGCCGGCGTGGTCCGCAAGAAACCGCAGCGCCGATGTCGCGACGTGGTCGTAGTCACTGCCCAAGCCGGCGTGACCGGCCGGGGAAAGGACGTATGCACGGGCGGGTCGGCCGCGACCGCGACCCGCGCGACCAGCAGTGGCGGGTTCACGCTCCTCGATGGC